>Ga0164243_10003376_pt1 | contig 25573 bp, 22 predicted proteins | sample OricompcompostOP_FD_108781 | JGI IMG/M metagenome (GOLD analysis project Ga0164243, IMG submission 108781) | Organic Plus compost microbial communities from Emeryville, California, USA - Original compost - Organic plus compost (OP) | ecosystem: Engineered > Solid waste > Mixed feedstock >...
CGTACGTACCGATTCCGGAACAGGCCCCGTAGAGGTCGCACAGGTCGGGACCTGGCGCGGTTGTGACGGACCCCCGTCCGTCCGTATGATGGTCGGATGTATCACCGCCTCGGGATCGGTGTCGTGATCCTCGGTGCGCTCGCAGGTCGGCTCGACGCCGCACCATGCCCGACGACCGGGCCCGACCTCATCCTCGTCAACGCCACCTGCCAGATGTCGGGCATGCACACGTTCGACCGCGTCGTGCTGACCAACAGCACGATCGAGGTCAACGCGTACAACGGCAACGGCAACAAGACCGCCACCGGGAACCTGGAGCTGCGGGCGCGCGAGATCCGGATCGACGCCGCCTCGCGGATCACGGCGAAGGGGAAGGGCTACCAGACGCGCCTGTGTGGCGACGGGACGGGGCCGACGGCGACCGCGGCCGGGCAGGGCGGCTGCTCGGTGCGCGACTCGGGCGGTGGCGGTGCGCACTTCGGCAACGGCGGCCGCGGGACCAAGGACAGCCCCGGCTCGTTCCCCGCGGGCTACGAGGAGGACTGCGGCAACGGCGTCACGTACAACGGCGCCGGTGTCGCGTCGTGCCCGAGCCTGTCGGACTGCTGGAACAACGACGGGCTGCCGACGGTCGCGGGGCAGGCCTACTACCACTCGATCTACGAGCCCGAGTTCGGGGCCTCCGGCGGTGACAAGGGCTGCCGTGATGGCGATGGCCACGATCCCAACGCGAGCGGGACGGCGCGCGGGCTCATGGTCGCCGGTGCCGGTGGCGGGCGCATCGTCCTCGCGGCGGTCACCCCGGCGCAGACCGGCACGATCACCATCGACGGCGCGATCGACGCCAATGGCAAGCGCGGCTGCGGCATCGGTAACGACTCGGGCGGTGGCGGCGCCGGCGGCACCGTGCTGATCGCGGGAGACGCGGTGACGATCGGTGCGACGGCCCGGGTCTCGGCGGCCGGCGGCCTCGGCGGGGACACGCAAGGCCTCTTGACGGATCCGACCGGTGAGTGCGCGCTGCCGTTCCAGCAGAACACACAGGCCGACGACTGCGGGGGCGGAGGAGGTGGCGGCATCGTCTCGGTGATGTCCGGCGCGCCGGCGACGATCGACGATCGCGCCGTGTTCGACGTCAGCGGCGCCGCGGGCGGCGTCAGCACCATCTGTCGCGGCGAGGCGGGCGGTGGCGTCGGCGAGCTCCAGATCTCGAGCGGCTACGTCGGCGAGATCTGCGATGGCTTCGACAACGACTTCGACGGCGTCGTGGATGACGATCTGCCGACGCTGAGCTGCGGGACGATGACGGTGCCGTCGTGCGCGAACGGTCTGCCGCAGGAGTGCCCGCCCGACGTGCCCGCGTGCCAGGGGCCGGTGACCGACAGCCGCGCGCGGTTCACGGTCATCCTCGACACCTCGGGCTCGATGCTCGCCGACCTCGCCGGCGTGCCGACGTTCGGCGACGGCTCGGTCGATCACCCCGGCCTCGATCACAACGGCAACCTCGCGCCGGACGACTCGCGCCTGTTCAAGGCCAAGCAGGCGCTGACGAACGTGATCGCGGCGTATCCGAACATCGACTTCGCGCTCGCGCGTTATCACCAGGACCAGGCGCCGAACCGCAGCTGCCAGACCGCGCACAACTTCGAGTGCAACGAGATCTGCTGCAGCTACGACGATCCGACGAACAACACCGGCCCGGCGCCGAGCCCCGCATGTCAGGTCCGCGGCACGAACCCCGCGGTCGCGGACCTCACCGTGCGCATGGACTCCCCCGGCGACGAGTGCATCAACTACGCGGGGAGCTGTGGGCCACCGCGCCGCGGTGCGGACGTGCTCGTCGGGTTCGGCGCGGACATCAACCAGTACCTGATGTGGCTCGACGGCACCGAGACCGCGTTCGACAACACGCAGACGCCGGGCGCGTACTGTAACTTCTCCGGCGGCGGCGACTGCGAGCTCCGCGGTAGCGGCCCGACACCGCTCGCGAACGCGCTCGCCGCGGTCGAGGACTACCTGACGCCGATCAAGGCCTGCGACATCGCGTCGGCCGGTGGCTGCCGGCGTTACGGCGTGATCCTGCTGACCGACGGCGCCGAGAGCTGCCAGGGCGACCCGGTGGCCGCGGCGGCCGCGCTGCGCGCGAAGGGCATCGACACGTTCGTGATCGGGTTCTCGACGCTGCCGTCGGAGACGCAGCAGCTCGACGCGATCGCGGCCGCGGGTGGCACGGGGAGCGCGTTCCTCGTCGGCGACGAGGGGCAGCTCGCGAACGCGCTCGCGACGATCGTCTCGGGCTCGATCGTGTTCGAGACTTGCAACGATCTCGACGACGACTGCGACGGGGCGATCGACGAGGACTTCCCGGAGAAGCACCAGCCCTGCGACGACGGCGAGCTCGGCGCGTGCCGGGGCACCGGCGAGCTCGGCTGCACCACCGACGGTGCGGGCCTGCAGTGCACGATCACCAACCCCGGCGCGGCACCGCTCGACGAGGTCTGCAACGGCCTCGACGACAACTGCAACGGCGCGATCGACGAGGGCCTGAGCTGCACGCCGGGCTGCGTCCCGACGAGCACGATCGACCTGTGCAACGGCCTCGACGACGACTGCGATGGTGCGTTCGACGAGGACGACCCGGCGGTGGGACAGCCGTGCGGCCTGTCGAACCAGCCACCGTGCCAGTTCGGCACCAACGCGTGCATCGGCGGCGCGATCCAGTGCGTGGGCGCGGTCGATCCGGGCGACGAGGTGTGCAACGGCCTCGACGACAACTGCGACGGGATGCCGGACGTCGACGCGCCGTGCCCGGATCCGACGTCGTGCATCGAGGGCGGCTGCCGGTTGCGCTGCATCCCGGGCGAGTTCCCGTGCACGGCGGGCTTCCGCTGCCTGCAGACGCCCGACGGCGACTTCTGCGTGCCGAGCGCGTGCGCGAGCTGCGCGCCGAACGAGCTGTGCATGAACGAGGCCTGCGTCGATCCGTGCGAGGACGTGCAGTGCGGCCCCAACGAGGAGTGCCGGTTCGGGACGTGCGTCGACTGCAACACGTTCGGCTGTCCGTCGGGTGAGCTGTGCGTCGCCTCGGAGTGCGTGCCGGATCCGTGCCTCGGCGTGGACTGCGCCGCCGGCTGTACGAACGAGCTCGGCTGCAGCTGCAACGACGGCGCGTGCGTACCGAACTGTGACGACACGCTGTGCCCCGAGGGCCAGCGCTGCGCGACGGACGGGACCTGCATCCCCGACGTGTGTGCGGGCGTCGAGTGCGATCTGTTCGAGGCCTGCGTGGAGGGTGCGTGCACCCAGGATCCGTGCGCGCTGATCTCGTGCCGGGTGGGCCAGGTGTGCACGGACGGCGTGTGCATCGAGGACCCGTGCAAGCTCGTCACGTGCAGCGACGCGCACCACTGCGAGGTGCGCGACGGCGGCGCGCTGTGCCTGCCGGATCGGCCCGCGGGGAGAAAGGTCCTCGTGCAACCCGGCGGCGGTGGCTGCTCCACCACCGGGCAGCCCGGTGGGCTCGCGCTCGTGCTCGGTGCGCTCGTGCTCGCGATCGTGCGGCGGAGGAGGGCGTGATGCGCGCGGCATGGTCGCTGCTGGTCGCCTGCGCGCTCGCCGCGGGCTGCAGTCTCCGCCCGTACGACCTCTCGAAGGAGGGAGCAGGCGATGCGGGTGTCCGCGACGATGGCGGCGCGGCCGATGACGGCGGCGCGAACCCGCCGGATGCGCCGAGCTGCGTCCCGATCGGGGTCGACGATCAGTGCAACGAGGTCGACGACGACTGCGACGGCGTCGTCGACAACCTGTTCGACAAGCAGAGCGACGCGAACCACTGCGGCGCGTGCAACCACCGCTGCATCGGGGCGGGCGCGGTGCAGGCGTGCCAGAGCGCGCAGTGCGTGTTCGTCGAGTGCCAGCCGGGCTTCGTGGACCTCGACGCGGATCCGCTGACCTGCGAGTACATGTGCCCGCGGTTCCCGCCGGTCGCGGAGGACTGCAACGGCGTCGACGACGACTGCGACGGCATCGTCGACGAGACCCTGCCCGCGCCGCCGACGGGTCAGTGCCGGGTCACGCCGGGCACGCCGTGCGAGGGCACCTCGATGGTGTGCGAGAACCGCGGCGGGGTGACGCGCTGGTGGTGCGACTACGGCCCGGAGGTCGAGTTCGATCCGACGGTGCCGAACGGCATCGTGCTCGAGGAGCAGCTCTGCGATGGCGCCGACGGCGACTGCGATGGCGTCGTCGATGACGTGTTCACCGATCTCGGTCAGGAGTGCGACGACGGGGGCCTCGGCATCTGCCGCGACGTGGGCCGCCGGATCTGCGATCCCGTGATCCCGACGCAGACGACGTGCGACCTGTCGGTGCTGCCCGACGCGCGGCCGCCGACGGTGGAGAGCTGCAACGGGCTCGACGACAACTGCGACGGCATCGTCGACAACAGCACCGGGCCCGATCGCGTGATCGACGCGATGACCCACATCACCATCGGAGGCCTCGACTACTACATCGACACCTACGAGGCCTCGCACCCCGACGCGACGGCCACAGCGACGGGCGTGTCGGTCGCGCGCGCGTGCTCCAAGCCCGGCGTGCTGCCGTGGCGTGGCGCGACGTTCGCGACGGCGCAGGCCGCGTGTGCCGCCGCGGGCAAGGTGCTGTGCTCGGCGACGCAGTGGCAGACCGCCTGCGAGGGCGAGACGGCGAGAACGTATCCCTACGGCGCGGCGTTCGACGCGGGCGCGTGCAACACCGAGAGCTACGACGCGGTCCCCGGCGGCGCGGACGACGATCTGCTCGTCGCGACCGGCATGCTCCCGACGTGCGTGGCGAGCACCGGCGTGTTCGATCTGTCGGGCAACCTCAAGGAGTGGACCTCCGAGATCACGGGGCAGACCACCGGCGGTATCGACATCGCGGTCCAGCGCGGCGGCTCGTACGAGACGCCGGCGACGGGCGCGACCTGCGCGTTCCGGCTCACGCGGGCGGCGGTCAACGCGGTCGAGCCCGAGACCGGTTTCCGCTGCTGCAGGGCGACGGCGCCGTAGCGGCTACTGGCGCTGGAGCAGCAGGGAGCCGAGCGAGTAGCCGGCCCCGAACGACGCCATCATGCCGTACGAGCCGCGAGGAAGGTCGTCGTTGTGGAGGGAGAACGCGATCAGCGAGCCGGCGGAGGCGGTGTTGCCGTACTCGTCGAGGATCAGCGGCGCCTCCTCGCGCGAGGCCTCGCGGCCGAGGACGCGCTTGATGATCAGCTCGTTCATGTTCTGGTTGGCCTGGTGCAGCCAGTAGCGGCCGACCTGCGACGGCTCGAGCTGGTGCGCCTCGAGGTGGTCCTTGATGAACTTCTCGGCCATCGGAACGACGTCCTTGAACACGCGGCGACCCTGCTGGTGGAACAGCTTGTCGGGCGCGTCCATGGTCTCCGGATCGCAGCGCTCGAGGTAGCCGCGGTTGTTGCGGATCGTGTTCGAGAACTTCGACAGCATCTGCGTCGACAGCACCTCCCACGAGCCGGGCTTCGCGCGCTCGGTGGGCTCGACGACGAGGGAGACCGACGCGTCGCCGAAGATGAAGTGGCTGTCGCGATCGCGCCAGTTCATGTGGCCCGTCGTCAGCTCCGGGATCACGACGAGCGCGCACTGCGCCTGGCCGAGGCGAACCGCCTGGACCGCGAGCTGGGTGGCGCCGGTCGCCGCCGAGCAGCCGAGCGAGATGTCGAAGCCGTAGCCGCGCGCGCCGAGCGCGTTCTGCACCTCGATCGCGAGCGCGGGGTAGAGGCGCTGCAGGTTCGACGCGCCGAGCACGACGAGGTCGACGTCCTCACCGTGTCGGCCCGCGCGCTCGAGCGCGATCTTCGCCGCGTTGACGGCGTACTCGGCCTGCACGCTGAGCTCGTCCTCGGGGCGGTCCTTGATGTTCGGGCACATCCGCTCCGGGTCGACGAGCCCGGTCTTGTCGTGGACGTAGCGCTGCTTGATGCCCGAGGCCTTGACGATGAACTCGGGCGACGACTCCTTGAGCGCCTCGCGCGTGCCGGCCGCGATCGCGTCGGCGTTGCGGGCGTTGTCGCGTCGCACGAACTCGTTGAACGCGATGCACAGCTCCTCGTTGCTGAGGACGTTGTCGGGGTGCCACACGCCGTGGCCGGTGATCGAGGTTCCTGTCGTCGTCCGCGCGGACATGGCCCGGACCTTAGACCATGACGGTCAGCGCGGTGACAGGGGATGGTCAGATTGGCGGCAGACCTCGGGGGGCGGGGGCGCTAAGTGTAGGGAGTTGCACGACTTGCGATCGGCCGTCCCGGGCGGGGGCGGGCCCGCGCCGGGCCGAGATCGACCGCCTGGCGGGATGGGACCGGGGCCATCCGAGTCCTCTGGAAGACTCTCACCCGAGCGGCGCTCCTGCCGAGCCGCGAGCGACGCGCTACTTCCGGGACAGCTCGGCCTCGAGCTCCGCCAGCGCGGTCCGCAGGAACGTCGACTGCGGGTCCCCGGCGATCGCCAGCTTCAGCTGGAGCAGCGCACCCGTGAGATCGCCGCGGCGCAGGCACAGCTCGGCCTTGCGGTAGTAGAGCGTCGCCTTGCTGTTCATCCGGCCGGCCGAGCTCGACGAGCTCGTCGCTGCTGGCGCCGCCGCGGACAGGTTCGCGGTCTCCGGGCGCGTGCGGCCGGGCGGGGCCGCGGACTCGGCGCTCGCGGCGCGCATCGCCTGCATCCGCTGCGCGCGGAAGTCCTGGTACGCGCCGGCTACCCGTGCGTACGCGAGCTCCACGAGCTCGAGCTCGTCGCGCGTCAGCACGCGCCGGTGGAGATCGGGGTGGGCCATCCGCGCGATCTCGTGGAACGCGTCCTGCGCGGCCTCGAGGCTCGCCGTCGCGGGGATCTCGAGGAGCTGGTGCGCGGGGGCGCCCTTGCGCGCGAGCACGCGCTGCGCCCACAGGAGGACGTTGACGCGGACGCTCACGCGTCCTCGCTCGTCGGTGCGCCGAGCACCTGCAAGTGCGCCTCCTGACGGATGCCGGTCATCTGATCGGCGGCGCGAACGTGGAGGATGCCGTCGGCGTCGACGCGGAACGAGACCTCGATCTGCAGCTCGCCACGTGGCTTCGCGGGCAGGCCTTCGAGCACGAGCGTACCGAGCGGCTCGTTCTCGCCGTACAGCCGGTTCTCGCCGCGGCAGCAGTCGATCTCGACGCGGGTCTGGTTGTCCCGCGAGGTCGTGAACACCCGCGCGCGCTCGATCGGGATCGGCGCGTTCTTGTCGAGCAGTCGCTCCGTGAACCCGCCGGCGGTCTGGATCGCCAGCGTCGCCGGGTTGACGTCCATGAGCACCGGGCGCCGGATCGTCTGCTGCGGAAGCAGCACGTTGCCGGCGGCGCCGAGCGCCGAGTGGCTGATCGTCGCGACGGCATCCCGCGCGCCCATGCCGGTGCCGGCGGCGAGCGTGCCGACGAGGCTACCGGCCTGGATCGCCGCGCCTTGTGCGACCACCTCCTCGGGGTGCAGGCGCGTGTTCGGCTCCTTGCGGAACAGCTTGGCGAGCCGCTGCCGCACGAGCGGGACGCGTGTGGAGCCGCCGACGCACAGCACGTTCGACACCGAGCGCGCGTCGACCCCCGCGTGGGCGAGCACCTGCTTCGTGACCTCGATCGTGCGGTTGATGTACCCGGCGATCAGGCCCTCGAACTGGGCGCGCGTGATCGAGAACGACAGGCGGCCGCCCTGCGAGCCCGGCGCCTCGAGCCCGTCGATCTCGCCCTCGGCCGCGTCGTTCTCCGAGAGGTGACACTTGATCGCCTCGGCACCCATCATCAGCTTCATCATCAGCGACGGGTGCGGCCGCGGGTCGATGCGCAAGATGCGGTTGCACTCGGCGGCGAGGACCTCGCACAGCGCGCGATCGAGATCGTCTCCGCCGAGGAAGAAGTCTCCCTCCGACGCGAGCACCTCGAACACGTCGCCGTTCATCCGCAGCACCGAGACGTCGAACGTGCCGCCGCCGAAATCGTAGACGCAGATCAGCTGCTGGCGGTCGTGTCCGAAGCCGTAGGCGAGCGCGGCGGCCGTGGGCTCGTTGATGAGGCGCATCACCTCGAGCCCGGCGAGCCGCCCCGCCTCCTTCGTCGCCTGGCGCTGGCTATCGGTGAAGTTCGCGGGCACGGTCACCACCGCGTCCTTGATCGGCGTGCCGAGCTGGCGCTCCGCGCACCGCTTGAGGTGCAGGAGCACGTTGCTCGAGATCTCGGGCATCGTCATCCGCCGGTCGCGCACGACGACGATCGGCTGCTGGTTGGGCCCTTCCTCGATCCGGTACCGCACCCCCGCCATCGCGAGCTGGACGACGGGCGTACGGATATTCTGGCCGATGAACCGCTTCGCCGAGTGGATGACGTGGTGGGGCTCGGTGAGCCGGTACCGCTTGGCGTCCGCGCCGACCACGACGCCCCCGCTCGATGGAAACGACACGACCGAGGGGTGGACGCGCTCGCCGCGAGGGCCGAGGATGAACTCGACACCGGTCGGCGTCGCGACCGCCGCCGCGGAGTTGGTCGTGCCTAGATCGATGCCCAGCGCGACGGACACGTTCTCGGAATTGTCGCCCCAGTCGCCGGAGGCTGTCGAGCTTTTGCGGTCATTGCCCACCCGTGGGGGCGTCGGGTACGGCTAGGGTAGTCCGGTGCGTGTACATGCTGTTGGCGTGATGCTCCTGGTGCTCGCGGGCGCGCCCGGCCGGGCGGCGGCCGACGACGGGAGCTGGTACGAGGGGCCGCGCGGACGAGCGCGCGTGATCCACCTGTCGGTCGCGGCGGGGTTCGGTGCCGCGTTCCTCGTCAGCGAGACCGCGGCCAAGCCCGCGCTCGCGCCCGACACGTGCCGCTGGTGCGATCCGCCGGGCCTCGACAAGAGCATCCGCGACGCCCTCGTGTGGGACGACTATGACGAGGCGCGATCGCTGTCGAACCTCACCGGCTACGTGGCCGTTCCGGCGCTCGGGCTCGGGCTCACCGCGGCGGCGAGCCTCGTCGCGGACGACGCGAGCTGGGGGCGGCTGATCGACGACACGGTGCCGATCCTCGAGACCGTCACGATCAGCCAGGTCGTGACCCAGATCGCGAAGTTCTCCGTCGGTCGCGCGCGGCCGCTGGTGCGGTTCCGCGACGTCGTCGATCCCGACGACCAGGACAACAACCTGTCGTTCTACTCGGGACACTCGGCGCTCGCGTTCGGGGTCACCGTGAGCGCGGGCATGGTCGCGCGCTGTAACAACTCGTCGATGGAGCCGGTGATCTGGGGCGTGGGGCTGCCGCTGTCGTTCGCGACCGCGTACCTGCGGATCGCCGCGGACAAGCACTACTTCACCGACGTGCTCACCGGCAGCGTCGTCGGCGTCGTCGCCGGGCTCACGATCCCACGGCTCATGCGCAGCGATCTCGACGTGGCGATCGTGCCGTCGAGCAACGGCGTCACGCTCGCGGGCTCGTTCTAGTCCGGGCGTGGCCGAGAACCGGACGGTCGTGTCCGGTCACCGGCGCTCCCGGACACGGCACCGTGCGATCTCGGGAGGTTGACGCGGCACGTGACGTGCTCGGGGGTGTGGCGTGCTGCTGTCGCGTCCGTATCTGCCGCATCGCGGCGCCCGGCTCCCCGAGGTACCCTGAGCATGTTCCCTGGAGGTCACATGCGCACGGAGCTCCCCGCGGTCGACGAGCGCCTCGTCGCCCCGGAGTCTGGATACGAGATCGTCGACGGAGAGGTTGTCGAGGTGCCGCCGGCCGACGAGGACCACGCCGTCAATCATTGCGCGCTCGGCGCGCTGCTCCTGGCGCATCGCCACGTGGACCGCGGTGTCGCGGTCGACATGCTCACGCGCACGTCGCAACGCGATGACATGGCGCCCGACGCGAGCGTGTACCCGGCCGCCCGCGACCCGCGAACCGGCGGGCGCCAGCTCGAGGAGCTCGCGTTCGAGGTGCTGTCGACGGAGCGATCGTCGCATGCCGAGGGCAAGGCGGCGAAGCTGGTCGCCCGCGGCGTACGGCGGGTGTTCGGCGTCGACATCGTGCGCCGTCGCGTGCTCGAGTGGTCGCGCGAGCTCGAGGGGTGGTCGGTGCTGCCGCTCGACGTGCCGATCGAAGACGAGGCGCTCGCGATCCCGCTGCCGCTGGAGCCGCTGGTGGACGCGACGCTCGCCGTGGACGCGATGGTTCGCGCGTTCCGAGCGCAGCGGCACCCGGAGTTCATCGCCGAGCGCGAGGAGGGGCGTGAGGAGGGCAGGCGGGAGGAGCGAAGGACGACGCTGCGCAGGCTGCTCGCGCTCCGGTTCGGCCCGCTCGATGCGGAGGTCGAGGCGCGCATCGCCGCGGCGTCGTACGACGCCCTCGAGCGTTACCTCGCGCGAGTCCTCTCCGCGGGCTCCGCGGCCGAGGTCGTGGAGCACTGACACGCGCTGCGGAGCCGGCTCGCGCGCGTGCGCTCAGGTCGGGTTCTGGCCGGTCAGCTGCTTCGCGATGATGCGGCGCTGGATCTGCCCGGTGCCCTCGAAGATGTCGTAGATCTTCGCGTCGCGGTACCACTTCTCGACGGGGTGACCCGGCTCGAGCGCCTCCTCGCCGAGGAGGACCATCGCGCGCGTCGTGACCCACTGCGCGGTGCGCGCCGCGTGCGCCTTCGCCATCGAGGCCTCCGCGACGTTGTCGAGGTGGTGGTCGGCCATCCACGCCGCGCGGTGCGCGAGCATGCGCGACGCGGTGATCTCCATGTTCATCTCGGCGAGCTCGAACATGATGTGCTGGTGGCTCGCCAGCGGTGTGCCGTGGAGCGAGCCTCCGCGCACGCGGTCGAGCAGGAAGTCGTACGCGGCGCGCGCGATGCCGACGGCCTGCGCGGCGACGACCGGCCGCGTCGAGTCGAGCATCTTCTTCGTGTCGGCGAGGCCGCCCGTCGCGATCTTGCCGTCGGCAGGCCGCCCGATGCCCAGCATCATGTCCTGGTGCACGCGCACGTCCTCGAAGTGGACCTGCGCGGTCTCCGACGCGCGGATACCGAGCTTGGTCTCCTTCTTCCCGGGGACGAGGCCCGGCGTGTCGCGCGCGACGAGGAAGCCGCGGACGCCCGCGCGCCCGGCGCGCTCGTCGGTCTGCGCCCACACGACGTACACCGACGCGGACTGGCCGTTGGTGATCCACTGCTTGCTGCCGCGGATGATCCAGTACTCGCCATCCGGGCGCGCCGAGGTCGTGAGCCCCGAGATGTCGGAGCCGGTCGCGGGCTCCGACAGCGCCATCGCGGCGACCTTGATCCGGCCCTGGTCGTCGAGCCCGGAGAGCAGACGCCGGAACTCGGCCTTCTGCTCGTCGGTCCCCATGCGCGCGACGGGCGACGCGGCGAGGCCCGATCCGCCGATCGCGAGGCAGATGCCCGCGCAACCGTAGGCGAGCTCCTCGGCGCCCGCGACCGCGAGACGCGCCCCGATCTTGGGCTTGTCCGGATCGCCGTCCTCGTCGACGCCGGTCACCTTCTTGCGACCGTCGATCAACGACGTCTGCGTCAGCCCGAAGCCCTGCGCCTGCTTCATCAGGCCCCAGGGCATCGACTCTTCCTGGTCGTGCTTCGCCGCGATCGGCCGGATCGCCGACTTCGCGAACGCACCGAGCATCTGCCGGACGCCCTGGAGCATCGGGTTGTCGTGGAAGATGTCCATCGCGGTCACTCCTCTCAGGTCTCTCCGGTCAGCGCGGCCTTCTGCCCGAGCACGCGGCCGAGCCGCTCGTCTCCGTGCAGCGCCTCGAACGCGCGCGCGTCGCGCATCAGCTTCTCGACGGGGTAGTCGTTGACGAACCCGTAGCCGCCGAAGATCTGGACCGCGTCGATCGTCGCGCGCGCGACCGCATCACCGGCGATCACGCGCGCGCGGCTCGCGAGATCTCCGGCCTCGGGCAACCCGCGATCGATCGCCCACGCCGCGTGCAGCGCGCACAGCCGCGCCGCCCCCGCCATCGTCAGCGCGTCGTCGCGTAGCCGGATCAGCGACTCGAACGTCGCGATCGGCTGGCCGAACTGCACCCGCTCCTTCGCGTACGCATCGGCGAGCTCCATCGCGACCGTCGCCGCGCCGGCCGCGCGCGCCGCGAGCGAGACGCGCGCCCACGCGAGCACCTCGGCGCTCGCGCTCCGTGCCGCGTCCGCGCGCGCGAGCACGAAGTCGGCGGGGACGCGGTGTGCGTCCAGCCTCGCCGTGGCCCACCTCGCGGCCCGCCAGCCCGACGGCGTGAACGCGTCGCGCGCGAGGTCGTCGGTCGAGATCACGAACACCGCGCCGTTCGCGACGACGAGCACGTGCGACGCGGCCGCGAGCGCGGGCAGCGGGCCGAGCTTGCCCGACACGCGGAGGTCGTCGCCCTCTGCCTGGATCTCGAGCGCGCCGCGGCTGTCGTGTGCGAGCGTCGCGAGCCCGCCGGCCGCGAGCGACCCGAACACCGCCTGCTTCGCCGCCTGCGAGCCCCAGCGCCCGATCGCGAGCGCGGGCTCGACGTTGGTCTCGAGCAGCGCCGCGAGCGCAGGGCAGCCCCTCCCGAGCTCGAAGCCGCGCAGCGCGCGCACCAGGTGCGAGTACGTGCCTTCGAGCAGCCCGTCGGCCTCGGCCGGCACGGCGTCGACGAAGAAGCCGAGCTCGCTGCCGACCGCGGTCAGCCGCTCCGGCGGCACACCGGCGCGATCCGCGTCGGCAGCCCACCCGCGCAGGTCCCGCTCCGCGAACCGCCGCACCGTCTGGACGATCAGGTCTTGCTCGGCATCGAGCGCGAAGTCCATGCGCGCGAGCGTATCGCGGCCGGCGCTCGTTCGTCAGACGCTTCGCGATGCGCTGGTCGGGAACGTGGTGGCGCGGGGCAGGATTGAACTGCCGACCAAGGGCTTATGAGACCCCTGCTCTACCACTGAGCTACCGCGCCGAGTGGGGCGAGAAACTAATGGGTTGGGGCGATCGAGGCAAGAGGTAGTGCGCGCGATCTGGCGAGGAGGCAGATCGGCCTAACCGGGTCCGCGCCCAAGGAAATCAGGAACATGGGTGGCGTTTGGCCCCGTTTGGGGGTATCGTGCCACGTGCTCGGGGATCGTCTAATGGTAGGACAGCAGCCTTTGGAGCTGCTCATCAAGGTTCGAATCCTTGTCCCCGAACCAAGACCGCTGGCACCGCGGCGGGGTTCCCTATGAAACTCGACAAGAGCTGCTCTCTGTTCTTCGCGACCAAGATCGACTCCAAGCTGCGGGAAGGTCTCGCGCTCTCGAAGCCGGGCGACAAGAAGTACTTCGACGGTAGCTCGGACGAGTTCCTGCGGATCATGGAGATCGGCGACGAGAAGGACAAGGAGCGCTGGATCGGGAAGGTCATCAAGCCCGGTCCCGCCGTCACCGAGGTCGACGACATCCAGCGCAACATCCTCTCGATCCTCCGGCGCGTCGCGCCGAACGCCCGTATCCCGGCCTCTGCGGTGAAGATCTTCGTGCTCCAGGGCACCACGGCCACCCAGCAGGTGATCGACGAGGAGCCGGAGTCCGAGGACACCAGCAGCGGCCCGTACATCACGTACTGACGGGAGCGCACGAGCTCGGTCGCTCACCGCGAGCGCTTTCGAGTACGACGCGCCTCGCCCTGTGTCGTTGGGTGTCCACGATGGACGCCACGCGGGATGAGCTCGTCGATCTCCGCTGCCAGGAGCTCCCCCCACGTTTCCTGTACAAAGTGGCGAAGCGACCACCACGGCTCCGTTGGATCTCCAACAAAACCGGTCATCAGCTCACGAAATCGAGACACGAGCACAGCTCGGTCCAGCGATACGAGCTCGTGGAGCTGTGTGAGTTGCTGACGATCGTGCTGATTCCCTCGGAGGAGCTTGCTCGCGGCCAGGTCATACGCATCGAGCACGAAGATGGTGAGCTTCTTGGTCGGGAGAGGCACTTGCTTGAGCCGCTCCTCGTAGCCGTCCGGTAACTGCGCGATGGTGCTGTTGGCGATCGGGATGTTCAAGCCGGTTTCAGCACGAGCTCGTTCAGCAGCCGCTTCGATTGCTTCAAGATCACTCTCGTACGTGTCGATGTCATTGGTCGCGGCGGTTCCACCATAGCCGAGCGCGAGAGCGCTCCCTCCGATCACGACCAGGGTAGCGGCTTGATGAAGCGCGGCGTCGATCGCGGTCAGAAACGAAGCGAGCTCGGCAGCTGCATAGCGCGAGAGACTCATCCGTCAGGCATCAGGCGGAGTGCTTCGCGAAGGCCGACTGGAACGAGTCGAGGCTGAGATCCATCGAGTACCCCCACTCTCGTGCGAGCTGGGGCGTACGACGCTCGACGAGGTCCTTGCCCATCCGGGCCGACGGAAGAGCGAAGAACGGACGGAGCGTCTTGACGCGATGGTCCCGGAACCGGGCTGCCCAACCACGAAGTACTCTGTCGCCAAGGAGCTCCGCCGTAAGCGCGAGGAAGAACCCAACGGTGTGCTTCTCCTTCGCGCGTACAGCCGAGCGCTCGAGCCGGTCACGATCGAGAGTTTTCCATTGCGCGGCGAGCGCGACCGGTAAGACGCGCGCGAGGGTGGCGTCGCGCCGTGCAAGTCGAACTGCATCGACCAGGGCCTCTTCGCGCTGATCTTCGGGAACCGGCTCGGCAGGCACGGCCAGTGGGGCGCCCAAGGCACGAACACGACGACGCACCGCCGCGCACGCGGGGTCGTCGGGTGGTGCAGAGGACGGCCTGGACTCTACTAACCGCCGAAGCAGCTCCGCATCGCGATGATCGGTCGCAGCCGAGTAGACCTCGCGCCCGTCCTCGACGCGCACGGCGACGAGACCAAACTCTTTCATGAGCGTCAGCTCTCGATAGGCGCTGGAGAACGAGACCCGAGCCTGCTTGGCGAGGTCGGAAGCCGAACCCGCGGCACCGTGACGCCAGAGAAGTTCCAGCATTCGGCGACGGCTAGGCGACGTGACCAGGTACGCCAGCATGCTCCCAGATTATTCAACTATTCGATAATGTCAAGCTGGTAATGAAATCAGAAGGTTACGAAGATCGCTGCGCCGGGCCTACTCGAGCGCGAGCAGCGGATCGCCCGACGTCACGTCCGCGCCGTCGGCGACGAGGACCTCGCGGACGCGCGCGCGCTCGGGGAGGCCGGGGCCGCCGTAGGTCACGCGGTGGAAGGTCTTCATGACCTCGAGCAGGCACACGGTCGCGCCGGGGGAGATCTCGTCACCCGCGGAGACGAACGGCGGCTTGTCGGGCGCGGGCCGGCCGTAGAACCGGCCGCTCGTCGGCGCGCGGAACACCAGGCCGGTGGCAGCGGCCTCCGCGGCCGACGGCGCCGTCGGGGACGCGCCGAGGCCCGGGGCGGTGGCGGCGGTGTCGAGCACGAGGAGGACGTCGCCGTGGCCGACCGCGCGGGGCGTGTCGTGGCCGGGCTGGTTGATGCCGTGGACGCTCGGCGCGAGCAGGCGGACGCGGCGGCCGAGGACCTCGAGCTCGCCGATCGGGCGGCCGGCGATCACGAGATCGCCGGGGTCCGCGCCCGGGACGAACCAGCCCGGACCGGGGCTCGTCAGGATCCAGCGCTCGCCGTCGCGCTCCGCGGCTACCTCGAGCCGGCGCTCGTGCATCCGGGTCATCGGTGCCCTCCCACCAGCTCGCGGAGGTCGTGCAAGGACCAGATCCGCGGGTTCTTGACCCGGCGATAGCCGGTGTTCTGGTACGCCATCTCGACGAGCGCGGTGAGATACGCGCGCAGCTCGCCGAGCTCGACGATCTCGTCGGTGTCCATCTGGCGCGCGGCCACGAACGGGTCCATGTCGCCCTCGATGCGCGCCTCGGTGTCGCGCATGCCGGCCTCGATCTTCGCGCGCTCGGCGGGATCGGTCGTCAGGATCTGGAAGTCGTCGTCGAGCTTGGTGTTGAACGCCGCGATCGCGAGCGTGCGGCCCTCCATGACCGAGAGGCGCGACAGCGTCGTCGACAGCTGCACGACCGGATCGTAGGGCAGGCCGCTCATCGCGTAGTAGCCGGCGCCCGACGCCTTGCGCAGCAGCACGGTGAACATCGGCGTGGTGTTCGTCGAGTTCGTGTAGATGAGCGAGCTGCCGTACGCGAGCAGGCCGTGGGCCTCGGCCTCGCGGCCGATGTCGAAGCCCGAGATGTCCTGCAGCCAGATCAGCGGGATGCCGTCGTCGTTGCACGCGCGCGAGAACGCGCTGATCTTGGCGATGCCGCCGCGGTAGAGGATGCCGCCGGGGCGCTGGCGGCCCGGGTGCTCGGGATCGCCGACGAGGCCCTGGCGGTTGATCACGAACCCGGCGTACAGGCCGCCGAGGCGCCCGATGCCGCAGATCATCTCCTCGCCGACCTCGGGCATCACCTCCCAGAACAGCGACTGATCGACGAGTCGCGCGAGCACCTGGTTCGCGTCGTAGGCCTCGCGGTGATCCGTGGGGAGCAGGCCCGCGAGCTCGCCGGCGGCGAACCGCGGGTCCATGGGGCCGAGGTCGCCGCGGTAGAAGTCGGCCGCGCTCGATGGCAGGTTGCGCACGTCGCGGCGGATGCTCGCGAGCAGGGTCTCGTCGTCCGGAACGCGGACGTCGGCGCAGCCCGACTGGTGCACGTGGACCTCGGGGCCGCCGATGTCGAGCGACGTGATCTTCTGGCTCTTCGCGCCTTTGATCAGCGCCGCGCCGGCGATCACCATGTACGCCTGCTCGGTCATGTACACGCGGTCGGAGATGATCGGCATGTAGCCGCCGCCCGCGATGCAGTCGCCGAACACGCCGGCGATCTGCGGCACGCCGTGCGCCGATAGCAGGCTGTTCATCTTGAAGATGTGGCCGGCGCCGCGCGCGCCCGGGAAGCTCTTGCTCTGCTCGGGCAGGAACAGGCCGCTGCAGTCGACGAGGTAGACCGTGGGCAGCCGCAGGCGCAGGGCCATCATCTGCGCGCGCTGGATCTTTTCCGGCGTGCGCGGCCACCACGCGCCCGAGGCGACGGTGTTGTCGTTCGCGATCACCATCACCCAGCGGCCCTCGACGCGAGCGAACGCGGTGACGACGCCGGCGGCGGGCGATCTCTGGTTGCCGGGGAACACCTCGCCGTAGTTGACGAACGTGCCGACCTCGAACGTGCGCGTGCCCGGATCGGCGAGCTGGGCGAGGCGCTCGCGCGCGGTGAGCTTGCCCTTCTTGTGGACGCGCTCGACGTACCCCGGACCCCATCCGGCCTCGACCTCCTGACGTCGCGCGCGCAGCCGGTCTTCGAGCGCACCGAGCTTCTCGCGCTGCTCGGCGAGGGTGCGCTCGTCGACGAGCGTGCTGAGCGGATCCCCGATCGGGACGAGCGGAACGAACGCCATGCGATCGCGACGCTACACCGATTCGACGCCGACGGCAGCATGCCGGGGCCGAAGGACGCCGCGCACGGGTGTGCTCCGCCGCGCTCAGGCCGCGACGGTGACCGCGGCCGCGGGGAGCTCTCGCTCGAGCAGCGCGGCCCACGTCGTCAGGTAGTCGACGAGGTCCCCGCGGTCGTTGCGGCGCAACCAGCGGTGGCCGCCGGGCAGCGCGGCGAGGATCGCGGGATCGTCGAGCTTCTCGAGGTGGCCGATGTCCTCGGTCGTGAGGCCGAGCGCGACGAGCTCGCTGATCACGTCGTCGATCGCGAGCCTGCTCGTCGGGCAGTACGCGTTCGCGAGCTGCTCCCAGTCTCCCTCGCGCTCGAGCGCGAGCTCGTGGATGCGCCCGGGCGGCAGCCGGCAGACCGTCTGTACGAGGTGCCCGCAGTTGCACTGCCCGAGGTGGCCCCACTGGTAGCGCGAGCCCGCGGTGAGGCGAGCGGCGGTGGCCCGCAGGGCTTCGACGAGGACGAGGGACGGGCGCGCCATCTCCCGAGTCTACCGCCGCGGTTCAGGGCGGCCAGCCGGGAATCGAGCGCGTGTCGTAGCGCCCCGTACGGAACGCCTCGCTGCGGAGGATCGCGAGGTGCATCGGGATCGTCGTCGGCACGCCCTCGACGGTGAACGCGCGCAGCGCCGCGATCATCCGCTCGATCGCGTCGGCGCGATCCGTGCCTCTCACGATCAGCTTCGCGAGCAGGGAGTCGTAGAACGGCGGCACGACGTAGCCGGGCGCGATGTGCGTGTCCACGCGGATGCCGTCGCCCGACGGTGGCTCCCACCGCGTGATCGTGCCCGGCGCCGGGCGAAAGCCCTCGCTCGGATCCTCGGCGTTGATCCGGCACTCGATGACGTGCCCGGTCATCTCGATCGCGTCCTGGGTCCACGGCAGGCGCCGCCCGGCCGCGACCTCGATCTGCGCGATCACGAGATCCTTGCCCGTGCGCTCCTCGGAGACCGTGTGCTCGACCTGGAGCCGGCAGTTGAGCTCCATGAAGCGCAGGGTCTCGCCGTCGTAGAGGAGCTCCATCGTCCCCGCGCCGACGTAGCCGATGGCCGCGGCAGCGCGCGCGGCGGCAGCGCACGTCACAGCGCGCAGGTCGGCGTCGATCGCCGGTGACGGGCTCTCCTCGATCAGCTTCTGGTGGTTGCGTTGCACCGTGCAGTCGCGCTCGCCGAGGTGGACGGCGTTGCCGTAGCGGTCAGCGAAGATCTGGATCTCGACGTGGCGGCCGGTCTCGATCAGCCTCTCGAGGAACACGCGATCGCCGCCGAACGCGGCGCGGGCCTCGGCCTGGGCCTCGGCGTACGCGGCCTCGACGTCGCCGGGCGAGCGCGCGATCCGCATGCCGCGGCCGCCACCGCCGTTCTCGGCCTTGAACAGCACCGGGAACCCGATCTCGGCGGCGACGCGCTTCGCGTCCTCGGCGTCGGCGAGCACGCCCTCGCTGCCCGGGATGACCTGCATGCCCGCGGCGCGCATCGCCGCCTTCGCGCGCGTCTTGCTGCCCATCATCGCCGTCACGTGGGGCGGCGGGCCGATGAACGTGATGCCGTGCTGGGCGCACAGCGTCGCGAGCAGCGGGTTCTCCGACAAGAAGCCCCAGCCCGGGTGCAGCGCCGAGCACCGCGCCTGCACCGCCGCCTGCACGACGCGCTCGACGTCGAGGTACGACAGCGCCGGGCGGCCGGGCCCGAGCACGACGATCTCGCGACCCTGCGTGTACGGGGCGTCGCGATCGGCCTCGCTGACCGCGAACACCGGCGTGATGCCGAGCGCGTCACACGCGCGCGCGACGCGGACGGCGACCTCGCCGCGGTTAGCGATCAGCAGACGGTGGAACAGCGGAGGCGCCACTTACTTCGACAGCTTGAGGAGGCAGGCCTCGGCGCTCGACACCTCGAACTTGCCGGGCGCCTCCATGTCGACGGAGGTGACCACGCCGTCGTCGACCACGATCACGCCGCGCGCGGCGCGGGTGCCCATGCCGAACTTGCTGAAGTCCGCGTCGATGCCGAGCGCCTTCGACAGCTCCGCGCTGCCATCGGCGAGCATCACGATCTTGCCGAGCGCGTCGTGCTGCTCGGCCCACGCCTTCATCACGAAGCCGTCGTTGACCGACAGGCACGCGACGAGGTCGACGCCCTGGGCCTTCAGCTCGGGCAGCTTCGCGACGTAGCCCGGGAGGTGCTGGCTCGAGCACGTCGGCGTGAACGCGCCGGGCAGCGAGAACAGGACGACCTTCTTGCCGGCGAACAGGACCGACGGATCGACGTCCGTGATGCCCTCCGGGGTGGCCTGCTTGATGGTGACCGAGGGGAACTTCTGGCCTGCGCTGATCATGGTGGTCCGTTTACCACACACAGGTTCGCGGCCAGGGTGCAGGCGCGCGCGAACCGCCGGGTGTCGGTCCGGAGCAGCGCGTCGGCGATCACCCAGCCCACCTCGGCGCAGCGCCCCGTGGTGGCCGCGTCGAGGTGGCGGGCGCAGCTCGGGTCGGCGGCGTGCGCGCGCTCGCGGAGGAGGTCGTCGATGCCGGTGATCGCGCGCCACCGGGCTCCGTCGCGCACGAACACGACGTCGAGCGGGGTGTCCTCGCCGTCGCCGTCGCCGTCGCCGTCGCCGTGGAGCGCGGCGACCTCGCTCGGGTACTGCACGGGCAACGCCCACCGGGCGCGCGCCTGCCCCACGGTGAGCCGCGGGTCGCCGGCGTAGTGCGCGCGCGTCGTGACGCGAGCCGGGCGGGCGAGCGCGGCGACCAGGGCCGGGATGGCCGCGTCGAACCGGCGCGCGTAGTCGTCGTACACCGCGTCGTACGGCGCGACCACGGTCCGCGCCCAGGTCGCGCGACCGAGCTTCCAGCTCGAGACCTCGCGCGCGCGGACCGCCTCGTCGGCGCCCGCGAGCGCACCGAGGTACGCGGCGAGCGGTGGCGGCTCCGCGGAGGGCGTGCGCTCGCCGCAGCTGGCCACGGCGAGCACCACGAGGATCGCGAGCGCCAGGGCAGGGCGCATCAGCTCGGCAGCGTGGGCGCGTCGGGCGCGGGGCCGCGCGTCGGCCGGCGCGGGCGCTCGTCGTGCTCGGGCGACTTGACCGCCGGCAGCGGCAGCCCGAGCAGGAGCTTGATCGCCACCGACGCCGCGGTCGCGCCGAACACGGAGGGCACGAACGCGACCGAGCCCTCGACCCGGTTCTTGTGGTCGCAGTCGTTCTTGCCGTTCTGTCCACCCGGGCATACGCAGCGGAACGCGCCATCGTCGTACGCGAGGGACTGTGGCTCGATCGGCGTCTCCTCCGAGTACACCGCCCACACTCCGACGGGCTTCGTGCAGTCGAGGTCGTGCTTGCGGCGCAGGTTGCGACGCAGATCGCGCGCGAACGGATCGATGCGCGTCTCCGAGAGGTCCGCGATCCGGACCAGCGTGGGATCGAGCCGCGCGGCGGCGCCCATCGCGGACACGATCCGCAGCTTGTCGCGCACGCACGTCGCGATCAGGTGCATCTTCGCCGTCACGTTGTCGATCGCGTCGATCACGACGTCGGGTTCGGGCACGAGCAGGCGCGCCGAGGTCTCGGCCGAGTAGAACTCCGGGCGCGCCTCGATCGTCGCGTCGGGGTTGATCAGGCGGAGCCGCTCTGCCATCACCTCGACCTTGGACTTGCCGAGCGTGCCCTTCATCGCGTGCAGCTGGCGGTTCACGTTCGTGACGCAGATGCGATCGTAGTCGACGAGGATCACCCGCCCGACGCCGCTGCGCACGAGGGACTCGGCCGCGAACGAGCCGACGCCGCCCACCCCGAAGACCGTCACCGTCGCCGCGGTGAGCCGGTCGACCCCGGCATCTCCGAAAAGACGAGCAGTACGATCGAACCGGCGGTGGGGCATGAGGGGCGGATGTTTAGCCAGTTCTCGCCGGTGTTCAACGTGGAATGGCTGAGGCCCGCTCGGAACGGGCCCTCGGGGCTCTGCCTCGCGCGGACCCGCTCACCAGGTCCGGAACAGCCGGCGCGCGTTCTCCGTCGTTCGCCGCGCGATGTCGTCCGCCGGCTCGCCGCGCGCCGCCGCGAGCCCCGCGATCACCCTCGGCAGGAACGCGGGCTCGGAGCGGCCGCCGCGGTGGCCCTCGGGCGCCTGGTCCGGCGCGTCGGTCTCGGCGAGCAGGCGGTCCGCGGGCACACAGCGCGCCGCCGCGACCGGGCGCCGGGCGTTCGGGTACGTGACCGGGCCCGCGAACGAGAACGCGAGGCCGAGCGACGCGTAGACGCCGACGAGGTCCGGACCGCCCGAGTAGCTGTGGAGCACGCCACGCACGGGGCCCTCCTCGCGCAGGATCCGCGGGGCAGCGTCGTGTGCGCGCACGACGTGGATCACGAGCGGGAGATCGACGGCGCGCGCCGCGCGGACGTGCGCGCGGAAGATCCGCTCCTGCAGCTCGAGCGCGCCGGTGCCGCCGTCGAGGCCACACTCGCCGACCGCGACCGCCCCCGCGTCGCCCGCGGCGCACGCGAGCTGCTCCGCGAGCGTGTCGATCCACCGCGCGCCACCTCCGGCCGGTAGCTCGTCGCCGTCGAGCTCGGGCACGATCTGCGGGTGGATGCCGAGGGCACAGCGCACGCCGGCGGCTGCGTGCTGGCGCGCGAGCGCGACGAGGGCGGGCCACGTGCGCGGCCGGATCGCGGGGATCAGCATGCCGCTCACGCCCGTGGAGCTCGCGCGCGAGATCATCTGATCGCGATCTCCGTCGAACGCGGCGACGTCGAGGTGGCAGTGCGTGTCGATCACTCGTGCCAACCGTAGCCCGATCCAGGCGCCGATCGTGGCGTAGGATCACGGGGTGAGACCGTGGCAGCGCTGGCGGGCCTGGATCGACACGAGCGACGCGATCGTGGCCCACTGGCTGCGCGCGGCACGCGACGCGCTGCTGGGCGAGATGCCGATCCTCGCCGCCGGCACCGCGCTGTTCGCGATCTTCGCGGTCGTCCCGACGCTCGCCGCGGTGGTCTCGCTGTACAGCGTGATCGCCGATCCCCACCAGATCCAGAACCACCTCCAGGGCCTCGAGACCGTGCTGCCGCCCGACGTCCTCGGGTTCATCGCGAGGCAGCTCGAGGAACAGAGCCAGCGCAGCAGCGGCGAGCTCGGCCTCGCGCTCGGCATCAGCGTGTTCCTCGCCATGTTCGCGTCGCGCGGCGCGGCGCGGGCGTTGATCGACTCGCTGAACCGTGCGTATCGCGTCCGCGAGCTCCGCCGGCCGCTGCACAAGCTGCTGGTCACGATCGCGATGTCCGCCGGGACCCTCGTCGGCCTCATCCTCATGTTCGGCGTCGTCGTCGCGTTGCCGGGCATCTTCGCGCTGCTCCACCTCGCCGACTACGCGATCATCCAGTGGCTGCGCTGGCCCGCGCTCATGGGGGTGATCCTGGTGACCCTGATCGCGCTGTACCGGTTCGGGCCGACGCCGCGCCCGCTCGGCACCAAGCAGCACCTGTGGCCGGGCGCCGCGATCGCGAGCATGCTCCTCGTCGTCGTCTCGATCGGCCTCTCGCAGTGGGTCGAGCGTGTGGCGAGCTACGACGTCGTCTACGGCACGTTCGGCAGCGTCGTCGTCGTGATGCTGTGGTTCTACCTGTCCGTGCTCTCGCTCGTGATCGGCGGTTTCGTCAACGCCGAGCTCGAGCGTCACGCCGGCGCGCCGGCACCCGATCGCTCGATGTACTGAGGCGCACTCCGAAAACGGCGACGGCCGCCACGAGGGCGGCCGGAACCGGAGCTGACCTTGGGAGGAGTCGTCAGCTCTACATCCGCTTGCCGAAGAACTTCGACGTGTCGGAGAGCGCCGACGGCGTGCCCGCGTACCACACGCCACCGGTCCACTTGCCGGTCTGGATGTCGTCCATCTTGCCGTCGCTGTTCCGGTCGACCGCGCGCGCGGTGCCGAAGATCTCGAACTCGAGCGCGGCGGTGTCGATGTTGTCGAGGGCGCCGTAGAGGGCGTTCTCCGCGAGCGAGATGCCGCTGAGGCACGCGCTCTCGAACGTGCTCGGCGAGCCGATGTCGATCGCGTCGTAGATGTACTGGCCGACCGCCTGGCAGTCGATGACCGACAAGAGCAGGCTCTCGAGGTCCGTGAGGCTCGGATCGATCATCGGGATGATCGCCTGCTCGAGCGCGAGCTTCATGACGGCGCCGTACTTGAGCGGCACCTTGTGCTTCTCGATCAGGAGCTTGCCGGACTGCTCGAGGGTGACCTTGACGTTCGGGATCGTGACCTCGTCGATGTCGTAGTCGGCGAACGCGAAGTCGAGCTCGACGTTGTCGACCTTGAAGTGGAGGCCCTGGACCGTCTTGACGGCCTTGCCGTCCGCGTCGATCTCGAGGGTCTCGAGCGTGCCGAAGTGGCGCGCGATCTGGCCGAACGCGTCACCGACGTCGACGATCTTGCCGACGAAGTCGGGCGCCACCTCGAGCAGGCGGTCGTTGAGGTAGCCGGCGACGAACGGGATCGCGTCCTCGAGCGTGTCCTTGATCGAGCCGTTCGGCAGCGCCGCGACGACCTGCTCGACGATGAACCGCGTCGGGTCATCTGGATCGTCCGTCGCGTTGATGAAGTAGTTCACCACGGTGCCCGCGGTGCCGGGCAGGTTGGTCGCGAGGTCGAAGTCGCTCTGCACCGCGAACTTGCCCGCCGGCGTCAGCGGCACCGGCTGGTCGTTGTCATTGTCGTTGTCGTTATCGTTGTCGTTGTCATTGTCCGGGTCCGTGATGTCGCCGTCGGGACCCGAGGCATCGGCGGCGCAACCGGCAACGGCAACGCCCAGGAGGAGGAACAGGGTGGTGGACAGGTTGCGCTTCATCTTCATTCTCCGTCGAGGGTGGTGCCGAGCCTTCGTGCAGCGCGTGTGCCACGCAGTGCGACTCGATCGATCAACACCTTGCGGCGTCGTTCTGGCCGGACCGGCAACTGCTCTAGTCAGGCATCTCGATTCCGTTGGAGACGACTGACCGCAAGCGCGTCGCGACGAGCTCGTGGCGACGGTGCGGGCGGTAGATCCGACCTCGCGCGTCTGTCGCGCTCGGGCGAAAAAAAAACCGGCCGAGGCACCATTGCCTCGGCCGGCCAGCCATCCTCGACGCGCGGGCTCACCACCCGCCTCGTCGAACCGAAACCGTTTCACATGCGCGTGCCGTAGAACGTCGCGCCCGCGAGCGGGGCCGGGGTCCCCGCGTAGCTCGTCTCGCCGGACCACGTGCCGGTCTGGATCGTGTCGACCTTGCGGTCGTTGTTCTTGTCGAGGGCCTTCGCCGAGCCGGTGAGCTCGAACTCGAGCGCCGCGCCGTCGATGGACTCGATCTTCGAGTAGATGTAGCTCGCGCCGGCGACCAGGCCCGCGTCGCACGCGTCGGCGAACACGCCAGCGCCGAAGCCGTAGGTCATCTCGTCCGCGATCAGCGTGCCGATCGCGTCGCAGTCGACGAGGTTCTGGAACAGCTCGCCGAGGTTGTCCGCGTTCGAGTCGAGCATCGGGATCAGCACCGTGTCCATGCTGATGCGCAGGACCGCCCCGTAGGGGATGGGCAGGCGGTGGTCGCCGATGCCGAGCTGGTTGGTGTTGCTGAACGTGATGCCGACGCCGCGGGCCACCACGTGGTCGAGGTCGTAGTCGGCGAACCGGAGGTCCGACTCGACGTTGTCGATCTTGAAATGCGCGCCGACGACGGTGTGGGTCGCGGCGTAACCTCCGTCGCCCCCCGCCGCCGAGCTCGTGATCTCGAGCTCCTCGATCATGCCGAAGTTCCTGGCGACCTGGCCGAAGTCGTTGCCGAGCTGGACCATCGTGCCGACGAAGTCCGGCGCGAACTCGAGCAGGCGGTCGTTGAGGTAACCCGCGACGAACGGGCGGGCCCCGTCGACCGCGTCCTTGAGCCAGCCGTCGTCCATCTGCGCGACCAGCTGCTCGAGGATCCAGTTCGACGGGTCGTCGGCGCCGTCGGTGGCCGCGATGATCGCGTTGACGACGCTGCCGACCTGGCCCGGCGCGTTCGCAGCGAGGTCGAACTTGCTGCGCATCGAGTAGGTGCCGGACGGGTCGAGGCGCTGCACCTCGCCGTCGCCACCGCCGCCACCACCACCCCCGCCGCCGCCA
>Ga0164243_10003378_pt1 | contig 25562 bp, 17 predicted proteins | sample OricompcompostOP_FD_108781 | JGI IMG/M metagenome (GOLD analysis project Ga0164243, IMG submission 108781) | Organic Plus compost microbial communities from Emeryville, California, USA - Original compost - Organic plus compost (OP) | ecosystem: Engineered > Solid waste > Mixed feedstock >...
CCGAAGCCACCGACGGCGCCGTTCGCGATCTGGCCCGAGTTGCCCGCCCACCCGGACATGTCCGTGGAGGACAGCGCGCCGAGCCCGAGCAGCGCGGCGAGGCTGCCGATGATGCCTGCCTTGCCGCCGCCGAACTTGGGCTTGGTGCTCGTGGTCGGCTTCCCGTTCGCGTTGGGCTTCGCGTTGGGCTTCCCGTTCGGCTTCCCGCCCGCGCCGGTGCCCGTCGTGCCGCCTCCGGGGTTCGTGATGAACACCGGCATGGGGCGGTTCCAGTACACCTCGGTCGAGAACCCGAGGAGGTTCTTCACCGTGTTCCCGAAGCCGCCCTTGGTGCCCGTGCCGGTCCCGGTGCCGCCGCCGGTGATCCCGGCGGGCAGCTTGACGTTCCGGTTCTTCTTGATCGCCTCGAGCGCGCCGGCGATGCCCGCGAGGGCCGCGCCGAGCATGGTCAGCACGCCCTTGTTCGCGACGAGCGGCTTGAGCAGGTTCCACGCGAGCAGCGCCCCGCCGATCTTGCCGATGGTGTCGGCCATGCCGGGGTTGTTCTCGAGCGTGGTCGCGAGCCATTCGAGCCCGCTGTTCAGGGTGTCGAGCAGCTCGCCGAGCGCGCCGCCGCTCGACGCCGAGAGCAGGGCAAGCACCTCCACCAGGTTGGTGAAGAACGTGATGACCTTGTCGCCGAGCTCGGACCCGACCGTGTTGAGGAACTTCTCGAGTGCCGGGACGAGGTCGTCGCGCATCTTGTCGATGAGGCGCACCACGTCGGGGTTCTCCGCCATGCGGAGCAGCGCGGCGACGAGGTCAGCGATCAGCCCGCCGACGGCCTCGGTGATCGGCTCCGCCTTGCGGAACCACTCCTCGATCCGCTTCGCGCCGTCCTCGCTGTTTACCCAGTTGGAGAGCGCCTGCGTCTTCTCCTCGAGCTTGTCGAGGAGGCTCTGCCCCGTGCTGTCCCCGGCGCGGAAGATCCCACCGATGGCCGAGCCGAGGTCACCGATGATGTCCCCGGCCTGGGCGCCGACCTCGTAGGCGCGCTCCAGCCACTTCGTGAACTTGTCCCGGTTGGCGGAGTCGTCGAGGTGGTTCGCGAGCTTCTCGGTCCAGCCCGTGAAGGCGCGCGTCATCTTCTCGGTGAAGGGCGCCGCGACGTCCATCACGTCGAGCATCCAGTCGAGCAGGTTGACGAGCGCGTCCCCGAGCAGGCCGGTCACGACCGCGGAGGACTCCATGACGCGCGGGAACTGCGTCTTGAACTCGTCGGAGCGGACCCACCCGAGGAACTTCTTGGTGACGCCGTTCAGCTCCTCGCCGACGCGGGCGAGCCCGGTCTCGAGCATCGGGAGCAGGACCTTGCCGGCCTCACGGATCGGCTCGTCGAGGTCCTTCCAGAACGAGTCCTGCACGGCCGTCTTGAGGGACGCCCACTCGTCCTTGAACGACCGGACCGCGCGGGCTGCGTCGCGCATCTCGGGCGACATGTCGCCGAGCTCGCCCGTGAAGCCCGAGAACGCGATCAGCAAGGTGCCGAAGGCGGAGATCACCCCGGTGAGCAGGCCGGGAAGGGTCGCGACCATGCCGACCATCTGCCCGAGGGAACCGAGCATGGCGACGACGCCGCCGATCGCCCCACCGATCGCCGTGATCGCGGGTGCGACGAGCGACAGGACGCCGACGATCTTGGTGACCATGCCCGCGATCTGCGACGCGCGCTGCATCCACGCGGGCCCGCGGCTGTCCTTCGTCTTCTGGATCAGGCCCCACAGGCGGCCGAGACGGGACGGGCCGCCGCCGCCGTCGCCCGTGTCGGTCCACCGCGGCGTCTTGCGCCCGCCGGTGCCGTCCACGCCGAGCCCGATGTCGACGGGCGGGTTCTTCGCCTTCTCCTTCGCGGCGCGGATCTTCGCGAGCCAGCGCGCGATCACGCCGTTGGACGTGTGGATCTTGACCTCGACGTCCTTCGACGCCGCCTCGATCTTCGCGCGCGCCGCCGCGACCTCGGCGTCGTTCACCTCGACGCCGATGGTCGCCTTGAGGCCGGTGCCGACCGTCTCGGCGATCGCCTTGAGCCGGGTGCGCAGCCGCTCCGCGTCGACGTCGACGCCGATCTCGGCCTTGAGCCCGGCGGCCGCCTCCTTGACCTTCGCGCGGAGGCGGGCGCCGAACCCTTCGCCGTCGACGTCGAGCCCGACGTCGACGGAGCCGCCGTTCGTCGACGCGACGACGGCGCGGACCTTCTCCTTGAACCCGTTCTCGTCGACAGCGAGCGGGACCTCGACCTCGAGCCCCTTCGTCTGACGCTCGATCGCCGCCTTGAGGCGCCGGCCGAATCCGTTGGTGTTCGCCTCGACCGGTACCTCGAGCCGACCAGCTTCGATCGCGCCCTCACTCACTGCCGTTCACCCCTCACTGCTGCGGTGCCGCCCCGGCGGGCGGCGTGTACCTGACCCGGCCCTGCGTGGCGGCCGCGATCATGGCGTGGACTCCGTTCGGACGGACCTGGCCGCTCGCGGCTGCCGCCTCGAATCCGGCGATGACTTGCTGAGGGGTCTTCACCTGCTGCGTGCCCGGTCGGGGGATCTCGCGCGGCTCCTTGCGCCTCTTGTCGGCGACGAGCACGGAGACCTCCTCGATGAGCTGCGCGAGCAGTTCCTCCCGGGTCCCCCACGGAACCGGCGAGCCCTCTGGCCGCTTGGTCGCCGAGTCCGGGGGGAGCCCGTCGAGGAGGTTCGTCAGCCGTCGGACTCCGAGGAAGCCGGTGCGGGCTCCGGGGAGGCGTCGGATGCGTCGGGCGTCGAGTCGGTAGTACCGCTGGAAGTCGGCTTCGACGTCTCCGCGTCGCTCCCGGACGACGCGAGCGACGCGGACGCTTCCCCCAGGCTCACGGCGTACTCCTTCACGAGCAGGCGGAACAGGGTGGCGTACGTCTTGTGGCCGGGCTTCTTCGCGAGGAAGCGCTCGTAGTCCTCCGCGCCGAACAGCGCCTCCCACACGCCGTGGAACGCCTTGAGCGCGTTCTTGGGCAGGTCCGGGCGGGAGAGCAGGACGTCGAACGCCGCGTCGATCCCGTCGCCGCGGGCGCCGAGCACCTGCTTGATGATGCCGGCGAGGTCCAGGTCCTCGTCGAGCAGGGGGTTGATCACGTCGAGCGGGAGCTCGGCGGGGAGGATGAACACCTCCCCGCGGTAGGGGACACGGATGCCGTCGGGCATCGCGATCTCGCGCAGCTCGGCGTCGAGGTCGAGCGTCTTCATGGTGTCGGTCATGGCGGTGCGGTCTCCTTCTGAGCCCTGACGGTCGGGGTAGGACGCGCGTACGGTGCACGGTCGGTGCGGTTACCGTCGCGTCCTGCGGGACACGGGCGAGGGGGCGGGTGGTGCCCGCCCCCTCGCGAGGGCTCAGCCGCCGAGGGCCGTCTGGAAGGCCGGGTCGTCGGTGAGCATGATGAACGGGTCGCCCTCGTCGTTGCCGAGGATGTTGAGGCGCAGCGGCAGGATCGACGCCGCGCCCTTGTTGATCCCGAGCGAGACGCCCTCGTTCTGGGAGCACCGGAAGTAGCAGAACCGGTAGTGCTTGGCGCCCATCGTCACGTCGACGATCGCCGCGAGCTCCTCACGGCCGCCGATGCGGGGCGGCGTGAACTTGTACGTGCCGGTCGAGCCCTCGACGGCCTCGACCGTGCCACCGCCGAACGCGGCGGTGAGGTTGCGCGTGTTCCACTGCGCCATGTCGATCTGGAGCGAGGCGCCGTCGGACGTCTGGAAGTCCAGAACGGGGTAGTCCGACTGCGCCGACCGGAACTGGTCGAACTCGGGGCTCGTCTCGAAGTTGAGCGAGTCCTCGGTGGTGTGACCGACGTGCTTGAACGCCGCGGCGGGCGCCTCCGTCGCGGTCGTGGGGAAGACGCTCCCGACAGCCCCGAGCCACAGCGCGATGCGCGACGGGACGAGGATCTGCTGAGCGTTGAGGTTCGGGGTGGACGTGGACATTCCCGTCACGCCTTTCGCTGGGACTACATGGGCGCCCGGAGACTGGACCAGCGAGGCGGTTAGTGTCGCGGCCTGCTAGATGGCGGGCCGGACGTCGAACGTGGCGGTGAAGAAGTAGCGCACGTGCCCGTTCGCGAGCGTCTGGTTCTGCGGCACGGGCGCCGACACGTTGTAGACGATGAGGCCGGGCGGGTCCTCGTCCGCGAACGCCAGCGCGATGAGCTCTTCGCGCGCGACGACGGCGAGGTTCCGGATCGCCTTCTTCCCGAGCCGACGGTCCGGGTGGTCCCACACGTCGACGTCGACCTCCGGCGACTGCACCCCGCGCAGCGGGTGGCCGGCGATCCCGCCGACGCCGGGGATCACGCGCACGTGCGGCCACGGCGCCTCCCGCTCGCCGGAGATGTGCTCGGTGACGTCGGGCCCGCTGCCCGCGGGCGCGACGAGGGACCCGATCGCCTCGTGCAGACGCTCGCTCGCCCTGAGCGTGCGCAGCGCGAGCGCGACCGGGTCCGCGCCGACGTAGGACGGGATCGTCACGACCGGACCAGGAACCCGCCGGTCTCGAGCGCGGCCGCGACGTTCACGTCGAGGTCGACCTCGTCACCCGGCTTGTACTGGCGCCAGAACCCGGCGAGCGTGCGGCGGACCATCCCCTCGGGGACGTCGCCCGTCGCCTTGCGCGGGGTCTCGACCTGCTCCGGCTCGGCCGCCTGGCGGGCCTTGCCCTTGGCCGGCGCCGCGACGACGGCCTTGTTCTCGTCGGGGGTGGGGGTGCTGTTCTCGACTTCCTGGGTGTTCGCCATGGCGCGGAGACTGCCCCACCGGGACGGCTACCGTCACGCGCTGCGCATGTTGGCGCGCTGCGCGGCCGTGTGCGCGGCCCGGCGCATGTAGTACCAGGGCTGCACCACGTACCCGTCGAACCCGAGCCCTCCGGCGTCGCCGAGCTCGGACTCGACGACCCACTCGCCCTCGGCCCACACGAGGCCGTGCACGCGCGTGCCGTCGACCTGAGCCTGGCGCAGGTCGATGAGCTTCGCGATCCCGCCGTCGTCCCAATCGAGCACGCAGCGGCAGTTCCTGATGTTCACGACGACGCGCCCGTCGGCGTGGTCGCGCGGGAACTGGAGGTACGTCCACGGGCCGAGGCCGCGGTGCTCCCGGTCCCACGGGTGCGTCGGGAGCTTGAACGGCACGTTCACGGGCCGCGCCTGCCGGTCGGTGCGGCGGTGCTCGCGGCGCACGACCGAGTCGCGCATCGTGCGCCACGTCTTGAGCGGCGGCGCGTACCGCATCGCGAACAGGTGCACCTCGATCACGACGCGGTTCACGTCCTGGCGCACCATGGGCGCGACCTTCTCGTCGAGCCCCTTCGCGAGCGTGAACGTCGCCACGTCAGACCTCGGGCGTCTCGAGCACCGCGGTGACCTGGACGTAGTCGACGTCCGGCACGTCGGGCACCTGGTGGAGGAGCGCGGTCATGACGACCCACACGCGCACGCCGTCGTCGGTGACGTGGTCGCCCTCGGCGAGCGGCCACTGCGCGGGGTCGAGCCGCAGGTTCCACACCCCGCCCTGGTCGTCGTCGGACGAGACGAACTCCTTGATCGCGCCCGGGTAGGCGGGGCCCCACTCGGTGTGCTCGGCGGAGCCGACGACCTGCCCGTACTCGTCGCGCGCGCGCGGCTTGGGCTTCGTGCGCGCGCGCAGGTCTGCGTTCGACAGGACGACTGCCACGGCGGCCGCTCCTTCCTGCGCGCGTGCGCGCGCAACTGGTGGTGCGCACGCGCGCGCACGGGGCGGTCCCGGTGCGCGCGCGTGCGCGCGGGTCAGCGGGGGTCGTACCCCACGGGGTGCCCGGCCATCGGCCACGGCGGGTCCATGCGGCCGGTGACCTTGTGCACGGCCGCGCGCTTGTACCGGCGCAGGGTCGACAGGTCCGGGCCCGCGCCGGCGTCCTGCTTCGCGGGCTTCTCGTCGCCGTACGAGATCGACTGTCCCTCCGCGGACACGGACGTGACCTTGCGCGCGTACAGGTGCTTGAGCCCGGGGTTCGCGCGCACACTCGCCTCGGCGTGCGCGGTCACGAACCGCACGATCGGGCGCTCGTTCTGCCCGTCGAGCCCGACGAGCAGGTCGAGCGTGTACGAACCCTCGGTGTCCGCGGTCGCGGTGAGCACCTTGTAGGTGTCGCCGAGCTCGTCGTACAGGTCCCATGCGCGCGCGTCGTCGAGCGGGTAGCGGAGCGACACCGGGTGGCGGCGCGTGAGCGTGACCTGCTGCGCGAACGGCGACCGGCCGATCTCCGCCTCGACCGCGTCCGCGCCGTCGACGATGTAGTCCTCGATCAGTTCACGCTCGAGGTCGGACAGCGCCGACGGGTCCTTGCCGAAGCGGCGCGCGACGACGTCGACGGCCACGATGAGCGGCTGCGTGGGCATGGTCCTCCGTCCTGAGTGGTGGTGGCGCGCGGCCCCGGGGGAGGGGCCGCGCGCCGTCGGTCACTTCGCCGCGGCGAGCTCGGCGAGGATCTGGTTCGCGGCCGTGAGCGAGAGGTGCCCGCCCTTGGCGACCACGAGCCGGCGCGTGTTGTTCGGCAGGACGCGCACGAGGCGCGCGGTCGAGCAGAGCTCGAGCTTGTTCCGCTCGGACTGCACGAACAGGCCCTCGGGGTTGGGCGCCTTGCCGGTGGCGCGGTCGACGACGTAGCCCTCCGACGCGACGCCCCCCTCGCCGAGCGCGACGGTGCCCGTCGGCGTCTCCGCGGTGGCCGTGACCCGCGGGGCGGGCGGCTCGAGCGGCGCCGTGAGCGGGAGCGGCTGCGGGGTGGGCAGGTTCTCGATCACCGTGTCGGGGTGCGCCTCCTCGACGGGCTCCTCCGCGGGCTCCGGCGCGTCGTCGGCGGTCGCCTCCTCCTCGGCGGGCGCGGGCTCGGCGGCCGTCTCCTCGGCGGGCGTCTCCTCGGCGGGCGTCGCCTCCGCGGCGGGCGCGGGCTCCGGCGCCTCCTCCGCCTTGGGGGTCTCCTCGGGCGCGGGCGTCGCCTCGGCGACCTCGGTGGGCTCCGCGGCCGTCGCCTTGGCGGCCGTCGACTTCTTGCTGCTGCGGGAACGGGTGCTCGTGGACACGGTGGGGCTCCTTCGTGGTGGTGCAGGTGCTAGGACGGGGTGCAGGGTGGCCGGGCGCGAGTGCTTGTGTCGCGGCGTGCTCAGTGCACCGGCGTCGCGACGTCGCGGATCGCGTCGTGCAGGTCGTCGAGCGTGCCGTCGTTGACGATCGTCGCGTCGACCTCGTACCCGTCCATCGCGGTCTCCGACTTGTGGCCGTTCACCGGCGCGACGCCCGGCCGCGAGATCCGCACGACCTGGCCGCCGAGGGTGCGGATCTCGTCCGCCTCGTTCGGGAACCGGCAGTCCGTGAACACGGCCCGCTCGCCGGGGCGCACGCGCGCGATCGCGGCGTCCACCCACACGTTCTCCCCGAGCACCTCACGGCCCGCGTCGGTGCCGATGCGCTGGAGCAGGGCCCGCACCTCCGGCACCTCGAGCTTGGCGCGCTCCCAGCCGCGCTCGTCGACGAGGTCGCGCAGGCGCACGACGCGGCGGCGCCGCAGGAGACCGGCTCGCGGGAGCCGGATCAGCGGGTTCACGGCGTAGGCGAAGTCGCGCAGGACGTCGGCGAACGCGTGGCGCGTCCAGCCGTCCTCGACGAGCGCGGCCGCAGCCGCATCCTTGCCGCTCTGGGCGTAGGCGGTGAGCCCGATCAGGGCCGGTGGGGTCGTCATGCGCGAACGGTGGACCGGCCGAGGCGCTTGCGTCGCGTGCTCGTCGTGCTCCGCGTGGAGCGCGCCGTCCTCGACGCACTCCACGCAGACGCCCATGAACGGCCCGTCCGGCGCCCCGCAGACCTCGCACCACACGACCGCGCTCCGTCACAGGACGGCGAGGTCGGACCAGCCCTTGCCGCCGTCGTAGAGGCGTCCGCCGGCCTGCTCGTGCTCGCCGACGAGGCACGTCAGGGTGCCGGGGGTGGACCAGACGCCCGCGACGTCGGTGAGCCACTTCGAGCCCTCGTCCTGCGACGGATGCTGGAGGCGCCAGAACGGCCCGTAGTCCTTGACGTCGACGTGGTGCCGGTGAGCGGTGAACCACAGGCGCGGGTCGATGCCCTTCTCGTGGCGGAAGCGGAGCGACTGAGCCCGGAGCCAGTCGAGCTCCTTGGGCGTGCCGGGCATCTTGTGGCCGTGGCAGTACGCCGCGACGACGCCGGACAGGTCGTGCGTGACGGTGAACTCGTCGTGCGGGATCACCCACTCGATGTGCTCGTACTCGGGGCGGTCGGCGAACACCTTGCGGAGCGTGTCGGCGAGGAAGCCGTCGGCGTTGTCCGAGTCCCCGGTGACGGGCTTCCCGCCCGTCGACTGCCGCGTCCACTCGCTGTGGTTCGACAGGACGGAGATGAACGAGACGCGCTCGGCGAGCGGGGCGAGCGCGTGGAGCCCCTGCGACCACAGATCGAGCGCGAGGTTGAGCTGCTGGCGCTGGTTGAGCTCGATCGTGTGGAGCTGGGCGTCGTAGTTGCCGTAGCACCCCTCGATCGGGTCGCCCATGTTCGCGATCGCGATGTGCTCGATGTTGCGCCCGATGCGCCGCAGCTCGGTGATGCGCTGCTCGGTCCGCTCGAACCCCTGGTGGATGCGGTCGACGGTCGCTGCGACGCCCGCCTTTCCGAGCTGCCAGTCGGACCACCCGGCGTGGAACGACGCGGGGGCGCCGAGCCCGGTGCCGGGGATGCGCCGCTCGAGCGGCTTCCACGTTCGCACGCGCTTCACGAGCGCATCGACGTCCTCGGCGGGCAGGCGGTTCTGGATGCGGCGGAAGCGCGCCTTGTACGAGTGCAGCCACACAACGTCTCGGTGGCCGTCCTCGGTCCTCTTCGACTGCTGCCACTGCGACATGCGGACGGTGTCGTCGACGACCTCGAACTCGGCCGGGTCGAGCCCGAAGTGCCGCAGCACGCCGTCCCAATCGGCCACGTTGACGATCTTCTGCGGGAGGCCGCCCGTCTCGACGTCGACGTGGTCCGACGTCGCAACCATGCGCCAGGCGCCGGCGGCCTCGTCGGGGGCGATCGTGCCGCCGTCCTCGCGGTCACGGCCGCCGGTGCGCGTCGGGTCCGTCGCGGCCTCGAGCAGCGCGCTCAGGTCCGCGGCGAGCGCGCCCGTGTCGTCGCCGCTCACCGCTCGCACCGGCAGCCGTTGTGCTTGCCGCGGCGCCGGTGGCGCAGGAGCGAGTTGGCCGCGGCGTGGATGCCGTGCTTGCTCAGCGTCTCCGCGAGGACCGAGCCCGACACGGCCTCGTTGTCGATCGCCGAGAGGAGCGCCTTCGCGAGCGCGGGGTCCTTCTCGGCGAGGCGCCGCAGCGCCACCTTCACGCCGCAGGGCGGCCCGGGCGTCGCGCGCGGCCTGTCCTGGAGCGCGACGAGGTCCGCGGCGAGGTCCACCGTACTGTCGTGCGCAACGTTCCCGTCGATCATGCGGGCGACCTTGCACCAGTAGAGGTGCTTGCGTCGCGCCCTCCGACCGGCCCGGAAACGGGCGTGGCCCGGACCCCTTGTGAGGGTCCGGGCCACGCTGGGCCGTGCGACGATCAGCCGCCGGCGCCGGGAGCCGTCGGCTCGGTCCACGTGCCGATGACGAAGCTCTCGGGGCGGTGCACCTCGAGGGCCAGGCGCTCGTCGGCGCGGAACGTGACGAGGCCCTTCGCGAAGTTGCTCGCGTGCTCCGAGGAGACGGAGACCGAGACCTTCTCGCGGTCGTGCAGCGTCGCGCCGTAGCGGAACGCGCCGACGAGGAAGTTCTCGTCGGACATCGCGGTCGTCTCGACGACGTCGAGGCGCCACACCCGCTTCTGCGCGCCCACCGCGATCGCGACGGCGACGCGGAACGCGCCCGTGTCGTCGGTCTCGATCTCGATGGCCTCCCACATCGTCGGGGAGACGACGATGCCGGTGGGCTGGTACTCCGCGAGGAGCGACTTCGTGATCGCGCGGCGGACCTGGATGCTGTACTTGTCGGTCGCGAGACCGTCGTACTCCTGGACGTCCGGCGTGTTGAAGAGGCCGGTGATGGCCTCCGTGCCGCCCGAGCCGTGGAGGAGCTCGAAGTCCTCCTTGTACTTGATCCCGTCGACCATGCGGCCGTTGAGGAACGAGCGCAGGCGCGGCTCGTCGGCGAGGATGTTCTTGTGCGCCGTGAGCGTGTGCGCCACCTCGGCGACCGGGAACGTCTCGGTCTTGAAGGTGAGGCTCGACTCGAGCGCGTCCGGGGCCCACGTGGTGCCGTCGGCCGAGCGCTGCTTGACGATGCCGGCGTTGTTCACCCAGCCCGTCTCGCGGACGCCGTGGATCATCGCGTCCTTCGTGGTGGACGGGATGAACAGGTCCCGGATGCGCTCCTTGCGCAGCGGGCGCTCGTGCAGGCCCGTGTCGGTGCCGCCACCGAACGAGGCGCGCGAGAGGGTCCCGGCGGAGAGGTTGAAGATCGACTTGCCCTCGTACGCGCCCTCGAGCACGTCCTGGCGGCCGAACTCGCCGTTCGCCTCGCGGAAGGCGCGGTACTGCTCCGAGGACGTGAACACGTCGCTCAGGCTCTTGACCTCGAGCCCGTGCGGGTTCGTGAGGCCGGACGCGGCCGACGGCGTGCCGACGCCCTCGTTGAGGTACTTGTCGATGTTCCCGAGCGAGTCGAGACCGTCGAGGACGCTCTTGACCTCCTGGGCCGCGGCGAGCTCGTTCTTGTAGTCCTGAGCCGCCTCGGAGCTCATGGAGAACAGGCCCTTGCCGTCGACCTGGAGCTGGCTGAGGGCGCGCTCCGCGGCGTCCTTGTGGCGCTTGAGCTGCTCGGTCAGGGTGTCGCGGGAGATCCCGGTGGTGCTGCTCACGGTGGTGGATCCTTCCTGGATTCTGCTGGCTGCTTACGGGGGTGGTGTCCGCTCGCCCGGCCAGCACCGGGACGACCTCGGCCACACGCGGGGGAGTGGACCAGACCGAAGTGGTTAGCGTCGCGCCCTGCGGCTCGGGGCCAGGCAGGGCGCGACGCCGTAGGGGGGGTCAGACGCCGAGAGCGTCGAGCTCCGCGCGCATCTGCTCGGGGTCGACGGGGACGACGTCGTCGTCCTCCTCGGGGTCCTCCTCGGGGCCCGGGTCGACCGGCGCCGGCGCGGCGGGCGCCGGGGGCACGGCACGGTGCAGCGACGACGGCGGCGGGACGCTGTCCTTGTCCTCGATCGCTGAGAGCGGCAGGTCGTCGGGCTCGTCGACGTCCGGGGCGTCCGGGTCCAGCGGCGGGTAGTCCGCGGACGCGATCAGGTCGTCCTCGTCGTCGTCCTCGCCGAGCGCGATGCCCGCGACGTCGAGCCCCTTCGCGTCGAGCGCGTCGAACACCGCGACGAGCGCGGGCCGCAGGGCGTCGTCGAGCGCCTTGACCTCCAGCGGCGCGACGGTGACCGCGTGCGCGACGTCGCTGAGGGCCGCGGCCAGGGGTGCGACGACGAGGTCGGTCGGGCTCGCGGGCTTCTCGGCCTCCTCGGGCGAGACGACGACGGAGAGGGTCACCTCCTGCGCCTTGCCGAGCTTCGCCTCGTCGCCGTCGAACGTGTACGGCACCCGGTACGACTTCCCATCGTCGTCGTGGTCCTCGTAGACGGTGGCGATCACGTGGTCGGGGTAGGTCGCCTGGATGCTCACCCACCCGCGCGGCGCCTTGTCCTTGTCCTTGTCCTTCTGCGGGCAGAACTCGTCGCGGAGCGCCTGGTTCAGCGCGGCGTTGAGCTCCTGGTGGGAACCCGGGAAGTGCTGGCTCATCTTGGTCTCCATGGGGGTCGCGGAGCGCGCCTGCTGCACAGCCCATGCCGCCCCCTTGCGCTCCAGAGGAGGGGTCGGCTGGGGTCCGAACGGAACGTCGATGCGCTCCTTGCCCCACACGACGGTCGCCCGGTCGAACTGCACGGGGGCCGGGGGGACGGGGTCGACGGTCTCGAGGTCGTACCCGAGGGTCATGTGCGGGGTGTAGCCGTGGTCGCGCGCGACGGCGCCCGCCGTCGGGCCGTCGTCGAGCGCGCGCACGATGCCCTCGCGCAGCGTCGGGAGGGCGGGCAGGTCGACCGGCGCCCAGATGGGCGTGCCGTCGTCGCTGGGCGGGAACATGCCGAGCCCGCCGATCTGCCCGCCGAACGGGGACGCGCCGGCGACCGCGGCCCGCACCGCGGAGACGACGTCGTCCTTCGTGAACTCGGCGCCGTCGACGTCGCCGAGGTAGGCGAGCGTGACGTGCAGCTCCTCGGGCGGCAGGCCGCCCTTGTGCGCGAGGCGCCCCGCCGTCTCCTCGTCGGGGTACAGGGCGACCATCACGCCGCCGGAGTGGTCCGGCTGGGCGGCCGGCGCGTCAGCGACCGCGACGTCGTCGTCCAGCGGCGCGACGTCCGGCGCCGTCTTGAACTCCAGCCCGGTGCGGGCCTGCGCGACGGCGCTCACCGCCGACTTCACCTCGAGCGCCATCGTCAGCGGGTGAGCGCCGTGCAGCACGATCGACACCTCGAACAGGTCGATCGCCCGGATGATCCGGATGCCGCCGCGCCGCACGGACGTGCCCGGCGGGACCTTGTAGCCGATGGACCACGCCGACTCGTCCGACTCGTGGTAGAACTTCGCCCACTCGTACGCCTCGCGACCGAGCTGCGTCTTGAGGTTGAACTGCATCGTCGCGACGAGCGCGCCCGCGGCCGCAGGCCACGGCTTGCCCGACTGGTGGGTCTTGGGCAGCCGCGGGTCGCCCGGCATCCACTCCTCGGCGGCGACCACGCGGCCCGTGAACTTCTCGAGCAGGTGGTTGTGCACGCACTTGGGCCAACGCTTCGCGAGCGCGGGCCCGAAGATGCCGGGCTGGATGATGTCCCCGACCTCGTCGACGACTCCGGTCACAGCGACGATCGCGGTCACTGTGCCGGTCGGGGTGCTGCGCGTGTGCGCGGGCGCGACCTTCGTACGCATGGCGGTGTCCTTCCGAGACGAGTCGGAGGGCACCGTGCACGAGGCAGAGGGTTAGTGTCGCTGCCTACGTGAGGAAGCCGCGCGCCGCGCTGTCGAAGCCCCGCAGCCAGTAGCGGGCGAGGACCCGCTGCGTGGGCGTGCCGTCAGGGTTGTGGGGGCACTCGGTCCGTGCCTTCCCGTCCCGGTACGCCTGACGGCCTGCGGTGGCGGCGCGGAACGCGGCCGAGCGCGAGGCGAGGTGCCTCGGACGCCGCGTGATCGCTGTCGTGCCAGCCATGTTCCTGATCCTATCGGGGGGAGACGAGGATTCTGCCGACCCCGGAGGCGTGGGCGAAGGACTTCGTCTGGAACGGCGGGTCCTCCTCCTCGTCGTCCTCCAGGGGGTCGCTGGGGTCGGCCGCGAGGTCCGCGTCCTCCTCGGCCGCGAGGTCGTCGAGCGCCTCCCCGTCCGCGATCGTCTCGTCCGCCGCGGCGGGGTCGAGGTCGGCGGGCGCGGCGGCCGCGGCCGGGTCGTCCACGGGCGCGGCGTCGGCCGGCGCGGCGTCGACGGGCTCGCCCTCGACGGACTCGCCCTCGGCGGCGTCGCCGTCGGCCGGAGCGTCCTGCTCCTCGTCGGTGCGCCGCATGCCCGCGTCCTGCACGTCGATCGCCCACGCGTCGGCGTCGGTGTAGCGGTACACGGTGCCGTCGGCGTCGCGCACCCACCCGACGAGCGTGCCGTCGTCGTGCCGGTCGAGCCACGCCTGCTCCCCGTCGACGCCGGAGAACGACGCGAACGCGGCCGCGGGGTCGGAGACGTCGTCGCTCTCGTACGCGTCGCCCGCCCACTCGTGGACCTGCGCCTCGTCGGTCGCGCCCGCGGTCGGGTCGGTCTGGTCGGCGGCGGCCGGGTCGGGCCCGGGGGCGGCCTTCTTCTGCAAGGTGTAGGAAGTCACGCGCGGAGGGTGGACTCCCGAGAGTGCTTGCGTCACGTCCTACGCCACCACCCCGAGCGCGAGCGGCGCCCCAGCGGGCGCGCCGCTGACGCGCACGACCGGCCCCGTGCGCGCGAGCAGCGCGACCACGGTGAGCGGGTCACCCGCCTGCACCCGCCGCATCGGGCCCGTCGGGGAGAGGGGCACGGTGTCCCCGCGGTCGGCCGCGACCTTCACCATGGCCGCGACCCGCTTGGACCCGTGCACCCCCTTCCCGTCGAGCAGGACGTCGTACCCGACGCCGTCGAGCACACCTCGGACCTTCACGGGCTCGCTCACGAGCGCACCGCCTCCCTGGCGCCGACGAGGGCGCCCTCGTTCTTGCCCAGGTCAGCGATCAGCCCGAGGACGAACTGCCGCATGCTCTGGTCGAGGTACTGCGACCCGCCGAAGATGCTCTCCATCGCCATGGACAGGATCTCGAAGTGGGTCATGCTGCCGTACTCGCGCCCGATGTACGGGTCCGGGTACGAGTCCGCGCGGGCGACCTCGGACTCGTCGTGGCCGCCGCCGGGCACGAGGTCGGCGAGCAGCGCGCGGCTGTTCATCCCCGTGCGGCGGCGGTGGCCGACCTCGCCCTCGCTCGTGCGGTCGTAGTGGTACGTCCACTGCGCGCGCCCGACGTCCGGCATCGCATCCTCGAACACGTGCGCGAGCTCGTGCAGCGCGTTGCGCGTGTACGCGTTCCCGCCCGGCGCGGCGCCCATGTTCGCGAGCGTGATCGTGCGCGTGTTCGCGTCGTACTCGCCACGGTCACCGACCCGCACCGTGAGGCCGCGGTCGCTGACGGCGCGCAGCCAGTCCGTCGGGTAGAACTGCGCCGCCCACCGCACGGCCGCGACCGCGTCCTTGTCGCCCTTGAGCGACAGGCGGGCGCCGTCGGTCTCGCCGAAGTCGCGGCGCTGGCGCAGCTCGTCGAGCGTGACGGTCTGCGCGTGACGCACGGCGTCGTCGGCGACCCGGTCGGCCAGGGCGCGCGCGTCCGCGGCGAGCTGCGTGAGCGTCGCCAGGTCCGCGGTGTTGCCCGACGCGATCGCCTCGCGCACGGCGCGGTCCGCCGCGGTGGCCGTCGCCCGCGCGCCGGCCGCCTTCTCGAACACGTCCGCCCCGGAGAGCGCCGCGCCCGACCGCTGGATCGCGTCGAGCTGCCCGAGCGCCTGGCGGCCGGGACCGCGGTCCGGGCTGCGGTCGACGACCCACTGCACGGCCGACTCGTCGACGGTGCGCTCCCCGGTCGCGGGCACGACGGCCTGCGGGGTGCTGGCCGGGGTGCCGCGGCGGCGCCGGATCATGCCCCAGCCTCCCGGCGGCGTGCGCATGCCGCCGCTCGGCACCTCCACGTCGCCGAGCAGGTTCGGCGCCGGGGGCAGGTCCGGCTCGGACATGTCGAGCAACTGCGGGCGCCCGTCGTCCGGCACCGACGGCGCGGGAGCGTCCGGGCCGCCGCGGCCGCGACGACCGCGACGGAACGAGGAGACGACGTCGCGGATCGCGTCGCGCACCTGCTCCCGGTTCTGCTCGCCGTTCTTCCCGAACAGGGCGCGCACGGCGCGGACGATCGCCCGCCCGACCTTGATGACGAGGTCGGTCAGCCAGTTCGCGACGCGGAACGAGGCGCTGGCCTCCATCTGGCGGCCGCGGCGGGTCACCGCGCGCGCACCGGCGCGGGTGCGGCGCGGCGCGGGCCGCTGCGACTCCGCGCGCACCAGGCGCTCAATCAGCGCGACGTCGTCCGCGGTGAGCGGGCGGCCACCCTTCGCCGACTCGAGCTCCGCGAGGACGCGCGCGACGGCGGCCTGCACGTGCCGGTCGCCGATCACGCGCAGCCGTTCGGCGGCCTCCGCGAGCTCGGGCTCCGTCCAGTCCTCGGCGTCCGGGATGAGGACGGGCAGCGCGTCCTGCACGCCGTCGGGCAGCGAGGGGATATCCGCCGCGTCGACCGGGGGGCGGCTGCTGTCGGGCAGCGGGAGCGTGTCCTGCGTGCCCGGGGGCAGGCTGGGCACGTCGCCGCTGTCGATCGGCGCGGGCCGCTGCGGCGCGACGTCGGGCACGTCCGGCGTGCTCGGCGTGCTCGGCGTGCTCGGCACGTCCGCCACGTCGACGACCGGCGCAGGCGACGGGGCCTCGCCCTCGTACACGGGCAGGTCCTCGCGCCGGGTCGGCGGCTGATCACGACGGGCGTGGTCGTCGCCGATCACCCGCGCCGCGTCGCGGATCGCCTCGACGACGCGCGTCCGGGTCTGCGGCCAGGTCTCGCCCGGCAGCGGCTCGGCGTCGTTGATCGTCCCGACGATCGCGGTCACGACGTCGCCCTCCACCGCGCGGGCGCGCTCGAGAGCGTCGCGACGTGCGGCCGCGGCGGCGTCCGGGTCGATGCCGGACCCCGCCAGGGTCTCGCGGTACGCGCGGGCGACGGACGTGAGCTCCGGGTCGAGGGATTCGGAGACGAGGCGCGACGCGACCCGCTCGCGCAGGTCCGCCAGCGACTCGGCCGCGTGCGCGTCACCGAGCGCGTGCTCGGCGATCGTGTCCGCGGTGTTGCGGACCCGCTCACGGGTGAGGTCGCGCACCGTCTCGGCGGTCACGGCCTCGCCGCGGTCGACCGGCTCGGGCGCGTCGACCGGGTCGACGTCCGCGAGGTCCGGCTCGTCCGGCAGGACCGTCACGGCCTCGCTCGGGACCTCGATCCGGTTGTCGTGCCCCGTCTCGTCCGTGACCTCCCACGTGTCGCCGCGCGTCTCCTGCACGGTCACGACCGAGCCGTCGTCGACGCGGACCCGGTCACCGGGCACGACGTCGTCGGGCTCGACGACCTGCTCCTCGCCGCGGTCCCGCGTGCTGCGAGCCTCGGGGTCGATGAGCTCGGCGTGCAGGCGGCGCATCGAGCGGCCCCACGACGACTTCTCCGTCGACGGGCCGCGCGCGGCCTCCACCGCGTTCGCGAGCGCGTCGAGGTCGGCGCGGGTCGTTCCCGCCCCGTACAGCACGCGCGCCGCGGTCTGGGCGAGCACCGGGTCCGAGACGGAGTCGATGTCGAACCCGAGGCCGGCGAGCGCGCGCCGGGACTCCGGCGTGAGCGCGACGTCGACCACGTCACCCTCGAGCGGCGCGAACACCACGACCCCGTCGCGTGCGACGTCGTCGAACTGCTGCGCGAGGCGCGCCGGCGTGACGGCCGACTCCGACCCGGGAGGCGACACGAGCGCGACGTCGGCCGCGTTGCGCACGGCCTCCCCGCCCGGCGTGGACACGGTGACCTCGTCGCCGTTGACGCCGACGACGACGCCGCGGATCTGCGCGACCTTGCCCGTGCGGCCACCGGCGTGCGCGACGGCGTCGCCGTCCCACGACACGACCGCGCCCGGGCGCACCCGGCGGCCGCCCGCGGTCCACCCCTCGGGGCGGGTCACGTCGCCGTCGATGGCGTCGACCGCGTTCGCAGCGATGGACGACTCGGTCCCGTTCTCCCAGAGCACGAGGACGTCGCGGCCGGTGCTCGTCTTGACGACGCCCTCGCGGCCGTCGCTCGTGCGAGCGATCCCGGTGCCGGGGAACAGGCCACGCCCGGCCCGGTCGACCGGCACGTAGTCCGGCATGCGGCCGGTCAGGACGTCCGACTCGGCGCCGTCCACGAGAGCCTGCGCGTCCTCGGCGGCGTTCGCCTCGGGCACGGCGCGGGCCGCGACGGCGTCCGCCTTCGCGAACACCACGCGACGCGGGCCGGAGCCGTCCGCGTTGTCGCCGACGACGACGGCGTACATGGGCTCGGGGCCCTGCCCGCGCACGTCGACGCGGACGGGCTGCGGCCACGACAGCGCGACACCGGACTCGGTGAGGTCGCGCCCGTTCTGGTCGAACCCGTACACGCGGACGGTCTCGCCGAGGTTGATCCCGGAGACGGCGACCCACTCGGCGTTGTGCCCGCCGAGGTCGGCCGGCGCGTCCGTCGGGCGCTCCGTGGCGCCGCCCCACGTGCTCGGGCCGCCGTCGCGCGGCAGGCGCTCGGCGCCGTCGGACGCCAGCGCGGCGCGTGCGTCGGCCTTCGCCTCCTCGAGCGTGCGCGACCGGCCGCGTGAGCCGCCGCCGTCGGGCTTGACGACGGACCAGTGGTAGCCGCCGTCCATGCCGCGGACCACGCTCGCGGTCCACTCGCCGGGCACGGTGGCGACCGCGACGTCCCCGCCGGGGTTCGTCCAGACGCCGGGGCGCCCGGTCGTCTCGGTGGCCTGCATCGGTCCGGCGTGACGCACGTGCGGGCGCACGGGCGTGTTCGCCGGGATGATGTGCAGCCGCCCGGAGTCCTCGCGGAACAGGCGGGCGCCGCCCGGCTCGGCGCCGACGAGGCGGCCGGTCACGGCCCGGTCCTTCCCGTCGGTGTCGACCAGGCGCGTGGACACCTTCGCGCCGTGCTCGGCCCACGCGGCGTGCATGGGCGCGCCGGGCACGGTCACGCCGCCCGCGAGCAGGTTCACACCCTGCACGTTCGCCGCGGGGATCTCGCGGCCGCCGACGACGAGCCCACCCGGGTAGGTCTCGACGAGCCCGGCGACGTCACCGTCGGGCGTCGAGACGACCGCGCGGGTGCCGTCGAGCGCGCGCAGCAGGTCGGGCGAGTAGCCCTCGCCGTCGGGCGGGATCACGTCGGCGTCGCTGGTGGGGTGCAGCACGCCGTCGCGCGCCACGTTCACGGTGGCCGGGAGGCGGCGGCTCACGGGGGAGTCCGTCACCGTGCGCCCGATGCCCGTGGCGGTCTGCACCTCGCTGTCGTACGGCAGGTCGCGGTACTCGGCGTCGCCGTCGCCACGCAGGGTCAGGCGCACGCGGTCCGCGAGGCGGGACACGCCCACGACCTCACGCACCCCGCCCGAGACCGGGTCGGTGACGACGTCGCCCGGCAGGACGTCGTCGACGTCGAGCGGAGCGAACGGCTCGTCCCCGGCGAGCGCGAGCCGGCGCGCGGCCAGCGTCTCGTCGAGGTCCGCGCGCGACGGCGCGACGACCGGCGCGACGTCGGGCTCGGCCCACTGCTCGTCGACCTCGCGGATCGCCTGGTCGAGCCGCTTCGTCCCGGGGAACGTGACGTGCTCGAACCCGCGCTCGGAGAGCTCGCGGGGGAGGGCGTTCCACACGTGCCGGAACGTCTCCTCGTCGAGCTTCGTCTTCGCGAGCTCGGACGCAGGCACGCCGTACCCGCGCGAGAACAGGTTCCACACGCGGACGCCGACCGCGTTCTTGAACGCCTCCTGGCTGTCGACCGCGCCGATGATGCCGTCGTTGAACGCTTGCCGGATCACCCGGTCCATGACGTCCTGGTTGTGCTGCTCGACGTCGCGGGTGACCTCGGCCTTGGTCGGCTTCTCCGTGCGCAGGATCTTCGCCGCGCCGTCCATGTCGCCACCGAGGAACGCGTCCACCGCGGCGTCGACCTCGGCCACGTCGTGCGCACCCCACGACTCGAACTCGGCGTCGAGCGCCGGGTTGTCGTCGTACCGGCCTGCGTCCTCGCGGCGCTCGAGCTCGCCGAGCGCGCGCAGGATCGTGTTCTCGTCGCCGGACGCGACCGCGGCGTGCAGGTCCTCGTCGGGCACGAACGCGAGCGACGGGGCGCCGTCGAGACGGCGACGCTGCTCGTCGAGCACGAGGTTGTACGTGACCTCGTCCCCGGCCTCGTCCCACTGGCGGGCGTACTCGGCGAGCTCGGCGTCGTTCATCTGCGCGAGCTGGTCGTTGAACGCGCGCCAGTTCGCGTCGAACGGGGTGCCGTCGCCGTCGCCGAGCCCGGCCCCGCCCTCGCCCTTGGCGACGTCGCCGCCGCCGGGCGTGTTCTCCCGGTCGCTCAGCGGCGCGTCCAGGCGCTCGGGGTCGGGGCGCTTGCTCGGCGCGCCGTGGTCGTCGTCGCGGCCGCGGCGCCCGCCGCCGTCGGGCAGGTTGGGCAGGTGCGGCAGGCCGAACCGTGGCATGCCGAGGTGCGGGCGCTTCTTGTTGCGGCGCTTCTTCTTCCGCTTGTTCCGGCGGTTGCGGCGGCGGCGGCGCGCGGAGTCGCGGTCGCGGCGGCGACGCTCGTCCTCGTCCTCCTCCTCGTCCTCGGCGAGCCGGCGGCGCTCCTCGTCCTCCTCCTCGCGACGGCGACGCTCCTCCTCCTCTTCGCGGCGGCGGCGCTCGTCGTCGCTCTCGTCGTCGCGCGGGCGGCTCTCGTCGTCGTCGCGCGGGCGAGCCTGGTCCTCGTCCTCGCGGTCGCGCTGCTCGGAGTCCTCGTCGTCGCGCGGGCGCTGCTCGGAGTCCTCGTCGTCGCGCGGGCGCTGCTCGGAGTCCTCGTCGTCGCGCGGGCGGCGCTGCTCGTCGTCCTCGTCACGCGGCGGGGCGTCGTTGTCGCGGTCACGGTCCTCACCGTCACGGTCCCGGCCCTCGTCGTCGCGCGGGCGGCTCGGCTCGTCACGGCCCGAGTCGCGGTCGTCGTCGCGCGGACGGTTGACGTCGGGCGCGTCCGTGTCGCGCGGACGGTTCGGCCGGTCGACGTCCGGCGCGTCGGTGCGCGGGCCGCGCTCGGCCACGTTGACCGGGCGCTTCTCGCTCATGTGGACGTTGTGCCGGTCTCCCGTGTTCGTCTCGAACGGCACGACCCAGAACGCGCCGCGCTTCTCCGGCTTCCCGACGACGCGGCCCTCGCGAGCCGCCTTCTCGCGGCTGTTCGGCGTGACCGGGACGTTGGCCGTGATCCGGTCGCCTACGCGCAGTTCGGACGGGCGGTACGACCCGGGCAGGTCGGAGTCCGACGCTCCCGTGGAGCGGTCACGTGCGAGCTCCGCGCCCTCGGGCGCACGCTCGATGCGCCGCGGGTTCTCGTGCTCGGGCCAGAACACGAACCGGCGGCGGCCGTCGTCGTCCACGCCCTCCGCGACGAGGGTGCGCCCGCTGTAGGAGTAGGACTCAACCCGCAGCGGGCCCTCCCCGCCGTCGCGGTACTTCCCGTAGATCACGTCGCCGACGTGCAGCGGCTCGTCGAGCAGGACCGGACGCTCGGCCTGGTCGACCGGGAGGCGCCCGCTCGGCACCTCCGGTGCGTCGACGTCGGGGGCACGGTCGGGCTCGAGGTCGACGGCCTCAGGCGTGACGTCGCGCGGCCGGTCGACGTCCGGGGCGCCGATCCGCGTGATGCGCGGGGGCGCCGCCATGGTGTACCCGTCGGGCACGTCGGCCTCGCGCACACCGAGGAACCAACCGGCCGCGGCACGCCCCAGGATCTTGCCCTGCTCGTCACCGATGAGGACGTCGACACTGCCGCGCGTGGGCTGGCTGTTGCCGGAGACGTCGTGGAAGTGCTGCGTCTCGAACCCGACGACGCGCCCCTGGATCACCTTCGGCAGCTCCGCCCAGCCTCCGCCGACGCGGTACGCGAGGCCGCTCACGTGCATGCCGACGGCGAGGTCGCTCCCGACCATGACCCGCGGGTGCGCGTCGTCGACACCCTCGACGACGTCGTCGACAGGCCCGGAGCCGTACGGCTTCACGTCCGACCCGGGCATGGAATGGATGTCGCCGATCTTCTTCTGCCGCGCGAGAGCGTCGTACATCTCGCGGGCGGCGTTCTTGTCGTCCGACACGGCGATGCGGTGGTCGTCCTTGATGGTCCACAGCATCGAGGGGATGCGCTTCGCGGCGAGCTTCCCCAGGAAGGACGCCTCCGGCTGCCCAAGGGTGAACTCCAGCTCGCCGTTCGGCAGGCGCGTGGAGCGCAGCACGGTGCCAGAGATCCCCTCCGCGTTCGTGATGAGGTCGCCGACGCGCACGTCGTCGGGCAGGGTCTCCGTGTGCCCGTCCGGCACGACGAAGTCGGCGTTCCGCTGCTCCCGCTCGGCCACGATCGTGGCCGGGTCCTTGAGGTTCGGGTGGGGCGGGGGGAGCTGCTCGATCGTCGGCGCAACGATGCGGCTCGTGTTCCCGCGCGTCGTGACGACCGCGTCGGGGTCGAGCACCCACCCGGAGGTGTCCGGCTTGTCGGCCGGGTCGGCGTCGTCGTCCCACCCCGAGTCGTCGTCCTCGTCGTCGAACCCGTCCCGGGGTTCGTCGAGGCCGTCGCGGGGGCGTGAGGGCGCGTCGGGGTCGCCGTCGGCCGGGTCGACGCGCTCCACCTCGTCCGCGACGTCCTGCACGGTCTCGGGCTCGTCGACGACGTCGGGCGTCGTGGGACGGTTCGGCTCGTCCGCCGCGCGCGCCGGCGCGTCCGGCGTCGCGGGGGTCGCGTCGGGCTCGGCGAGCAGGTCGTCGATCGTCTGTTGCCCCGGGGTGTCGCGCGGGTTGGTCGGCTTCGGCGCCGGGGGCGTGTACGTCTCCTGCGCGAGCGCGAACCCGCCGTCGACGTCGATCATCTGCTGGCCGTCGAGCTGCTCCGGCTGGTTCACAGCGTCGGCCAGGCCGGGCTCCCGCGCCGGGTCGGCGTCGCTCGTGTCGGTGGCGCGACGGTCCGGGTCGTGAGCGTCGAGCACGGAGTCGTACGCGGCGAGGATGCGCTCGTACCGCTCGTTCTGCCCCTGCCGGATGCGCGCGGCGTCCTCGAGCTCCTGGCGGCGCGCCTCGTCCCGCGCGGTCGCGGCGCGGTCGCGGTACTCCTGCTCGCTGCCCCGGTTCGACTCGAGGGTCCCTGCGAGCGTGTCCCGCCACATGCGGAGCCGGTCGAGCTTGTCGTCCTGGTAGCCGCCGTCGGCGAGCGCGTTCAGGTTCCGCGCCTCGGCGGGGTCGTCGAGCTCGACGGCGATCCGGCGCACGTCCGCGTCGAACGCCGCCTCGTCGTACCGCCCGGGTGCGTCCGCGTCGCGGCCGCGGGCGATGCCCGACCGGTCGATCTCGTCCTGCGTCGCGATCGCGAGCTCGTTGTCGGGGCGGAACCGGGCGATCCGGGTGCGGCCCTCCGGGGTGAGGAGCTCGAGGAGGTGCTGCTGCTGGCCGGCGTCGGAGTCGTCGCGGGACTCGACCACGCGGTTGATGGTGTCGTTCCACGCGATGTAGTCCCCGGGCTGGAGGTCCCGCGCGTTGATGACGTCGCGGCCCGTGCGGCTGCTCCTGCGGAGGCGCGGGTCACGTGCCGGCGCGTCCGGCGCGTCCGGCGTGCTGGCGCGCGACGGCGTGCCGTCGCCCGTGTGCTCGTACACCCACGCGAGGGATCCCATGTCGAGGTTCTTCTGCGCGCGCGTCACCGCGACGTAGTTCAGCCGCAGCTCCTCGGGCGACGGCATGATGAGGTCGCCCGTGTCCTTGTCGATCTTCGGCCCGCGGAAGTCGTCGCCGATGCGGACGTTGTCCCACTCGAGGCCCTTGGCCTTGTGCGCGGTGCTGATCGTGACGTCGGGCGCGGGCCCGTTCGCGGCCTCCCGCGCACGGGCGAGCTTCGCCTCGCGCTGCTGCGGGGTGCCGGTCGCGACCCACCGCATCTTCGGCTTGCCCTTGTTGCGGCCGAACTCCTCGACCTCACCCGGGATCTGCGTCCAGCGGAACCCGGCCTCCTTGAGGTAGTCCTTCGCGCCGAACGTCTTGCCGTCAGCGACGAGCCCGAGGTCGGTGTCGCGGAACGTGACGCCGTCCATGCCGCCGCCCGGCTCGTGGAGCTGCTGGACGAGCGAGTCGAGCCCGTCCCCGCCGTACTGGCTGACGAGGTTGGAGATCATCGTCAGCTTCGGGTCGGTGCCCTTCTGCGCCTCGCGCACGACCTCGTCCCAGGTGCGGAAGTCGGCGAGGTCGTCGTGCAGGCGCTCGGGCGCGGTCCCGTCGCCCTGGAGGTAGCGCACGGTCTCGACCAGGGATTCGAGGTCCCGCTTTGTGCCCTTCGGCACGCCGACGCGGCGGCCGTTCTCGATCTCGCGCATGGCCTCCGCGAGCATGCCCGCGTTCGAGCGCACGAGGATCGCGTCGGCGTCGTCCATGTTCTGCACGATGTTCGACGGGCCGCCGCCGCCCTCGACGCGGCCGCGGGAGCCGAGCAGTTCGAGGAACCGGTTCCCGGCGTCCGCGACCTCGGGCCCGAACCGCCACGACTTGTTCAGCGGCATCTCGACGTCGCCGTCCGCGGTCGAGAGGTAGTCCGTCGCGCCGGTGAAGCCGTAGATCGCCTGGTCCGCGTCGCCGACGATGACCTTCTGCATCTTCTGGTCGGCGACGACCTTCGCGAGCACGGGCGGGGTGTCCTGCGCCTCGTCGAGGAACAGCACGTTCGCGCCGCGGCGCAGACCCGAGGACGACTTCGTGAGGTCGGGCTCGGTGAGCGCCCACTGCTTGCGCACGTGGTCGAGCGTGAGCCGCAGGCGGCCGCCCTCGGAGGTGAGGTCCTCCCACGCCTTCGACGCGTGCGTGAGCAGGGCGATCTTGCTGCTGCCCGGCAGGTCGGCCAGGTGCTCCGGCAGGTGCGCGCCCATGATCTTCGGGTCGGCGCTGTTCGCGAACCGGTCGATCGTGCGCATGACGGCCTGAGCCTGCTCCGCGGTCGACAGCGGCGTGCCGTCGGCCGTGCGCAGCGGCTCGTTGATCCCGAGGTGGCGCGCGACCGCGTCGGGGCGGCGCAGCGGTGCCTTATCCCGCGTGCGGTCCTTCATCCAGTCCGGGGCCCACGTGTACGCGATCGAGTGCCCGGTGCGGGCCTCGACGTTGTCGGGCATGCGGCCGTCGGCCTCGAGCTGGACGCTCTTGTTGAACGCGATGTACGCGACCTTGTCGTTCGGGCGCGACTCCTTGAGCCGGCGCGCGATCGCCTCGAGCGTCGTCGTCTTGCCCGCGCCGGCCTTCGCCTGCACGAGCGTGTCCTTGCCCGCGAGCACGGGGTCGATCACGTCCTGCTGCTGCTGCGTCGGGGCGAACTTCTCCCCGGGCAGCGCCGTCGGCGTGTGCCGCTCGACGCCGATCTCGTCGAGGATCTTCGCCGAGTCGGCCTCGCTGTTCGAGACGTACCGGCCCTTGTCGTTGCGCAGCGAGGCGGCGTCCGCCTCGGGGGCGTCGGTGGTGCGCGCCTTGATGGCGGCACGGCCGACGTTCTCGAACGTCTCGCCGGTGGCGCGGTCACGGATCTTGGCGTCGTACCAGAACCGGCCGGCGCCCGCGTACTCGAGGTCGCCGTTCGGGCGGCCCGCGACGTCGATCGAGTCGCCCGGCTTGAGCGTGTACGAGTCGACGACCCGGCTCATGCGCTCGACGTTGGGGGCTTCGCTCGTCGCCTCGACCGCGTCGCGCAGGTTGCGGACGTGCTCGGGCGACGCGTCGATGCCCTCGGGCAGCGCGTCCACCTTGGCGAGCACGTCCGCCTTGGCGGCCGCCGCACGGTCCGTGTCGGGCACGTCCGCGTCCGTGGTGGGCGCGTCCGGCGTGCGCGTGTCCCGCTCGGCCGCGCGCTCGGCCGCGGGCGCCTGCCCGCCGCCCTTGTGCCACAGCGTCTTCTGGCTGGGCGACATGTCGAGGAACCGGACGTTGCCCTCGTCGTCGGTGAGCACGACGGCGCGCTCCTTGCGCGTGTCGTCCTGCCCCTGCACGGGGCGGCCGAGCATGCGGACCCGCTCGGCCGCGGTCAGGCGCTCGA
>Ga0164243_10003380_pt1 | contig 25559 bp, 22 predicted proteins | sample OricompcompostOP_FD_108781 | JGI IMG/M metagenome (GOLD analysis project Ga0164243, IMG submission 108781) | Organic Plus compost microbial communities from Emeryville, California, USA - Original compost - Organic plus compost (OP) | ecosystem: Engineered > Solid waste > Mixed feedstock >...
AGATTGCATCCGCCAGCGAACCCAAGGTTCTCTTCAGACACAACAAGTGAGACGTGGGGAGCCCTCTCCTGCAGAATGCGGGCGCTGTCATCCCCCGAGCCGTTCTCCACGACGACGATTTCGAGGCGGTCCTTCGGCCAGCTGAGGTGATCGAGAGCAGCGATAGCGGCCAGCGTATCTTCGACGCCTCGGAAGTTGACCAGGACGACGGAGACCACTCCGCCCCTCGTGTTACCCATACACGTATCCTCTTTGTTTGATCGTCAGCGCTCGTCCAGCAAATATAGGGCACCAAGCTGATTGCCCTCCGCCATGTTCGCGCGCATCGGGTCCCAGTTGATGGAAAGATGATCAATATTCACTGACCCGACAAAGGCCTCATACATGAAACTTGCCATGACGGTTATGGTCCGCGATGAAGCGGACGTCATCTCCGCAATGCTGGATCACCACCTCCGACAAGGGGTCGACATTATCATCGTCACCGACAACGGCTCGGTCGACGGCACGGCAGAGATCCTCGAGGGCTACGCCCACGCCGGATCAATCGACTTGCGACATGACCCGGTTCATCGTAAGCAACAGGGCGAAACCGTCACACGGATGGCACGCGATGCTTACACCCAGTATGGAGCGGATTGGGTGATCAATGCTGATGCTGACGAATTCTGGATGCCCAGAGATCGCAGCCTCACACTGCATGAAGCGTTCGACCACATCTCACCCGACCTTCGGTCGTTCATCGTTCCTGTGGTCGATATGACCGGACCACCAGCACTTCGTGGCGCTGGACTCGGCCGCTTGATCTATCGGGACAATAGATCCAACGAACAATTGCGTTCCCTCGGACTCCTCGCGCACTCAACGCACGATTCAGCTCACATCGGTTCTCCTGACGTTGTTGTAGCGCAGGGGAATCACTACGTCAGCCTCGCGAGCGCGGGTGATCCCGATCCGGCCTACGCCATTGAAGTCCTCCATCTCCCGTGGCGGTCCTGGGAGCAGTACCGGCAGAAGGTCGAGAACGCCGGGCGCGCATACGAGAACAGCGATCTGAAGCCGAGCCCGAACCACCATGGCATGCGCGACTACCAACGTCTCCTCGCCGGCACCCTCTTCTCTTATTTCGTCGCTCGCCATCCGGACGCAACAGCCATCGAGAACGGGATCCAGGAAGGGGATTTCACCAAGGACGATGTACTTGCCCCTTTCTCGGCGGGAGACGAAGTCGCGATCGATCCCCAGGTCGAGGCGCTTGCGCGTGCGGATGCCGCTGGCCTCGTCGCGCTCGAGCAGCGTGCGGAAACGGCAGAAGCCGCGATCAGCGAGGCACGAAGGGTGAACGAAGCGGCGATCCAGCACCTTTCGGCGCGAGCAGATGCCGCCACACGTCGGGTTGAGGAGCTTGAACGACTCGTTCAGGAACTTCGGAATCGTCGTGTGATTAGACTTATCGACGGTGCTACGGAGAGGATGAGGCGAGTCAGACCGCAGCGGCCCTAGTGGTTGGCCTCAGCTGTCGATGATCGCGGGCTCGGCACAAGGAATTTGGTCGCGGCGCCCGAGCCGCAGCAGGCGAGGCCAGTGTCGGGAACGGAAGAAACTCAACCATGTCAGCAGCAGAGAGATTCGAAGCCCTGCGCCGTCAACCGATGGCGCAGATAGGTTCCTCGAACGGCAAGACCGTGAACACATGGTCGGCCCTCCGTGACATCGTGAGCCACCGTCAGATGCTCGGTCTTCTTGTACGCCGTGATCTGAAGTCGCGCTACAAGGATTCCAGTCTCGGTTTCGTGTGGACCCTCGTCCGGCCGCTCACACAACTGGCGATCTTCTACTTCGTCATCGGAAAAGTGCTGGGCGCAGAGCGAGGGATCCCGGAGTTCGCGATCTATGTTTACACCGGCCTCACGGCCTACGGGTTCTTCAGCGAGATCGTGGGCGGCGGGACCTCCTCGATCGTCGCGAACGCAGGTCTCATCAAGAAGATCTATCTTCCGCGGGAAGTCTTCCCACTTGCCAGCGTCGGGTCCGCGGGATTCAACTTCCTGATCCAACTGGGGATCCTTATCGTCGCCACCCTGGTCCTCGGCTCGCCTCCCATCTCCCCTGACGCGATCTACTTCATTCCGGCATTGTTGATCATTCTGGTGTGGGGTACCGCGCTCGCATTGTTGTTGTCCGCCATCAATGTTTATCTGCGAGATGTCCAATACCTCGTGGAGGTCGTCATCCTGCTGCTCATGTGGGCTTCTCCCGTGGTCTATTCATGGGAGATGGTCAGTTCACTTGCCGGAGACCACACGTGGTTGCTCGAGATATATACGAACAATCCGATCACCCTGGCTATCCTCGGTTTCCAACGGGTGTTCTGGATGGCGGGCCATGAGAACCCTGCTTCCGCCCCAGAGGACCTCATGCTGCGAATGCTGATCGCCGTCCTCGTTGGACTGATCGCACTCCTTATCTCGCAACGCGTCTTTGCGCGTTTGCAAGGCAACTTCGCTCAGGAGCTGTGACCGCCATGACGCTCGCCGATGCCATGACCAACTCCGATGCACCGTCCGTCATCGAACTCGATGGGGTCTCGAAGCGATTCACGATCAGAAAGGACAATTCGCTCAAGGAGCGGATCGTCACGTTCGGGAGAGCGGGACGCCGCCACAAAGAAGATTTCTGGGCTCTGAGAAACATCGACCTCACAGTGGTCGCCGGAACGACGGTCGGTTTGATCGGTCACAACGGTTCGGGTAAGAGCACACTTCTGAAGGTGATCGGCGGCATCATCGATCCGACCGACGGTGCAGTGCGGCGGCGCGGCCGCGTCGCCGCACTGCTGGAGCTGGGCGCGGGATTCCACCCAGACCTGACCGGTAGAGAGAATGTTTATCTGAACGCGTCGATTCTGGGGTTGACGCGAGCCGAGACCGAGGAGCGCTTCGACGACATCGTGGCCTTCTCTGGAATCGGGGACTTCATCGATACGCAGGTGAAGTTCTATTCCTCGGGAATGTACGTGCGGCTCGCATTCGCTGTTGCAGTCCACACCGATCCGGACCTTCTCCTCGTCGACGAGGTGTTGGCTGTCGGCGATGAAGCGTTCCAACGCAAGTGCCTCGACAAGATTCGTAGCTTTCAGCAGGAGGGAAGGACCATCATCCTGGTCTCCCACTCTTTGGGCCAGGTCATCGAGCTATGCGACAGGGCCGTTCTGCTCAACAAGGGAGAGATCGTCCTCGATGGTGACCCGCGCGAGGCCGTGAACGACCTGCGTGATCTCCTTGAAGGTCGGCGCCTGGCAGAAGCGCGAGAGGACGAAGGTGCCAATCAGAGCGGGAAAATCACAAACGTGCGCGCCCTCCCCGACCACAAGGACTCGGATGAGCCACTCACCCCAGGCGATACGCTCAGGATAAGCGCTGACCTCGAATACTCTGCACCACTGAGCAACTGGACCTTCGCGGTCCAGATCGATAATCACATGGGCCAAGCAGTATACGGAGCTTCCTCGAAATCTCTGGGTATGCAGCTCGGAGAGCTACAGCAGAAGAGGACGTTCGAGATGTCCGTGGAAGATCTCCGATTGGCAAACGGAAAGTACTTCGTGAACATCTCGATCCTCGATGAGGCCAACCGACACCTTGTCGATTTTCCTCAAGCAGCGAGCTTCGACGTCGTGAGCCCTCCGATCTCGAGCGGAATCGTCGCTGCGGTTCCGCGGATAACCGAGGTCCGATAACCGCTATGCCACCCATCGGCGTCGTGACCGTCACGCACAACTCAATGTCGGTACTCCCTGCGTTCTTCGCCTCCCTGGGAGCAGGCGCGCGTGAGAAGCCGGAGATTGTGCTCGTCGACAACCGCTCCGAAGACTGGGAGGAGGCTCGGTCGGTTGCTCACGACGCCGGCGCACAGGCTCTGCAGATGCCTCGAAACGCAGGTTATGGATCAGCGGCGAATTACGGGGTTGCTCAACTTCCTGAAGACTGCGAACTGATCGTCATAGCGAACCCCGACATCGTCGTCGGTGCTAATGCGCTCGATGTGCTCGCAGGCGTCTTCGACGAAGACCCGGCGATCGGGGCGGTCGGGCCCCGGATACTGAATCCCGACGGATCCACGTACCCATCCGCCCGTCGTTTCCCTTCTCTAATGCTTGGCGCCGGACATGCACTGTTCGCGCGAGTTTGGCCATCCAATCCGTGGACGCGCCGCTACCACAACCTTCTTCCCGCCGAGCACGGATCAGACACCGATTGGCTGTCCGGGGCGTTCATCATGTTCCGACGTACCGCCTTCGAGTCGGTGAACGGGTTCGATGAGGAGTACTTCATGTACTTCGAAGACGTCGATCTGAGCTGGCGCCTGGCATCGGCGGGCTGGAAGCGCACCTACGAACCACGTGCGATCGTGACGCATTCCGGCGCTCACTCAACATCTACGGTCTCCGCACAGATGAGGAAAGCACACCACGAAAGCGCGATCCGTTATGTCTCCCGTCGGTATCCTGGGCCGCCACGGGCTCCTCTCCGTTTCCTGCTCCGGTTAGCCTTGAAAGCACGAGCAAGCCTATGACGCACACACACGAGCCACGCGACCCAGTCCCCTCACGAAGCGAGCGATTCAACGCCGACGATGTGGCGCGTCGGCATCAGGCCCTCATCGAACGAGACGAAGTAATCGGTCGAGCCGCTGCCACCAGTCTTTCTCGAGCTTCGCTCGACGCCCAGGAACAGCACCTCAATCAGCTTTTCACATCAACGTCATGGCGGGTGGGTCGAGCCCTCGTACTGCCTGCAAGTCGCCTACGGGCGCTGTTCCGGAGAAAAGGATGATCCACGCATGAGTGGCCCTCTGTTCTCGATAGTCACGCCGGTATACAACACACCCACGGACGCTCTCCGGGCAATGGTCTCATCCGTCGTCACGCAAACGTTCGACGACTGGGAACTGATCTTGATCGACGACTGCTCGCCGGCTCAGAGCGTCAGAGATACGTTGCTCGAGCTGTCCAAAGACGAGCCACGCATCCGGACTCAGTTTCTCTCCGAGAACCGCGGAATCGTCGGTGCCTCGAATGCCGGCCTCTCCATGGCGCGTGGCGAATTCATCGCGCTCGTTGACCACGATGATCTCTTGGAGCCACACGCATTAGATCGAGTCGCTGCCTGCATCGGCACAGATCCGCTCATGGACTACGTCTACACCGACGAGGACAAGGTGGACGACGCTGGCGAGCACTACGACCGGTTCGACAAGCCTGACTGGTCCCCCGAGCGCCTCCGCGGGCACATGTACACGGGGCATCTCTCGGTGTTGCGTCGTTCGATCGTTGAGGAGGTCGGCGGATTCCGCGCGGGTTACGACGGATCTCAGGATCATGATCTCGTCCTCAGGGTGACCGAGAAGGCGCGCCACGTGGGGCACATCCCGGAGGTCCTCTACCACTGGCGCGCAATCGCGGGCTCCGCCGCCTCCGATGAGAACGCTAAGCCGTATGCGTGGGAAGCAGGCGTCCGCGCCGTCGATGACCACCTTCAGCGCGTCGGCATCGACGCTCGCGCCGTTCGCGGGCGAGCGCCTAGCCACTACACGGTGGACCGAGTTCCGGACGTCGTCACCCCGACATCCGTCGTCATCCCGACACGCGGCAGCAGCGGTTCCGTCCTCGGCCGTGAGCGGGTCTTCGTCGTCTCTGCAGTGGAATCCATCCTGAAGGACACCAACCATACCGATCTCGAGGTGGTCGTCGTTCACGACGCTGACACACCGGACGCCGTGCTGCGAGATTTGATGGCAGTCGCCCGCGACCGTCTCACTCTCGTCCCCTTCTCGGAACCGTTCAGTTTCAGCAGAAAGTGCAACGTGGGCTTTCTCGCCGCCGGCGGCCAGAACATCGTCTTCCTGAACGACGATGTGGAGGCGATCTCGGCGGATCCGATCAGCCATCTGATCGCCCCACTCAAGGAGCGGACCGTCGGCATGACAGGCGGGCGACTGCTTTATGAAGACGGGACGTTACAGCATGGCGGGCATCGTTACGCCGACGGTGATTTCGTGCACGCTTACCTTCACGCCCCTCCCGGGTCCACTGGCACCTTCAGCTCCCTCCTCGTGAACCGCGAGGCATCCGGCCTGACCGCGGCGTGCGTCGCGATGCGCCGCGAGGTCTTCGAGGAGGTAGGAGGATTCTCGGAAAGCCTGCCCCTCAACTACAACGATGTGGATCTCTGCCTGAAGGTCCGAAGCCGGGGCTACCGTCTGCTCTGGCTCCATGACGTCGAGTTGTATCACTACGAGTCCAAGACCCGCCTCAACGTGGTTGAGGAATGGGAACGTGAGTTCGTCGAACGCAGGTGGGGCCGCCCCGTCCGTGATCCCTATCTTCCTTGATCAGTCCGACAGGCCGCATGTCGACGGCGCTGTGTCACCTTGAGCCGTGCACGTGCGCGCGTCCTCTCAGAGCCGCATCAAACGAGCGCCAATTCCAGTCGGGCCGCTTGTGCCGGACCGCTGTGACGAGCTCGAGCGCTCTGGCATCGAATGAATGCCGTTCCGCAACCTCTGCGGCACGGTTCACGAGCTCGTCCACGGACGGCCATTCATAATCCGGAGATAGAAGAGCGCGCAACTCTTCCTGACTGGTGTACGTGGCGACCTGAGGGCCGAAGATCTCTCGTAGACCCTTCACGTCGTCCGAGACGATTCGCGCTCCCGTCGCGGCGGCATCGAACAGCCTGTTCGATATGAAGCCCTCGGCCTTCATGTCGTCCCAGTGGTCGTTCAAGACAACTCGGGCACTCCTGTAGGCGCTTGGCAGATGCACATTGGGCAGATGCTCCGCCCTCACAAGCTCCGGCGGCACGAACTCCTCCCACCCGTGCCCATAGATCGCGGGCACAAAGCCAGCCTTCAAGGTGTCTGCGATGATCGGACGGAAGACGCCCCTGGAAGCACCCACGAACAGGATGTCTTCGGCGAGACTTGCTTCTCGGTTCCCCGGGTGAAACCTGCTCGGGTCTGTCGCCTGAAGGAGCGGGACGAACGGCACCCCGAACTCGCGAGATGCTTTGCGTGCCCACGACACGCTGGCCGCGAAGAACAGCTCATAGAGATCATCGACTTCAATCTGCGTCACCATCTCTGGATGGCTGATGACCCACAGAACGTTCAGTGCCCCACCTTCTGGCTGAATGCGATGCAGACCCCTGACGACCACGCAGACGTCGTCCGCCCTCGGCGGACCCGGCCGCTGTCGGCTCCCCCTGCGGTCGACATAAACTTCTTGACCCAGCCTTCTCAAAGAGGCTGCCAGCCCTTCGGCGAACGGAACATCTCCCCACACATCGCCTAGCGGACCCTCCGGGGCAGAGATCTTGATGGACCAACGCGGAGGTCCTGCGCGAGTCGCGACCCGATAAGCCCGGACTGCCGCGGCCCTGACGGGAGCGGGGAGCCGAGAGGCGATATCACGAATCACTGTTGAGCACCCACCTGATCGTGATGAATCGCGTCGTCCTCATCCAGCGTATCCGCATCAGGCGGTGTCCTTACCAAGGATGTTGGCGACCCTCGGCACCACATCACTGAGCGGAGCGCCCAAGACATCCGGCGAGAACGTAGCGACGGGGTCGTTGCCCCCGGCGAGGACGCGCTCTGCGGCCCGGACAATGGCGTTTGCGATTGCGGTGGGGTCGGGATCCACCGTGACGATGTTGGGGTGGAGTCCCTGACGGGGCGCGGATGGAAAGTCGTTGGTGATGGCACGTGCTCCGGACAGGGCGAGGTCGAAGGGCGGATGACTCGGGTGCGGGCTCATTTGCAGGGAGAGACCAAGGTCGATGGAACTCAGCATCGCGAAATAGTCGGAGCGTGAGAGCGCACCCTTGTTCTGCATGACAGAGTGCCTCAGGACGACGGACTCTCCGGCCTCACCGGCCATCAGCGGCTCGAACGAGACTCCTCGTGACGCGAGGCGCTCGTCGGCCAGTCGGATCGCAGCCAGACCGATCGAGTACAGGTTGCGGGGCTTGGATGGCCGCCCGTAGAAGAAGAACCGGACAGTGTTGCTCTCTGTACGAGCCCGGCGCGCGGCGTCAAGCTGCTCGATGTCGAAGTGTGGAGAGAAGACCAGCTGTGGATTGACGGCCACGCGCACTTCCTGACCGAGATAGTGCGCAAGTGGCGTGGAGTTGACGACGGGAACGAATCCAGCGTGGTAGGTGCTCAGCGCGAGCGCGTATTCGGTTGACCACGGGTTGAACCCGGGCTCGAAATCCTGAATGAGATATACGACCCGCCTCGGGTCGAGCAACGCGGCCCGTACTGCCACGTCGAGCGCATGTGCCGTACTCCAGTGCGTCGCGATCCAGGCGTCCTCCTCACCGAAGGCGAAGCCAGCCAGTTGCTCTCGCCGCACGACCGCGAACGATTCATCGCCTAGGCCGTCGAAGTGATACTCACGGAGGTATCGCTCCTGGTCCAGCGCAGAGTGACCACCGCTCCCAGCATCCCCGCTGTTCGTGGTGATGAGTCGCAACGGTCTCGAGAGCGACCTCGCAAGCTCCGCGCCAAACTGAAGGGCGGTCTTCACACCAGCGAAGACCGAGTACGGCGTCACCTCCGGCAGGAGCAGGTTAACCGAAGGAGTCGCCTGCGTGATTCGGCTCCGGGACAGAGCGAGGCTGGTCGACGAGAGGCCGCGGAACGGCTCAAAGAGAGGCGACACGTCAGGCTCGGTGACGTCGACGAGCTCATCCGTCACCGGCGGACCCTCAGGACGAACCTCGTGCGCCGCCCCGGCGTCACCGTGCTGGAGCGCGTTCACGAGACCCATACGAGCTTGACGGTCGAAGAGATAGGCGGCGTTCATGCGCACCACATCTCTGACAGCTCGAATAAGCCTCATGCACTGTCCATTCCATCGTCATGCCGGGACGGACCTTTGCCGCCGTGTGGTTCTCTAAGAACGTGTGTCGTCCTGCGCCAGGCCCATCAGATAACGCCCGTAGCCGCTCTTCACGAGGGGCTCAGCGAGCTTCGCGAGCTGAGCGTCGTCGATCCAGCCGGCGCGCCACGCGATCTCCTCGATGCATCCGACCTTGAAGCCCTGGCGGTCTTCGATCACCCGAACGTACTCGGAGGCCTGCATCATCGATTCGAAGGTACCGGTGTCGAGCCACGCCGTCCCCCGGTCGAGCACCTGCACCTGCAGCTTGCCCTCCTTCAAGTAGTGCTCGTTCACCGTCGAGATCTCGAGCTCACCGCGGTCACTGGGCTTGATCGACTTCGCGATGTCGATGACCGAGTTGTCGTAGAAGTACAGGCCCGGGACGACATAGTTGCTCTTCGGCTGCTTCGGCTTCTCTTCGATGGAGATCGCCTTGAAGTTGTCGTCGAACTCCACGACGCCATAACGGGCGGGATCCGACACGTGATACGCGAAGATCAGGGCGCCGTCGATCTCCTTGTGGGCGCGAAGTGACGACCCCAGTCCGGTGCCGTGGAAGATGTTGTCGCCCAGCACCAGCGCCGCACTCTCGTCGCCGATGAACTCCTCGCCGATGATGAAGGCCTGCGCGAGGCCGTCCGGAGACGGCTGCACGGCATACTCGAGACGTATCCCCAGATCGGAGCCGTTGCCGAGAAGGGCGCGGAACTGCTCGTTGTACTCCGGTGTCGTGATGATGAGGATCTCGTTGATGTTCGCCATCATCAGGGTCGACAGCGGGTAGTAGATCATCGGCTTGTCGTAGATCGGCATCAGCTGTTTCGAAATGCCCTTGGTGATGGGCCAGAGGCGGGTCCCTGATCCGCCGGCGAGGATGATCCCTCTCATGCCTGACCACCCTTCAGCGTCTCGTAGTAGGCGCGTGCCGCCTCCCAGCCGGGGAGCAGACCTGATTCGGCGGCGGCCGTCAGTCCGGGAGCGTCCGTGTCCTTCGGCGAGAGCAGAAGCTCACCGGCCTCGGGAGGAAACACAAGGCCGATCTCCTCGTCGAGCGGGTTCACCCCGTGCTCCCGGTCGGGACGATACACATCCGTCACGAGATAGCTCACCGTCGCGTCATCCGTGAGCGCGACGAAGCAGTGCCCCAGTCCCTCGGAGAGGAAGATGGCACGCCGGTCCTTGTCGTCGAGCAGGACGGAGTCCCACTGACCGAACGTCGGCGAACCGACCCTGATGTCGATCACATAGTCGAGCACGGCTCCCCGCGTCGCCGTGACGTACTTGGCCTGGCTCGGCGGGACATCGGCGAAGTGGATGCCGCGAACGGTTCCGCGCTTGGAGACAGACGTGTTCGACTGCGCCAGCTGAATCGATCGCCCGGTCGCCTCCTCCAGCTTGTCGAACCGATACCACTCGAGGAAGACACCTCGGTCGTCGGTGATTTGCTTTGGAGTTATCTCGTAGCTGTCGGGAACCTTCAATTCGCGGATCTGCACCGTGCGAGTCTACCAACCGGCGTTTGCGAGCGTCGAAGAGAACAGACGCTGCTCACCCATAGACGGCCGCGCTACTCTGATGCCACCGGCTCTCGCTTGCACGACAGGACCCACATTGGCCACACGCCCCGCCCTCCGCTTCACGACGTCGTTGGCGCCACGCTCGCGACGGGCGGGCCAGCAGAACGAGTCGACCTGACGATGGCCACTCCGAGTTCCGTTCTCGTCGTGCTTCCGACGTACAACGAAGCAGAGAACCTCCTGTCGATCGTCGAGCGCGTCCGCCGGGCGGTTCCGACTGCCGACATCCTCATCGTCGACGACAGCAGCCCCGACGGTAGCGGCGATATCGCCGACGAGGTCGCACGTCGAGACCGGCACGTGCGTGTGCTGCACCGGACCGAGAAGGCGGGACTCGGCGTCGCATACGTGGCGGGATTCCGGTGGGGGCTCGAACGCGGCTACCGGTTCCTCGTCGAGATGGATGCCGATGGGTCGCACCCGGCAGAGACACTGCCCGAGATGATCGACCGCGCCGAGCGGATCGAGGCCGGCGGGGCGGAAGCGCTCGTCATCGGCTCGCGGTGGACTCCCGGCGGAAGCGTCGTCGACTGGCCCCGACGCCGCGAGCTGCTGAGCCGTACGGCGAATCTCTATGCGCGGGCGATGCTCGGCATCCGCGTGCGCGATTCCACGGCAGGCTTCCGCGTCTTCTCGGCTAGCGCCCTGCGGCGCCTCGACCTCAACGATGTCAACTCGCACGGATACTGCTTTCAGATCGACCTCACCCTCCGGATGCTCGATCTCGGCGCGACCGTCGAGGAGGTGCCCATCGTGTTCCGGGATCGGATCGCTGGCGAGTCTAAGATGAGCGGTGCGATCGTTCGCGAGGCGATGTGGAAGGTGACCGTGTGGGGGATGCGGCGAGCCTGGCGCCGGGTCACCGGACGCACCCCGGGCGCGATCACCGAGGGCGTACAGGGGCGCTCCGCTTAAGATCGAGATATGCGCTACCTCATCACCGGGGCATCCGGCATGCTCGGCACCGATCTGCAGAAGGCCCTCGCCGGCCGCGACGTGACGGCTCTCGGCCGGGCGGACCTCGACGTCACCGACCTCGACGCGGTACGCGCGGCTGTCTCGGGGCACGAGGTCGTCATCAACGCCGCCGCCTACACGAAGGTCGACGACGCCGAGACGAATGAAGACGCCGCGTACGCGGTCAACGCCACCGGCACCAGGAACCTCGCGATCGCCGCCCGCGAGGCCGGGTCGAAGCTGATCACCGTCTCGACCGACTACGTCTTCGAGGGCAGCGCGACCTCTCCATACGCGGAGGATGCACCGCGAGCGCCGATCTCTGCTTATGGGCGCACCAAGGCGGCGGGCGAGGAGCAGGCTCTCGCCGAGCACCCCGACGGAACATACATCGTCCGCACCGCCTGGCTCTATGGAGAGCACGGTCCGAACTTCGCAGCGACGATGATCCGCCTCGCCGGCAGCCACCCGACCGTGAGCGTCGTGACGGACCAGCTCGGCCAGCCCACCTGGACCGCGGACCTCGCGCGGCAGATCGTCCTCCTGGCCGATTCGGATGCCCCCGCGGGGATCTACCACGGAACGAACTCCGGCGAAGGCACATGGTTCGACTTCACGAAGGCCATCTACGAGGAGGTCGGTCTCGACCCCGCACGTGTGCTGCCGACCGACAGCACCGCGTTCGTCCGGCCGGCACCTCGCCCCGCATACTCCGTCCTCGGGCACGACCGCTGGGCCGCAGCCGGACTGCCGGAGATGCGGCACTGGCGCGAGGCCCTGAAGGACGCCGTCGCGAGCGGTGCGATCGCTCGCCCCGATGCATCCGTCGGGGCGCAGGCATGACGACGAGGCTGCGTGTCGTCATCGATCAGATGCTCGGACCGGCCCCTTCTGGTGTCGGCCGGTACACGCATGAGCTGACGCGTCAGCTGATCGCCACGGCGCCTCCCGGATGCGTCGTGGAAGGGATCGTCTCCGCTCTCCCGCCCGAGAAGGTGCAAGAGGTCGAGACGAAGCTGCCGGGCCTCGGCACGCTGCACAAGGCAGCGCTCCCCCGTCGGGAGCTCATGGCGGCGTGGCAGCTCGGCATCGCCCCCGGCTTCTCGAGCGGCATGGTACACGCGACCAGCCTCATGGCCCCGCTCGTCCGGCACGACCGCGAGTACGACGGCACTCAGATCGTCGTGACCGTTCACGACACACTGGCGTGGACACATCCGCGCTCGCTCACACCGGCAAAGGTCGCCTGGCAGAAGGGCATGCTGAAGCGCGCACGCAAGCACGCCGACGCCGTGGTGGTCCCGTCGCATGCGGTCGCTGAGCGCCTCGCCGAGATCGTCGACCTCGACGACCGGGTGCGGGTGATCGGAGGAGCGGCCGGCGTCAACCTGGAGGTGCCCTCGGACGCCGACCGGCGGGCGGCCAAGCTCAAACTCCCCGACCAGTACATCCTCGCCGTGGGGACGCTCGACCCGCGCCGCGGGATCACCGACCTCATCACCGCGCTCGGTCAGACCGGCGCACCGGATCTGCCGCTCCTGATCCTCGGACCGGACAACTGGGGCGAGATCACCGTCGCCGAGGCGGCCGACGATGCGGGGCTTCCCGATGGGCGGGTCCGTGCCCTGGGCTTCGTGTCCGAGGCCAACCTCGCGGTCGTGCTCGACCGCGCAACAGTGTTCGTGCATCCCGGGATGCACGAGGGCTTCGGTCTGCCGATCCTCGAGGCGTTCCGATTCGGCGTGCCTGTCGTGCACTCCGACGACGCGGCGCTGGTGGAGGTCGCCGGAGGGGCCGGCTTGGTCGTGGAGCACGGCAAGGGATACTCGCAGCGTCTGGCCGCGACCATCGCATCCGTCCTCGGCGACGACGACCTGCGGATGCGCATGAGCGTGCTCGGCCGCGATCGCGAGAAGGCCTTCAGCTGGCGCGACTCCGCCGAGCGAGTGTGGCAGCTTCACGCAGACCTGTAGGGGTCGGAGGGGCGGTGGCGGACCGCGCCGATGCCCGCCACCACTCCCTACATCAGCTGACGACCGAGCCCCGGCGAACGACTCTGCCTGCCTGCATCACGAAGTAGGGGCGCTGCAGCGTGGTGATGTCCGTCAGCGGATCCTCCGGAGTCGCGATGAGATCGGCGATCTTGCCGACTTCGATGGTGCCGAGATCGTCAAGGAGCCCAAGAGCTTCAGCTCCGTTGCGCATGCCGGACGTGAGCGCCTGCTGCTCCGTCATACCCCACTCGACCGCGTACTCGAACTCTCTGGCTGCTGTGTCCTGTGGGTGGGTCGGGTAGCCGATGAGGTCCGAACCGAGGTGGTACCGAACACCCGCGGCGACGCTTCGCTCGAAGTCGTAGCGCATCCGCTTGGTGTGCCGCTCGAAGACGTCGCGCTCCCACTGCGGGTAGTGGTACTCGTCATATGCCGCCTGGTGCGAGTACAGCTGCGAGATGGTGCTGCCGACCAGGATCTGCGTCTCGACCAGCCGCGCCCTCGTCTCCTCGGTGATCCCATACCCATGCTCGATGATGTCCACGCCACCATCGAGCGCGAGAACGACTGCCGCCTCGCCGATGCAGTGCGCGCTCACGAGGACACCCTGTATGTGCGCCTCGTCGACGGCCGCCTTCACCTCATCAAGCGTCATGCCTGCGACCTGGTCGAGCGGGTCGTCTCCCCAGGCGTGGTACTGGTCGTCGATGGCCCCCTTCGAGAGGCCGAGCTTGATGACGTTCGCGCCGCTCCTGATCCGGCGACGTACGATTTCGCGCATCTCGTCCGGCCCATCCGCGATCATGTCCTTCTCCCGGGCCCACTCGAGCGGGAGCTGCACGTACTCCCACGTGCCGCCCGTCGTCGTGATGAACTCGCCCGCCGCCAGCAGGCGGGGGCCCGGAACGTGGCCCTCGTCGATCGCCCGCCGGAGGTCGGGGCCGATCGACGATCCCAGGTCGCGCGAGGATGTGATCCCGGCGAGGAGCATCTTCCGTGCTTCACCAGCCCCGCGCAGCGCACGATACGGCTCCCTCTCAGTCGGCAGCTGCTCGAGACGGTGGCTCGGCACGCCGAAGAAGTGCATGTGCGCGTCGATCATGCCGGGCAGGAGCGTGTAGTCGCTCAGGTCGATGACCGTCGCGTCCTCGGGAGTCGGGACGCTGCCGCGCGCCCCGATCTGCGCGATCCGCCCGTCGACGACGAGCACGTCCACGTCGGACTGAGTGGGTTCGCCGGTGATGGCGTTCATCGCTCCGGCTTGGATGAGTGTGGTTTGCAGTGCGAGTTCCATGTTTCTGTGTTCCGTTCGTCTGTCGGTGCGGTCGGATCTGCGCTGAGGTCAGCGGGTGAACGCCAGCCCCTGATCGAGCGCGTAGGGCGTGTGCCAGAGCGGGATCGTGCTCATCGGGAGCACGGATGCATCGAGCTCGACCCCGATGACGTCGTGCAGGTAGGCGCGTCGCTGCTGCACGCGATCCCAGAGTTCGGGGTAGTCGTTCGCGAGCTCATCGCGCAGCGCGGCGTCCGCGAGGGTGATGCCGTCTTCGATGTTGACGTAGATGTTCGGCGCGGCGACGACCGGGATGACGTCGCACTGCACCATCGAGCCCGACTGCAACGGGGTGGCATCGCCAGCGGCGAATGTTGACTGGCTCCACTCTTCGAGATGCAGCAGATGCCCCGGGTTCAGCGAGAACTCGAAGAGCCCGTGGTCACGGACGCCATCGACAGCGGCGAAGACCTCTCCGGCCGTCGTCCCGACCGAGATGGACTCATGCCATGTCGCCACCACGTCGAAGTAGTTCAGCGCCAGTGCAGGGAAGATCTCCCGCGCTCGTCCGGTGAGATCGTCCTCGCCCGACGCGACGGCGCCGGCACGACAGGTCAGCCCTCCACGCAGTCCTTGAGCGATGGTGAACGCATCGCCGAGCTCTGCCCGGTTCGGAGTGGGGCTGCTCAGTCCCTGCTTGGCGCCGAAGTTCACCATCGAGTGGCAGGTCAGCGGGATGCCGTAGTCGAAGAGGCTGTTCGCGAGCTGGTTCGCCGCCGTGCCGACCCTCACCTGCTGAAGCGCCGTGTACACGGACGAGGAGGCGACGGCCGCACCGTACTCGAAGAGCGCTATCTGGTGCGCACTCGAGATGGTGCGGAGGCCGTCGACGGGGCTGGTGAAGATGTCCTCCGCGTTGGTCACGCTTCCCGTGTCGCCCGTGACGGCACGAAGAGTGTCGACGAGGTACGACGGCGCAGAGATCGCGTGGCTGGGGTCCTCGACGAAGCCCGGTCCGTACGTCTTGCCACCGGCCACCCCGACGCGCGTCCCGGCCTCCACCCCCGCATCCCGCAGGATCCGCGACAGCTGGACCGGGCTGGTCCTCACCTGACCGGCGGGGCTCAGCGCCTGGTAGAGGACGACGCGGATGCCGAGGTCGCGGGCCGGTCCTTCGTTCAGGTTCTCGTTGCCGAGCAGAAGCGTTCCCCGGCCGTCACGACCGAGCACGTATATCGCCTCTTCGAACCGCGGGTCGGTGCCGATCAAGAAGCAGAGGTCACCGAAGTGCTCTCTGTCCGCGTACACCACGAGCACGTCGAGGTCGTCGCCTGTCATCCGCTTCTGGGCCGACCGGATGCGATCCTCGTACTCGGCGAGCGAGAGCTCCTCTGGCGCAGGGCCGACGGGTATGGAGGGGGCCGGGATTCGGGCAAGTGGCATGGTGGTGTCCTTCTGTTCGGTGCTGTGGGTTCGGTGCGGTCGCTACGTGTGGGGCGGCGATCAGCCACACGCGTAGCGACCGACGGGGCTCGGGCGCTCCGCGGGAGCGCCCGAGCGTTCGTCAGATCGGACTGTTGATCCATTCGACGAGGTCATCGTCGTCGAGGAGCCGCTGAAAGAACTCGGCGTTCTGCACAGCGGTGTCGACGTCATAGTCGTCCGGGAGGACGTCGGCGCTGGCGGGGACGTAGAAGTCCATCGCCTTCATGAAGTAGGTCGGAGACTCCGGATCGTAGAACTCGGTCTCAGCCTGGTCGAGGGTCGCGAACCGCTCCAGCTCGGTGGTGATATACGCGATGTCGTCATCGCTCAGAGTGGCGGATGTCGCCTCATTGATGGCGTCGGCGAACATGGGCACCATCGTGTCCGGATCGTCGGCCATGTAAGTCATGGTCCGGTACCAGACGGCCAGCAGCTTCACCGCGAGGTCTTCGTTCTCCGTCAGCCATTTCTCGGTGGCGTTCATCGTCGAGAACCACAGGCCGGCGTCGCCGAGCACGTCGGTTCCCCCGGCGTTCACGTACTTGTCCGGGCTCGCCAGGAGCTTCGCCTCTTCCGGCAGGCTGCCGATGTAGTAGTCGCCAGTGCCCCCGATGAAGGCGAGAGCCGCCTGCGAGTCGCTCTGGAAATCGATGATCGTGATGTCGTCCGTCGTCATGCCCACCTGCTCGAGCGCCGCGGTGAGCAGAGACAGGTAGCTGGAGCTCCTGATCGCGAACTCCTTGCCCCGGAGAGACTCGAGGATCTGCTTCTTGGCCTCCTCGTCGCCGACCTCCTTCGAGAGCTCCTCGAACGTCTCCGTCTCGCCCGCACGTCCGATGAGGATGAATCCCTTGAACTGGTTCGTGATCATCCATTCCCTGATATCGGGCAGCTGTCCCATCAGGGGCAGGGTGCACGCCTGGCAGCTCGGCGCGATGTCGAGGTCGCCTCGGTATGCGGCAACGACGGCCTTGTCCGTGCTGGTGTAGTTCGTGAACTGGAAGTCCAGGCCCTGCTCCTCGTCAAGCCCGAGCTGGTCTGCGAGGACCCACGGCTGGTACTCGAAGTACGGTGCCATTCCGATCTTCACGGTGGTCGTGCCCGAGCCGTCGGCGCCCTCGGCGCCCGGGGAGGCGCAGCCGCCGAGTGCGAGCGTGGCGAGGAGCGTGATCCCTGCCGCCCGCAGGGCGTGCGTTCGTCTTGTCATTGCTTTCCCTCTCGATTGGTGTGATGCGTGGTGTGGAGTCGATCGGCCTTAGACGTTTCCGACGAGCCCCGCCACAGGGCCGGATCGGTTCGACCGCTCCGTCCAGCGGGTCAGCGGCCGCTCGGCCAGTCGGAGCAGGAAGTCGAGGATGAGCGCGAGCAGGCTGTAGATGATGCAGATGAGCACGATCCCGGCCGTGTCGAGATACTGCTGACGCACGATCATCATGTAGCCGAGACCCTCTTGCGCCCCCAGGAACTCGGCTGCGACGTCGAGGCCCCAGGATGCCGCCGCCGCGACCCGGATGGAGCCGAGCAGGTGAGGGAGTACCGAGGGGATGATGACGGAGCGGTAGATCGCGCCACGGTTCGCCCCCAGCGTGAGCGCAGCCTTGATGTGCACCGGCGAGACGTTCCTGATGGCATCCAAGGTTGTGACGCCGAGCACGACCGACGTGCCGAGCGCAATCAACGCGACCTGCGGCATGGGCCCGATGCCGAACCAGAGCGCGAACAACGGGATCAGGGCGAAGACGGGGACCGGGCGGATGATGCTCAGCAGGTCGCTCAACAGGTCGCGGGCGAGCACGCTGTACGCCATCAGCAGACCCGATCCGACACCGATGGTCACCCCGATGACGAACCCGAGCAAGGTCATCGAGACGCTCGAGGCGAATGCGGCCGGCAGCTGTCCGCTCAACCCGACGAGGGCGTTCCAGAGATCCTGCGGCGATGGTACGTACACCGCTTCGACGAGCCGGAGCTCGCTGACCACGATCCAGATCACGATCAGGGCGACGGGTACGATCGCCCGCCGGGCGAGGCGCCTCGGCGACGCGGCCGATGGCGCTCCCGGCCGGGCCCGCCCCGCGGGCTTCTCGGTCACGGTGTGCGCGGACGATTTCGTGAGTGTTGTCATGCGACCTCAGCCTCCGATGCGTGAATCGCGTGCGAGATGTACTTGCGGATCTCCTGGAACGGCTCGCTCATCCTCAGGTCGGGAGTCCTCGGCTTCGGGAACGGAACGTCGATGATCTCGGCGATACGACCCGGGTTGGCAGCCATGATGGCGATCCGGTCGGCCACGAAGATTGCCTCCTCCAAGTCGTGGGTGACAAACAGGGAGGTCATGCTCTCGCGGTCGACTGCCGCGAGGAACTCCTGCTGCAGGCGCTGCTTGGTCATCTGATCGAGCGCGGCGTATGGCTCGTCCATCAGGAGCACGCGGGGGCGGGCGGCGAGGGCGCGCGCGAGGTCCACTCGCTTCCGCTGCCCGCCGCTGAGCTGCTTCGGCAGGTAGTCCGCTTTGCCCTCGAGCCCGACCAGGGCGATCATCTCGTCCGTGAGCGCAGCCGTCTCGGCTGTGCTCAGACCTTGGAGGCGTGGCGCGTACGAGACGTTCTTCCTGACGGTCATCCAAGGGAAGACGGCGTCCTCTTGGAAGACGACCGTGCGGTCCGGCCCCGGACCGGTGATCGGGCTGCCATCCACCATGGCCTCGCCGCTCCACGCGGATGACAGGCCAGCGACGACGCTGAGGAGGGTGGTCTTGCCGCAGCCGCTCGGTCCGATCACTGTGATGACCTCGCCCGGCTGCACCGAGCAGTTGATGTCGTGCAGAATCTGCACTCCATTGATCTCGAGGCTGAGCCCGCTGAGTTCGATAGCTGGTCCTGGCATCCGGCTCCTGCTTCCTACCGCGACGTACAACACAAATTGCGACGCAGCCACCGAGATTCGTTGTGCTACGTTGCTCCAACCTTAGACACGATATGCGTTCTTTTGTGCAACGTCAACGTTTCCGTTGTGTAAAAACGCTGTTGCACCAGAACAGACCCACAACGAGAAGAGGCCCCGGCGCAGCAGTGCGCCCGGGCCTCTCGGATGCCGGTTGGCTCAGCTCGTACGCGGAGGGGCCGCCGATTGCCGCACCACGAGGCTGACTGGCAGAACTACGCGGTCGAGATCGATCCTCCCCTGCGACTCCATTGCGTCCACCAGCCGGGCGACGGCCGTGGTGGCGAGCTTGTCGATCGGTGTGCGGACGGTCGTCAGCGCGGGAGACACGTACCGGGCGATGTCGATGTCGTCGAACCCGACCACCGACAGGTCTTCCGGAACACGTACTTGCAGATGGGAGGCGGCGGCGAGCACCCCGATGGCTATCTCATCGGCGGCGACATAGGCGGCGGTCGGCCGGTGCTTCGAATACTCGAGCAGCTGGGACAGCGCCGCAAACCCGAACTCATCGCTGCATTCGCCGACGAGGTCGAACTGGTCCTCCCATGACAGGCCGGCGGCGCGCATGCCGTCTTCGTACCCTCGGCGGCGCTCACTCACTGAGCGAAGCTCTCGGGGTCCACTAATGAACGCGATCCTCTCATGACCCAGTCGCGTCAGGTAGGTGATGATTTGGCGCGACCCGGAGTAGTTGTCGGCTTCGACGATCAGCCGGTTCGGGCTACCGTCCAGCTCTTCGTCCACGACGACGACGGGAAGGTCGCCGAGTTCATCGAATCGGTGTCCCGACCGGGTCCGCGGTGTGTTGATCGAGATGAGGCCACGGACGGAGCGCTCGTGAAACAGCGCCGCATGATTCCGCGCCTGGTGCACGTGACTCCCGGTGGACGCAATCACCACGTCGTAGCCGTGAGCCTCTGCGCTGCCGACTACGGCCTCCGCGAAACGCGCGTAGTAGTTGTCGCCGAACGACGGGAGGAGGACGCCGATCACCCTGGTCTCGGATGCCGGCTCCGCACCCGGCCTCGACGCACCCCTCCGCGCGTTCGGCGAGTACCCCAGCTCCTGCATGGCGTCGAGGACTCTCTGCTCGGTGTCCTCCACGAGCACCAGTTCGCCCTTGAGGTAGCGAGACACGGTCGAGGTTGCCACCCCGGCTGCTCTCGCCACCGCCTGCATGCTGGCTCTCGGCGGCTTCGCCTGTGTCTGTGACGTGCTCACGTGACCTGGCTTTCGTTGACGTACGTGACCCTTTCGAACAAGCGTACACACAAAATTGCGCAAAAGCCTGAGAGACCGGCACCGTCTCGCCCGGCACGACCCCATGGCATTCCCAGGGGCGGGGGCCGGCCCCTGGGTAAGATAGCCCGGTGTCCAGGCTTCTTGTGACCGGCGGCGCCGGCTTCATCGGTTCGAACTTCGTCCACTACGTCATCCGCAACACCGACCACACCGTGACGGTGCTCGACAAGCTGACGTATGCGGGCAACCTCGCCTCGCTCGAGGGTCTTCCCGACGACCGCTTCCGGTTCGTGAAGGGCGACATCGCCGATGCAGAGCTCGTCGACAGCCTCTTCGGGGAACATGACGCTGTCGTGCACTATGCGGCCGAGAGCCACAACGACAACTCGCTCGATGACCCGCGGCCGTTCCTCGACACCAACATCGTGGGCACGTTCGCGCTCCTGGAGGCCGCGCGCAAGCACGGCATCCGGTTCCACCACATCTCGACCGACGAGGTGTACGGAGACCTGGAGCTCGACGACCCGAACCGCTTCACCGAGAGGACGCCGTACAACCCGTCAAGCCCGTACTCGTCCACGAAGGCCGGCAGCGACCTGCTCGTGCGCGCGTGGGTGCGCTCGTTCGGCGTGAAGGCGACGATCTCGAACTGCTCCAACAACTACGGCCCGTACCAGCACGTGGAGAAGTTCATCCCGCGGCAGATCACGAACGTCCTGCGTGGCGAGCGCCCCAAGCTCTATGGCACCGGCGAGAACGTGCGGGACTGGATCCACGCGGACGACCACTCCTCGGCCGTGCTGACGATCCTCGAGAAGGGCGAGATCGGCGAGACCTACCTCATCGGCGCCGATGGAGAAAAGAGCAACAAGGACGTCGTCGAGCTCATCCTCACCCAGCTCGGTCAGCCGGCGGATGCCTACGACCACGTGATCGACCGCCCCGGCCACGATTTGCGGTACGCCATCGACTCGACGCGCCTGCGCACCGAGCTCGGCTGGGCTCCGCGATTCTCCGACTTCGCGACCGGCCTTGCCGACACCATCGCCTGGTACCGCGACAACGAGGCCTGGTGGGCACCGCAGAAGGACGCCACAGAAGCCCGGTACAAGGCCCAGGGCCAGTAACTCCGCGCGCTGGTCGAGCCTGTCGAGACCCCCACAGGGGTGGGCGCGATGACGGCCTACTCGCCCAGCGATCTCGCCGACACCGCCGGTCGAGCCCGTCGAGACCCCCAGAGGGATGGGCGCGATGACGGCGGGTGCTCCCAGGTGGCCCCGTCATCGGCGAGAGGGAGAGACAGTCCCGCTTCTTTCCTGCTCCACACGCCTCTGAGGGTCTCGACGACGGTCGCCGTCGCTTCGCTCGGGCGGCCTGCTCGACCAGCGAACTCCCCAACACCGCCGGTCAAGCCCGTCGAGACCCCCAGAGACGGAGGGCGCACTGACGGCCTGCTCGACCAGCGAACTCCCCAACACCGCCGGTCGAGCCCGTCGAGACCCCCAGAGGCGACGGCGCGGAAAGGCGTGCCTTGACACACGATAGTTACCGATATATCGTTGAGTATCGGTGATCGATTGTGATACACCGTCGATTGTTCGAGAGCGTCTCCGGCATCCGGTGCCGTGGTCCGCTCTCCCCCAGACCTCAGGAGAAGACATGCGATACAGCAACCAACGATACGAAGGACACCAGCGCCGCACGTCCGGCGCACGACCCGAGTTCCACCATCGCAGCCCGCACGGGCACGGCGGTCACGGTTTCGGGCCGGGCTTCGGTCCAGGATTCGACGGGCGGATGCCTCACGGCTTCGGGCCCCGCGGAGGACGAGCAAACCGGGGCGACATCCGCGCCGCGATCCTCTCCCTGCTCGCCGAGGCACCATCCAACGGCTACGGCCTCATCAAGGCGATCGCACAGCGCACGAGCGGCGCGTGGAAGGCGAGCCCCGGCTCGGTCTACCCCACTCTGCAGCAGCTGGTTGACGAAGACCTCATCTCGTCGAGTGGTGAGGGACGCAAGACCGAGTTCGTGCTCACCGACGCCGGCCGTGCCTACGTCGCCGAGCACGAGGATGAGCTCAACCGCGCCTGGGCATCCGCTCCCGGCCGCTCCGAGGCGGATGCAGCGTTCCACGCCAGCGCCGCCAAGCTCATGGGCGTCGTCCAGCAGTTCCGTTTCGCGGCGAGCGACGAGCAGCGCACAGCGGCCGCCGAGAAGCTCGATGAGGCACGACGCGCACTGTATCTGATCCTCGCCGAGTGATGAGAAATCCCCCCTGACCCCCGGGTACTCTGTATCCGGGGGTCATCTCATGAGCGAAACGACGCAAGCGAGGCCACGATGGCGCGCCTGGCCGTGGGTGGCCGGTGGCGTCCTCGCGGCCGTTCTCGCCGTGGCTGCCGGCGCAGTGACGACCCTCGTGACGCGCGAGCCGTCGGATGCCCGGCCGACGGGAAGCGCTCAGACGCAGACGCCGGTACAGACGCCGGAGCCGGTCGCCACCACCCCCACGGCACCTCAGCCGGTCACACCCATCCCCGCCGCCTGCACCGACGCGTACGCGCCCGAGTACATCGAGGCACTCGAGGCGGACGGGTACCCGCTCAACGACCCCACCTTCGTCCTGGAGGTGGGCACACGCGACGATCAGCTGGGCGCGATCATCTCGGCCTCGCCGACCCTCAGGTGCACGTGGGGCGGCGCGAGCGAATCCGGGCTCATCACGAACGTGACGCAGATCATCGCGGATCAGCGCTCCACGATCGAGGCCCGGCTGCGAGAGCTCGGCTTCTCGTGCTACCCCGAGCAGGAGGGCCTGCGATGCGTGACCCAGGAGCGGATCGAGACGGACGGGCAATCCTCGTACATCGGTGAATCGCACTTCCTCCGCGACGACGTCTGGCTCGCGACACTGTGGATCAACTTCACGCCCGACGACTACACCCCCGGCATGGTTCGCACCATCTGGCCCAGCTGACAGCTGCCGCGCAGAGGCGTTTCTCGGGGGATGCTCAGGGGAGCGAACCATAGACTGACACCGGCCGGCAGCGGGAGGGCAGATGTGGGACTCCATCGGTTCCGTGGCGATAGACGTCATTCTCGTCGCCGTGCTCATCGGCGCTCTCCTGTTCGGCTACGGCCGAGGACTCCTGCGGATCGCCGGCGGCCTCGCCGGGATGGTGCTCGGCGCGATCGCGGCGTTCATCCTCCTCCCCTTCCTCGCCACCTGGGCTCCGCTCGGGCCGTGGCGGGTGACGGCATCCATCGCCGCAGGCATCCTGCTGATCGCGATCGGCTACACGGTCGGCGTCGCCATCACGAACATCATCCGGCGCCCTCTGCACAAGACACCGCTGCGCGTGATCGACCGTCTGCTGGGTGCCGTCGCGAACACAGTCGTCACCCTCGTGGTGATCTCCCTGCTCGCGTTCAGCTCGTCGGCGCTCGGCATCCCCGCGCTGACGCAGACCGTCGCCTCGTCGACGGTGCTGCGCACCCTGGACGACCTCACTCCTCCACCGGTGTCATCGCTCCTCGCCCAGTTGCGGTCGGCGATCCTCAACGACGGGCTGCCGCGCATCCTCGACGCCGTCGGGGTACCCTCCGAGGCACCGGAGATCCCCGGGCTCGCGATCGATCAGCGGACACTGGAGACGGCTGCGGAGTCTGTCGTTCGGATCACGGGCAACGCGCCGGCGTGCGGCACGGGCAGGGTCGGCAGCGGCTTCGTGATCGCCGAGGACCGGATCATCACCAACGCGCACGTACTCGCCGCGGTCACCGAACTCGTCGTCGAGGCCCCCGGAGAACTGCCGCGACCCGGACGGATCGTGTACTTCGACCCGGTCGACGACCTCGCCGTCATCTCGGTCGACGGGCTGCCGGCACCACCGCTCGAGCCGTCCCCCAACCCGTCTCCCGGAAGCGACGCGGCGTTCCTCGGCTACCCGTACGGAGGCCCGTTCTCGGCACAGGCAGCCGAGGTCCTCGCTGTCGGACCGACGCTCATGGGCGACATCTACGGCGCCAATCCACAGCCGCGGCAGGTCACGACCCTCGCTGCAAACGTGCAGCACGGCAACTCAGGAGGACCGCTGCTGATGCCCGACGGCACGGTGGGAGGCGTCATCTTCGCCAAATCCGAGGGCACCGCCAACGTCGGCTACGCGCTCGGCATGGACGAGGTCCTGCCGGTCATCGCGCAGGCGCCGTCCCTCGAGGCCCCCGTGCCCTCCGGCTCCTGCACGCCCTGAGAGCCGATGCGCCGGCGGCCACGTGTCCGGCCGCTCATCGTGCGCGTGTCGCGCGGACGAGCCACGTGTCCGTCCCGCCGCGCAACGAATGAACGGCTGCGTTGCCTAGCCACCCTCCGTCGGCGTCGTCGTCGGCGGATAGAGGGTGTCGTGCACGAAGGAGCGGATATAGGCGAAGTCCGGGCTCTCTGGGTTGATGTCGTTCACCGGCGTCAGCTCGATGGACGAGATCGGGAGCTCCTTGGTCTTCATCGCGAGATTGGCGAAGTAGCCGAGCATGCCCTCGGGGATGTCGGTCTTCACCACCTGTGCGCCGGCCTCCGCGATCACCTGGAACTTCGAGAGCACGTTCGCCGGGGTGAACTGCGCGATGATCGCCTCCTGCAGCTGACGCTGACGCTCCATGCGTGCGTAGTCGCCGAGGTCCGAGCCGTGCCGTGACCGGGCATACCAGAGCGCGTAGTAGCCGTTCATGTGGCGCTCGCCCGGCTCGATCCACTCCGCCACGTCGTTGAGCTGCTCGTCACCTCCCACCGGCACCCGCTCGGTGACGGTGATGTCCACACCGCCGAGCGCGTCGATGAGGTCGCTGAACCCCTGCATGTCGATGAGCACGTAGTACTGCAGCGTCAACCCGGTGACGCCCTCGACGGCATCCTTCATCGCCTCGACGCCGGGTGTGCTGCCGCGCGCCGCGGCGTCCGGGTACCAGTCGGGATGCTGCACCTCTGCTTCGGTGTAGACCGAGTTGAGCTTGCAGGCACTGACGTCGCAGTCCATGTAGCCGTCGGGATACCGCTCGTGGAACGGTGAGTCCTCCGAGAACGGGACGTCCACCATGTCGCGCGGCAGCCCGATCATGGTCGCCTGCCCCGACTC
>Ga0164243_10003381_pt1 | contig 25556 bp, 23 predicted proteins | sample OricompcompostOP_FD_108781 | JGI IMG/M metagenome (GOLD analysis project Ga0164243, IMG submission 108781) | Organic Plus compost microbial communities from Emeryville, California, USA - Original compost - Organic plus compost (OP) | ecosystem: Engineered > Solid waste > Mixed feedstock >...
CGACTGGCAGAAGGAGACGGAGGACCCGGGCGAGTTCCTGGAGTCGCTGCGCTTCGACCTCTCGCGGAACGAGGTGTTCGTCTTCACGCCGAAGGGAGACGTCATCGCGCTTCCCGCCGGGGCGACTCCGGTCGACTTCGCCTACGCCGTGCACACCGAGGTCGGCCACCGCACCATCGGCGCCCGGGTCAACGGCCGCCTGGTGTCTCTCGAATCGACGCTGGACAACGGCGACACCGTGGAGGTCTTCACCTCCAAGTCGCCCGGCGCCGGCCCGTCCCGTGACTGGCTCGGCTTCGTCAAGTCGCCCCGCGCCCGCAACAAGATCCGCGCCTGGTTCACCAAGGAGCGCCGGGACGAGGCGATCGAGCAGGGCAAGGACGCCATCGCCCGTACGATGCGCAAGCAGAACCTGCCGATGCAGCGCATCCTGACCGGCGACTCGCTGGTGACGCTCGCCCACGAGATGCGCTACCCCGACATCTCCGCCCTCTACGCCGCGATCGGCGAGGGCCACGTGTCCGCGCAGAACGTCGTGCAGAAGCTGGTCCAGTCGCTCGGCGGTGAGGACGCCGCCAACGAGGACCTGGCCGAGACCGCGCCGCCGGTGCCGGCGACCGGCGGCCGCAGCAGACGCCGGGCCAACGCCGATCCGGGCGTGGTCGTCAAGGGCGTCGACGATGTGTGGGTCAAGCTCGCCCGCTGCTGTACGCCCGTGCCCGGCGACCCCATCATCGGCTTCGTGACGCGCGGCAACGGCGTATCGGTGCACCGCGCCGACTGCGTCAACGTCGACTCACTGAGCCGCGAACCCGAGCGCATCCTGGAGGTCGAGTGGGCGCCGAGCCAGTCCTCCGTCTTCCTGGTCGCGATCCAGGTGGAGGCGCTGGACCGGTCGCGGCTGCTGTCGGACGTCACGCGCGTGCTGTCGGACCAGCACGTCAACATCCTCTCCGCCGCCGTCCAGACCTCCCGGGACCGGGTGGCCACCTCGCGCTTCACCTTCGAGATGGGCGACCCGAAACACCTCGGGCACGTGCTGAAGGCGGTGCGCGGCGTGGAGGGCGTCTACGACGTCTACCGCGTGACGTCCGCCCGTAGACCGTCGTAGACGACCCTCCCGTGGACAACACACCCACCGCAGCCGGGAGTTGAGGCCGTCAGCCGCCGAACTCCTGCAGGCCCTTGAGCGCCTGGTCCAGCAGCTCCTGCCGGCCCGCCAGCTCCTTCTCCAGCTTCTGCGCCTTCGCTTCGTTGCCCGCCGACCGGGCCTTCTCGACCTGGGCGCGCAACTTGTCGACAGCGTCCTGGAGTTGGCCGGTCAGCCCCGCGGCGCGGGCCCGCGCCTCGGGGTTGCTGCGGCGCCACTCCGCCTCCTCAGCGTCCTCGATCGCGCGCTCCACCGCGTGCAGCCGGCCCTCGATCTTCGCCTTGGCGTCGCGCGGCACGTGCCCGATGGCGTCCCACCGCTCGTTGATGCCGCGGAACGCGGCGCGGGCGGCCTTGTGATCGGTGACCGGAAGCAGCTTCTCCGCCTCGGCGACCAGCTCTTCCTTGCGGGTCAGGTTCTCCCGCTGTTCGGCGTCGCGCTCGGCGAAGGCCGCGCTGCGCGCCTGGAAGAAGACGTCCTGCGCACCGCGGAAGCGCTGCCACAGGTCCTCCTCGTGCTCGCGCTGCGCACGGCCCGCCGCCTTCCACTCCTGCATCAGCTCGCGGTACTTGGCTGCGGTCGGCCCCCAGTCGCGGGAGTCCGACAGCGCTTCGGCCTCGGCGACCAGCCGCTCCTTGCGCTGCCGCGCCTCCTCACGCTGGGCGTCGAGCTGTGCGAAGTGCGCCTTGCGGCGCTTGGAGAACGTGGAGCGGGCGTGCGAGAAGCGGTGCCAGAGCGCGTCGTCCGTACGCCGGTCCAGGCGCGGCAGACCCTTCCACGACTCGACCAGGGCGCGCAGCCGGTCGCCCGCCGCACGCCACTGCTCGCTCTGCGCCAACTCCTCGGCCTCGGCGACCAGTTCCTCCTTGCGCCGGCGGGCCTCCTCGCTCTGCTGCGCCTTCTGCGCCTTGCGCTGCTCGCGCCGCTGCTCGACGTTGGCGGTGAGCGTATCGAGGCGTTTACTGAGGGCGTCCAGGTCGCCGACCGCGTGGTGGGCGTCGACCTGCTCCCGCAGATGCTCGATGGCGGTCATCGCGTCCTTGGTCGACAGGTCGGTGCTCTCCAACCGCCGTTCCAGGAGGCCGATTTCCACGACGAGACCCTCGTATTTGCGCTCGAAGTAGGCCAGCGCCTCCTCCGGCGAGCCGGCCTGCCACGACCCGGCGATCTTCTCGCCCTCGGCCGTCCGCACGTACACCGTCCCCGCCTCGTCGACGCGGCCCCACGGGTCGCTGCTCACAGCGCCTCCCTCACAAGATGTCCGTAAAGCGCGAGGCTCCCGGCATCGTCCACCTTCTCGTCACAGCCAACATAGGCGACGGGCGCCCGCGCTGTCCGCACTCGGCGGAGGCCGAATTGCCGGGTGAGCGGCGGCGGGCGCGGCCGGAACCGCCGTACGTGATCAGGGCTTACGCACCGTGGCGCGGTCGACGGCGACGGTGGCGCAGGGGCGGCCTCGCGGAGCCTTCGGGCGGCGGAAGTCCGGCCGCCGCGGCGGTCTCCTCCAGCCCGTCCGTACGCTCTGTGAGTCGGCCGAACGGTGCGTAGCCGAGCGGCGGTTGGCAGTCCGCGGAGACCGGGCGGCAGGGGCGGGGCGTCCGCGCCGCGGTGTTCATCGGCGTCAGCCGCCGGAGGCGATGAAGTACGCCGCCGTCGCCGCGATCAGCACGCACACTCCGGCCGCGATGCCGAGGTTGCGGATCCGCGCCCGGCGCCGCCGCCGTCTGCGCCGCTCCTGCTGGCGCTCGAACTTCGCGCGGGCGAGCTGCTTTCTGCGCTGCTCACTGCTGGCCACGGATCCTCTCCTCCGGCTGCGGCGAATCTCGGCTGCGGCGCTCCGGGCCCGTGCGCGCGCCCCGGCCGTACGGACAGCACGCCGTACGGACAGCACGCCGTATGGACAGCACGCCGGACGGACAGCAACGGGCGCCCTAGACACCGGTCGTCCGGCGCCGCGCGGGACGCCGACGGCGCCGCTAAGCGGTTCGCCTCGCGCGCGGGCCCGCCGGTAGGCTGGCACCGCTGATCGGCACATCGCCGTCCGGCCGACTCCCGAAGCTCCCTAGCGAATTCAAGGACGATCGTGCTCGTTGCCGGGTTCCCCGCCGGGGCCTGGGAGACCAACTGCTATCTGGTCGCCCCGGCCGCCGGCGAAGAGTGCGTCATCATCGACCCGGGCCACCAGGCCGCCGAAGGCGTCCAAGAGGCCGTCGCCAAGCACCGGTTGAAGCCCGTCGCCGTCGTGCTGACGCACGGCCACATCGACCACGTCGCCTCGGTGGTGCCGGTGTGCGGGGCCCACGGCGTGCCCGCCTGGATCCACCCCGAGGACCGCTACATGATGAGCGACCCCGAGAAGGGCATCGGCCGCGCCATCGGGCAGCCGCTGATGGGCGAGTTGACCGTCGGCGAGCCCGACGACGTCGAAGTGCTCTCCGACGGTGCGCGGCTGGAGCTGGCGGGTCTGGAGTTCGGCGTCGCGCACGCTCCGGGCCATACGAAGGGGTCGGTGACCTTCCGGACGCCCGAACAGGCCGACGTACCACCGGTGTTGTTCTCGGGCGACCTGCTGTTCGCCGGCTCCGTAGGACGTACGGACATGCCCGGTGGCGACCACGCCGAGCTCCTTCAGTCGCTGGCCCGCGTCTGCCTGCCGCTGGAGGACGAGACCGTGGTGCTCTCGGGACACGGCCCCCAGACCACCATCGGCCGCGAGCGCGCCACCAACCCCTTCCTGCAGGGGCTGGACGCGGAGCGGCCCGGCGGCGCCGCGCGCGGTGCCGCCCCGCGACGAGGAATGTGACGAGACCGAAGTGAGCACCTTCAAAGCCCCCAAGGGCACCTATGACCTGATCCCGCCCGAGTCCGCCGAGTTCCTGGCGGTGCGGGAGGCGCTGTCGGCCCCGCTGCGCCGCGCAGGGTACGGCTACGTGGAGACGCCGGGCTTCGAGCACACCGAGCTGTTCGCGCGCGGCGTCGGCGAGTCCACGGACATCGTGACGAAGGAGATGTACACCCTCACCACCAAGGGCGGCACCGACCTGGCGCTGCGCCCCGAGGGCACCGCGTCGGTGCTGCGCGCCGCCCTGGAGGCGAACCTGCACCGCGGCGGCAACCTCCCGGTGAAGCTGTGGTATTCGGGCTCGTACTACCGCTACGAGCGCCCGCAGAAGGGCCGGTACCGGCACTTCTCCCAGGTGGGCGCGGAGGCGCTGGGGGCCGAAGACCCCTCGCTGGACGCCGAGTTGATCATCGTGGCGCACGACGCGTACCGCTCGCTGGGGCTGCGCGGCTTCCGCATCCTGCTCAACTCCCTCGGCGACGCCGAGTGCCGGCCCGTCTACCGCGCCGCGCTCCAGGACTTCCTGCGCGGCCTCGACCTGGACGAGGACACCCGGCGCCGGATCGACATCAACCCGCTGCGGGTGCTGGACGACAAACGCGAGGACGTGCAGCGGCAGTTGGCCGGCGCGCCGATGATGCGCGACCACCTCTGCGAGGCGTGCAAGGACTACCACGAGCAGGTGCGCGAGCTGCTGACGGAGGAGGGCGTCGCGTACGAGGACGACCCCCGGCTCGTCCGCGGGCTCGACTACTACACGCGTACCACCTTCGAGTTCGTCCACGACGGGCTCGGCGCACAGTCGGCGGTCGGCGGCGGCGGCCGCTACGACGGGCTGTCGGAGATGATCGGCGGGCCCCGGCTGCCGTCCGTGGGCTGGGCGTTGGGCGTCGACCGCACGGTGCTCGCGCTGCGCGCGGAGGGCGTCGGCCTCGAACTGCCGCGCACCACGGACGTGTTCGCGGTGCCGGTCGGCGAGGAGGCGCGGCGCAGATTGTTCCGCGTGGTCACCGCGCTGCGCCGGGCGGGCCTCGCGGCCGACTTCGCCTACGGCGGCAAGGGCATGAAGAACGGCATGAAGTCGGCGAACCGCTCCGGCGCCCGCTTCGCCCTGCTGCTGGGAGAGCGGGACTTGGCCGACGGCGTGGCCCAACTCAAGGATCTGGACAGCGGGGAGCAGGTTTCCGTCCCACTCGATCGTGTGGTGGAGGAGGTGCGGGCGAAGCTTCCCTGACAGCCTGTTCGCTGGTGCACAATGACGGCACCACTCACGTACGGGGCACTATCGGCAACCACACGACGGGATCCTCAGCGCTATGACCACCACGGCACCCCTCGACGACGTCGATGACGCGCACATGGACTCGGCCGAGCCCTCCGGGGGCGCAGCGGGTGCCGGCCGGGTCTTCTCGTGGATGCTCGTGATCACCGGGGCGGCGGGTCTGCTCGCCGCCTGGGTGATCACGCTCGACAAGATCAAGCTGGCCGAGGACCCTAATTTCAGGCCGAGTTGCAGCCTCAACCCGATCATCTCCTGCGGCAGCGTGATGCAGAGCAAGCAGGCCGCCGCCTTCGGGGTGCCCAACCCGCTGATCGGGCTCGTGGCGTACGCCGTCGTGATCGGCGTCGGCGTCACGCTGCTGACCAGAGTGCGATTCCCGCGCTGGTACTGGCTCACGTTCAACGCCGGCTGCCTCTTCGGCGTCGGCTTCTGCACCTGGCTCCAGTACCAGTCGCTGTACAACATCAACGCCCTGTGCCTGTGGTGCTCGTTGGCGTGGGTGGCCACCATCGTCATGTTCTGGGGCGTCACCGCGCACAACGTCCGCGAAGGCTTCCTGCCCGCGCCGCGCCCCGTCCGCGGTTTCCTCGACGAGTTCCCGTGGGTGCTGCCGGTGCTGCACATCGGGATCATCGGGCTGCTGGTGCTGATTCACTGGTGGGACTTCTGGACCGGCTGAGGCCGCCGGGCTCCGGCTCCTGTCCTCGGCTCCGTTCCCGTTCCCGTCCCCGTCCCCGTCCCCGTCTCCGTCCCCGTCTCCGTCCCCGTCTCCGTCCCCGGCCCTGCTGCGTTCCCGTCCCCGGTCACGGACCGGATGTCGGTGGGGTGTCTTAGGGTTTCCGGCGTGGAGCCCGACCTGTTCACCGCCGCCGCCGAAGAACGCCAGGCGCAGCAGCCGTCCGCCAGCCCGCTGGCGGTGCGGATGCGTCCGCGCACCCTGGACGACGTCGTGGGCCAGCAGCATCTGCTGCGCCCCGGTTCGCCGTTGCGGCGGCTCGTCGGGGAGGGCGCGGCGGCCGGCGGCGGCCCGGCCGGCCCGTCCTCGGTGCTGCTGTGGGGGCCGCCCGGCACCGGCAAGACCACGCTGGCGTACGTCGTCAGCCAGGCCACGGACAAGAGGTTCGTCGAGCTGTCCGCGATCACCGCGGGCGTGAAGGAGGTGCGCTCCGTCATCGACGGCGCCCGCCGCTCCTCGGGTGCCTACGGCAAGGACACCGTGCTCTTCCTCGACGAGATCCACCGCTTCAGCAAGGCCCAGCAGGACTCGCTGCTGCCGGCGGTGGAGAACCGCTGGGTCACCCTCATCGCGGCCACGACGGAGAACCCGTACTTCTCGGTGATCTCCCCGCTGCTGTCACGTTCGCTGCTGCTCACCCTGGAGCCGCTGACCGACGACGACATCCGCGGGCTGCTGCGCCGTGCCGTCGCCGACGAGCGGGGGCTGGACGGCGCGGTCACGCTGCCCGCCGAGGCCGAGGAGCATCTGCTGCGGATCGCGGGCGGCGACGCCCGGCGCGCGCTGACCGCACTGGAGGCGGGCGCGGGCGCGGCGCTGTCCAAGGGGGACACCGAGATCGGCCTGGCGACGCTGGAGGAGGCGGTCGACCGCGCGGCGGTGACCTACGACCGGGACGGTGACCAGCACTACGACGTGGCGAGCGCGCTCATCAAGTCCATCCGCGGTTCCGATGTGGACGCCGCGCTGCACTACTTGGCGCGCATGGTCGAGGCGGGGGAGGACCCGCGGTTCATCGCGCGCCGGCTGATGATCTCCGCGAGCGAGGACATCGGTATGGCCGATCCGACGGCGCTGCAGACGGCGGTGGCCGCGGCCCAGGCCGTCGCCATGATCGGCTTTCCGGAGGCCCGTATCACGCTCGGGCAGGCGGTCGTCGCGCTCGCTCTGGCTCCGAAGTCCAACGCCGCCTATCTGGCCATCGACGCCGCGCTCGCGGACGTACGCGCGGGGCTGGCCGGGCCGGTGCCGCCGCATCTGCGCGACAGTCACTACCAGGGCTCGGCCAAGCTGGGCCATGGCGAGGGCTACCAGTATCCGCACGACCTGCCGGGCGGCATCGCCGCGCAGCAGTACGCTCCGGACGCCCTGCACGGCAAGCGCTACTACGCGCCGACGCGCTACGGCGCCGAGGCGCGCTACGCGGAGGTCGCCGAGCGGGTCCGGCGCCGGCTGAGAGGCGAGGAGCCGAAGGAGCCACCGCAAGAGCGGTGAGCCGTGCGCCTGCGCCGAGCAGGTCCGCGGCCGGCCACACGGTCCCGGGCTCCGGGACCCGGCTTCGGCTCTCGGGCGCCGCTGCGCCGCCCGGCCGCGCCCGCTCGCGGCGGCTCACCACGGCAGCGGCGCCACCGCGCCAACGTCCCCTCTCCCGCAGGCAGTTGGCCGCCGCCGGCCGGCGCCCGGCACCGTTGCCGAGGCGTTCAGCGGCTCGCTTCCTCGTCCGCCGCCGCGAACAGCCGCCGCATCTGCCGGCGCAACTGGCGTACGTCGCCCACGGGTTGGGAGAACTCGAAGCGCGCGTCCACACAGTCGCTCTCACCGCCGGAGCCCGCTTGCCGCGCACCGCTGCCGCACAGCCTGACCCGCATCCCGTACCGGTCGAGGGCCAGCGGCACCACGCGCCCCTGCGCCGCGCAGTAGGGCTCGTTGCCGCCCAGCAGCACACACAGCCCGCGCACCTGCTCCTCGTGCGCCTCGGCCAGGTGCTGGAGCAGTTCGGCCTCGTGCACGGCCAGCGGGTCGGGACGCGCCGCGGCGAAGTCCTCCGGCTCCACCCCGCCCGCGCCCCACAGATCGGCGACGTACGCTTCGCCGACCTCCAGCCGCAGCAGTACGGAACCCGCGCCGGGCGCCGGCCCGTTCGCCGCTCCGGCCTCGAACTCGGGTGCGGCGTCCGGGTGTTGGGCGCTGCGGTCGGCGAGGAGCCGTGCGTACCCGGCGCGTTCGTCCGCGCGGACGGCGCTGAGCCAGCCGCCGACCCAGGCGCGGCCGCGGATCCTGTGCGGCACCGCCACCGGGGCCACGTCCGTGAGTTCCAGTACGGCGGTCACGTCCTCGTCCCGGGCGGGTTTCCGGGCGCGGCCTTGGCCGCAGTCCTGGGCGCGCAGGGCGAGTTGGGCCGGCTGCGACGCGGCCGGGACGAGGAGGACGAGAGCGCCGTCCTCGGTGACCGCACGGGCCTGCGGTGCGCTTTGCCCGAGTGGCGAGGGTGCGGGCGGAAGGGGCGGATCCGCGCCGGGAATGGAGAGGTCGGCCGATACGCTGGATTCCACGAGGGTTCGTACGCGCTCGGCCGGTGTGGGGTGCCGGGCGCTGTCTTCCGTGGGACGCGGCTGATCCCCTTCGGTGCCGGCACCGGGCAGGGGAATCCCAGGTCGAAACATCGCGTTCTCCTCCGCTAAGGTAAGCCTCACCTAAGTTACATGGAGGTCCGTTCAACGTGAACCAGTCGCGTCCCAAGGTCAGGAAGTCACGCGCCCTCGGCATCCCGCTGACGCCGAAGGCGGTCAAGTACTTCGAGCAGCGGCCGTACCCGCCGGGCCAGCACGGCCGGGGCCGCAAGCAGAGCAGTGACTACAAGGTGCGGCTGCTGGAGAAGCAGCGGCTGCGCGCCCAATACGACATCAGCGAGCGGCAGATGGTGCGCGCCTACGAGCGTGCCCGCAAGAGCGAGGGCAAGACCGGCGACGCCCTCGTCGTCGAGCTGGAGCGCCGGCTCGACGCCCTGGTGCTCCGCTCCGGGCTGGCCCGCACCATCTACCAGGCGCGCCAGATGGTGTCCCACGGGCACATCTCGGTCAACGACCGCAAGGTCGACAAGCCTTCGTTCCGGGTGCGTCCGGGAGACGTGGTGCAGGTGCGCGAGCGCAGCCGCACCAAGTCGCCCTTCCTGGTCGCCCGCGACGGCGGCAACGCACCCGAGGGCGAGACCCCGCGCTATCTGGAGGTCAACCTGGAGGCGCTGGCCTTCCGCCTAGACCGCGAGCCCAATCGCCGGGAGATTCCGGTGACTTGCGACGAGCAGCTGGTCATCGAGTACTACGCACGGTGAGCGCGCTCCGGTCGCGCGCTCCCGCACGCCCCGCCCGCGGCAGCGCCCGGGCCGGCAACCGCCGCCCGGGCAGGGGGCGTTCGCCGCGGAGCCCGCACCCACCGCGGTGGGAATGCGGTACGGAGCGGCCGCTCCGGCGCGATAAGGTCGGGGTCTGCCGCCGCGCGGGCCGGCTTCCCCGGTGCGGACGGGCCCGGGTGCGGCGGCCGATCCCATAACGACCCGAGGGAAGCGGTGCAGCGTGTCCGGTGGAGAGGTGGCCGGTCTTCTGGTCGCCGTGTTCTGGGCGATCCTGGTCTCGTTCCTCGCCGTTGTCCTGGTGAGGCTGGCGCAGACGCTCAAGGCGGCGACCAAGCTGGTGGCGGGCGTGACGGAACGGGCGGTTCCGCTGCTGGGAGAGGCGTCGGCCACAGTGCGTTCGGCGCAGACCCAGCTGGACCGCGTGGACGCGATCGCCACGGACGTCCAGGAGGTCGCGTCCAACGCCTCCGCGCTCTCCTCCACCGTCTCCACCACCTTCGGCGGCCCGCTGGTGAAGGTCGCCGCGTTCGGCTACGGCGTACGGCGCGCCCTGAGCCGCCGGGGAGAGCGGGCCGCGGAGCCCCCCGCACCGCCGGACGACCGCGCTCGTGCTCGCGGGGTCGTCGTCGGCCGTACGGTTCCCGGCGCGCGCCGCGCTGCCCGTAAGCGCAAAGGCGGCGACGGGCGCGGAAGCGGAAGGGGCTGATCGACGATGTTCCGCCGTGCTTTCTGGTTCACCACCGGCGCCGCCGCCGGTGTCTGGGCCACCGCCAAGGTGCAGCGCAAGCTGCGGTCGCTCGCTCCGGACGCGCTCGCGGTGCGGGCCGCCGACAAGGCCGTCGAGGGCGGTCACCGGCTGCGCGGCTTCGCGCTCGACGTCCGCGCCGGAATGGCCCGGCGCGAAACGGAGTTGAACGAAGCACTGGGGCTGGCGGCCGCGCCCGCCGACGACGAGCGGATCCGCCACGACGGCTGCGCCCCGCTGTCCGTACAAGCCCAACCCCCTGGCGCCCGGCCCGAGTTGGGCCCGTTCCGTCCGCACGATCCGCAGCACCGCCCCCACCCGTACGACCGGAAAGAGGACCACTGATGGAGTCGGCTGAAATCCGCCGCCGCTTCCTGCGCTTCTTCGAGGAGCGCGGGCACACCGTCGTGCCGTCGGCGTCGCTGATCGCGGACGACCCGACGCTGCTGCTGGTCCCCGCGGGCATGGTGCCGTTCAAGCCGTACTTCCTGGGCGAGGTCACCCCGCCGTACAAGCGCGCCGCCAGCGTGCAGAAGTGCGTGCGCACGCCGGACATCGAGGAGGTCGGGAAGACCACCCGGCACGGCACCTTCTTCCAGATGTGCGGCAACTTCTCCTTCGGCGACTACTTCAAGGAGGGCGCCGCGGTCTTTGCCTGGGAGCTGCTGACCGCCTCCCAGGACGACGGCGGCTACGGGCTGGACCCGGAGCGGCTGTGGATCACGGTCTACGAGGAGGACGACGAGGCCGAACGCATCTGGCGCGAGGTCGTCGGGGTGCCGCCCGAGCGCATCCAGCGGCTCGGCAAGGTGGAGAACTACTGGGACATGGGCGTGCCCGGCCCGTGCGGCCCCTGCTCGGAGGTCAACTACGACCGCGGTCCCGAGTTCGGCCCCGGCGGCGGCCCCGCCGTCAACGAGGAGCGCTACGTCGAGCTGTGGAACCTGGTGTTCATGCAGTACGAGCGCGGTCCCGGCGAGGGCAAGGAGTATCCGATCCTCGGCGACCTGCCCAGCCAGAACATCGACACCGGCCTCGGCTTCGAGCGGCTGGCGATGATCCTGCAGGGCGTCCACAACATGTACGAGATCGACACCTCGCGCATGGTCATCGACAAGGCCGGCGAACTGACCGGGGTGCGCTACGGCGAGGCCGAGCAGTCCGACGTGTCGCTGCGCGTGGTCGCCGACCACATCCGCACCGCGGTCATGCTCATCGGCGACGGCGTCACGCCGGGCAACGAGGGCCGCGGCTACGTGCTGCGCCGCATCATGCGCCGCGCGATCCGCAACATGCGGCTGCTCGGCTCGACGGGCCCGACGGTGCAGGACCTGACGGACACCGTCATCAAGGCCATGGGCCCGCAGTATCCGGAGCTGGTCGAGGACCGCAAGCGCATCGAGACCGTCGCGCTCGCCGAAGAGGCCGCGTTCCTCAAGACGTTGAAGGCCGGCACCAACATCCTGGACGCGGCCGTCACCGAGACCCGCAGCGCGGGCTCGACCGTGCTCTCCGGGGACAAGGCGTTCCTGCTGCACGACACCTGGGGCTTCCCGATCGACCTGACGCTGGAGATGGCCGCCGAACAGGGCCTGAGCGTCGACGAGTCGGGCTTCCGCCGGCTGATGCAGGAGCAGCGCGAGCGCGCGAAGGCCGACGCCCGCGCGAAGAAGCAGAGCCACGCCGACCTGTCCGCGTACCGCGACATCGCCGACGCCCGCGGCGCCACCTCCTTCACCGGCTACACGAGTACGGAGAACGAGGCCACCGTCGTCGGGCTGCTGGTCGACGGCGTCTCCGCGCCCGCCGCGCACGAGGGCGACGAGGTCGAAGTCGTCCTGGACCGCACGCCGTTCTACGCCGAGGGCGGCGGCCAGCTCGCCGACACCGGTCGGATCCGGCTGGAGAACGGCGCCACGGTCGAGGTGCGCGACGTACAGCAGCCGGTGCCCGGAGTCAGCGTGCACAAGGGCGTCGTGCAGGTCGGCGAGATCACCGTCGGCTCCGGCGCCTACGCCCGTATCGACGTCACCCGGCGGCGCTCCATCGCCCGCGCGCACAGCGCCACGCACCTCACGCACCAGGCGCTGCGGGACGCGCTCGGACCGACCGCCGCGCAGGCCGGCTCGGAGAACTCGCCGGGCCGGTTCCGCTTCGACTTCGGTTCGCCGACGGCGGTGCCGGGCTCCGTGCTCACCGACGTCGAGCAGCGGATCAACGAGGTGCTCGCGCGCGAACTCGACGTCTCCGCCGAGTACATGGGCATCGACGACGCCAAGAAGCAGGGCGCGCTGGCCGAGTTCGGCGAGAAGTACGGCGACCGGGTCCGGGTGGTCACGATCGGCGACTTCTCCAAGGAGCTGTGCGGCGGCACCCACGTCCACAACACCGCACAGCTCGGCCTGGTCAAGCTGCTCGGGGAGTCCTCCATCGGCTCCGGCGTACGCCGGGTCGAGGCGCTGGTCGGCGTCGACGCCTACAAGTTCCTCGCCCGCGAGCACACGGTCGTCTCCCAGCTCACCGAGCTGGTCAAGGGCCGGCCCGAGGAGCTGCCGGAGCGGATCTCCGGGATGCTGGGCAGACTCCGGGACGCGGAGAAGGAGATCGAGCGGTTCCGCGCCGAGAAGGTGCTCCAGGCGGCCGCCGGGCTGGCCGAGGGCGCCAAGGACGTACGCGGGGTCGCGCTGGTCGGTGCGCGGGTGCCGGACGGCACCTCGGCGGACGATCTGCGGACGCTCGTGCTCGACGTACGCCAGCGGATTCCCGGCTCGCGCCCAGCGGTTGTGGCGCTGTTCGCCGTCACGAACGGCCGCCCGGTGACCGTCATCGCCACCAACGACGCGGCGCGCGACCGCGGTCTGAAGGCCGGCGACCTGGTGCGCGGCGCCGCCAAGACGCTGGGCGGCGGTGGCGGCGGCAAGCCGGACCTGGCGCAGGGCGGCGGGCAGAACCCGGACGCGGTGGACGAGGCCGTCGCCACCGTCGAGCGGCTGGTGGCCGAGAGCGGCGCCGCCTGATGCGCCGCGGCCGCCGTCTCGCCGTCGACGTCGGGGACGCCCGTATCGGCGTCGCCGCCAGCGATCCGGACGGGCTGCTGGCCACGCCCGTGGAGACGGTGCCCGGGCGCGATCTGCCCGCGGCGCGGCGGCGGTTGGCGGCTCTGGCGGAGGAGTACGAGCCGATCGAGGTGGTGGTCGGGCTGCCGCGCTCGCTCAGCGGGCGCGAGGGCCCGGCCGCGGCCAAAGTCCGCGGATTCGCCGAGGAGTTGGCGAGATTTCTCACTCCGCTTCCGGTGCGGTTGGTGGACGAGCGGCTGAGTACGGTCACCGCCCAGCAGGGCATGCGCGCTTCCGGCGTCAGCTCTAAGAAGGGCCGTTCACGCGTCGACCAGGCCGCGGCCGTGGTGATTCTGCAGAACGCCTTGGACACCGAGCGCAGTTCGGGCACCGCTCCAGGTCAGTGCGTCGACGTGGCCGCCTGAGCGGGTACGGTAGCGTGCCGCGCGACCCGGTCCGCCGGGTCCGCCCGGTTTGCGACCGTAAGGGGACCGATGACTGAGTATGGCCCGGAGCCCGGCTCCCGACCCTGGTATCCGGACGACCCCTACGCGGGCTACGGAGACCGGAGTTGGGGCCACGAGGCTCAGTACGCCGACGCTCAGTACGCAGCCCCCTACGCCCCGCCCGACCCCTACGCCCAGGCACAGGCGGCGCAGCCGCACTACGGACAGCAGCCGGCCTACGGCCAGTACGACGCGTACCCGGCGGATCCCAACAGCCCGTATCCGAACGGCCCGTACGCGGCCGACGCGTACGCGCAGCACGACCCGTACGCTCCGTACGCCGCGCCCCAACAGCCCGGCGGCTACGAGCAGTTCCCGCCCCCCCAGCAGCAACAGGCGTACGCCGCACAGGACTTCGGCGGCGCCGCGTACGTACCCGCGCAGGCTCTGGGAGAGCCGTACGACTGGGGCGCGGGCCCGGGTACGGGCGCTCCCGTCCACCCTGGTCCCGAACCGCCTTACGATCCGGAGCACTTGGGCGGTCCCGGCGGTGGCTACGCCACTGGCGCGGGCGGGGCCGCCGGCTACGCACCGCAGTACGTCGAGCCCCAACCCCCGCCCGTGCACGGGCAGTCGGCGGCGTTCGCGGAGCCCGTGCCCGCGGCGGACCCGGGGGCGCACGGGTACGGCGGCCCGGCCTACCCGCCGGGAGCCGACCCGGAGACCGGCTGGGATCCGGGCCCGGACCAGGGCGAGCACGCCTTCTTCGCCGACCGCGACGAGGAGGACTGGGACGACGAGGACGGCGACGGGCGCGGGCGGCGCCCCAAGCGGCCCGGCAAGCGCCGCAACGGCTGTGCCTGCCTGGGGGTTTCGCTCGCGCTCGCGGGCGTCGTCGGCACGGCCGGCTACTTCGGCTACGGCTTCTACCAGGACCACTTCGGCCCGCCGCCCGACTACAGCGGAAACGGTAGCGGGCAGACGCAGGTCACCGTCTCCGGCGGCGACTCGGTCTCCGACATGGGCACCGCCCTCCAGCGCGCCGGCGTCGTCAAGAGCCCCCGCGCCTTCGTCGAGGCCGCGCACGACGACAGCCGCGGGGACCGGATACAGCCCGGCACGTACTCGCTGCACAAGCACATGTCCGGACGGGCCGCCGTCGCGCTGATGCTCGACCCGTCCAGCCAGAACGCGCTGATCGTGCCCGAGGGTGCACGGGCCAGCGCGATCTACCGCCTCATCGACAAGAAGCTCGGCGCGCGCCCCGGTACCACGGCGAAGGCCGCCCACCACGCCGACCTGGGCCTGCCGTCGTGGGCGAAGGGCAAACCGGAGGGGCTGCTCTTCCCGTCCCGCTACAGCGTCGGCAAGAAGGCCGACCCGGCCGACGTGCTGCGCGAGATGGTCGAGCGCGGCAAGAGCGAGCACGCCAAGGTGGACCTCGTCGCGAAGGCGAAGAAGGCGGGCCGCACCCCCGAGGAAGTGCTCACCATCGCCTCGCTGATCCAGGCCGAGGCCCAGGAGGACCGGGACTTCGGCAAGGTCTCCCGGGTCATCGGCAACCGCCTGGACAAGCGGATGCGGCTCGGCTTCGACTCGACCATCAACTACGCCAAGGGCCGCTCGACGCTGACCACTTCGGTACGCGACACCCACTACCCCTCGCCGTACAACACCTACCTGCACCACGGGCTGCCCCCGGGCCCGATCGACAACCCCGGCCACCAGGCCATCGAAGCGGCGCTCCACCCCACGCCGGGCGACTGGCTCTACTTCGTCACCGTCAAACCGGGCGACACCCGCTTCGCCGCCACCAAGGCCGAACACGACCGGAACGTACGGGCGTTCAACCGCGAACAGCACAAGAAGAAGGAGCACGGCGGCTGATGGCCCCCGAACCCGCCACCGCGCCGGCAGAGCCGGCCCCGTCCCCCGAGGCGCACCGCGCGGCCGTACTCGGCAAGCCCGTCGCCCACTCCCTGTCGCCGGTGCTGCACCGCGCCGCGTACGCCGAACTCGGCCTGGACGACTGGACGTACGGGCGCTACGAGGTGGACGAGGCCGGCCTCGCCGGGTTCCTCGACGGGCTCGGCGCGGAGTGGGCCGGGCTGTCGCTGACCATGCCGCTCAAGCGCGCCGTGATCCCGCTGCTGGACACGGTCACGGAGACCGCCGCGGCCGTCGAGTCCGTCAACACCGTCGTCTTCACCGCGGACGGGCGCCGCGCCGGCGCCAACACGGACATCCCCGGCATGGTCGCCGCCCTGCGCGAACGCGGCGCCGGCCGGGTGGACCGGGCCGCCGTGCTGGGCGCCGGCGCGACCGCGGCCTCCGCGCTGGCGGCGCTGCGCGAAGTGTGCGACGGCGAGGTGTCCGCGTACGTACGCAGCGGACGGCGCGGCGAGGAGATGCGCGGCTGGGGCGAGCGGCTGGGCGTCGCCGTGCGGGTTGCCGACTGGGTGGACGCGGCCGAGGCGCTGCACGCGCCGCTGGTGATCGCCACCACACCCGCGGGCGCCGCCGACGAGTTGGCCGCCGCGGTGCCCGCACGGCCCGGGACGCTCTTCGACGTGGTCTACGACCCGTGGCCGACGCCGCTGGCCGCGGCGTGGTCGGCGCGCGGCGGCACCGTCGTCGGCGGCCTCGACCTGCTGCTCCATCAGGCCGCGGTGCAGGTGGAGTTGATGACCGGGCGGGCGCCCGCGCCGCTGGCCGCGATGCGGGCCGCGGGCGAGGGCGCCCTGCGCGGCCGCACCGGGTGAGCGGACCGCCGCCGTACCCCCGGTTCCAGTGCGTGGACCGCCGGCCGGTCCGGGCCCGCGCACGTGGCAGGATCGGAGATCGGGACCCCGTCCGGGGCGCAGACGAGAAGGAGCACCGTTGAGCAGGTTGCGCTGGCTGACCGCGGGGGAGTCGCACGGCCCCGCACTCGTGGCGACGCTGGAGGGGCTCCCGGCCGGCGTCCCGGTCAGCACCGGCATGGTGGCCGACGGGCTGGCGCGGCGGCGGCTCGGCTACGGCCGCGGCGCCCGCATGAAGTTCGAGCGGGACGAGGTCACGTTCCTCGGCGGCGTACGGCACGGGCTGACCCTCGGCTCCCCGGTCGCCATCATGGTCGGCAACACCGAGTGGCCCAAGTGGGAGCAGGTGATGTCCGCCGACCCCGTGGACCCGGCGGCCCTGGAGGGCCTTGCGCGCAACGCTCCGCTGACCCGCCCGCGCCCCGGTCACGCCGATCTCGCGGGCATGCAGAAGTACGGCTTCGACGAGGCCCGGCCGGTGCTGGAGCGGGCGTCGGCCCGGGAGACCGCGGCACGGGTGGCGCTGGGCACGGTCGCCCGCTCGTATCTGAAGGAGACCGCGGGCATCGAAGTCGTCTCGCACGTCGTGGAGTTGGGCGCGGCCCGCGCGCCGTACGGGCGGGTGCCCGCGCCCGGCGACGAGGCGCGGCTGGACGCCGACCCGGTGCGCTGCCTCGACGAGGACGCGAGCGCGGCGATGGTCGCGGAGATCGACCGGGCGCACCGGGACGGCGACACCCTGGGCGGCGTGGTCGAAGTGGCCGCCCACGGCGTGCCGGTGGGCCTCGGCTCGCACGTGCACTGGGACCGCAGGCTCGACTCCCGGCTGGCCGGAGCGCTCATGGGCATCCAGGCGATCAAGGGCGTGGAGCTGGGCGACGGCTTCGACCTCGCGCGCGTGCCCGGCTCGCAGGCCCACGACGAGATCGTGCCGGGAGCGGACGGCATCGCCCGCGCCTCCGGCCGGTCCGGCGGCACCGAGGGCGGCCTGTCCACGGGCGGGCTGCTGCGCGTACGGGCCGCGATGAAGCCGATCGCGACGGTGCCGCGGGCGCTGGCCACCGTCGACGTCGCCACCGGCGAGGAGGCGCGGGCACACCACCAGCGCTCCGATGTGTGCGCGGTGCCCGCGGCAGGCATCGTGGCCGAGGCGATGGTGGCGCTGGTGCTGGCCGACGCGGTGGCGGAGAAGTTCGGCGGCGACAGCGTTCCGGAGACCCGGCGTAACGTGACCGGCTACCTCGACAGCATGGAGATCAGGTGAGCGACGCAACTCCCGCCGGCGGCCCGGCCGTTGTGCTGGTCGGGCCGATGGGCGTGGGCAAGACGACCGTCGGCGGGCTGCTGGCGGCCCGCCTCGGCACGACCTGCCGGGACACCGACGACGACATCGTCGCCGCGGACGGCCGGCCCATCCCGGAGATCTTCGTGGACGAAGGGGAGCCGTACTTCCGGGAGTTGGAGCGCGCGGCCGTACGCTCCGCGCTCGCCGAGCACACCGGCGTGGTCGCGCTCGGCGGCGGCGCCGTCCTCTCCGCCGAGACCCGCGGACTGCTGGCCGGACTGCCCGTCGTCTTCCTGGAGATGGACGTCGCCGAGGCGGTCAAGCGGGTCGGACTCGACGCTCCGCGGCCCCTGTTGCTGCTCAACCCCCGGCAGCAGTGGCGCACGCTGATGGAGGAGCGCCGCCCGCTGTACGCGGAGGTGGCCCGCGCCATCGTCGCCACGGGCGGCCGCACTCCGGACGAGGTGGCCGACGAGGTCTTCGACGCCCTGGAGCTGAAGCGGTCGTGAACGGGCCGAACAACACGGGCGGTTCGAGCGGTACGAGCGGGGCGAGCGGTGTGAACGACATGCGTGCGGGGACCGAGGACTTGCAGCAGCCCATCCGGATCGGCGTCGGCGGCAGCGCCGGCACCGACCCGTACGACGTCCTCGTCGGCCGCCGGCTGCTGGGCGAACTGCCGGGCCTGATCGGCGAGTCGGCGGTGCGCGTGGCCGTGCTGCACCCGGAGGCGCTGGCGGAGACCGGCGACGTGCTGCGCGAGGACCTGTCCGCCCAGGGCTACGAGGCCGTGGCGATCCAGCTGCCCAACGCCGAGGAGGCCAAGACCGCCGAAGTCGCCGCGTACTGCTGGAAGGCGCTCGGGCAGACCGGCTTCACCCGCAGCGACGTCGTCGTCGGCGTCGGCGGCGGCGCCACCACCGACGTCGCCGGCTTCGTCGCCGCCACCTGGCTGCGCGGAGTGCGCTGGATCGCCGTACCGACGACGGTGCTCGGCATGGTGGACGCGGCCGTCGGCGGCAAGACCGGGATCAACACCGCCGAGGGCAAGAACCTGGTCGGCGCCTTCCATCCGCCGGCCGGTGTGCTGTGCGACCTGGCGGCCCTGGAGTCGCTGGGCGTGCACGACTACGTCGGCGGGCTCGCCGAGATCGTCAAGGCCGGCTTCATCGCCGACCCGGTGATCCTCGACCTCATCGAGGCCGACCCGGACGCGGCCCGCACCCCGCGCGGCCCGCACACCGCCGAGCTGATGGAGCGCGCGATCCGCGTCAAAGCCGGCGTCGTCTCCGGCGACCTGAAGGAGTCCGGGCCGCGCGAGATCCTCAACTACGGGCACACCCTCGCGCACGCCATCGAGAAGAACGAGCGGTACAACTGGCGGCACGGCGCCGCCGTTTCGGTCGGGATGGTCTTCGCCGCCGAACTCGGCCGTATCGCGGGCCGGTTGGACGACGCCACCGCCGACCGGCACCGCACCGTACTGACCTCGCTCGGGCTGCCGGTCAGCTACCGCGGCGACCAGTGGCCACGGCTCCTGGAAGCCATGCGCGTCGACAAGAAGACCCGCGGCGACCTGCTGCGCTTCATCGTTCTCGACGGGCTGGCCAAGCCGTCCGTACTGGAAGGCCCCGACCCGGCCATGCTGCTGGCCGCGCACGCCGAGATCGCCGACTGAGCCGGCGGACGAACCGCGCGGGCCCTCCGCGCCGGCTGCGCACTCGCCGGCGGTTCCGGATCGGACTTCTCGGCCACCTGGTCGCTGAACCTCTCAGCGGGCTTCCCGGTGAACTCGTCGGCGCCCGCGGGCACTTCCCGCGGCGCCGGTCCGTTCACACGGCGACCGGACGGGGCGGTACTGTCCCATGCAGTCACACCACCACGGCGCTGCGACGCGGCGCCCGCACGCGAGACGGAGTCGGTGACCGGATGCAGCAGCACGGGGCGCAGCAGCCTGGCCTCCCCTCGCCCGGTTCTCCGGCGGGACGGTCGCCGGGCGCAGCGCAGCCGTCCGGCACGGAGCCCGCCGCGCAGGCGCACTGGCCCGGCGCTTCGCAGGGGCCCGTGCCGCCGGGCCACGGGCCGATGCAGCCGTCCGCGGCTCCGCCCGGACCGCCGCCGGTCCCGCCCGCGCCCGGGTCGCCGCCCACCGCACCGCCCAGCCCCCCTCCCGCCCCGCCCGCCTCTCCCGCTCCCGGACCGGCGTCGCCCGGGCAGGGCCAGGGACCCGCCGCGCCCCAGCAGCCGCCGTCCGTCCCGGCCCCGCCGCAGCCGCCGCCCGCCGGCAACGGCTTCACGGGTACGCCCGCGCCTCCGTCCGGCGAAGGCACCGGGCATCTCCAACTGCCCAGCGGTACACCGGTGGAGGCCCCCGCGCCGGACGCCGACCCGGCCCAGCTCGACGCGACCCGCGCCGCCGTCGCCGTCCTGCTGATCGGCCCCGCCGGCGCGGGCAAGACCACCGTCGCCCGGCACTGGGCCGACCGCCGCGCCGTTCCCACCGCGCACATCAGCCTCGACGACGTACGCGAGTGGGTCCGCTCCGGCTTCGCCGACCCGCAGCGCGGCTGGAACGACCACTCGGAGGCGCAGTACCGCCTGGCCCGCCGCACCTGCGGCTTCGCCGCACGCAACTTCCTCGCCAACGGCATCTCCTGCATCCTCGACGACGCCGTCTTCCCCGACCGTCCGGTGGTCGGTCTGGGCGGCTGGAAGCGCCACGTCGGCCCGGGGCTGATCCCGGTGGTGCTGCTGCCCGGGCTGGAGATCGTGCTGGAGCGGAATGCCGCGCGCAGCGGCAATCGCCGGCTCGCCGACGAGGAAGTGGCGCAGATACACGGCAGGATGGCCGGCTGGTACGGCTCCGGCTTGCCCATCATCGACAACTCCCGGCAGGACGTCGCCACCACGGCCCGCATGCTCGACGACGTCGTGGCCCGCAGCCTCACCAGCCCGCCGCCCTGGTGACCACGCCGCCGGCAGCCGACGTCGGCGCCCGTTCGCGGGTGCGCCGATGACACGCACGCGTCGCTCGCACGGCCCCGCCTACCCGGCCCGGCGGCCCGCCGCTCCGTACGCTCGGCGGTATGTCCGAGGTGCATATGGCTCGCCGTTCCCTGCTCCGTGAGCGCTGTTCCGCGAGCACGGCGCAGGGCGGACCGGTCGACGCGGTGCTGGTGACCCGCCCCGCCAACGTCCGCTATCTCACCGGCCGTCCGGCTCCCGGCTCCGCGCTGCTGCTGGGCCCGGACGGCACCGACACGCTGGTCGCTCCGGCCACCGACGGCCCGTACTCCGGCGGCGGCCACGCCGTCGACGAGCTGCGCACCTGTCAACTCGCGGGCGAGGAAGGCGATACGGCGGTGGCGGCCGCCCAACTCGCCGTCTCCGCAGGGGCGGACAGCCTCGCCGTCGAGGAACACGATCTGACGGTCGCCCGCCATCGCGCCATCGCCGCGGACCGGCCCGGCCTGCGCCTCACCGGGCTCGCCTGCGCCGTCGAGCAGCAGCGCGTGGTCAAGGACGACGAAGAACTCTCCGCGCTCCGCATCGCCGCCGAGATCACCGACCAGGCGCTCGGCGAACTGCTGGAGTCCATCCTCGTCGGACGTACGGAGCGCCACCTCGCCCTGGAACTGGAGCGCCGGCTCATCGACCACGGCGCCGAGGGCCCGGCCTTCGCGACGACCGTCGGCACCGGACAGAACTCCGGTCTCGCCCGGCACGTGCCGACGGACCGGCGGGTGGAGGAAGGTGACTTCCTGTCGGTTCGGCTGGGCGCCAGATACCGCGGCTACCGCTGCCAGATCGGCCGCACGTTCGTGATCGGCACCGCCCCGGACGACTGGCAGATCGAGCTGTACGACCTGGTCTTCGCGGCGCAGCGGGCCGGACGCGAGGCGCTGCTGCCCGGGATCTCCTGCCGCGACGTGGACCGGGCGACCCGGCAGGTGCTGGACGCGGCCGGCTACGCGGAGGCGCTGGGCACGAGCACCGGGCACGGGGTCGGCCTGGAAATCGGGGAGGACCCTCGGCTGTCACCTGCGGCCATGGGTAAACTGGACGCTTGCGTGCCGGTCACCGTCGAGCCGGGGGTCCATCTCCCGGGTCGGGGCGGTGTCCGGATCGATGACACGCTCGTCGTCCGCCCCGCCGCGGACGGGGGGCCCGAGCTACTCACCATCACGACCAAAGAGCTGCTGGCGCTCTGACCTCCCCAACGGGGCCGCCGGGTACGGCAGTTGACGGGTCACCGCAGCAGCAGTCCGTAGGAGATTCAAGCGACCGTGGCATCCACGAACGACCTCAAGAACGGCATGGTGCTCAAGCTCGACGGCGACCAGCTCTGGTCCGTCGTCGAGTTCCAGCACGTCAAGCCCGGCAAGGGGCCCGCCTTTGTCCGTACGAAGCTGAAGAACGTCCTGTCCGGCAAGATCGTCGACAAGACGTTCAACGCGGGCACCAAGGTCGAGACGGCGACCGTGGACCGACGCGGCATGCAGTTCTCGTACAAGGACGGCGAGTACTTCGTCTTCATGGATATGGAGACCTACGACCAGATCCACATCACCCCGGAGGTCGTCGGCGACGCCGCCAACTACCTCCTGGAGGGCTTCGAAGCGACCGTCGCGATGTACCAGGGCAACCCGCTCTCGGTCGAGCTGCCGGCCGCCGTCGAGCTGGTCATCGAGCACACCGATCCGGGAGTGCAGGGCGACCGTTCCACCGGCGGCTCCAAGCCCGCCCGGCTGGAGACCGGCTACGAGGTGAACGTCCCGCTGTTCATCACCACCGGCGAGAAGATCAAGGTCGACACCCGCTCCGGCGAGTATCTCGGCCGGGTGACCAGCTGACGTGGCAGCTCGGAGCACGGCGCGCAAGCGCGCCTTCCAGATCATCTTCGAGGCGGACCAGCGCGACGTCACCGTCAACGACGTGCTCGCCGACTGGATCCGGAACGCGAAGACCGACCAGCGGCAGCCGCCGGTCAGCGAGTACGCGATGGATCTCGTCGAGGGCTATGCGCGGAACGCGGTGCGCATCGACGAGCTGATCTCCACCTACTCGGTGGGCTGGACGCTGGACCGGATGCCCGTCGTGGACCGGTGCATCCTGCGGCTCGCCACCTACGAGCTGATCTGGTCCGAGGACGTGCCCGAGGCGGTGGTGCTGGACGAGGCGGTGCAGCTCGCCAAGGAGTTCTCCACCGACGAGTCGCCGTCCTTCGTCAACGGGCTGCTGGGCCGCCTGAAGGAGCTGAAGCCCACCCTCCGCCGCTGAATCGGCGCCTCGCGCAACGCCGTTGGGGTCCCGCCCCTTTCCGCCCGGTGACCGTTCCGAGAGTTCGGTCACCGGGCGGCGGAGCGTCGGACGAGCGTCGCCGGCGGGTGGCCGTGTGGTGGCCGGCCGGCGGCCGGCCACCCGCGAACGCTCAGCCTTCGTCGTGGGCGACGGCGCGACGGGCGTCCGCGTCCAGCACGCCCCAGCCGATGAGCTGTTCGGTGAGGACCGACGGCGACTGGTCGTAGATCACCGCCAGCGTGCGCAGGTCGTCCTGGCGGATGGAGAGCACCTTGCCGTTGTAGTCGCCGCGCTGGGACTGGATCGTCGCGGCGTAGCGCTGGAGCGGGCCCGCCTTCTCGGCCGGCATGTGCGCCAGCCGCTCCAGGTCGAGCACGAGCTTCGGCGGCGGTTCGGCGGCGCCTCCGGGAGTGGTGCCGGGCAGCAGCTCCTGGACCGGCACTCCGTAGAAGTCCGCGAGTTCGGCGAGGCGCTGCACGGTCACGGCCCGGTCGCCGCGCTCGTACGAACCGACCACGACCGCCTTCCAGCGGCCCTGGGACTTCTCCTCGACCCCGTGGAGGGAGAGGCCCTGCTGGGTGCGGATGGCCCGGAGCTTCGCTCCGAGCTGCTTGGCGTATTCGCTGGACATGAAGGCTCCCCGCGGACGAGAACGTCGTAACTCTTTGTGAGGTTACGCAGCGTAATGTACGGCGTCAAGCCGAGGGCTGCGGACCGGGTGGCCAGGGCCTGCTGGAGCCTCCGAAGGACTCCGGCAGCGACCGAGCGGGGCGCCGGTCACCGCAGCCGCGGCCTCCGCCGCCCGCGGTCCCGGCCCCGGTCAGAAGCCGCTCGCGGCCCTGCTACCGTTGACGGCCGACACCCCAGACGTCCTTTAACGCCCGTCCCGTGAGGCGGGGAAGGAGGTCCGTCCCGTGAACGACGGCAGCAGGGGCGCCGCTTCCGGCCGCCCTGTTCTCGAAGCACCCGATATCGCCCGGGTGTTGACCCGCATCGCCCACGAGATCGTCGAGCGCGCCAAGGGCGCCGACGACGTGGTGCTCCTCGGCATTCCCACCCGCGGCGTCTACCTCGCCCGGCGGCTCGCGGCCAAGCTCGGTGAGATCACCGGGCGCGAAGTCCCGCACGGTTCGCTGGACATCACGATGTACCGCGACGATCTGCGCCTCGGGCCCGCCCGTGCGCTCGCCCGCACCGAGATCCCGGGCGACGACGTGGACGGACGGCTGGTCGTGCTCGTCGACGACGTGCTGTTCTCCGGGCGCACCATCCGCGCCGCGCTCGATGCGCTCGGCGACGTCGGGCGGCCGCGCGCGGTGCAGTTGGCGGTCCTCGTCGACCGCGGACACCGGGAGCTGCCGATCCGCGCCGACTACGTCGGCAAGAACCTCCCCACTTCGCTGCGCGAGACCGTCCGAGTCCAACTCGCCGAAGAGGACGGCCACGACGGCGTGCTGCTCGGCGCCGCGGCGGCCTCCGCGACCGCGGGCCGCAGCGCCGGCGGACGCACCGCACCGGCCGCACCTGCCGAGTCCGCCGAACCCGCTGGATCCGCTGACTCCGCCGAACCGGCCGAGCGGTAGCGCCGGTTCGCCGTCTCCCCGGCGCGTGCGCGGACGCCAGGCCGCGCCCGCAGCCCCGCCCGGTCCGGCGCGCCCGCGTGCCGTCGGCCCCCAACTCCCGTACGCCGCCCGCCCGTTCGCGCCGGCCGGCGCGGCCCGGACCACCGACCCGGAACCACGGAAGGCAACAGATGAAGCGTCACCTCATCTCGGCCGCCGACCTCGGCCGTGACGACGCCGTACTGATCCTCGACACCGCGGAGGAGATGGCGCGGTTCGCCGACCGGCCGATCAAGAAGCTGCCGACGCTGCGCGGGCGCACCGTCGTCAACCTGTTCTTCGAGGACTCCACCCGCACCCGGATCTCCTTCGAGGCGGCGGCCAAGCGGCTCTCCGCCGACGTCATCAACTTCTCCGCGAAGGGCTCCTCCGTCTCCAAGGGCGAGTCGCTGAAGGACACCGCGCTCACGCTGGAGGCCATGGGCGCGGACGCCGTCGTCATCCGGCACCACAGCTCCGGTGCCCCGCACCGGCTCGCCACCTCCGGCTGGATCGGCGGCTCCGTCGTCAACGCCGGCGACGGCACGCACGAACACCCCACGCAGGCGCTGCTGGACGCGTTCACGATGCGCCGGCGGCTGTCCGGCAAACCCGGCGAGGACCTGTCGGGCCGGCACATCACGATCGTCGGCGACGTGCTGCACAGCCGCGTCGCCCGGTCCAACGTCCAGCTGCTCAGCACGCTCGGCGCCCGGGTCACGCTGGTCGCGCCGCCGACGCTGGTGCCGGTCGGGGTGGGCGGCTGGCCGTGCGAGGTGAGCTACGAACTCGACCCGGTGCTGCCCGAGTCGGACGCGGTGATGATGCTGCGCGTACAGCGCGAGCGGATGAACGCCGCGTTCTTCCCGACCGAGCGCGAGTACGCCCGGCGGTACGGGCTGGACGGGCAGCGGATGGCGCGCATGCCCGAGCACGCCGTCGTCATGCACCCCGGCCCG
>Ga0164243_10003382_pt1 | contig 25554 bp, 21 predicted proteins | sample OricompcompostOP_FD_108781 | JGI IMG/M metagenome (GOLD analysis project Ga0164243, IMG submission 108781) | Organic Plus compost microbial communities from Emeryville, California, USA - Original compost - Organic plus compost (OP) | ecosystem: Engineered > Solid waste > Mixed feedstock >...
AACGGCACCTCTCGGGCCCGGTGACACCACCCCCCAGGTCATCGAATCGACAGGGGGGAACAGTCATGCCGGACCCAGAGGCCAGCGGCCCTCTTGCAGGACCGCGAAAAACATAACGGGGGGCGGGCGGGTCAGGAGTTCCAGGGGCCTATGCGGTCCAGGCGGCGCCGCTGCTGGCGTGCGGTGGCCGGGTCCAGGCCCTCGCCGCGCAGGGTGAGCCGCTCGGCGACGGCCGTGCGGTGCTCGACCGGCTTCTGGTCGTCGTACTTGAACTTGGCCCGTACGTCGGTCACTTGGAGGCGCAGCCCGCGGATCCCGGACAGCATCCGCCCGTACGGCGGCCGGTCGGGGTCGACGGGGCCGTGGTCGCCGTCGGGCTGGAAGTGGGCGAGCTGGCGGCGCAGCAGCTCGGCCTTGGCCTCCGGTTCGTCGACGAGGGCGGCCCGGCAGCTGAACTGCACGGCCGCGTAGTAGCTGGTGGGCACGCCGTCCGTGGGCGGGACGCCGGGCTTGGCGCGCCACGGGCCGGGGACGTAGGCGTAGTCGCCGATCACGGTGAAGGCGACGGCGGGGTCGCGCTCGATCGCCTTCCAGACCGGGTTGGGCCGGGCGAGATGGATCAGCAGCTCGCCGCCGTCGCACGTGAAGTGCGTGGGGACGACCGCGGGCGGCTGCCCGGGCAGGCCGTTGACGCTCAACTGCCCGAAGTCGTGGCCCTCGGCGAGCCAGTCGCGCCACTCGGCCTCGTCGAGGGCGGCGTCCCAGGGGTGGATCAACATGCGGTTCTCCTCGGGGCGTTGGCGGGTGGTCGGCGGCTGGGCTGCGGGTTCGTTCGGGCCGGAGCGAGCAGGGCGGCGGCCGCGACCGGCACGGTGCGCAGGACCGTGCCTTACGAGCCCCGAGCCGCCGGGAAGCGGCGGCGCCGTAGGCGGGGGAACCGCCGCTGGCCGGCGGCACAGCGAGCACGGTACATTTCCCCGGCATTCATCGAACCGACCGCACGGTACATCCGAACGACCGCCCGGCGTCAATCGACCGCCCGGGCAGCGCAGTTCGGTGACCGGAGCGGTGGCCGGTCCAGCCCGCGATCGAGATACCAGGACGGTGACCAGGTGGCCGAGGCAGCCGCGGCCTTGCGGACGGTGGCGCACAACGTCCGGGCGGCGCGCGCCCGCGCGCGGCTGTCCCTGGAGGAGCTCGGCCGCCGTGCCCGGGTCAGCAAGGGTGCGCTGGTCGCGCTGGAGAAGGCCCAGGGCAACCCCAACCTGGCGACTCTGGTGCGCCTCGCGGACACCCTCGGAATCTCGGTGTCCGCCCTGATGCAGGGCCCGCCCGAAGGCCGCGTACGCGTCGTGGACGCCGAGGCCGTGTCCCCGCTGTGGACCGGTGAACTCGGCGGCGAGGCACGGCTGTTGCTGACCACGTCCACCGCCGCCCCGGTCGAGGTCTGGCGCTGGCGGCTGCAACCGGGCGAGGAGTATCCGAGCCATCCCCACCAGGCCGGAGTCGTGGAGACCGTGAGCGTCACCTCGGGCCGCATGGTCCTGGTCGTCGACGGCGCCGAGCACCCCGTGGAAGCCGGGCAGACCGCCACGTTCGACGGCGACGTCCCGCACGCGTACCGCGGGTCGGGCGACGGGCCCTGCCGGCTGGTCATGACCGTGCATCTGCCGCCGGGCCCGGCTTCCGCAACGTGAGCCGGCGGGCGGCCGGTTGACCGGTTTCCCGGGCTTTCCCGCGGCTTCCGGGAGCTTTCAGCGGGCCCGGGGCTTTCCGGGCCCGCGCGACCGCCGTCAGCCGGAGCCCGCGGGCGGAGTCCCGGGCAGTTTCAGCAGCGGAAGCCACACCTCGTCCACGATCTCGGCGATCGACTCCTCCGGCACCGGGCGCATCGTCATGAAGACCTCGTGCCGGAACAGGTCGAAGGGCAGGTTCAGCACGCGGGACGAGCGCGGTACGTCGGGCAGTTCGCCGCGCTCGACGGCGCGGGCGACGATCGTCTCGAAGCCGGTGGCCCGGTCCGGCGGATGTACGGCGTCGCGCAGATCGCTGAAGCTCGTGCCGGTCTCCCGGAAGTAGTCGACCAGCTGCACGCTCATCAGCGTGATCATCCGGGGCCGGCCGATGTCCGCGTTGCGCAGGAGGCCGAGCGCGTCGTCGCGGAGGCTGCCGGTGTCGGGCACCGTGATCGGCTGCGAGCGCCAGTGCTTGGTGACCGCGGCCAGCAGCAGGTCCTCGCGCTGCGGCCAGCGCCGGTAGAGGACGGGGCGGCTGGTGCCGGCGCGGGCGGCGACCGCCTCGAAGGTGAAGCCGGGGTATCCGCGCTCGACCAGCACGTCCCACGCGGCGTCGAGGATCGCGTCGTCGAGCTGCGGGCCGCGCCTGCGGGAGGCGCCGCGCTCCCGGGTCGAACCGCCCTTCGTGCGCCCGCTGTTCGTGCCGCGTCCGCCCGCGGTCCGCTCGTGTTCGGCAGTCACTTGTGCACCTCATCGCGACGGTTTACGGTCGACCTTTAGATACAGTCGCGTACCTTAAGGCGGACCATCCATGGTTTCCGAATCCTCGGACGTCATCATCGTGGGCGGTGGACCCACCGGCCTCTTCCTGGCGTGCGAACTGCGCCTCGCCGGGGCGCAGGTGCTCGTCCTGGAACGGCGCCCGGAGCCGGACCCGGCGGACAAGGCGCACGGTCTCGCCGGGCAGGTCGTGCGACTGCTCGACAACCGCGGCCTCTTCGAGCGCTGCGGCGGCCGCGGAGCACCGGAGCCCGCACCCGGCTCCTTCTTCGGCGGCCTGCCGCTGCCGCTGCACTCGCTCGGCGACGAGAACCCGATGTACCTGCTGTCGATCGACCAGCGCGACCTGGAACGCGTGCTGGCCGAGCGGGCGGCAGAACTCGGCGCGGACGTCCGACGCGGTTGGGACGTACGGTCGTTCAGCACGCGGGACGGGCACGTCGAGGTCGCGGCGAGCGGCCTTGGCGGGAGCGAGGCGGCCTTCACGGGGCAGTACCTCGTCGGCTGCGACGGCGGCGGCAGCCGCGTACGGAAGCAGTCGGGGATCGCCTTCTCCGGCACCACGGACGAGCACGCCGTGGACCGTTCGGCGCTGATCGGGCCGAGCGACCGCTTCCGGCTCCTGCCGGGAGGGCGGGTCGAGATCGACGGCCTCGGCGAGATACCGGCGCACTTCCACCGCACCGACCGTGGCGTGTTCACGCTGCTCGCCCACCACCCTGAGCGTCCGCTCATCGGCACGACCGAGTGGGAGGAGCGGCCGGCGGGCGATTCGCCGGGGCCGGGCGCGCCCATGACGATGGCCGAGCTGGAGGAGAGCGTCGAGCGGGTCCTCGGGGTGCGGCTGCCGCTGAACCCGCCGCCGGAGGGCGCACCCGCCATGCTGCGCCGCATGTGCGGCCGCAACACCCGGCTCGCCGACCGCTACCGCGACGGCCGGGTCTTCCTCGCGGGCGACGCCGCGCACGTGAGCCACGGGCCGACCCTCAACACGGCGCTGAACGACGCGGCCAACCTGGCCTGGAAGCTCGCCGCCGCAGTGCAGGGCCGGGCCCCGGACGGCCTGCTGGACAGCTACGAGAGCGAGCGCCGCGCGGCGGGCGAGCGCGTGTGCACGGCGACCCGCGCCGCGACCGCGCTGCTGGCGCCGGGCGGCGAAGTCACCGCGCTGCGGCGGCTGTTCGGGGAACTCCTGGACAGTGCCGAGAACGTACGCCGGGTGGCCGCGCTGCTGGCGGGCGCCGACGTCCGCTACGACATGGGCGAGGAGGACCCGGCCGAGCCGACCGGCTGGTTCGTGCCGCCGCTCGACGTGACCACCGGCGACGGGCGGACCCGGCGCCTGCCCGAACTCCTCCGCGACGCCCGCCCGTTGCTTCTCGACCTCACCGGCGGGCAGGCGCTCGCGGCCGTCGCGGAGCCCTGGGAGGGCCGGGTGCGCCGGGTGGCCGCGACCGCCGGGCGCGCTCCGGCGCCCGCGCTTCTCATACGGCCGGACGGCTACGTCGCGTGGGCGGGCGCGGACCCGGACGGCCTGAAGGCGGCCCTCGCCCGCTGGTTCAGCCCGAGTTGACGAACGGCCAGGGGCGAGGCCGGGCCAGTCGGGGTTCGGGCCGGGGCTCGGGTGCGGGTTCGGGCCGAGTGCCGTAGCGGGACCCTCGTCCGCTGGTTCAGCCCGAGTTGACGGCCGGCCCGGGGCGAGGCCGGGACGTTCGCGGGGCGGCGTCAGTCGAGCAGCAGCGCCGAGTCCCAACCGCTCGCCGGGCGCGGCCCGTTGCGGTACGCGTGCAGGGCCAGGGCCACTCCGGCGGAGCCCGTCAAGAAGCCGGGGTCGTCGTGGAAGGCGCCCTGTGCGTTGCTGAACTGCCGGTATCCGAAGGGGAGTTCGGGGTCGAAGGCGGCGGCGGTCCGCAGGGCCAGCCGGCCGGTCTCGGCTCCGAGTCCGCAGTGCGGGTCGTCGGCGGCGAGCCGTCCGGTCAGGTGCAGCAGGCCCGCGCAGCCGTGGCACAGGCAGCTGTCCCGCAGCCCCAGGTCCGGCTCCGGGCGGCGGAAGACGGCGCGGGCCGCCGCGCGGGCCAGCTCGGTCCAGTCCGTACGCCCGAGCGCGAGCCCGGCCAGCTGGAGGGCCCGGGACACTCCCGGCGCGCCGTAGCACCAGGCCGCGCGGGCGCGGGGGAGCGGACCCGAACGCCGCTGGTACTGGCGGAGGTTGAGGGACGAGGGCCAGTACGGTCCGTACTCGTCGGCGTCGGACCACTCGGTGAGGAAGGCCGCGATCGCCTCGACCGTCTCCGACTGCCCGGAGGTGCGGACGCCCGCCCGCCAGGAGGAGGCGAGCAGCGCCAGCGGGCCAGGAATCCCGTGCGCCAGGCCGAGGTTGGCGTGCCCGGTGCCGTCGTCGTTGTCGTACGGCGTGCGCTCCTGCGACCACCAGCCGGGCAGCGCCCGTCCGCCCTGCTCGACGGGGCGGACCAACTCCCCGAAGTACGCGAGGATTTCACGCAGCAGCGACTCCGACTCGGCGGAGGCCGGGCAGCGGCGCAGCAGATACCGGCCGAGGCCGGCCAGCCCGGAGACCACGTCGTAGCGCAGATAGTGCCGGGCGACGGCGCCGGAGCGCAGGCGCGCGCGTTCGGCGTCCAGGTGGCCGCGTACGGCGCGGTGCACCGACGCGTCCAGGTCGCCGAGCAGCTTCGCGTACTCGCCGTCGCGGTGCATCGCGCAGACCGCGGCGAAGGCGAGCGCCGGCGCGCCCGCGAAGAGGCCGTGGCGGGTCGCGGCGGGCAGCGACCGGCCCGCGAGCGCCAGGTAGCGGTGCGCGACGGGCCGGAACTCCCGCTGGTGGTGGCCGAGTTCGGCGTACAGCAGGGCGAGGCCGGCCCCGCCGTTCAGCGCGGAGTCCGCCGCCGAGGGGCGGTCCGCGGGCTCGTCGCGGCCGCGGACGAGGGTACGGGCCGGGTCGGCGAGCCGCTGCGCGAGCGCGTCGATCACCGCGTCGATCGCGTCCGCTCCGGCGGCGTACGGGCCGGCGGCGTCTGCTACGGCCGCGTCCGGGGCCGCCGCCCCGGACGGCTCGGGGGCCGAAGTCCCCGGCGACTCCGGCCCGTTCACGCCCGTCCCTCCCGGGCGCGCCCGCGGTAGGCGGCGACGAGGCGGGCGGCGACCGCGTGTACGCGCTGCTCGCGCTCCTGGTCGATGCCGAGCAGCCGGTTGTGGTGCATGTGCAGCAGGCTCTCCAGCGCGGCGCGGAAGCGTGCGGGCGTGTGCCGGTCCGCGCCGCGCAGCGCCGCCACGTAGTCGGCGACCGCCGGGCCGCGGTGCGCGCACGCCGTGCGCAGGATCCGTGCGGGCCCGTCCGGCTCGCCGCCCGGCTCGCCGCCCGACTCGCCGTCCGCCGCGGGGAGTTCGTCGACGAGCCGCACGGCCTGCCGTACGTGCCGGTGCATTCCGGCGTAGTGCGCGATCGGGACGCCCTCGTACCAGCCGAGCCAGCCGGGGTCGGCGCGGCGCAGCAGGTCGACGAAGTTGGCGGCGGCGAGCACTTCGCCGGGCAGCCGGCGCTCGTCCGCTTCCGCGTCCGAACCCGGGGCCAGCAGCGGCAGTTGGGCGAGTACGGCCTCGCTGTCGGCGCGGAAGGCGCGCTCGGCCGCGTCGATCACCTCGGGTCCGCCGTACCGGTCGGTCTCCGGTTCGTACGTGCTCAGCTCCAGCTTGCGCAGCAGCCCGCCGTCGTTCAACTCCCGGGCCCAGGAGTGCAGTTGCGGCAGCAGCGCGGCGTTCAGCACCTCCGGATCGCCGTGCAGGCGCAGCCGCAGATGCGGGTCGGGGTCGGCGTAGCGGAGGAAGAACCAGCGGTCCACGGCGGGCGGCGCCGCCCGTAGCAGCCGCGGCAGGTGGTCGCCGAGGATTTCGCGGTGCCGCTCGGGTGCGCTGTAGAGCTTGGCGAAGACCCACTCGCCGCCCGGCGGCACGGACCGGCGGCGGGTCGCCGGCGCCCACTCGGCGCCGCGCCCGTGCTCGCCGCCGCCGGAGCCCGCGCCGGGCGCCGGACCGGAGCCCGCCGGACCGGAGCCCGCCGGGCCCGCACCCGGGTTCCCGGTGTCCACCCCGCCCGCCGTACGGGAGAACAGCGGCACCACGATCTCGTTGGCGTGCCCGTCCAGCCAGCCCAGGCCGGCCTCGCCGTCGCGCCCCGTCTCGGTCACCAACAGGCCGGGCGTGCGCCGCAGTTCGTCCCGGAACAGCCGCCGGTGCAGGGGCACGTTCAGATCCAGCTCCACGCCGCGGTCCCCGTCCCGCAGCTGCACGGCGTCCGGCACGCCCAGGCGCTCGCGCCACTTCTCCAGCGCGGCGTCCCACTCGGCGGCGCCGCCGGCGCCGTCCGGTTCCCGCGGCGGGCGCCACCGGGCGCGGGCGAGCACGGTACGGCCGTGGCGGACCCGCGGCAGGTACGGCAGGCACTCCGCGTCGCCCCACCGCCAGGGCCACAGCTCGCGCGTGCCCTCGGCGGCGATCTCGCGCAGCAGCCGCGCCGCGTTCGGGGTGCGGCCCACCGGATCGAGCATCTGCGGGGACAGCGCGGTGAGTCGGCACTCATCGGGCAGCGAGACGAGATACAGGCCGCGGGCTCCGGCAGCGACGGCCACGTCGTCGAGCCCGAGCACGTCCGCGCGTTCGCGCTCGTCGAAGATGCCGATGGACAGGGTGCGTTCCACGGCCGTCGGCACCCGCATCACGTTCGAGAGCCTGCCGCCCACCGGGTCGAAGGCGATCTGCGCCCGCAGCACGTCCGCGCGGGCGGGCGGCAGCACCGACGCCAACTCCGCGCCGTCCGCGAAGAGATAGCAGAACCGGCCGAACGTCGCGCCCGCCGCCATGCCCCGCGCTGGCGCGTAGACCAGCCGGAAGTCGCCCCGCTCGGCGGCCGCGAGGGACTCGGCGAGCAGTTCGAAGTTCACCTCGCAGGTCGGTGGCGGCGGGGCGGGCGGCCCCTCCGGCTCCAGGGCGCGGACCGTCTCTTCGTCGAGTACGACCTCACGCGAGCCGGACAGCAGCGCCTGCTGGGCGAGTTCGCCGAGCAGCCGGTGCCGCAGCCCGTCCTGTCCCGGCGCCTGTCCCCGCTCCTGCCGGGGCTCGGCGAACCGGCTGTTCGCGGGCAGCCGGTAGCCGGCCGGCGGGCCCAGTCCGCGCTCCGGGTCGAGCACGTCCTTCACCGGAACGGCGTTGCCCGGTCCGTACCGGTCCAGGAAACGCCAGTAGTAGTCGGCGAGATGGGGCGCCGAGCCGCCCGGCGGCGACAGCCGCAGCAGCACCGACGCGGCGGCCTCCGCCTCCCGCGCCACCGTCCGCGGCAGCGCCAGCTGCGCGTCCACCCGCAGGTCCACCTGGACCGGCGAGGTACGCGCGGGGTGCAGCCCGCGCATCGCGCCGGTGGCCGCGGCCCACTGCTCGCGGCCGGAGCCGAGCGGAGCGCGGGCGTAGGAGTCCAGCAACTCCGCGACGGTGCGCAGCTGTTCGGTCTCCGGCGCGGGAGTACGCTCCAGCACCGCGAGCACGTGCGCGAGCGGGTCGGTGCAGTGCTGCGGCGGGGACAGCTCGGTGCACAACAGCCCCGATGCGACGAGCCCGGCCAGCAGCCGCTCGACGCGCTCGGCCCCGGCCTGCGGATGGGCGGCGGCCAGGTGCTCCACGAGGTCGGTGAACGGCACGGGGACGCGTGCGAGGGCCAGCGCGGTCCGTACGGGACGCGTGGCGCGTACCGAAGTCTCCTCCGAGCGCCGGTCGGTGGCCTCGTGCTGCGGCACGTAGGACAGCACGAACCGCCCGGCCCGCTCGAAGCACAGGTCGTTGGCGCACACCCGCAGACAGCGCAACACCTCGGCGCGCGCGGCCAGTCGGTTCACGAGCGAGGCCAGCCACTCGCCGTCCGGGCGCACCCCTTTCGCGTGCCCGGTGCCGAGCCGGGCCCGCGCCTCGCCGTCCGCCGCGACGTGCCCGACGGCGACTCCGGCCATCAGCCCGAACGGGGTCGGGCGGCCGGTCATGCGCAGCAGGTAGCGGCACGCGGCGTAGGCGCCGCGGCGCAGCTGCTTCACTCCGACCTCGGCGCCGCTCTCCAGCCGGCGCAGCGTCGTCGCGAGCGCATCGCTGGAGACGTCAAGTGCCTCGCGTACGAGGGGAGTTGCGGCGGCGGTGCGCAGGATCCGGGTCAGTTCGGCGCGTTCGTCCTCCGGCGGTGCGTCCGCGGCGGAGGGCGGTTCGGAGAGCACGTCCGCGCGGTGGCGCGGCAGCACCGGAGTACGCAGGTACACGACGCCGGCTGCTGAAAACGTTTGCAGTGACTGGTCCGGCCTTTCGCCCCCGTGTCGGCTCACTCGCGCTCCTGACCGCCCGTGCCTGCACGGCGCCTCCGCGCGCCGCGAGAGCACCGTACGAGACGCCGGGGCGAGTGTGCCAGGCGCCCGGGGGACCGAGGGCGGCGCGCCTGCCGAGAACGGTCCAACTCCTGGTCGCCTGGGTGGAGTTGGCGCCGTATCCGGGATGCGGGCTCTGCCGGGCATGACCGTTTTCGCCGGCCTTGTGTAGTCAACTCCCGTACCCGCGGCGGGCGTTCGGCCCGGCTTTCGGCGAGGCGCTTGATCGCCGCGCGGTCGAGTGGTGGGATCGATTCCGCCAGAGCAACCGCCCCGCAGTGCGATCACTGCAGGTGAGGGAAAGGGAAGCACCATGACGGTACTCACCGCCCCGCAGGAAACCGATTTCGACGAATTCGACCTCGACCTCCGCGTCGTACCGGCGGAGACCGCCGTGCAGGACGAGCGCTTCACGGACACCGCGACCCCGTTCTGCCCGGGCAGTCCGACGCCGGTCGCCCCCGAGTGACATAGCGCGCGGTACGCGGTGGCCCTCCTCGCCCACGGGGAGGGCCACCGTCGTGTCCGGCCCGCCGTCCGGTCCGCGCCGATGCCGGCCTGTGGGCCCAACTCCCGTACGCGCCCGCCGAGTTGCGCAGCGGAGGCTCCGGGCGCGGGCGGCCCTGGCCGTACCTGCGCGGAGCCGTCTACGCTGTCGGGTGCAACTGGTTCGCGCCCGCCCGCCAGGCGGGACGCGTCGCAAGAGGGAACCCGGTGCGAATCCGGGACTGCCCCGCAGCGGTGAGCGGGAACGACCGCCGTCATACGCACTGGCCCAAGTGCCGGGAAGCGACGGCCAGTAGGAGCCCGCCGGAGATCCGGCGAGCGCGCCCGCGAGTCCGAAGACCTGCCCGTTGCCCGTATGCGCCCTTGCGCATGCGGATGTCCCGGTGACCTCGAGGGCGGGTCGGCGTACACACCTCCGGCGGGCACGGCGCATGCCGTGCGCGGACGCTCCGCCGGAGTCCGTCACCTTCGCACCCTCGTCCCGATCCGGGATCCGACGAGACATCTCGCGAAGGAGATTCCGTGACAGCGAAGTCCGCAGCCGCGGCAGCACGGGCGACCGTGTACGGCTACCCCCGGCAGGGCCCCGACCGTGAGCTGAAGAAGGCCGTCGAGGGCTACTGGAAGGGCCGCGTCACCGCCGGCGCGCTCCGGAGCACCGCGGCCGAGCTGCGCCGGGCCAACTGGCGGCAGCTGGCCGAGGCCGGCATCCACGAAGTGCCCACCGGGGACTTCTCGCTCTACGACCACGTGCTGGACACCAGCGTCATGGTCGGCGCCGTCCCCGAACGCCACCGCCCGGCCGTCGAACGCGACGCTCTGGACGGCTACTTCGCCATGGCCCGCGGCACCCGGGACGTCGCACCGCTGGAGATGACCAAGTGGTTCGACACCAACTACCACTATCTGGTGCCCGAGTTGGGTCCGGACACCGCGTTCGCCGCGGACTCGGCCAAGCAGCTCGCCGAACTGAAGGAAGCCGTCGCGCTCGGCCTGACCGCCCGCCCGGTCCTCGTCGGCCCGGTCACCTACCTGCTGTTGGCCAAGCCGGCTCCGGGCGTCGCCGCGGGCTTCGAACCGCTGAGCCTGCTGGAGCGGCTGCTGCCGGTGTACGCCGACGTACTCGCCGACCTGCGCGCCGCGGGCGCCGAGTGGGTGCAGCTCGACGAGCCGGCCCTGGTGGAAGACCGCACCCCGCGCGAACTGGAGGCGGCCGCCCGCGCCTACCGCGAGCTGGGCGGCCTCGCCGACCGCCCGAAGCTGCTCCTCGCCTCCTACTTCGACCGCCTCGGCGAGGCGCTGCCCGTGCTGGCCAAGTCGCCGGTCGAGGGCCTGGCGGTCGACTTCACCGCGGCTGCTGCCGGCAACCTCGACGGCCTCGCCCGCGTCGGCGGGCTGCCCGGCAAGCGGCTCGTCGCCGGCGTCGTCGACGGCCGCAACATCTGGATCAACAACCTGGAGAGGTCGCTGTCCACGCTGGGCACGCTGCTCGGCCTGGCCGGCCGGGTCGACGTCGCGGCCTCCTGCTCGCTGCTGCACGTGCCGCTCGACGCCGACGCCGAGCCGGACCTCGACCCCGAGGTGCGGCGCTGGCTGGCCTTCGCCCGGCAGAAGAGCGCCGAGATCGCCACCCTCGCCACCGGGCTCGCCGAGGGCACCGGCGCCATCGCGGACGAACTGGCCGCCAACCGGGCCGACTTGGCCTCCCGCGCCGGCTCCTCGCGCACCCACGACCCGGCCGTACGCGCCAGGGCCGCCGCCGTGACCGAGGCCGACACCCGCCGCTCCCAGCCGTACCCGGAGCGGGCCGCCGCCCAGCGGGAGCAGCTGGGGCTGCCGCTGCTGCCGACCACCACCATCGGCTCGTTCCCGCAGACGCCCGCGCTGCGCACCGCGCGCGCCGACCTGCGCAGCGGACGGATCGACGAGGCGGTCTACGAGGAACGCATCATGGCCGAGATCCGCGAGGTCGTGGCCTTCCAGGAGCGGGCCGGCCTCGACGTCCTGGTGCACGGCGAGCCCGAACGCAACGACATGGTGCAGCACTTCGCGGAACAGCTCGACGGCTATCTCGCCACCCGGCACGGCTGGGTCCAGTCCTACGGCACCCGCTACGTGCGCCCGCCGATCCTCGCCGGGGACGTCTCGCGGCCGGAGCCGATGACGGTCCGCTGGACCCGGTACGCGCAGGCGCAGACCGACCGACCCGTCAAGGGCATGCTCACCGGCCCGGTGACGATGCTCGCCTGGTCCTTCGTACGCGACGACCTGCCGCTCGCCGACACCGCGCGGCAGGTGGCGCTCGCGCTGCGCGACGAGGTGGGCGATCTGGAGGCGGCGGGCACGTCCGTGATCCAGGTGGACGAGCCGGCGCTGCGCGAGACGCTGCCGCTGCGCACCGCAGACCGCCCCGCCTATCTGGACTGGGCCACCGAGGCGTTCCGGCTGACGACCGCCGGAGTCGGTGCGGGGACGCAGATCCACACGCACATGTGCTACGCGGAGTTCGGCGACATCATCGACGCCATCGACGCCATCAACGCCGACGTGATCAGCCTGGAGGCGGCCCGCTCCCACATGCAGGTCGCCCGCGAACTGGCCGAGCACGGCTACCCGCGCGAAGCGGGACCCGGTGCGTACGACATCCACTCGCCGCGCGTGCCCGGCCCCGGCGAGGTGGCGGACCTGCTGCGCAAGGGACTTGAGGCCATTCCGCCGGAGCGGCTGTGGGTCAATCCCGACTGCGGGCTGAAGACCCGCGGCTGGCCGGAGACGCGAGCGTCCCTGGAGAACCTGGTCGCGGCCGCCCGCACGGTCCGCGCCGAGCTGCCGGGCCGCCGCGCCTCCTGACCCGCCGGCAACCGGGGGAGCAACAAGGGGAGAGGGCGGCCCGCCCGCCTTCTCCCCCGACTGCCCCCAACTCCCTCCGGGCGCAGGGCGGTTGGCCACCCGGGGTCGGGCCTTCCGTACGCGGCGGACGGCCCGCCGGCGGAGGCGCCCGCAGCCGCTGCGAAACTGGGCCGCATGCTGACCCAGTTCCTCGCAGCGGCCGGCGTGCTGGCCGTACTGACCGTCGTCCCCGGTCCGGACATGGCCTTGGTGACGAAGCGGGCCGTCGCCTCGGGCTGGCGGGACGGACTGCGCACCGTCGGCGGCATCACCGCGGGCCTGCTCGTGTGGGGCGTGCTGACCGTGGTCGGACTGGCCGCCGTGCTCGCCGCGTCGGCGACGGCCTTCACCGTCGTCAAACTGGCCGGGGCGGCCTACCTGGTCTTCCTCGGAGTGCAGGGCCTGTGGCAGAACCGCCGCGCACGCGCGCGGAGTTCGAAGGCGAGCGCGTCGGACGCACCGGACGCACCGGACGCCTCCGGCGCAGCGACCGCGCGGCCCGCGTCGGGCAGCCCCTGGCGTACCGGACTGGTGAGCAACCTCGTCAACCCCAAGATCGCCGTCTTCTACACCGGCCTGCTGCCCTCGCTCGCACCGTCCGGCCTCTCCGCGCAGGCCGGAATGGTGCTGCTGGTCCTCCTGCACGCGGCGATCACGCTCGCCCTGCTCGGCTGCTACGTGCTGCTGCTGGCCACGGCCCGCGCGTTCTTCGAGAAGCCGTCCGTACGCCGGGCCATGAACCGCATCACCGGCGTCGTCCTGATCGGATTCGGCCTGAAGATCGCCACGGCTCACTCCTGAGCGAGCGCCGCCGCCTCCGCTGCACGGACCTCCCGTGCCGTACGTCTCTCGCATACGCTTGCGTGGCCCGGCAGTTGAGCGCCGGCAGTCGGGCGCTGATCCGGAGTCAGCACGTACCAGACCAGACCGGCACACATCGAAACGGGGCCGCCATGTCCGCACCGGAATCCGGACCGAGACCAGGACCGAGACCGAGAGCGGGGTTCTCCCGGCGGGGGCTGCTGAAGGCGGGCGGAGCCACCGCGCTGTCCGCGGCCGCGGTCGGCGCGCTGACCGTCGACGACGCCTCCGCCACCGTGCCCACGTCGAAGCGCTTCGACCTGTCCAAGCCGTCCTACGACGTGTTCCGCGGCACGAAGCTGCACGAGTCCCACCACGCCCTGCAGGGCATGGCGTTCGACGTCGCCAACCGCCGGCTGTTCATCGCCCAGATCCGCGACGGCAGTTCCGGCGACGACCTGTGCATCAACAGGCTCGACGCGTCCGGCAAGGTCGTCGGCGCCATGCATCTCGACGGCGCGGGCCACGGCGTCTCCATCGGCGTCGAACCCGTGGGGTCGGACTCCTACGTCTGGGTCGAGTGCGACGCGCACGGCACCGGCGACGGCGCCCGCGGCACCGCCCTGGCCCGCTTCAAGTTCACCGACGGCGGATCCCCGTCCTCCGTACGGAAGTTCCTCAAGGGCAGCGACACGATCACCTGCGCCACCGACCCGGTCAACAAGCGCATCCTGGTGCGCCGCAAAGAGTCCGGCAGCATGACCTTCCGGCTGTACGACCTGGCCGACGTGGACGTCGAAAAGGGCACGTTCGGCAAGGAGTTGGCGAAGATCACCCAGCCCCGGCTCGGCAACGGCAAGGTGACCTTCCAGGGCTACGGCGTCTACGGCAGGTACCTCTACACCCTCGACGGAGACGGCCACCCCGATCGCGCGGACATCAACTCGTACCTCACCTGCACCGACTTGAACACCGGCAAGGTCGTGGAGCGCTTCCGCACCAAGGCGGGGAAGTCGCTGAACTACCGCGAGCCGGAGGGAGTCGCGGTCGACCGCACGCCCGGCGGCGAGGTCCGCCTGTGCTTCGGGTTCGCCTCGCGCCCCAGCGGCGGCGGCCTGAACCGCTACGCCAACGTCTTCCACAAGAACGCGCTCGTCTGACGGGCCGCCGCCCGGCGCGGAGTTTTCCCGGCTCCTTTCCCGGTTCGCTTCCCGGCTCGCTCCGCGTACGGAGCCGGCTGGGCCCGGCCGTTGTCAGTGGCCGGGAGTAGCGTGTGGTCACGGAATCGCACCAGCTCAGGGGGTTGCCATGAGCACACTTCAGGACCGTCCGCGGACGGCGCTGCTCGTCGTCGACGTGCAGCGCGGCGTCGTCGAGGAGGCCCACGAGCGCGACGCGGTCGTGGCGAACGTCGCCGCCCTGGTCGACAGAGCTCGGCTGGACGGCGTGCCCGTCGTCTGGGTCCAGCACTCCGACGAGCACCTGGTGCAGGGGAGCGGTGCCTGGGAGGTGGTTCCGGAGCTGACGCCGCGCGACGGCGAGCCGCGCGTACACAAGCGCTACGGCGACTCCTTCGAGGACACCGCCTTGGAGAGCGTGCTCGGTGAACTCCGGGTCGGCAGGCTCCTGGTGGCCGGAGCGGAGACCGACGCGTGCATCCGCTCCACGCTCCACGGCGCGCTCGTCAGGGGCTACGACACGGTCCTGGTCGCCGACGCGCACACCTCGGGGGACCGTTCCGCGTGGGGAGCACCGCCGCCGGACCAGGTCATCGCCCACACCAATCTGTACTGGGCGCACGAGTCGGCGCCCGGGCGGACGGCCGGGACGGTGCGGACCGCGGATGTGGACTTCGCCGTGCGCTGAGGCCGAGGGCGGCCGGCGATCCGCCGCCGGCTTCGCCCCGCCCACTCGTCAACGAGCCCCGGCCGCACGGCGGCGCCCTGTTCGGCCAGTCCGGCGCGGCCCGGCCCGGCCCGGCTCCTTCATCAGCCCGGTCGGCGTCGGCTGAGGCCGGTCGGGCAACCGAGCAGCACCCGACCCCGCAACCCCGCAGGCCCCCCAACTCCGCAGGCCCGTAAGCCCGTAGAGCGCCAGCCCGTAGAGCCGCCAGGCCCTGTCTCAAAGTAGCGTCGTCCTCCCGAAGGGAGGGCACAGCGGGGTCTGGTGCGTGCGATCGCAAGGCGGAGGAGGGGAGCGCGGGGGGCACCTCCCAGGCGAAGCTCAGGGGGAGTGCTGCGCCGACGATCGACAACGCAGCGAGCGTGCGTGCCAGACCCCGCTGTGCAGACGGGACTTTGAGACAGGGCCTGGCCGTTGAGCGACGGGGGTCAGCCCGCGGTGGCCGCGTGCAGCGGCGACGGGCGGGCGGTGCGGGAGTCTCGGTCGCCGTGCTCCTCGCCGCCGCGCCGGCGCGCGTGCTCCCGGTGGAGCACGTCCCACAGCTGGTTGAGCGGGTGCCCGGGCGGGTGGGCCGCCCGGTCGTCGGCGCGGGCGAACGCACCGACCACGACGCGCAGTTGGGGGCCGGACTCCTCGGCCAGTTCTACGGTGCGCAGCCCGCGCGCCTCCGGCAGCCGCCCCTCGTCGACGGCCTGGCCGATGCCCCGGGTGACGAGCATGGCGCCGCGCAGCATCCGGGAGCCGAGCAGTTCGAAGCCGTACTGCGCGGAGTCGATCTCGGCCGCTATCCGCAGCGCGCCGTGGTAGGACGGGCCGAACCAGCCGCGCAGGAAGTCGCAGATGAGCCCGTCCGTCGGGACGGCGAGCGGCAGCTGCGCAAGTGCCCGCACCCGTACGGGAGTCCGGCGGGGCAGCTCGTCGTCGCGCAGGTTGGTGAGCAGGCACAGCCCGCTGCGGCGCCACTCCATGACGTCGTACTCCTCCAGCTCCGGCGCCCGCCGGCTGCCGGGCACCGACACGCTGCCGCAGACCAGGTCGAGTTCGCGCGTTTCCAGCCGCTGCAACAGGTTCGTGGTGCGTACGTGCACGGTGCGCACTTCGACGCCCTCGCGTGCGAACCGTTCGCCGAGCTGGTCCACGGCCTCGCGCAGATACTCCAGCGTGAAGCGGGTGCTGCCGACCGTCAGGATGCGGCCCGCACGGGCGCGTGCCGTACGGACGCCGTCCAGCCAGTCGCCGAGCGTGGCCCGCGCCAGCTCGACCGCCTGCTCTCCGGACCGGGTGAACCGCACGGGCCGGCCGCGGCCGCTCTTGTGCAGCAGCGGTTCGCCGCACAGCTCGCCCACGTTGCGGTTCATGGTGTCCAACTGCTTCTGGACGCTGGACTGTTCGCGGCCGAGCAGCCGGGCGGCGCCCAGCGCGGTGCCTTCCTCGTGTACGGCGAGCAGGGTGCGCAGCTGGTCGAGCGTGGTCTCCAGCAGCCCTGCCGGATACTGCGTCAGCCCGTGCGGTGGCATCGCGCCTTCTCGCTTCCCGTCTGCGTCCCGGTGTCCCGCGATGGTGCGGGCCCGGCAGCTTAGACCCGCCGGCCGGAGGGACACATTCCGGTCTGTTCGCGGCTCGGCGGAGTTCCGTCCGTACGCGCTTGCGCGAAGCCGCATTCACAGTTCCCTGCCGCGAACCGATCTCCGGTGAAGCCCAAATGTTCTGCGGATTTCTTTTGTCCTCCCGGGTGTTCGGGGTGGCTACCCGTGTCAGGATCGTGGCAACCGCAAATGACTGCCTGACTTGAAGCGCGCGCCCCGACCGCCGCGGCGAGGTACGTACCGCTGCGGCACAGGACACGTCACACGAGACGCCACAGACGCCACGGGAGCGTGCACGGCGGCCGCCGGCAGCGTGCGGGCCAACCCTCTCGGGCCACCGCGACGCCCGCGGCCCGACGCAAGAGAACCCTCGAAGGAGAAGAGTGACCACCCCAGCACAAGGCCAGAACCCGTACGGACAGCCGCAAGGGCAGCACGGGCCCGGCTACCAGCACGATCCGTACGGCGGGCAGGCCCCCTACGGCGGGCAGGCTCCGTACGGACAGCAGACCCCGTACGCGGGCCCTCCGCAGGGACAGCCGGGCGGCTACCCGCCGCCCGCTCCCGCGCCCGTCCAACGCAGCTTCTTCCGCAGGCACGTGAAGACCATCGCGGCCGTGGTCTTCCTCGGCGTGATGGGCGTCTTCGCGCTCACCGTCGACGACGACACCGCCGGCTCGGCCAAGGCCGGCGACTGCGTACAGACGACCGGCTCCGACTACGACCCGGAGATCACCGTCGTCAAGTGCAGCAGCAAGAAGGCCACCGACAAGGTCGCCGAGCGGCACGACGGCGACTACCAGTGCGACCGGAACAAGTACGCCAGCTACCAGGAGACCAGCCGCAGCAGACGACTGCACCGTACGCGGGTCGACTTCACGCTCTGCCTGAGCCCGCTGAAGAAGCGGTAACCGGCACTTCTTCGGCCGATTCCGGGTTGCCGGCCGCGGCCATGTGATTACGTCGGTGGTGAACTATCCGATGACTAAGGGGAGTTGGCGAGCCGGGGGATGCCCGGGCAGGGCGTGCCGACCGTCCCAGCAACGAGAGGAACCATGAGTTACGACCAGCCACCCACCGGCCCACAGCGCAGCGACTCCAGCGGCGGCAAAGTCGTCGGCATCGTCGCCGCTGTGATCGGGATCGCCCTGATCGCCGGAGGGGTCTTCTACTTCGTGCAGCACGACGACGGAGGGGGCAAGGGAGGCGGCCGGGTCGCCGTCCCCGGGGGAAGCAAGAAGGGGGCCGGCGGCAAGCAGCCCGCGGGGAACCGCACCATCTACCAGCTGACCACTCCGAAGACGGTCGGCAAGTTCAAGATGGCCGAAAAACCGGGGAAGCCGCGGAAGTTGAACGCCCGGGAGCAGAAGCAGTTCGGCATCACCGACGGCACGCAGGTGCAGGCCCGTTACCACGCCCCGGGGGTGAAGGGGTACGTCAGCAAGGGCGCCACATCGGTCCCGTTCGTGGGGGTTTCGGGCCGCGTCGCCAACCCCGCGGCGACCGTGAACAACGTCTTCCGGATGCTGAAGTCGGACGCGGGCAAGAAGGTCGGCACACCGCGGCGCGTACACCCGGCCGGCATGGACTCCGCCACCGTGAAGTGCGCGAAGACGTTCCGGAACATGACGTGCAACTGGGCCGACGTCAGCACCTACGCCAACATCCAGGTGGAGAAGCAGGTGAACGAGTCGGGCAAGGCGGGTGCGCCGTCGCTGAAGGAGACCTCCGCCGTGCTCTCCGAGTTCTACAAGGGCACTCGGAAGCCCCTCTCCCGGTAGCCGCCGCCCCCGGCCGCGAGAGTCGCCGAACTCGCGTCGCGGCAGGGGGATTTCGCGGCCCGCCGCACCAACCTGCCCGGTGCGTACGGCCGTTGGCGGCGAACCGCCGAGCGGTGCACGGGCTGCCGTGACGGAAGCGGGGCCGTCCACCTCGTCCCCTGGCAGGGTGGACGCCCCGCTCCCCACGGAACGCGTCGCCCCGTGGGCCGGCGAACAGACGGCCACAGCACGCGAGTTCAGCGCTCCGCGGGAGCGGTGGGCAGCAGGAAGCCGCCGGGCAGTACGTCTCCGGTCTGGGCGACGAAGGTGTGGTGGCCGGTGAGGTAGGCGGTGCCGGCCACTTCGGGCACGATCCCCGGGCGTCCGGCGACGCTCGCGGTGCCGGCCGCACGGCCGGTGAAGACGGTGCCGATGATGCTCCGGTTGACCAACTCGCCGGAGCCCAGCTCCCCTTGGGCGTGCAGCGCGGCCAGCCGTGCGCAGGTGCCGCTGCCGCACGGCGAGCGGTCGACCTGACCGTCGGCGAACACGGTCACGTTCCGCTCCTCGATCCGCCCGTCCGCGGTGCCCAGCCGGTCGTAGAAGATCACGCCGTACAGCCCGTTGACGCGGTCGTCCTCGGGGCCCGCCAGCCGATGCCGGGCCGTGATCGAGGACTTGATCTGGGCGCTCAGCTCGATGAGCCGGGGCAGTTGATCGGGGGAGACCTCCAGGCCGAGGCTGCCCGCTTCGACCACGGCGTAGAAGGCGCCGCCGTAGCCGATGTCGGCGCGGACGGCGCCGCGGCCGGTGGCGACCTCCACGTCTTCGGCGTGCAGATACGACGCCACGTTGACGAAACGGACGGAGGGGTGGCCGCCTTCGTCGCCGAGGTGGCAGGTGACGCGGCCGGACGGCACGTCGAGTACGAGGGTGCCGTCGGCGCGCGGCGCGGCGTAGCCCGTCGTGCAGGCCCACACGGCGGCCGCGATCGAGCCGTGCCCGCACGCGGTGCTGAACCCTTCGCGGTGGAAGAAGACCAGGCCGAGATCGGCGCCGTCGTCGTCGGGTTCGGTCACGAAGCAGCCGTACATGTCCGCGTGGCCGCGCGGCTCCAGCGTGAGCAACCGCCGTACGCCGTCGAGGCGTTCGATGGCGTCGTCCCGCTTGTCGAGCATGCTGGCGCCTCGCGGAGGCCGTACGCCGCCGAGCACGATCCGGAACGGCTCGCCGGCCGTGTGGTAGTCGGCGGTGCTGATCATCGTGGGCTGCACGGGCATGCTCGTCTCCCAGCACTGTGCGGTCGCCGCGGACGGGTGCACAGCATCGCGCCGGGCTGCCGGCGAACGGAACCGTCCGTACGGCGCCGCCCGTGCCCGTAAGGCGGGCCCGCAAGTCGAGCCGGGCTCGGACTATCCGGCGGCGAGCCGGCCGAGCGGTACGTCCGGGTCGGCGAGCGCGTCGCGGTCGACCGCGCCACCGGAGCGAATCAGCTGCTGGATCGCGTCGTTGACGTCCCAGACGTTGACGTTCATTCCGGCGAGCACGCGGCCGCCGGCCGTCCAGAACGCGACGAACTCCCTGCCCGCCAGGTCGCCGCGGACGACCACGTCGTCGTAGCTGCCGGGCTCGGTGTAGCCGGCGTACTCCATGCCCAGGTCGTACTGGTCGGTGAAGAAGTACGGCACCCGGTCGTAGACGGCGCGCCTGCCGAGCATCGACTGCGCGGCGACCTCGGGCTGGTGCAGCGCGTTGGCCCAGTGCTCCACGCGGATGTGCTTGTCCAGCAGCGGGTGGAAGGCGCCGGCCACGTCCCCGGCCGCGCAGATGTCCGGATCCGAGGAGCGCAGCCCCGCATCCACCACCACGCCGTCGCCGACCTCAAGTCCCGCGTCCGCGGCCAGAGTCGTGTCGGGTACGGCGCCGATGCCGACGACGACCGCCTCCGCTTCGACACGGGAGCCGTCCGCGAGCCGTACGCCGGCGACCTTCCCCTTCTCGCCGGTGATCTCGGTGACGTGGGCGCCGACCCGCAGGTCCACACCGTGCTCGCGGTGCAGATCGGCGAAGACCCGGGCGACCGTCGGACCCAGCACTCGGCCCAGCGGAAGCTCGCCCGCCTCCAGCACCGTCGCCTCCACCCCCGCGCCGCGGGCAGCCGCCGCCACCTCCAGACCGATCCAGCCCCCGCCGACGAAGACGATGCGGGAGGACTGCCCGAACGCGGCCTTGATGCGCTCACAGTCCCCGACGCTGCGCAGATACAGCACGCCGTCCAGGTCGGCGCCGGGCACCGGAAGGCGGCGGGGCGAAGCGCCGGTGGCCAGCAGCAGCTTGTCGTAGCCGAGCGTCTGCCCGCCGGAGACGGACACCGTCCTACGGGCGCGGTCGATGCCGCCGACCCGCGTGCCGAGGCGGAGGTCGACCTCGTGCTCGGCGTACCACTGCGCCGGGTGCACGAAGATCGCGTCGCGGTCCTCGGAACCCGACAGATAGCTCTTGGACAGCGGCGGCCGCTCGTACGGACGCTCCGTCTCCTCCCCGAACAGCACGATCCGGCCGTCGAAGCCGTGCTCACGCAGGGCTTCGGCGGCCTTGGCCCCGGCCAGGCTCGCTCCGACGATCAGATACGTGGCTGCTGCCATCCTGCTCCCGCCTTTCGCCATGACCACCCGGCGTGCGGTCGGTTCGCGGGCCCGCCGCCGCGCCCCTCGCGGCACCGGCACCCACCCCGCTCCAGCATCACCGCCCCGACCCGTGGACGCAGGTCGGAGCGGACCGGGGCGGGAGCGCGCGTACCGGAAAGGGCGGGGACCCGGCCCTCACGGCGAGTACGGGCCGGCCGGCCGACTGCCGTGCAGGGCAAGCGGGTTGGTGCCGGCCGGTTTGATCGTGTACTCGACGGGGAGTGCCTCGGTGCCCTCGGGAAACAGCGTGCAGGCCGCGTACCCGCCGGCACTGCCGGCGATCGCCGCTCGTATCGAATCCGCCGCAACGCGGGGGCTGTGCCGACGAGTTGGGGCGGCATGCAATCCCACGCTTCGGCGGCCGCACGTCTCATGAAGCTGCCCTCCGGTCATGAACGGTGCCGCTTATGGCGTTCGCCGGCACGCTTCGTCAGTTCGTGGAGGGCACGGCGCAGGGCGGGCGACGCTTCGGCGATGTGGGAGAAGAGCACGCTGTTCCGGCTGGTCCGACCGCCGTCCCGCTCGTACGCGATCTCCCACGCCTCCATGTCGTCGATGAGCCGGTCGAGACGCGGATCGTGAGGCTCCCAGTCGATTGCACGCGTAACCGCCAAGTAGAGGCGCATCGTTGCGGGATCGTCGAAGCTCGCGTTCTTCTCGCGGATTCGCTGCGGCAGGCATTCCGGTTCGAGTGTGCGCATCAGGATCCAGGCATCGCGTTCGATGCCGAGTGCTCGCTCGCTCACGCCGAGAGCGCGAAGCCGATCCAGATTCGCCGTGACCTCTCGCGGAAGGAAGAGCGCGTCCCCGCTGCCGAGTGCCGCGATGCGTCGACGGTGCTCGCTGAGTTCGGTGATTCGTCGCTGCAGGTCGTCGTCGATATCGCAGATCGCCGCCCTGAACTCGTCCGGAGGCGCCTGGAGGAGGTTGCTGATTCGGGCCAGCGGAACTCCGGCGTCGGCCAGGGTACGGATTCTGACGAGGTCGACTACGGCCTGCGCGGGATATCGCCGGTAGCCGGAACCGTCGCGATCCGGCTCCGGCAACAGCTCGATCTGGTGGTAATGGCGGACCGTGCGCACGGTCACGCCGGCAGCCGACGCGAGCTGCCCGATCGTAAGCACGGCCCGGCTCCTCTTGTCTCGTCTACGAGTTGCGTACGCGACCGACGATGTCCGCAATCGCCTCAACTACCAACTCCGGTCGGCTGAAGATGATTTCGGAGTGGCCGGCATCTCGGACGATGCGCTGCTCTCCATGGGAGAGCCGGCTCACCATCGCGGCGTCCATCCTGATCTTGCCTTCGTTCAAGTCCCGGGCCGTCTGCGACTCTTCGGCTGAGACCAGCTTCTCCTGCGGAGCATCACTGCCGACGACCGTGAGCGCGATCGTCGGCACATCGGGAAGGTCCGGGCCGCCTCGGACTTCAGCGGCCGGCGCCACCTGAGTGCCTCGTTCGACAGCGCCGACGCGAATGCCGTGATCGCTCAAGTGAACGTCGATAAGCGCTTCTTGCAGCGCCTCCGGAAATGCGGCATACATCCCTTCCGCCCATCTCCGCAGCTCTGGGCGCAACTGGAGCATCTGCTCCGGGTCCGCGCCGATCTTCTCCGTTTGCGCCAACTGCAGCTCGTGCGGGAAGTGTTGATCCCAGTCCCGGTAGGCGGCGTCCATCCACACCAGCCCTGCGACCTCCTCGGGATAGAGCTGTGCGAACCGGTGCGCGTAGTAGCCGCCAAGGGAATGTGGGACCAGAACGTAGGGACCTTCGATTCCTTGTGTGTGCAGCAGGTCATGAAGCTCGGCGGCGATCTCGGCGCAAGTCCGAGGCAGCGGAATCGGGTCGCTGAAGCCCGTGCCGCCGCGGTCGTACACCACACCGGTAACGAACGGAGCGATCTGCTCGACGATCAGCAAGTAGTCCAGCCCCACAGCGCTCGCCCCGGCCATGAACACCACGGGCGGCCCGCCGCTACCTGCTGTGTGCACGAATATCTGGTTCCCATCGACCTTTGCGAAATCGCCGATCGGGGGGACACCGGTGGAATGTGCATGGGGTTCTGTCATAGCGGCATGCTGCAACCCTGACGCCGCGTAATGGTCAAGTCGAACTCCCGCCGGTACCGGTGCTGTTGCCACTGCCAGCGCACCCGGGCTCGCGCGGCCTCACATCCGGGCTCGCAGTACGTCGACTTCACAGCCCGGCGCGAACGGGTCGAAGCCGTGCTCGGCCAGCCAGCGCACACCCAGCAGGCTCCGCAGCGACCACCACGCGCGGATCACGTCGAGATCGACGTCGGTGCCGTAGCCGGCCAGGACGTCGCCGAGGCGTTCCTCGTGTCCGAGCGTCAACGTGGCGAGGTCGAACAGGGCGTCACCCCGGCCCGCTTCGGACCAGTCGATGATGCCCGTGACCTCGTCGCCGTCGACGAATACGTGAGTGATCTGCAAGTCCCCGTGCGTGAACGTCGGAGTGCACGGCCGGAGCGCGGCCTCGGCGACCTCGCGGTTGCGGGCGACCAAGTCGGCGGGCAGGACGTCCTTTCGCACAAGCCGCTCGCACTCGTCGTCCAGATCCGCCGCCAACTCGTCGACGCCGCGACCGCCCCGGCCCGGCCAGGGCGGCAGCGGCGCCTCGTGCAACGTCCGGACGGCGGCACCCGCCGCGGCCCACGCCGCCGGCGACGCGGTCGACGGCTCGCCGAGACGCCCCAGCGCCGTCCCCGGGAGCGCGGTGATCGCGAGCACGGGCGGCTTGCGCCACAGGACCCTCGGCGTCGGGACCGGCGCCGAAGCCATCGCCTCGACCTCGACCTCGGTACGCGCCTCATCGGCGTCCACTTTCAAGAACACGTCACCGACGCGCAGGGTCGCGCGCTCGGAGTGGGCGACGACGACCTCGACCTCATCCATGGGCGGCCAGCATTCCGGAGATGGTCGCCGATGTCGCCGGGATTGTTCCGTCGATTCCCGCAGCCGTGCGCGCCGCGGGTCGCGCGACCGCTTCGCCGAACGCGGCGGGTGCGGCGTACGGCTCACAGCCGGCAGCTGATCTCCATGCCGTCTTCGACGGGGAAGGTCACGCTCTCGTAGCCGTTCGCCGGGTCGCGTACGTAGGCCAAGTACGGCTGGAGGCCGGGCAGTTCGATGTCGTCGGCCACGACGAGGGTGCCGGGTGCGAGGCGCGGTTCGAGCAGCCGGAGCACGGGCAGGCACAGGTCCTTCCAGCCGTCGAGCAGGACGAAGTCGACGGGGCCGTCGATGCCGGCCAGGGTCTCGCGGGCGTCTCCTTCCAGGACGGTGATGACGTCGTCGAGCCCCGCCTCGGCGAAGGTGCGGCGCGCGGCACTCGCCTTGGCTCCGCTCATCTCGGTGGTGAGGACGCGCCCGCTGCCGTTGTCCCGTACGGCCGCGCCGAGGTGGAGCGTGGAGATGCCGAAGGAGGTGCCGAACTCGACGACGGTGGCGGGGCGGTTGGCGCGGATCAGGGAGTAGAGGAGGCGGCCGCCGTCGGCGGAGATCGGCATGTAGATGTCGGCGGCGGCGTCGGCCATCTCCTGCGGGGTGGAGGGTGCGGTGCCGTCCGGGCGCGGCTCGAAGGCGGCTTCGACGGTGCCGTCTTCCTGCCGGTCGGCGGCCGCGAACATGCGCGTGAGGGCTGCGGCGATCCGGGGGGCGCGGAGGGTGCTGTGGACGCTGGTCGCGTCGTCGGGTGATGTCATGTCGGCTAGAGTAGACGCAACGTTGCGTTAAATCTAGCTGTCGCCGCGTACGGCCGGAGAGGACGCGGGCGCGCCGGCGACGTTGGATACGCTCGGCCCGTACACAGAGGAGGTGGCGGCCATGACCCGGGACAACTCGGCGCCGGCGGCGGCCGGTTCGGGCCCGGCTCATGGAAAGGGGCGGCGGCTCCACCACGGCAACCGGCACGGGCGCAGCGAGAGCGCCCGCCGCGCGGTGCTGGAGGCGGCCGACGACCTGCTGGTCGAGAAGGGCTTCGCGGGCGTCACGATGGAGGGCATCGCCGCCCGCGCCGGTGTCGCCAAACAGACCGTCTACCGCTGGTGGTCCTCCCGTACCGACGTGCTCATGGACGCCTTCCTCCAGGACGCGGCCGAGGACCTGGTCCCGCCCGACCACGGCGACCTCGGGCGCGAACTGCGCACGCACATGCGGCGGTTGGCGTGGTTCCTCGGTGAGTCGGACGCGGGCGCGGTGTTCCGGGCGCTGATCGGACAGGCGCAGCACGACCGGGACTTCGCCGCGCACTTCCGGTCCCGCTTCTTCGCGGACCAGCGCCGCCGGGACCGGCTGCCGCTGGAACGGGCCGTGCAGCGCGGCGAGTTGGCCCCGGACGTCGACGTCGACGCGGAGGCCGACCAGCTGGTCGGGCCGGTGTACTACCGCGTGCTGGTGGCGGGCGAACCGGTCCGGCGCGACTACTGCGACCGGCTGGTGAGCGAGTTCCTGCGGCGTACGGCCGCCGCCCCGCC
>Ga0164243_10003383_pt1 | contig 25554 bp, 23 predicted proteins | sample OricompcompostOP_FD_108781 | JGI IMG/M metagenome (GOLD analysis project Ga0164243, IMG submission 108781) | Organic Plus compost microbial communities from Emeryville, California, USA - Original compost - Organic plus compost (OP) | ecosystem: Engineered > Solid waste > Mixed feedstock >...
GCCCTTCGATCCGTTCCCATTGCTCGTCCGTCAGCACGCGTCTGCTCAAAGATCGTCTCCTTCAACGACTTTGAATCAGAACTTCTCCCCAATGGAAATCCCTGAATGCAGACAAGACCTAGAGCGCGTTGTCGCCCGTCTCGCCGGTGCGGATGCGCACTGCCTGGGCCAGGTCGAGGACGAACAGCTTGCCGTCACCGATCACTTCCGAATTGGCGGCCAGGCGGATGGTTTCGAGCGCCCGTTCCGCCACTGCGTCGCTCACCGCCACTTCCAGCTTCACTTTGGGCACCATGCTGGCGGTGTATTCGGCGCCGCGATAGATTTCCGTATGGCCTTTCTGGCGGCCCAGGCCCTTCACCTCGGTCACCGTCATGCCGACGACGCCGATCGCGCCCAGCGCTTCGCGCACCTCGTCCAGCTTGGCCGGCTTGATGATCGCTATGATGTATTTCATCCCAGCTTCCTTTCATGCCCCGGCGGAAGGCCCCAGCCTCCGCCCATTCTCAGGAAAAGCAATTCCTCCTCGCAGCGTCCAGCGGGTCCGTGCCGGGAAGGCGCGGCAGGCGGGCAAGAAAAAGGGGCCGGAGCGGCTGGCTCCGGCCCTGTATAGTTTGCGTTCGCAGGAGGAACGTAGTGAGGCGGGATCGGAGGAGGAGAGGAGGAGCTCCGACCCCGCCAAGCTTGTCATCAGTTGTAGGCGCGCTCGCCGTGTTCGCCGATGTCGAGGCCTTCGACTTCGACTTCCTCCGAAACCCGGAGGCCGGTGAGCAGCTTGGCCACGAAGACCGCGATCGCGGTGCCGACAGCGGCCCACACGATCGAGACCGCAACCGCCTGGATCTGGATCAGCACCTGCGCGCCCATCGAGACCGAGCCGTCGCCAGGCCCGCCGAGCGACGGATCGTGGAGGAAGCCGGTGCCGATGGCGCCGATGATGCCGCCCACGCCGTGGATGCCGAACACGTCGAGCGAGTCGTCATAGCCGAGGGCCGGCTTGAGCTTGGCGACGGCGAAGTAGCAGACGATCGAAGCGACGGCGCCGAGCACCACCGCGCCGAACACCCCGACATTGCCCGCCGCCGGAGTGACCGCGACGAGGCCGGCGATGATGCCCGAGCACAGGCCCAGGGCCGAGCCCTTGTGGCCCATCGCACGCTCGGCCAGCATCCAGAACAGCCCGGCCGAAGCGGTGGCGACGAAGGTGTTGATCAGGGCGAGACCGGCCGTGCCGTCGGCTTCGAGTTCCGAACCGGCGTTGAAGCCGAACCAGCCCACCCACAGCAGGCCGGTGCCCACCATGGTCAGCGTGAGCGAGTGCGGCGGCATCGGCTCGCTCGGGAAGCCCTTGCGCTTGCCGAGGATGAGGCAGGCGACCAGCGCGGAGACACCGGCATTGATGTGCACCACCGTGCCGCCGGCGAAGTCGAGCGCGCCCCATTCGAAGATCAGGCCGCCGCCCGCCCACACCATGTGCGCGATCGGGTAATAGACGATCGTGGCCCACACGACGATGAACACCATCGCCGCCGAGAACTTCATCCGCTCCACCGTCGCGCCGAACACCAGCGCGCCGGTGATGGCGGCGAAGGTCATCTGGAAGCTGGCGAATACATATTCGCTGATCACTTCGTCGGAGAAGGTCGCGGCGGTGGAATCCGGCGTTACCTGCGAAAGGAACGCGTTGCCCCACGAGAAGAAGGCGTTGCCTTCCGGCCCGAAGGCGGTGGAATAGCCCCACATGACCCACATCAGCATGCCGAGGCAGGCGGCCGCAGTGATCTGCGTCATGGTGGAGAGCATGTTCTTCGAACGAGTAAGGCCGCCATAGAACAGGGCGAGGCCGGGCAGGATCATCGCCATCACGAGAACGGCGGAGGTCATCATCCAGGCGTTGTTGCCGGGATTGGGGACGGCGGGAGCGGCTTCCGCGGCTTCCTGCGCCAGGGCGGCAGTGGCGGCGAACATCGACACGCCCAGCGCGCCGGCACCGCAAACGAGTTTGCGAATCATATTGTTACCCCTCAACTGATGCGCCCAGCTCACAGCGCGGTGTCCCCGGTTTCGCCGGTGCGAATGCGCGTCGCCGAAGCGAGGTCCAGCACGAAGATCTTGCCGTCGCCGATGCTTTCGGTGCTGGCGGTCTGCTGGATCGTTTCGACCACCTGCGCGGCGATGGCGTCGGTCGCGGCGATCTCGATCTTCACCTTGGGCAGCATATTCGTAGAATATTCGGCCCCGCGGTAGATCTCGGTCTGGCCCTTCTGCCGCCCGAAGCCCTTGACCTCGGAAACGGTCATGCCAGCGACGCCGATGGCGCCGAGGGCTTCGCGCACCTCGTCGAGCTTGAACGGTTTGATGATGGCGATGATGAATTTCATCTCAAACCCCTGTCTGCTTACCGGAGTGACTGCCGGCCGATGGAAGGCTAGCAACATGCGTGCCAAATGCGGGATTCAGGGGATTAACAGGAAGTTTACCCTTCCTGTCCGGTCCCCCGACGACGATGCCAGCCTGAATCTTGTGCAGGTGCGTAAAATTTAGGCAGATGCCTCATCCTGCGTGAGAGGAGGTATATAACCTATTTGGTTTTAATTGTCAAGGGGAATTCACGCCGCAGCAAAAGCAGGCCCCGCGCGGCTACTGCTTCTTCGTCGTTGCGAGGGACCGAAGGTCCCGCGGCAATCCAGGGCCCCGCACAACCCGCCCTGGATTGCCGCGTCGGCTCCGCCTCCTCGCAATGACGAGGAGGATCACCTAGGGGAAGCGCACGTCCGCCCAGACCGGCAGGTGATCCGACGCGCGGGTGGCGAGGGCGCTGTGATGGACGCCCTGGCCGAGCAGTTCCCAGCCGGGGGACAACACGATCCGGTCCAGCGGGGCGATCGGCTGGCGGCTGGGGAAGCTCCGCCCCGGGGACAGCGCGCGCCAGCCATCGGCGAATTCGCGGATGCTGCCTCCGCGCGGCGACCATTCGTTGAAGTCGCCCATCAGGATCGCGGGGCAATCTTCCCCGCAATCGGCGATCTCGCCCAGCACGGAGCGGATCTGGTGCCGCCGCCTGAGCCCGGAAAGGTCGAGATGCATGCCCACCGCGCGCAGCCGCCTGCCGCTCACCGCCAGTTCCGCCCGCACCGCGCCGCGCGGTTCGATCACCGGGAGCTGGACCGGGGCCGCGCCCAATATGTCGATCCCGCGCCGCACCAGCAGCGCGTTGCCGTGCCAGCCAAGGCTTTCGGGCAGCATGGCGAGCGGCACCACCTCGTAGCCCTGCTCCTCCACCCAGGCGCGCGGCAGCACGCTGGGCCGGCGGCCGAAGCGGCGGTCCACCTCCTGCAGGGCGACGATGTCGGCATTGACCTCGCGCAGCACGGCGAGGATGCGATCGGCATCCCGGCGGCCGTCCGTGCCGACCGCCTTGTGGATGTTGTAGCTTGCGAGTTTCAGCTCCAAGCGCGCCGGTCCCGGAACGTCGCGGCGCGGGCATCGAAGAATCGGGCAGCCATGGCGAGAAATTAGGGAGGAGCGCGCCCGCCTTCAAGCGCCGGACAAAAATCCTCCCCGTTCCAACAGGAAATGGGGAATGAACCGGGCCTTACCGTTCCTTCGTCGCGCCGAAGGTGATCTCGGGATTGCGCTCCTGCTGGTAGCCGACATCCCAGGCCGAGCGGGCGAGGAAGACGAGGTTGCCGTCGCGGTCGCGGGCGAGGTTGGCGCGGTTGAACTGCTCGAATTCCCGGAGCACCGCCTCGCTGCCGGAGAGCCAGCGCGCGGTGTCGAACGGGGCGGCTTCGAGCATCGCCTCGACCTTGTATTCCGCCTCCAGCCGGGAGACGAGCACCTCGAGCTGCAGCTGCCCCACCACGCCGACGATCCATTGCCCGCCGATCTCCGGGTAGAACACCTGGATCACGCCTTCCTCCGACAGGTCGTCCAGCGCCTTCCTCAGCTGCTTGGTCTTGGTCGGGTCCTTCAGCGCGATGCGGCGCAGGATCTCGGGGGCGAAATCGGGCAGGCCGGTGAAGCGCACGTCGTTCTTCTCCGACAGCGTGTCGCCCACCCGCAGGGTGCCGTGGTTGGGGATGCCGATGATGTCCCCCGCCTCGGCCGTGTCGGCGATCTCGCGGTCCTGCGCGAAGAACAGGATCGGGGAATGGACCGCGATCGGCTTGCCGAGGCCGGAAGGCACCAGCTTCATCCCGCGCCGGAACGTGCCCGAAACCATGCGCATGAACGCGATCCGGTCGCGGTGCTGCGGGTCCATATTGGCCTGGACCTTGAACACGAAGCCGGTCACCTCGTCCCGTTCCGGGCTGATCGTGCCCTGTTCGGCCGGCTGGGGGCGCGGCGGCGGGGCGAAGCGGGCGATCGCCTCGATCAGCTCGGTCACGCCGAAATTCTTGAGCGCGGAGCCGAAATAGACCGGGGTGAGGTCGCCGTTGCGATAGGCGTCGAGATCGAATGCGGGATAGGCGCCGCGCGCCAGCTCGACCTCTTCCGCCAATCCTTCGGGAATGGCCGGATCCTGCTCGCGCCGGCCGAGATATTCGCGGCTGTCGCCGTCCGGACGGGCAATGGAATCGCTAGCGAAGTCCAGCACGCCTTCGAACAGCCCGCCCATGCCGAGCGGCCAGCTCTGCGGCGAGACGTCGAGCGCCAGCATATCCGCCACCTCGTCCAGAAGCTCGAAGCCGGGGCGGCCTTCGCGGTCCACCTTGTTGACGAAGGTGATGATCGGGACCGAGCGCAGGCGGCAGACCTCGAACAACTTGCGCGTCTGCGGCTCGATGCCCTTGGCCGCGTCGATCACCATGATCGCGGAATCGACCGCGGTGAGGGTGCGGTAGGTGTCTTCCGAGAAATCCTCGTGCCCCGGCGTGTCGAGCAGGTTGAAGACGATCCCGTCCCGCTCAAAGGTCATCACCGAGCTGGTGACCGAGATGCCGCGCTGCTGCTCGATCTTCATCCAGTCCGACCGCGCGCGCCGCGCCGCGCCCCGCGCCTTGACCTCGCCCGCGAGATGGATCGCCCCACCTTGCAGCAGCAGCTTCTCGGTCAGCGTGGTCTTGCCCGCGTCGGGGTGGGAGATGATGGCGAAGGTGCGGCGGGAGGAATGGGCGTTGGACATGACGCGCGCGCCCTATACGGGCCGCACCGCCACGTCCATGCGGAAGCTGCGGGCCTCGCCCGGGGCAAGCTCCATGATTCCCGGCTTCTCCCGGAAATCGCCCGCGAAGCCGGCCGGATCGGCCATCCCCGCCCAGGGCTCGATGCAGAGGAAATCCGCCCCCGGCTTCTGCCACAGGGCAAGCATCGGCGTGTCGGGAAAGGCGATGTCGAGCTGCGCGCCTGCTGGCGAGACATAGGAAAGGCCCCGGCTGGCGATCCGATCCCAGATCACCGCATCGGCTTCGAACAATGCAGGATCGAGCGCCAGCGCCTTGCCGGCAAGCGGGCTCTTCTCCTCGAAGGCGACCAGCCCGGCGGCGTCGAGCCGGCGGATCGGCTGCGGTTCCTCCCGCTCGAACTCGATCCGGTGGCCCGCCTTGTCGCCTCCGCCGGGCAGCGGCCAGGCGAAGGCGGGGTGGTAGCCGAAGCTGAAGGGCAGCGGCGCATCGCCCGGATTGTGCACCGTGGCCTCCATCGCCAGCACCATGCCGCGCAGGGCGAAGCCCATCTCCAGCACGAAGGCGAAGGGATAGGCTGCGCGCGTCTCCGTGCTGTCCGAAAGGCGGAACAGCGCCCGATCGGCCTCCTGCTCCGCCAGCTCGAACCGGCTGCGCCGGGCGAAGCCGTGGCGCGGCAGGGCATAGGTCTGCCCGCCCAGCCGGTAGACATCGCCCGCCAGTCCGCCCACGATGGGGAACAGCAGCGGCGCATGCCCGGCCCAGAAGGCGGGATCGGCGTCGGTCATGTATTCCCGCCCTGCCGCATCGGTGAGCGAGAGCAGCTCCGCCCCCTGCGGATCGATCCGCGCCGCCAGCCCCTCCGAGGCGATGGCGACGGCTTCGCTCATCCGCGCAGTTCCGCGCCCAGCCTGGCCGCGGCGGCCACCACCCGCTCGGCGATGGCCTTCAGCTCGTCCTCGGCATAGCTCTTCTCGCCCGGCTGGAGCGTGACCTCGACCGCGAGCGACTTGCGCCCTTCCGGCACGCCAGCACCCCGGAAATCGTCGAAGATGCGGGCATCGACGATATTCGCCTTGTCCGCGCCCTTCACCACGCGCAGCAGCTCGCCGGCGGGCAGCACGGCATCGACCAGGAAGGCGAAATCGCGCTTCACCGCCTGCAGCGCCGGGGGGGAATAGGCCGCGCGGGCAAAGCCGCCGCCTTTCTTCTCCGGAAGCGCATCGAGATGGATCTCCGCCGCCACCACGGGGCCTTCCACGTCGAACGCGGCGAGGGTCCTGGGATGCAGCGCCCCGAAGCGGGCCAGCACGTTCTTCGGCCCGAGCCGCAGCGTGGCGGACCGGCCGGGATGGAACTGGCCGCCGGCCTCGCCCATCACCTGCAGTTTCTCCACCGGGGCGCCGGCCTCGGCCAGCAGGGCTTCCACCGCGGCCTTGGCATCGAACGCGTCGAAACCGGCCGCCTTGCCGCTGTTCCAGCCGCGCGGGGCCTTCTCGCCCGCGAGCACGAGGCCGAACGTGAGCCGCTCGTCGCTCGCTCCGCCTTCGCCGCGCAGATAGCGGCGGCCGATCTCGAACAGGCGCACGCCGGCTGCCCCACGATCGAGGTTGCGCCTGGCGGCCGCCAGCAGGCCGGGGATCAGCGAGGGGCGCATGGCCTTCATCTCCTCGCTGATCGGGTTGTCGAGCAGCCAGAGGCCGCCATTGCCTTGCGCGAAATGCGCGGCATCCGCCTCGGGGATGAACGACCAGGTGACCGCCTCGTTCAGCCCGCGCGCGGCCGCGGCGCGGCGCAGCCGGCGTTCGAGCCGCTGGGCGGGCGTGGCGGTGGGCTGCGCCACCCCGTCCGCGCGCGGCAGGGCGACGCTCGCCACCTTGTCCAGCCCGTGGATGCGGACCACTTCCTCCACGATGTCGGGCGCGCCTTCGATATCGTGGCGGCGCAGCGGCGCGGTGACACGCCAGTCCGGCGCGACGCGGAATTCCAGGGCTTCGAGGATGCGCTTCTGCTCCTCGGCGGGAATGGCGACGCCGCCGAGCCGCTCGGCCAGCGCGGGATCGTAGGCCACCACCCTGGGCTCGGCCGGCGGGCTGCCGGCGCGGACCACTTCGGACGCCTCGCCGCCGCAAATGTCGAGGATCAGGCGCGTGAGCAATTCCAGCCCGTCATCGAGGAAGGCCGGGTCCACCCCCCGCTCGAACCGGGTGCGCGCATCGGAAGCCAGGCCCAGCGCGCGGCCGGTGGTGCCGATCCGCTCGGGATCGAAGAAGGCGATCTCCAGCAGCACGTCGGTCGTCGAGTCCGATACGCCGGAATCCTCGCCGCCCATGATCCCGGCGATGTCGTGCACCCCGGCATCGTCCGCGATCACCACCATTTCGGGAGTGAGGGCGTAGGTCTTCTCGTTGAGCGCGAGGACCTGCTCGCCTTCCCGCGCCCGCCGTGCCACCACTGCGCCCGAAAGCTTCGCCAGATCGTAGGCATGGGCGGGGCGGCCATAGCCGAGCATCAGGTAGTTGGTGATGTCCACCAGCGCCGAGATCGGCCGCTGGCCCGCATCGCGCAGAAACGTCTGCAGCCATTCGGGCGAAGGGCCGTTGCGCACTCCGCGGATCACACGGCCGTAGAATGCGGGGCAGCCTTGCGGATCGTCGGTGCGGATTTCGACCGGGCAGGGGAAGCCGCCCGGCACCGGCTCGATGGCGAGCGGCTTCAGCGTGCCGAGGCCCGCCGCCGCCAGGTCGCGCGCGATGCCGTAGACCCCCATGCAGTCCGGCCGGTTGGGGGTGATCGCCACTTCCAGCACCGGGTCCGCCCCGCGATATTCGGCGAAGGCCGCACCGACCGGCGCATCGGCGGGAAGCTCGATGATCCCGTCATGATCGTCGCCCAGCTCCAGCTCGTGGCTGGAGCACATCATGCCGTTGGATTCAACGCCGCGGATCGCGCTCTTGCGCAATTGCAGGCCGTTCGCCGGCACCACCGCGCCGGGCGTGCCCAGCACGCCCACCAGCCCCGCGCGGGCATTGGGCGCGCCGCACACCACCTGCAGCGGATCGCCGGAGCCGGTGTCCACCGTGAGCACCTGGAGCTTGTCCGCATCGGGATGCGGCGCGGCGGTGAGCACCTTGGCAACAGTGAAGCCGGCGAGCTTTTCCGCCGGATCCTCGATCCCTTCCACCTCGATGCCGATCGCATTGAGCTTCGCCGCCACCGCCGCCGCATCGGCGTCGGTTTCGAGATAGCGTTTCAGCCAGCCGAGCGAGAATTTCATGGGCGCGCTCCCACTCCGCCGGAAAGGGTCGGCTGGTCGAAGGCGGAGAAGCCGTAATGCCGCAGCCAGCGCACATCGCCGTCGAAGAAGGCTCGCAGATCGTCCATCCCGTATTTGAGCATGGCCAGCCGATCGACCCCGACGCCGAAGGCGAAGCCCTGCCATTCGGCGGGATCGAGCCCGCTCATCTCGATCACCCGGGCATTGACCATGCCGGAGCCGAGCAGCTCCATCCAGCCATGGCCCGGCTCGTCGCCGCTGCCGCCCAGCACGCGCCGCCCCTTGCCATCTGGCCCCGCCTCGATCGCGAAGCCGACATCGACCTCCACCGAAGGCTCGGTGAAAGGGAAGTAGGACGGGCGCAGGCGCAGCACGATGTCGTCGCGCTCGAAGAAGGCCTTGAGGAAGGTCTCCAGCGTCCATTTCAGGTGGCCGAGATGGATGTCCCGATCGATCACCAGCCCTTCCACCTGGTGGAACATGGGCGTGTGGGTCGCGTCGCTGTCGGAGCGATAGACACGGCCCGGGGCGATGATCCGCACCGGCGCGCCCTGCGCCAGCATGGTGCGCACCTGCACCGGGCTGGTATGAGTGCGCAGCAGCATCCGCCCGCCCTTCGGCGCGGTGTCGGGGAAATAGAATGTATCGTGCATCGCGCGCGCCGGGTGGCTTTCCGGCATGTTGAGCGCGGTGAAATTATACCAGTCGTCCTCGATCTCGGGCCCGGTGGCGACAGCGAAGCCCATATCGGCGAAGATCTCCGCCAGTTCGTCCATCACCTGGCTCACCGGGTGGATCGAGCCGCGCGGCTCGTCCGGCGCGGGCAGGGAAAGGTCCAGCGTTTCGGCGGCGAGCTGCGCTTCCAGCGCGGCGCTTTCCAGCACCTCCTTGCGCGCGATGAGCGCGGCCTGCACTCCTTCGCGCAGGGCGTGGATCTTCGGGCCCTGGGCCTGGCGCTCCTCGGGCGACATGGCGCCCAGCGTCTTCAGCAGGGCGGAGATGCTGCCCTGCTTGCCGAGATATTCCACCCGCAGCGCTTCCAGCGCGGCAAGCTCGCCCGCCGCGCCGATGCGCGCCCGCGCTTCGGAACCCAATTGCTCGATATCGGCCATGTGCCTCGTTCGTCCGGCTTCTCGTTCTGCGTCAGCTTCGCTGAGCGGGCCTGTTAGCGGGCAGAGCGCCCCAGCCCAAGCCCTAATCGCGGGCGGCGGTGGCCGCGGCGCGGGGTACGGGGCGAATGGCGGGAAGCGGATCGAGAACGGAAGGAGGAAAGGCGGCATAAGCCACGTCCTGCCGCATCACCCGGTCCAGGATCGGGTGCGGCAGGGCGGCATATTGCCGGGGCGTGAGGTCCATGAAGGCGCGGAACTCGCGCACGAACTGGGCCTGGTCGTGATATTGCCCGTCCAGCGCGCCGGCCCAGGTCAGCTTGGGATCGAGCATGAATTGCGCCAGGCTGCGCATGAAACGCTGGCGGCGCAGCAGCAGCTTGGGCGTGAAGCCGAAATAGCGGCGGCAGAGCCGTTCGAGCGAGCGCGGGGAAATGCCCGCCTTCCCGCCCAGTTCGGCCACGCCCGAGGTTTCCGGATCGCGCAATGCCGCCTGGCAGGCGAGCAGTTGCGCCTCGTTGGGCAAGGGCCGGGGAGTGAGCGCCAGAAGGTGCTGGACGATCAGCCGGGCGATCTCGCCCTCGTCTCCCTCCGTGCCCCCCTCCGTCCCGGCGATCAGGCCGGTGATGGGCGCGAAACGCGCGAAGGCCGGGTGGTTGCCGCCGTCCGCCGTGCGATCGGCCAGCTCGTGCGCCGGCATGTCGACATAGCGGGCCCAGCCTGCGGGAAAGACGCCCAGGCGCCAGACCCGCGCATGGGCCAGGCCGAAATGGACACCCCGGCTGGTCGGCCCGCTGGCGGTGAAGGGCCATTGCCGCGCCAGGCGGCCCGGGCCCACGCTCATCAGCGGCGGCAGCCCTTCCGTGAAGCGGAGGGCCGCCCATTCGGGATGCAGGTAATCGTTCACCACATCGCCCGCGGGATGATGCGTGCAAACCGCGTATAATCCGGAGAAATAAGGCTGAAGCGCCAGCGGCAAAGGATAGCACCGCACAGATATCGTGTCTCTCGCAGGCATCCTTTATGCCCGGCCCTCTATCCTATCCCACATGCCATGCCCAACGAATGACATGATCGCCCGGTTCCTAACAGATGCGGCGCGACAGTGAAGGGATTTGGAAAGACTAGGTAATTTTGCCGAGGTTAGGGCAGTCAGCCCCCGGGATGGCGCGCGCCGAGGCCTTATGCCGCGGCGGCCTTATGCGAGCGGATCGGCTGATCCAGAGTCTGCGCCGCGGCGCCCCACACCCGGGCCCGCTCCTTCATGAAGGCGCCCAGGATCGGGTGGCTCAGCCCGGCATAGGCGCCCGGGCTCATGCACATGAAGGCGCGGAACTCGCGCACGAACTGCGCCTGGTCGTGATAATGCGCATCCATTGCCTCGCTCCAGTTCGACGCATGTTCGAGCATGAACTCCGCCAGGCTGCGCATGAAGCGCTGGCGGCGCAGCAGCAGCTTGGGGGCAAAGCCGAAATAGCGGTGGCACAATCGCTCCAGCGTGCGGCGGCCGAGCCCGGTATGCTCGGAGAAATCCGCCACGCTCGCCACCGCCGGATCGACCATCGCGGCGTGGATCGCGACGATCCGCCCTTCATCCGGCACTTCGCGATCGAGCGCGCGGAAGCAGGCGGTGATCCGTTCCAGTTCGGCCTGCTCGTTCTCCTCCGCATCGAACAGGGTGGCGGAAAGGGTCCTGAAATTGGCGAAGGTGGGATGCGCCGCGCCGTCCACCACCCGGTTGGCGAGCGCGGCTGCGGGGCCATGGCAGAACTTCGCCCAGCCCAGGGGGAACAGCCCCACCCCCCACATGCGGGTGGAACCGAGCTCGAAGCGGACAGGCAGCGAGCTGGGGCCGGTCGCGGTGAGCCGCGCGCCCCGGATCAGGTCGCCGCCCGGAACCGACGCATCGGGCCGGTCGCCTGCGAAGAAGCGCAGATTGGCCCATTCGGGCTGGAGCAGGTCCTTGACGCGCTGCCCGCCTTCGACGGTGAAGGTCGCGCGGTAGAAGGAGGAGAAGCATCCTTCGAGATCGGGCGGAGCCGGGAAAAAGCGCACATCAATCCGGCATTCCATCCCCCGTCCCCCCATTCGATACCCAAAGGGCGCGAAACGGCCCCAAGCCGCTTCACGCCCCTTGCGATTGGTCCTGCCCCGCCATGCGCAGAGCATGCCGGTCTTGCGATCAGGCGGGAAGAGCCTTCTTCGCCTGCGCGATGATCGCGGTGAAGGCGCCGCCTTCGTTCATCGCGAGATCGGCCATCACCTTGCGGTCCAGCTCGATCCCGGCGAGCTTCGCGCCGTGGATGAACTGCGAATAGGTCAGCCCTTCGGCGCGGACGGCGGCGTTGATGCGCTGGATCCACAGGGCGCGGAAGCTGCGCTTCTTCACCTTGCGGTCGCGATAGGCATACTGGCCGGCCTTCTCGACCGCCTGGCGGGCAACGCGAATCGTGTTCTTGCGGCGGCCGCGATAGCCCTTGGCCTGATCGAGGATCCGCTTGTGCTTGGCGCGGGTGGTGACGCCGCGTTTGATACGGGACATTGGCTAGTGCTCCTCAGTTCAGCCCGTAGGGCGCCCACTTCTTGATCACCTTCGCATCGGCGTCGGAAATCACGTCGGTCCCGCGGTTCTGGCGGATATACTTGCCGTTATGGCTGATCAGGCGGTGGCGCTTGCCGGCCACGCCGTGCTTCACCTTGCCCGTCGCGGTGAGCTTGAAGCGCTTCTTCACACCGCTCTTGGTCTTGAGCTTGGGCATTTTCGTCTCCTTGGTCGAAGACACGTCCGACCAGCCCTGGCAGCCCTTTCAGCCAGGCGGGCCGTGCAATCACGTGTCATTGAAGGGCGCGCCTTTATGCGCGGGACGGCCAAAAGGCAAGCCTTTCGGATCGGGCGGCCCGGCGTGGTCCCGGGGCGGCCCGGAGCGGGCAGGCGGGCGGAGGCTTGCCTGCCGCGCCCCCAGCCGCCAGCATGGCCGGCAGCAACAGGACGGGACAAATGCTGACCGAATCGATCCGCCATTGCCTGTCGAACCTCGCCACCTTCACCGGGCGCGATGCGAGGCGACAGTTCTGGCCATACGCCGCAACGGCCTTCGGCGTCACCATGCTGCTCTACATGGTGCCTTTCGCCCTGCTGATGGGGCAGAGCGTGGCGCGGATGCAGCGTTTCATGCAGGACCACCCGGACGAGGCGGCCGCGCCTGTCCCCGTCATCGTCGATCCCCATGCGATAGCGATCGACGGCTATCGCCCCGACTTGGTGCCCGACATCGCGATCATGGTGCCGCTGGTGGGCGGCACGGCCCTGCTGTTCATCGTGCTGGTGGCCGCCGCGGTGACTCGCCGCCTGCATGATTGCGGCCTGCCCGGCTGGCCTGCCCTGATCCCGGCGATCCTGCTGGCGACCGGCATGTGGCTGATGAGCGGGCTGTTCGGTTCGGTTGCGTCCGGCGGGGAGCCCGACATGAGCCGCTTCGCCCTCGCCTTGCTGAACAACCTCGCCTACCTGGCCAGCCTGTGCCTGCTGGCCGCCTGCCTCGCCCGCAAGGGCATGCCGGGAACCAATCGCTACGGCCCGCCGCCGGCCTGACCTGCCTTCCCGGATTCGTTTCCTTTCCCGCTGGCGGAAAGGGAAAAGGCCGGTCTATGGTCGCGTCAGGACAAAGCGGCTTTGGGGGGGCGGAATGGCCAAGGGGATTCGGCGCGATTCGCCAGGGTTGGCGCTCGTCATCCTGACGGGGATCGCCACGATCGGCTTCATCGACCGGATCGTGGTCAATGTGCTGGTCGAGCCGCTGAAGCAGGAATTCGGCCTTTCCGACACCCAGGTCTCGCTGATGGGCCTCGCTTTCGCAGTGCTCAACATCGTGGCGGGGATCGGCATCGCCCGGCTGGCCGAGCGGGTGCGGCGGCTGACGCTGATCGCGGCCGGCACGCTGATCTGGTCGGTGGCGACCGCGGCCTGCGGCGCGGTGGCGAACTGGACGCAGCTGCTGCTCGCCCGCGTGGGCGTGGGGCTGGGCGAAGCGATCGGCCTGCCGGGCAACCAGTCCGTGCTGGCGGATTACTTCCCGGCGCATCGGCGGGGCCTCGCGATGTCGGTGCTGATGCTCGCCCCGCCGGTGGGCGCGTTCATCGGCTTCGTCGGCGGAGGGTGGATCGCGCAAAACTTCAACTGGCGATGGACCTTCGCCCTGGCCGCTGTGCCCGGCATCGTGCTGGGCATCCTCGCCTATGCCTTCATCGCCGAGCCCGAACGGGGGCGGCATGATCCCGGCGCGGGGGACGAGGTGCCGCGGATCGGCGCGGTGCTGCGCCGTCTCCTCGGCCTGCCGAGCGCGCGCAACCTGGTGATCGGATCGACCCTGGCCGCGATGATCGGCTTCGGGCTCAACTATTTCTTCACCTCGCTGATGATCCGCGGCTTCGGCCTCTCGATCGGCGAGGCGGGGCTCTATGCCGGGCTCATCGCCAGCCTGCCGGCGGCGGTCTCCGTGGTCGGCAGCGGCTGGCTGGGGGATCGGCTGGGCGCACGGCATCCCGCCGCCTATGCCCTGATCCCCGGCCTCTGCATGCTGGTGGCCGGCCCGCTTTACGCCGTGGCGGTAACGCGGGAGAGCCTGGCATTGCTGCTGGGCCTGGTCACCCTCGCGGCTGTGCTGCAGTTCGGCTATCTCGGCGTCACCTTCGCCATGCTGCAGAACCTGATGCATCCGCGCATGCGGGCGACCGCATCGGCGATGCTCAACGCCATCTACGGCATGGCGGGCGGCTTCGGCCCGCTGATCCTGGGCACGCTGAGCGACAGGCTGCAGGCCGGCTTCGGCGAAGGCCACAGCCTGGCCCTTGCGATGGCGGCCATGGCGCTCGCCTATCTCTGGGCTGGCGCGCACTACCTGCTCGCCGCTCGCCATGTGGGCAAGGACCTCGCCGCCACGCGGGAAGGCCGGGCTTGATCTCCCGGATCCTCCCTGTCGCGCGGCGATGGGGAGGATCCGATTGTCTCTGAAGGCTCAGCCCAGCGCGGCCTGCAAGTCCTCCACCAGGTCGGTCTTTTCCCAGGGGAAGAAGCCACCTTCCGCCTTGCGCCCGAAATGGCCATAGGCCGCGCTCTTGCGGTAGATCGGCTTGTTGAGCTGCAGATGGGTGCGGATGCCGCGCGGAGTGAGGCCACCGAGCTTGTCGATCGAGCGGATCGCCTGCTCCAGCCGGTCATCCCCCACCGTTCCGGTGCCGTGGGTGTTCACATAGAGCGAGAGCGGCTCGGAGACCCCGATCGCATAGGCGAGCTGGATCGTGCAGCGCCTGGCGAGGCCCGCCGCGACGATGTTCTTGGCGAGATAGCGGGCGATATAGGCGGCGGAACGGTCCACCTTGGTCGGGTCCTTGCCCGAGAAGGCGCCGCCGCCATGGGGCGCCGCGCCGCCATAGGTGTCGACGATGATCTTGCGGCCGGTCAACCCCGCATCCCCGTCCGGCCCGCCGATCTCGAAGCTGCCGGTGGGGTTGATGTGATAGACCGTCTCGTCCGACAGCAGCTCGGGCGGGAGGATGTCGGCCACCACGCCCTTCACATAGGCCTTGAGCTCCGCCTCCTTCTCGCCCTCGTCATAGCCCGGCGCGTGCTGGGTGGAGACGACGATGGCGGTGGCGGCCGCCGGCTTGCCGTTCGCGAAGCGCAGCGTGACCTGGCTCTTGGCGTCCGGCTCCAGGAACGGCGCCACGCCCGAATGACGGTCCGCCGCCATGCGCTGCAGGATCTTGTGGCTGTAATCGAGCGTCGCGGGCATCAGGTCGGGCGTTTCGTCGCAGGCATAGCCGAACATGATGCCCTGGTCGCCCGCGCCTTCGTCCTTGTTGCCGCTGGCGTCCACGCCCTGCGCGATATGGGCGGACTGGCCGTGGAGATAGTTCGAGAATTCGAGCGTCTGCCAGTGGAAGCCGGCCTGTTCGTATCCGATGTCCTTCACCACGCCGCGCACGGTGCGCTCGATCTCCTCCAGCGCGCCGGAGGCCCAGGCTCCGTCCTCGTAGACGCCGCGGCAGCGGATCTCGCCCGCCAGCACCACGCGTTGGGTGGTGGTCAGCGTCTCGCAGGCCACGCGGGCTTCCGGGTCCTTGGAGAGGAACAGATCGACGATCGCATCCGAAATCTGATCGGAGACCTTGTCGGGATGACCTTCGGAGACACTTTCGGACGTGAACAGATAATCGGCACGCATTTCAGGCAGGTTCCCCCTTGTGGGTCTTCTCTTGGTCCAGGCATCGCCCGTCTAGCGGCGGCTCCGGCGCAAGGCAACGAAAGCTGCAAGCAGCAGGGTACCCGCCCAGCCCAGCGGCAGCAGGTTGCCCAGGCGGGCGAACAGGGTGGGCGGCAAGGCGGGCGGCACGACCCCTTCCAGGCGGTGCGCCCGGTGCAGCGGAACGTAGGACTGGACGACGCCGTGCGCGTCGATCACCGCGCTGATCCCGGTGGTGGTGGAACGCAGCACGGGCAGGCCTTCCTCCACCGCGCGCAGCCGGGCCTGGGCCAGGTGTTGCGGCGGCCCGAAGGAACCGAACCAGCCGTCATTGGACGGGTTGAAGATGTAGTCGGGCCGGTGAGCGCGATCCACCACCTGGCCCGAGAACACGATCTCGTAGCAGACCTGGATGCCCGCCTTGCCCCATGCCCCCAGATCGAGCGTGCGCGGGCCAGGCCCGGGCAGGAAGTCGATCGCGCCGGGCACGAGCCGCGTCGCCCCCAGCGGCTCCAGCAGCCAGCGCAGGGCGAGATATTCGCCGAAGGGCACCAGATGCGCCTTGGCGTAATCGCCGGCGATCCGCCCTTCGCCATCCAGCGCGACCACCGCATTGCGCGCGGCGAAGGCTTTGCCATCCCGGATCTCGAGCTCGTTGGTGCCGGTCAGCAGCATGCTTGAGGGGCCGATCACCCGCGCGACGCGCAGGCGGGTGAGGCCCGGGTCCGGGATCACGTTGTTGTAGTCGTAATAGCGCTGCGGATAGCCGTCCTCGAGATATTCGGTGATGCCCGATTCGGGCCACAGCACCAGCCGCCGCTCCGCCGGATCGCGGGGCAGGGTGAGGCCGGCCATCTTGCGGAACTTCGCGTCGAACAGGGCCGGCTCGTTGAGCACGTCCTGCGAGAGGTCCGGCTGCACCAGGGTGAAGCGCAGATGGCCCTGGGGCGTGCCGCCCGGCTTGAGGAACATCGCTCCGGCAAGCAGCACGGCGAGGGCGAGGGCCGGTGCGATTCGCCGTTCCCTTGCCAGCAGCGCCAGCGCCGCAGCGGCCAGCACCGCCAGGCCGGAAAGGGCGTAGGTGCCGAGCCAGGGCGCGAGCAGCGCGATGCCCGGATGCTTGAAGTCGCCCAGCAGGATCACCCCCAGCGGATCCCAGGCATAGCCGGTGAACACCCAGCCGCGCAGCCATTCGCCCACGATCCAGCAGCCGGCGAAGGCCAGGGCCAGCGGCCAGCCCCGGTCTCCCCGCGCGATCAGGCGCGCCGCGGCGGCGGAAAAGGCGGGATAGAGCGCGAGGTAGAGCGACAGCAGCGGCACCGCGAGCCAGCCGAGCACGGCCGGCATGTTCGCCTGGTAGGTGAAGGCGGTGGCGATCCAGTTGTTGGCGAAGCTGAAATGGGCGACGCCGAACAGCCAGCCCAGCCACCCCGCCTCCCGCCAGCCATCGGCGCGCGCCAGCAGCAGGAACAGCCCGGCGATCCCGGCCAGGGCAAGCGGCCACAGCCCCAGCGGCTGGAAGCCCAGCGCCCCCACAAGGCCCAGGCCCAGCGCGGCCAGGCGCGGATGGGCAGCGATTCGGGCCGAAATCGAAGGCACGGACGGCATCGCCTTCCCCTTGGCCTGCCCCGTCGCGCCGTGCAAGCCCGCGTATCCTCTCGCGCGGGCAGGGAAAGTGCGTACCGAGCTTAAGGAAGGCTCAAGCGGCTTCTCCTAGTCGAGCCGTTCGCAGCGATAGAGGGTCGAGCTTCCGATCTTGCAGCGATAGCCGCCCAGCGAGACCTTCGACACCGCGAAAGCCGTTCCGGGCTTGGGCGCGAAGCGGATGGTCTCGGTGGAGGTCTGGCGCCAGACCGCGCCTTCCTCGGTCACCACCAGCAGTTTGCCGCTCTGGGCGAACTTGGCATAGGCGATGGTGGTCTCGATCTGCTCGATCCGCGTGGGGGCGAGGCTTTCCGCCGCTTCTTCCGCTTCGGCCTGCGGCTTCTCCTTCCGTCCGGACTGGCCGAAGGCCTCGCGCTGTTCGGCAAGCTCGCGGGCGGGGTCCAGCAGGCCCGCCTGGCGCAGCACCTCGTCCATGCAGGTGTGGCGGGCCGATGCGCTTTCCTGCCCGGCGCAACGGGCGATCGCTTCCCAATTCCTTGCCGGATCCCCGGCGTCGGAGCCTGCCTGCGCGGCCGGCATGGCCAGTGCGGCAAGGCCGCCCGCCGCGATCAGGCGAAATGCGTTGATGCCGGCTGCGTTCATCTCTCTCCCTCCTTCCGCCTTGCGGAATGTTCGCAATGGCTTGACATGGCCATTGATCTCGAAATAAATCGTTTGCTAAAGATTAGCAGGCGAAATTACCCCTGCAAAGGGCGATATCCAGGAGATGGCCATGGCCGAGAAGATTACCGTGATGGACCCGCGCGGCTATCCCCCCAAGGTCGAGGGGAAGAGGCTCGCCAGCCGCCCGGAAAGCCTCGAAGGCAAGGTTCTCTACCTGATCGACTGCCTGTTCGATAATGCGGACGTGTTCATGGAGCAGCTCCGGCTGTGGTTCGCCGAGAACATGCCCAGCGTCGAGACTCGAACGATCAAGCCGCGCGAAAGCTGGGTCGACGATCCGGAGATGCGCGCCAAGGTGGTCGAGCACGGGGACGTGGCGATCATAGGCGTAGGCCTCTGAAGCACTTGTTGCCCCACGGTCGTGGGGTTTGCATTGGAGTTGGAAAAGGCCGGGATCCCGACGATCCCGGTGAGCACCCACGCCTTCGCGCGGCTGGCCCGGGCCACCACGCTGGCGGCGGGCATGCCCACCGTCCGCAACGCCTTCGTGCCGCAGCCCGTGGTGGGCCTCTCGCCCGGTGAACTGCGGGCCTATATCGAAGGCATCGATCCGGTCGCGAAGAAACCCTTCATGGAAGTGGTGCTGGACGGTCTCACCGGCCCGCTGACCGACGAGGATTACAAGGGCGCCACGTTCGAGCGCACCACGCCGCGCTTCCTTGAGCCCGACACGGAGGACAATCTCCGCCAGCTGTTCATCGAGCAGGGCTGGACGGACTACCTGCCGATCATCCTGCCGACCGAACAGCGGGTGGAGGCGATGCTGAAGGGCACCAGCCATGCGGGCGACAAGTTCGTGAATCGCATGTCGCCCACATCCTTCCGCGAGAAATGGGATTTCGATGTCGAGAAGGTGGCGATCAATGCGGTGATGGCGGGCGCGCGGCCCGAATATCTCCCCGTGATCCTGGCGCTGTGCTCGTCCGGCTTCTCCGCCCGCTCCAGCTCGACGACGAGCTGGGCGACGATCTCGATGATCAACGGCCCGATCCGCAGCGAGATCGGGATGAACAGCGGGATCGGCGCACTGGGCCCTTACAACCACGCCAATGCCACGATCGGCCGCGCCTATTGCCTGCTGAGCATGAACGCGCAGGGCGGATCGGAGCCGGGCAACACCTATATGGGCTCGGTAGGCAACAACTGGAACTACACCGCCTGCTTCGCCGAGAACGAGGAGCAGAGCCCCTGGGCCCCGTTCCATGTCGACAAGGGGCACAAGGCCGAGGAAAGCACCGCGGCGATCTTCTTCGGCGGCTGGTACACGCAGGCCGGCTTCGGCCCGCGCGAGAGCTGGCAGGAGAAGTTCATCCGCTGCCTGACCGCCGCGGATCACTTCTCGCCCCCCTTCATCCTGATGGACCCACTGGTGGCGCGCGATTTCCAGAAGCTGGGCTTCACCAAGCGGAGCCTGATCGAATGGTGCGCCGAAAATGCGAAGATGAAGGCGAAATATTACTGGGACGATCAGTGGACCACCACGCTGGTCAAGCCGCATGCCGTGGCGGGGGTCGAACCCTTCGCCAGCAGGCTGGCCGCCGCGCCCGACGATCTCATCAGCATCTTCCAGCCGGACGATATCGAGATCGTGGTGACGGGCGGGGAGACGCAGGGCGCCTTCAAGATGATCAGCGGCAGGTTGGTGGGAGGGCGGGGCCCGCGCGCCGCCGGCCAGGGCGGTTCGGGCCTGATCTCCATCGACGAATGGCGCTGAGAAATAGTTAGAATACTAATCTATTGTGTTCCTATTATTTCCTGCCTAACGTTCTCGGACGGATCATGAGCTGGATAGCGGGGGCGCGGAGAACGTGATGGATGCTCAGGTTTCTGAGGCCGAAACGCCTCTGACCGCACTTGCCCATGGCGGCGGCTGCGGCTGCAAGCTGTCGCCTTCGGTGCTGCGCGAATTGCTGGAAGGGCAGTTCGCGGCCTCCGGATTTCCGGGCCTGCTGGTCGGCAACGGCAAGGCGGACGATGCCGCGGTGTGGCAGCTCGACGGCGGACGCTGCATCGTCGCCACCACCGACTTCTTCATGCCGATCGTGGATGATCCCGGGGATTTCGGGCGGATCGCGGCCACCAACGCGATTTCCGATATCTATGCCATGGGCGCCCGGCCGCTCTTCGCTCTCGCCATCCTGGGCATTCCTCTCGGCAGAATCGGAACCGGCACTGTCCGCGCCATTCTCGCGGGCGGTGCGGAGACTTGCGCCAAGGCCGGGATTCCGGTGGCGGGCGGTCATTCGATCGACAGCGCGGAGCCGATCTACGGCCTTGCCGTGATCGGCGAATGCGCGCCCGACATGCTGAAGACCAATGCGGGGGCCCGGCCGGGAGACGTGCTGATCCTCACCAAGCCATTGGGGGTGGGCGTCTATTCCGCGGCCCTCAAGAAAGGCGAGCTCGACGCGGAAGGCTATGCCGAACTCGTCGCCAGCACCACCCGCCTGAACAGCGTGGGCGCGGCGCTGGGGCCCGATCCGGCCGTTCACGCCCTGACCGATGTCACGGGTTTCGGCTTGCTGGGGCATGGGCTGGAAATGGCGCGCGCGTCCGGCGTGGCGCTGGAGCTGGAGATGGACCGGCTGCCTTTCCTGGCCCGGGCCGCCGCGCTTGCCCGGTCGGGCAGGGTTACCGGCGCTTCGGGTCGCAACTGGGCCAGCGTGAGCGAGGCCGTGGTGCTGCCCGTCGGGCTGCCGCAATGGCGGCGCGACCTGCTGACCGATCCGCAGACTTCGGGTGGGCTGCTGGCCGCCGTGGCGGCGGCGGAGGCCGATCGCGTGCTCGCCTCCATCCGCGCCGAAGGCTTCGAGAGCGCGGCGATCGTGGGCCGCGTCGGTGAGGGGCGGCCGGAAATCGCAGTTATCACGAGAGACTAGGGAACGGGAAATGCAGGAATACGACCTCATCGTCATCGGCGGGGGAATGGCCGGGATGAGCGCGGCGCTCGCCGCGGCGCGGCTCGATCGCAAGGTCGCCATCCTCACCGGCGGCGTGCCGGGCGGGGAGTTGCTGAACATCGAGCGGGTGGACGGGATTCCGGGCCATGAGGATGGGATCGCGGGCTTCGACCTCTGCCCGATCACCCAGGAGCTCGCCGATGCCGCAGGGGCCGAATTCGTGATGGAGAAGGCGGAGGACCTGTCCTCCGAGGCGGGCGGCTGGAAGGTCGTTTCGGAAACGGGCGCGGAATATGTCGCGCCCGTCGTGATCCTGGCGATGGGTGCGCATGTGGCGAAGATGGACGTGCCGGGCGAGGAGGAGTTCACCGGCCGCGGTGTGTCGCATTGCGCGACTTGCGACGGGCCTCTGCTTCGCGGCAAGGTGGCTGTTGTCGCAGGAGGGGGCGACTCGGGGATGCAGGAAGCCATCACGCTCGCCGGCCATGTCGAGAAGGCGATCATCGTGACGCGCGAGGATGCCCTTTCGGGGCAGGCGGCCTATCGCGCCGGGGTCGAGGCCAGCGCGCGGATCGAGGTGGTCCCGGGCAGCGAGGTCGTCGCGATCGAAGGGGGCGACAAGGTCGGCAAGGTCCGCATCCGCAACCTCGCCTCGGGCGAGGAAAGCGAGATCGCGGCGGACGGCGTGTTCTCCTTCGTCGGCCTTCGGCCCAACCTGGCGCCGGCCGATGGCGTGGTCGCCATTGCGGATGACGGACGCATCGCAGTGGATTCCGAATTGCGGACCTCGGCCAAGGGCATCTTCGCCGCCGGGAATGTCCGCAGCGGCAATGGCTGGCGCGCGGCGGGCGCCATGGGCGACGGCACCAACGCTGCCCTGGCGGCCGAACGCTATCTCGCCTCGGGCGAATGGACCGGCTGAGCCATGGCCCGGAGGCGCGTGTGACCGGGCGGCGCCCTCCTTCCGTTTCGCGTGTGCTGGAAACGGCGATGGGCCGGAGATTGTGTGCCGAGCATGGCCATGCGCCCACCGTCGCCGCCATTCGCGAGGCAATCGATGGCGTGCGTCTGGCGGGCCGGGCGGCTGCGCCGGAAGAGCTGGCCGTGCAGGCGAGTGCGGTCCTTGCGGAGCAGGGGCGGGCGGGCTTGCGGCCGATCTGGAACCTGACGGGCACCATCCTCCACACCAATCTCGGCCGGGCGCAGCTGGGTGCCGGCGCGATCGCCGCAGCCAGCGCGGCCATGGCGCGCCCGGTGGCGCTCGAATACGATCTGGAAGCCGGCGGGCGTGGCGAGCGGGACGATCTGGTGCGGGATCTGCTGGCGGAGCTGAGCGGGGCGGAAGCCTCTGTCCTGGTCAACAACAACGCGGCCGCGGTGCTGCTGGTGCTCGACACGCTTGCGCGCGGGGGCGAGGTGATCGTCAGCCGGGGCGAGCTGATCGAGATCGGCGGCGCCTTCCGCATGCCGGATATCATGGCGGCGACCGGCGCCCGGCTGCGCGAAGTCGGCACCACCAATCGCACCCATCTGCGCGACTATGCCGAGGCGATCACGGACGAGACCAGGATGATCCTGAAGGTCCATCCGTCCAATTTCCGGATCGAAGGCTTCACCAGCGAGGTGGGGGCGGCCGAACTGGCGCCGCTGGCGCGGCGGGCCGGCATTCCGCTGGTGAACGATCTGGGTTCGGGCACGCTGGTCGATCTCGGCCGGTTCGGCCTGCCGCCGGAGCCAACCGTGCGCGAAGCGGTGGCGGAAGGTGCCGATATCGTCACCTTTTCGGGCGACAAGCTGCTGGGCGGCCCCCAGGCGGGCTTTGCCGTGGGGCGCGCCGATCTGGTCGAGAGGCTGAAGCGCAATCCGCTCAAGCGGGCGCTCCGGATGGACAAGATCCGCCTGGCGGCGCTGGAGGCCGTGCTGCGCGATTATCGGGCCGGGCGGGCCAATCCGACGCTGGTCTATCTCGGACGCACCGAGGAAGAGATCGCCGAAAGCGCCGCGCGGATCGCGCCTCACGCGGCCGAGGCGCTCGGTCCGCACTTCTCGGTCGAGGTGGTCGGCTGCCGTTCGCAAGTCGGCTCCGGCGCGTCGCCCACTTCGACCCTGCCCAGCGCGGGCCTGGCGATAAGGCCGCTGGGCGCCCTCACACTCGACCGGCTCGCGCTCGCCCTGCGGCGCCTGCCCGAACCGGTGATCGGCCGTATTCGCGACGGCGCCCTGCTGCTGGACCTGCGCTGCCTGCTCGCGCAGGAAGAGGCCGGCTTCCTGGAGAACCTGGCCGGGCTGGCCCTCCCTCCGGCCGACGGATGCTGACCGGGGCGGGCCGATGATCGTCGGCACGGCGGGCCATATCGATCACGGCAAGACCGCGCTGGTCAAGGCGCTCACCGGCGTCGATGCCGACCGGCTGGCGGAGGAGCGTGAGCGCGGCATCTCGATCGATCTCGGCTTCGCCTATCTCGACCGGCCGGACGGCTCGACCCTCGGCTTCGTCGATGTGCCGGGCCACGAACGCTTCATGCGCAACATGCTGGCCGGGGCCACCGGGATCGATTTCGTGCTGCTCATCGTCGCGGCCGATGATGGTATCATGCCTCAGACGCGCGAACATATTGCGGTTGTGGAACTTCTCGGCCTCTCGCGCGGCGCCGTGGCGCTGACCAAATGCGATCTGGTGAGCGAAGCGGCGCGAGCGGACGCCATCGCCCGGATCCGAGAGTTCCTCGCGCCGGGGCCGTTCTCCGAAGCGGAGATCCACCCCGTCTCCTCGCTGACCGGCCAAGGCGTGCCCGAACTGCTGGACATGCTCGACAAGGCGGCGAAAGAGGCGCCGAAGTGGAACGATCCGGGGCGCTTCCGCTTCGCGGTCGACCGCAGTTTTTCCCTGCAGGGTGCGGGCACGGTCGCCACGGGAGTGGTCTGGTCGGGAGAAGTGAAGCTCGGCGACAGCATCATGGTGAGCCCGCAGGGGATCGAGGCGCGGGTGCGTGCGCTGCATGTGCAGAACAAGCTGGCCGAGCGCGCCGGGCCGGGCGATCGCTGCGGGATCAATCTTGCCGGCAGGATCGATGCCGGGATGGTGAAGCGCGGCGATTTCCTGCTCGACCCTTTCATCCATGCCCCGGCGGAGCGGATCGACGCCGAAATCCGCCTGCTGGCGACCGAGCCCCGCCCCTTGCGCCATTGGAGCGCCGTGCGCGTGCATCATGGCGCGGCGGAAATCCCGGCACGGCTCGTGTTGCTGCAGGAGAAGCCCGTGGTGCCGGGGGAAAGCGCCTGGGTGCAGATCGTGCCGGAACGGCCCATGGCCGCCGCCGTGGGCGATCGCTTCGTGATCCGCGATTCCACTGGCAGCCGGACCATGGGGGGCGGGCGCATGCTCGACCTGCGCGCCCCGCAGCGTCGTCGCCGCCAGCCGCGCCGGCTCGACCAACTCGCTGCGATGGCGATCGAGGATCCCGCCCGTTCGCTTGCCGCGCAGCTTGCCGTATGGCCCTGGGCCGTGGAGCGGGATCGCTTCATCCGGGATCGCGCTCTCGGTCCGCTCCAGGCGCGCGCGGTGCTCGCCGCGGTCCCGCATGAGGAGGCGAGCGTGGACGGCACATCCTGGCTCTTCGGACAAGAGGTATGGGGAAAGCTCAAATGCAGCGCGCTGGGCGAGGTGGCGCTGTTCCACAAGCGCTACCCGCAATTCCTGGGCCCCAATCTCCAGCGGCTGGCGGGTGCTCTCGGCCCGCGCCTGGCATCGCGTCCGGCGGCCGCCTTTCTTTCCGGCATGGTCGAGCGCAAGCTGCTCGCGCGCGAAAGCGGGGTTTACCGCCTGCCCACGCACAAGCTCGGGCTGGACCGCTCCGACAGCAAGCTGTGGGAGAGAATCCGGCCGCTGCTGGCCGGGGAAGCGCGCTTCCGCCCTCCGCGCACGGGCCAGCTTGCCGAGATGCTGGGGTGCAGGGATTTCGACTTGCGCCGTATCCTTAAGGCGATGAGCCGGCAGAGCGAGGTCGTCGAGGTGGTGGAGGACCATTTCTTCCTCCGGGAAACCTTGATTGCCGTCGCGCAGATCGTGGGAGGCATCGCGGCGGAAGCGGAGGATGGCCTTTTCAGCGCTGCCCAATTGCGGGATCGGCTGGAAAACGGCCGCAAGGTGTCGATCCAGATACTCGAATATTTCGACCGGCAGGGCATCACCTTGCGGCGGGGCGACTTACGGATTGTCGATCCCCGCCGCCTGCGCCATTACTGCGAAGGAACCTCCGAAAGGGTTGGATAGGGGAAGAGAATCGTGCCCGGTGGCACGTCCGGACTTCAAATCCGGGTGGGGCTGTCAGTCAGTCCCGGGTGGGTTCGACACCCACTCTCTTCCGCCAACCCTTCGCCAGGAAAATGGCGGAGTAGCTCCTCCCCCGAGGGGGAGGATCGCTCCGCCTTCAGGCTTCTGCGTGTTGTTTGGCTCTTGCGAAGTCCTGCTGGGCGAGGAAGCGTTCGGCATCGAGCGCGGCCATGCAGCCGGTGCCGGCGGCGGTCACCGCCTGGCGATAGACATGGTCCATCACATCCCCGCAGGCGAAC
>Ga0164243_10003389_pt1 | contig 25538 bp, 21 predicted proteins | sample OricompcompostOP_FD_108781 | JGI IMG/M metagenome (GOLD analysis project Ga0164243, IMG submission 108781) | Organic Plus compost microbial communities from Emeryville, California, USA - Original compost - Organic plus compost (OP) | ecosystem: Engineered > Solid waste > Mixed feedstock >...
CCGGCGGCGATGGTGCCGATGCCCGACTGCGAGACCAGCTTCACGCACACCTTGGCGCGCGGGTTGATCTGCTTCAGGTCGTAGATGAGCTGGGCCAGGTCCTCGATGGAATAGATATCATGGTGCGGCGGCGGCGAGATGAGCATCACGCCGGGGGTGGAATGCCGCAGGCGCGCGATTTCCACCGTCACCTTGAAACCGGGGAGCTGGCCGCCTTCGCCGGGCTTGGCGCCCTGGGCCACCTTGATCTCGATTTCCTCGCAATTGTTGAGATATTCCGCCGTCACGCCGAAGCGGCCGGAGGCCACCTGCTTGATGGAGGAATTGGCATTGTCGCCATTGGGCCGCGGGCGGAAGCGCTCGCGTCCCTCGCCGCCTTCGCCGGAGACGGCCTTGGCGCCGATGCGGTTCATGGCGATGGCCAGCGTTTCGTGCGCTTCCGGGGACAAGGCACCCAGCGACATGCCGGGGGTGACGAAGCGCTTGCGGATGGAGGTGGTGCTCTCCACCTGCTCCAGCGGCACCGGCCTGTCGGAGAGCTTGAAGTCCAGCAGATCGCGCAGATGGATGGGCGGCAGGTCGCGCAACGCCTGGCTGTACCTCAGATACTGCGAATAGGCGTCGTTGGCGACGGCCGACTGCAGCATGTGGATGAGATTGCCCTCGAACGCATGGGTCTCGCCGCCCCGGCGGTAGCGGTAGAGCCCGCCGACCGAAAGCGAGGGCGTATCGGTGTCGAAGGCCGACTTGTGCAGCTCGATGAGCTTCTTTTCAATGCCGGGCAGGCCGATGCCGGAAACGCGCGACGGCATGCCGGGGAAGAACTCCGCCGCCAGCGCGCGGGAGAGGCCCACGGCCTCGAAATTGTAGCCGCCGCGATAGGACGAGATGACCGAGATGCCCATCTTGGACATGATCTTCATCAGGCCCTGATTGATGGCATAGCGGAAGCGCTCCATGCACTCGTCGAACGTGAGGTCCCCGAAGAGCCCGCGCTGATGCCGGTCAAAGATGGTGTATTCGGTGAGGTAAGCGTTCACCGTGGTGGCGCCCACGCCGATCAGCACCGCGAAATAATGGGTGTCCAGGCATTCCGACGACCGCACGTTGATGGAAGCGAAGGTGCGCAGGCCCTGGCGCACCAGGTGCGAATGCACGCCGCCCGTCGCCAGGATCATGGGCACGGCCATGCGGTCCGGGCCGATATTCTCGTCGGTCAGGAAGATATGGGCATGACCGGTGCGCACCGCATCCTCCGCTTCCTCGCGGATGCGGTCCAGCGCCTTGCGCAACGCGCCCTCGCCTTCGTTCACGGGGAAGGTGCAATCGATCTCCGCCGCGTCCTTGAACTTGGCCTTCAAGGATGCATAGAGCTTGTTGGTCAGGACGGGGCTGTCCAGCACCGTCACCTGATGGTCCCCGGCATCCGTGTCCAGCACGTTGACGAAATTACCGAAGCGGGTCTTCAGGCTCATCACCCGGAATTCCCGCAAGGGGTCGATGGCCGGGTTGGTCACCTGGCTAAAGCCCTGGCGGAAGAAATGCTCCAGGTTACGGTAGCGGTTGGAGAGGACAGCCAGCGGCGTGTCGTCGCCCATGGAGCCCACGGCTTCCTTGCCGTCCTCCACCATGGGCTGGATGAGGAGCTCGGTCTCTTCCATGGTGAAGCCGGCGGCCACCTGGCGGGTGCGCAGCTCCTGCTTGTCCAGGACCCGGGGCTTGTAGTCCTTGGGGGACTTCAGGCTCGCCTCTTCCTTGAAGTTGGAGACCCATTTGTCGTAGGGGCGCTCGGCGGCGAGCTTGTCCTTGATCTCGCGGTCGTGGAAGAACCGGCCTTCCCGCAGGTCCACGGCGATCATCTGGCCCGGGCCCAGACGGCCCTTCTCCATAACATCGCTTTCCGGCACCAGCACCATGCCGGTCTCGGAACCCGCGATCAGCAGGCCGGAGCGGGTGACGGTGTAGCGCAAGGGGCGCAGGCCGTTGCGGTCCATGCCGGCGACCACCCAGCGGCCGTCGGTCGCGGCGATGGCGGCCGGGCCGTCCCAGGGTTCCATGACCGAGTTGCAGAAGGCATACATGGCCCGGTGCGCATCCGGCATGGTGTCCTTGTTGGACCAGCTCTCGGGGATGAGCACGGTTTTCACCAGCGGCGCGGTACGCCCGGCCCTCACCAGCACCTCGAAGACGGCGTCCAGCGCCGCCGAATCCGACGAGCCCGGCTGGATGATCGGCTTGATCATCGCCGAATCCTCGCCGAAGGCGAGAGAGGCCATGCGAATCTCGTGGCTCTTCATCCAGTTGGTGTTGCCCCGGATGGTGTTGATCTCGCCGTTATGCGCCAGCATGCGGAAGGGCTGCGCCAGCCGCCATGTCGGGAAGGTGTTGGTGGAATAGCGCTGGTGATAGATGGCGAAGCTGGAGACGAAACGCTCGTCGTTCAGGTCCGGATAGAAGACGGAGAGCTGCTCCGCCAGGAACATGCCCTTGTAGATGACCGAACGGCAGGAGAGCGAGCACACATAGAAGTCGTTGATGGACTCCTCGCGCACGCGCTTCTCGATGCGGCGGCGGATGAGGAAGAGCTGGCGCTCGAATTCATCCTCGTCGGCGCCGGTCATGTTGGCGATCATGATCTGCTCGATCTCGGGGCGTGTGGCATTGGCCTTGGCGCCGATGATCGAGGTGTTCACCGGCACCTGGCGCCAGCCGTAGATATAATGCCCGGCGCGCAGGATCTCGGTCTCCACGATGGTGCGGCAGGATTCCTGGGCGGCATAGTCGGTGCGCGGCAGGAACACCATGCCGACGGCCAGCGCGCCTTCCTTGGGCTCATGGCCGGTCTTGCGCACGTGGTCCTTGAAGAATTCCTGCGAGATTTCCACATGGATGCCCGCGCCGTCGCCGGTCTTGCCGTCGGCGTCCACGGCGCCGCGGTGCCACACGGCCTTCAAGGCCTCGATGCCCTTCAGCACCACGTCCCGGCGGGCCGTGCCGTCGATGGAGGCGATCATGCCGACGCCGCAGGCGTCATGCTCCAGTTCCGGATAGTAGAGGCCTTCGCGTTCCAGGCGATCCAGCTCGTCCTGCCAGGGGGCCGGATGCCCGGTCTTCATGATTTCGGTCATGGCAATCTCCTCAGGATGCCTGGGCCAGGGCCGCGTCGGCGGACTGGCGTGCAGTCAGATAGGTATGGATGGCGTCCGCCGCGTCGCGCCCGTCGCGGATGGCCCAGACCACCAGCGAGGCGCCGCGCACGATGTCTCCGGCGGCGAACACGCCCTCCAGATTGGTCATCATGGTGCGGAAGTCGATATGCACCGTGCCCCAGCGGCTGACGTCCAGCTCCGGCGCGCCGAACAGCTTGGGCAGGTCCTCGGGGTCGAAGCCCAGCGCCTTGATGACGATATCGGCATCGAGCGTGAATTCCGAGCCCGGCACCGGCTCGGGCGAGCGGCGGCCCGATGCGTCGGCGGCGCCGAGACGCATGCGGATGGCCTTCACGCCGGTCACCGTCTCGTCGCCCAGGAAGGCCTGGGGAGCGGCCAGCCAGATGAATTCCACGCCTTCTTCCTCGGCATGGGCCACCTCGCGGGTGGAGCCGGGCATGTTCTCGCGGTCGCGCCGGTAGAGGCATTTCACCGACTTGGCGCCCTGGCGGACGGCGGTGCGCACACAGTCCATGGCGGTGTCGCCGCCGCCGATGACCACGACATTCTTGCCCTTGGCATCGAGCGTGCCGTCCTCGAACTCGGGCACCGCATCGCCCAGCCCGTTCCGGTTGCTGGCGGTGAGATAGGTGAGGGCCTGGTGGATGTTCTTCAGGCCCACGCCCGGCATCTTGAGATCGCGCTTCTTGTAGACGCCGGTGGCGATCAGCAGCGCGTCATGCCTGGCGCGCAGCTCTTCCAGCGTGGCGTCCGTGCCCACCTCGAAATTGGTGTGGAAGGTGATGCCGCCCTCGGTCAGCTGCTGGGTGCGGCGCTCCACCACATGCTTTTCCAGCTTGAAGCCGGGAATGCCGTAGATCATGAGGCCACCCACGCGGTCGTAGCGGTCGTAGACATGCACCTGATAGCCCTTGCGGCGCAGGCGGTCGGCGGCGGCGAGGCCACCCGGCCCGGCGCCGATGATGCCGATGGACTGCGACAGCTCCCGGCGCGGCTTGATGGGCTTCACCCAGCCGTTCTCGAAGGCCATTTCGGTGATGTAGCGCTCCACGGCGCCGATGGTCACCGACTCGAAACCCTTCTCGATGACGCAATTGCCCTCGCACAGGCGGTCCTGCGGGCAGATGCGGCCGCACACTTCGGGGAAGGTGTTGGTGCCCTGGGAGACGTCATACGCCTCCTCCAGGCGGTCTTCCGCCGTCAGCTTCAGCCAGTCGGGGATGTTGTTGTGCAGCGGGCAGTGGATCTGGCAGAAGGGAATGCCGCACTGCGAGCACCGGCCCGCCTGCTCCGCGGCCTTTTCTTGGGCGAATTCCTTGTAGATTTCATGGAAGTCGTCCCGGCGCGATTCTGCCGACCGCTTTTCCGGCCGCTGCTGCCCCGTTTTGACGAAACGCAACATTCTCTGGCTCATTCAACTGCTCCTGTGGCTGGCGCTCGAATTGTGGGATGCGCACGCCAAAAATGCACGAAAACCCGCCCGATGCTCCTGCTGACGCCGGCAAAACAGCGCCCAATGCCGGAAGACCGATTTCATCAGGGACGAGGATTTCGGTGTTCACCTGTTTCAGCGCGGCAGTATACGGACATCCTCCACAAAATTCGAGGCTTTTTTCACATTTAGGTCAATATTTATGACCTTAATTGCGACTCGCAAGGGGGAGATGGCCCGAAATTGCGCGGAGTCTGTCAATTTTCTCGAAAATTTAGTAAACATGTGTGTACTAAATGAACCCGGCAACACTTCCGGCGGGGCATGACGACGGTTCCGCTCCGGGGCCGGGAATGCTATAAGCACCCGAGCGGCCGGTTGCCGGGTCCGCGAGAACTGGTTCCGCTGGAATTTGGGGACAAGTAATTTATGGATTTTCTGGAATTCTGGCGGGCGGCGCTGCTCGGCCTGGTCGAGGGGCTGACCGAATTTCTGCCCGTATCCTCCACGGGGCATCTCATCCTGATGAGCGATTTCCTGGGCTTTGAGGGCCCCGGCAATCACCTCTTCGAGATCGTCATCCAGCTGGGTGCCATCCTCGCCGTCTGCTGGCTCTACTGGGGGCGGCTCTTCGGCGTGGTGAAGACGCTCTTCGCCGCCCGCCGCTCGCAGGTCTTCACCCGCAATCTCCTGCTGGCCTTCCTGCCGTCCGCGGTGGTGGGCGTCATCGCCTACAGCACCATCAAGGCGTATCTGATGAACTCCACGGTGGTGGCCGTCATGCTCATCCTGGGCGGCATTGCCATCCTCATCATCGAGCGGGCGGTCAAGCACCCCCGGCACATGGATATCGAGGAGATGCCCGCCTGGACGGCCTTCAAGATCGGCGTTTTCCAGTGCGTCGCCATGATCCCCGGCGTCTCGCGCTCGGGCGCCACCATCATGGGGGCGCTGCTGGTCGGCGTGGAGCGCAAGACGGCGGCGGAATTCTCCTTCTTCCTGGCCATCCCGACCATGTTCGCCGCCACGATCTACGATCTCTACAAGAATCGCGGCGCGCTGACCCCCGACGGCCTGGAACTCATCGCCGTCGGCTTCATCGTCGCCTTCTTCTCGGCGCTCATCGTGGTGAAGCTCTTCATCGGCTTCGTCAGCCGCTTCGGCTTCGCCCCCTTCGCCTGGTACCGCATCATCATCGGCGCCCTGATGCTGGGGTTGATTTTTATTTAGTCCCTCATTTTTTGTCCCTCAGGCGCCGGGCGGGGCACGTCCGTGCCCCTTGGCTTCCGCGCAAACGTGCGCGCGCGCCGGTCGGCGCATAGTCGCTTCGCTCCATTTTTTGAGTCCCTCAGGCGCCGGGCGGCGGGCGTCCGCCCGCCTTGGCTTCCGCGCAAACGTGCGCGCGCCGCGGTCGCGGCATAGTCGCTTCGCTCCATTTTTTTTGAGTCCCTCAGGTGCCGGGCGGCATGCGTCCGCATGCCTTGGCTTTCGCGCAAAAGTGCGCGCGCCGCAGTCGCGGCATAGTCGCTTCGCTCCATTTTTTTGAGTCCCTCAGGCGCCGGGCGGCATGCGTCCGCATGCCTTGGCTTCCGCGCAAACGTGCGCGCGCCGCAGTCGGCGCATAGTCGCTTCGCTCCATGCTCTCGTCGTTACTCGGGCTTCTTTGGGTTCTTGGCCGTCTTGAAATCCGTTCGGGCTGAGCTTGTCGAAGCCCGGCCGCAGCTTGAGCGCTGGCGGCCCTTCGACAGGCTCAGGGCGAACGGAGCGTGTTCCGAGCGTTTCCGCCCGGAATGGCCCGCCCTATTGCGGCGCGGGCGCCGTGAACTGGCCGTGTTCGCGGAAGCGCCAGAGATAGGTGGGCACATTGGCCTCCATACTGTCGGGTGTGAGGCCGAGGGCCTTGAAGCCGTCCAGCTTGGGGTCCGCCACATTGTCGTGCCTGAGCATCTTCACCTGGTCGCCGGTCAGCGGCGCGCCGGGCAGCCAGCCGGTCAGCCCGGCCATGAAGCCGGCAAGGCCGAAGGGCAGGGGCACCAGGAGCCGCCGGCGCTCCGTCACCTTCAGCACATAGTGCAGAATCTCCTTGAAGGTGCAGACATGCGGGCCGCCCAACTCGTAGATCTTGCCGGCGGCCTTGTCCTGGCGGATGGACTCGACGATGGCATCCGCCACGTCGCCCACATAGACCGGCTGGAATTTTGTATGGCCGCCGCCGACCAGGGGCAGGACGGGCGACAGGCGGGCCATGGCGGCGAAGCGGTTGAAGAACCTGTCCTCCGGGCCGAAGATGATGCTGGGCCGGAGAATCGTCGCCTTGGGGAAATGCGTCATGACCGCGGCCTCGCCCCGCGCCTTGCTGCTGCCATAGGCCGAGTCCGAATGGGGGGCCGCCCCGATGGCCGAGATGTGCACCAGCCTGGCCACGCCGGCGGCGGCGGACAGGCGGGCGATGCGCTCGGCCCCCATGGCGTGCACGGCGCCGAACTTCTGCTGGCCGCTTTCCGCCAGGATGCCGACAAGGTTCACCACGGCATAAGAGCCTTCGATGGCGCGGGCGGTGGAGCGCTCGTCGCGCACATTGGCCTGCACCAGCTGAATCTGGCCGACGCTGCCCATGGGCTTGAGGAAGAGAGCGGCGTTGGGGTTCCTCACCGCCACCCGCACGCGCCACCCGGCGTCTGCCAGCCGGCGCACCAGATGCCGTCCGATGAAGCCGGAACCACCGAAAATCGTTACCAATTTGCTGGCCATGAGATGTCGTCCTTCAGCCGGTAGGGTTGCACCTTTTTCGGCACTTTATGGCCCCTCCGGGCCCCGCCGTCCAGTCCCTTGGCGGCATGCCGCTGCACAGGCTCCATATAAGATGTGAAAACTCCGTTGAAAACGTGTCGCGGCTATTGACAGAGGGTGCGGGCTTGCGTACCACTTCCCCCGCACTGCCCGCAAGGGACAGCGACGATGCCCAGGTGGCGGAATTGGTAGACGCGCTAGCTTCAGGTGCTAGTGTCCGTATGGACGTGGAAGTTCGAGTCTTCTCCTGGGCACCATCCCGCGCTTTTTGAGCGCCGGACGGCGTACCACCCGGAATGGTGAAAAAGAACTGACGGTTCGGGGCCTCCCTTTGGGGGGCTTTTTGCGTTCCAGGGGCCTGGCATGGGCGATGGAGCGGTGCCGCGGCGCCTTGCCAGCGGAAGTTAACCTGCGATAAAGTCCCTTTGCGTAGTGTGATGCGGCGAATGGCCGGATATCGGCATGCCGCGTGTTTCTGGACTTCTTCGCATCGGCCCTATATAATCGGGAAGACCAGATGAGGAGAGAGTATATGAGTCAGACAGTTCTCGTGCCCGGTGGGGGCGGTCAGTTCTAGGCCGGCGGCCGAAGGATTCGGCGTGCCGGGGAAGTGCCCGGAGAAGGTCGCTGATGCGGCCTTTATTTTTGATCGGACCTGAGAAGAGATGGAGCTGCTGCTGATCTTCGCGCTGATCGCCGGTCTTCTGCTGTCGGGGCTTGTCGGCTGGGTTTGCGCCATCACTTATCCGGAGCATGTCTGCGCCTTCGCCTGCCGCTGCTGGGACAGTCTCGTCTTCACCTGCAAGCGGGAGTGGGTGCTCTATGGCGTCCTCGCCTTTATCCTCATCCTCATCTTCAACTGGGCGATACCCCAGTTCTCCGACGAAACGGGGCCGAAGGCCGTGCTCATCGCCGCGGCATTCGCCGCCATCGGCTGGGTTGTCTCCTCCACCGTGACGCGGGCCCAGGGCCGGCTTCAGGCCACGCTCTCCTTCGTCGAGCATATGCGCTCCAGCCCGCTGTTCATCGCCCATCAGCACAATGCCAGCCTGCTGCTGCCCTACGGCACCACCTTCGAGATCGCCGACATATCCCGGGAATACACAAGGTTCCTCACAGCCGACGTGGCGCAGCGGTCCGGCGGCGCTCAGGGCTGCACCGCCGGTCTCTGCAAGGGCGCCCGCGTCTTCGGCAATTATCAGGACGTGCCGCTTCTCAGCTCCGCCATCTACCTGCTCAATTCATTCGAATCCATCGCCGGCGCCATTTTGCTGGGAAAGGCCGACGAGGCCTATTTCCGGCGTTATGCCATCTACATCCTGCAGGACTTCTTCGACCGTTACGTCCACCTCATCGCCTTCTTCAACAAGGGCGACCGGAACGGGCAGTTCAGCGATCTGATCAAGCTCCTGAACAAATGGCATTGGAAAATGCCGGAAAATCACCGGCCGGCGATACCGGGGGATGCCGTCCAGCGCCGCGACCGGGCACCCTGGCGCCGTATCGAGGCCTCCTGGGCGTTGCAGAAGCGCAGTTATGACGCCCGCCGCAAGGAGGCTCACGACGCGGCGCGGCAATCCTCCGCCCGTATAAGGAAGACGGGCTAGCCGGCGATTCCGGCTCCCCGTGGGGCGTCGGACGCCATATAGTCCGCCTGGTCCCGTTCCATCCATTCATCGACGGCACGTCATGTCTTCCTACATCCTTCCCATCCTCCTGCTTGTCGCCTCCAACACCTTCATGACCTTCGCCTGGTACGGGCATCTGAAATACCCGGCTTCCGCCATCTGGGCGGCGGTGCTGGTCAGCTGGGGGATCGCCTTCTTTGAATACTGGTTCGCGGTGCCGGCCAACCGCATGGGGCACGCGGTCTATTCCGTGGCGCAGCTGAAGACCATCCAGGAGGTGGTGACGCTCTCGGTCTTTGCCCTCTTCTCGGTCTTCTGGCTGGGCGAGGCCTTCACCTGGAACCAGGCCGTGGGTTTTGCCCTCATCGCGGCGGGCGCGGCGTTCGTCTTCCTGCGGCCGCTTTGAGCCCGGATATCTTTTTCTGGCATGAGGTGGGGCACAAAGCTATGATCCGCCGACAGTAAATTGATTTGAGACCCGAGAGGCCATGACCATCACTTTGCACAAGGGCGATCTGCCGGACGGGCTGAGCTTCGGCGCCGCGGTTGCCGTGGATTCCGAAACGCTGGGGCTGAACCCGCACCGCGACCGGCTGTGCGTCGTCCAGCTCTCGGCCGGCGACGGCAACTGCCACCTGGTGCAGTTCGCCAAGGGATGCTACGACGCGCCCAACCTCAAGGCCCTGATGCTCAATCCCAACGTCACCAAAATCTTCCATTTCGCGCGCTTCGACCTGGCGGCGATCTATCACTATCTGGGCGTCATGCCCGAGCCGGTCTACTGCACCAAGATCGCCTCCCGGCTGACCCGCACCTATACGGACCGTCACGGCCTGAAGGACCTGTGCAAGGAACTGCTGGAGGTGGATATCTCCAAGCAGCAGCAGTCCAGCGACTGGGGCGCGCCGGAGCTCACGGCGGCGCAGCAGGACTATGCGGCGGGGGACGTGCTCTATCTCCATCGCCTGAAGGAAAAGCTGGATGCGCTCCTGGAGCGCGAGGGACGCACCGAGATGGCCAAGGCGGCTTTCCGTTTCCTGCCCACCCGCGCCCTTCTCGACCTCAAGGGCTGGCCGGACGTTGATATCTTCGCCCACTGACGGGCAAACGGCTGCGGTTCCGGGGCTTCCCGGTTTTTCATTGAATTGGCATGGTTTTCGCATAAGATTCGCTTGAACGATGGTTCCAACGAACCAAATCGATACCAACAGCCGGCCTGTCGGAAGCCGCGAGCAAGGCGTGGGGCGCGGACTCCCCTCCGTGCTCCATCCGGTAAGACAGGGCCAATCAGCCATCGAAGGATCATCCAGGCGGCATGTCCGTACATACTGAGGCATCGGTGACAAGGTTGCGGCGGGAAAAGGCCCCCTCCAACGTCAAGCGTCCGCGCCGCCGGCCGGTGGCGCGCTGGCTGCGCATCCTCGTGCCCGCGGCGGCGGTGCTGCTGCTTGCCGTCATCATCATCTGGCCGATGCTGCGCAATACCGAGCCGGGCTTCACCCTCTCCTTCACCGATGTCAGCAATTACGACGACCGCCTGCGCATGCAGCAGCTGCGGTTCGAGGGCACCGACGAACATGGCCGGCCCTTCGTGGTCACCGCCGGCAGCGCCACCCAGGACGCCTCCGGCCAGACGGCGGTGCAGCTGGCCGACGTCACCGCCAACGTGACCATGGACGAGAATGTATGGCTCAACCTGGACGCCCGGTCCGGCCTCTTTGACGACAAGAAGGAAATGCTGACCCTCAACGGCGACGTGAATCTCTATTCCAGCCTGGGATACGAGGTACACGGCAGCGACGTGGTGCTGAACCTCGCCAACAGCACCGCGAGCAGCGGCAAGGCGGTGCGCGGGCAGGGGCCGCTGGGGCGGTTCGAGGGCGGCAGCTTCACCACCGACCTGAAAACCGAGCGCTTTACCGTGAGAGACGGCGTGACCATGACCATCTATCCGATCGGCGGTCCCACCTCGGGGGCGGCAGGACAATAAAGGTGTTTGAATGAAGAGATGTTTGAGTTGGGGTGTCCTGGCGGCGGGCCTGGCGGCGGCATGTTGCGGCCCGGCCATGGCGCAGACCCCGGGGGCGCTGACCTACGACACGACCAAGCCCATCGATGTGGAAGCCGACAGTCTGGAAGTGCGCGAGGAAGGCCGCACGGCCATCTTCACCGGCCATGTCCGCGCCGTGCAGGGTGACCTCAAGCTCACCGCCTCGGAAATCCGCGTCTATTACCGGCACGACGGCGCCGAGGAAGGGCTCATCGCCCGTATCGACGCCAACGGCGCGGTCACCATCTCCACCAAGGAAGAGACGGCCAGCGGCGACTGGGCCATCTATGACGTGGATCAGAAGATTCTCACCCTGGGCGGCGCCGTGGAGATTCAGCGCGGAGAGAACACGGTGAAGGGCCAGCGCCTGGTGCTGGACCTGGCGTCGGGGCAGACGCGCATCGAATCCGGCACCGGCTCCGGGCGGGTGCGCGGCGTCTTCTCGCCCAATACGACGGAGGACGGCAATGCAACCGAATGAGCATGGTAGCAAGCTGCAGGTTCATCTCATGCAAGAAGCCGGCCAGTCTGTGCGTCATCCTCACCAAATCTTAAGGGCTTCACGATTGAATGAGGCTGGTTATGGCTGCTGAGGATATCAAGACAACGCGCGATGGCGTGGCGGACGGGCCGCAGATGCCCCGCCTGGTGGCGGAGCCGGGCGGCCTGGTGGTCAACACCATCGGCAAGAAGTATCGCAAGCGGCCGATCCTGCGTGGCATCAGCCTGTCGGTGAAGCGCGGGGAAGTGGTGGGGCTCCTGGGGCCCAACGGCGCCGGCAAGACGACGTGCTTTTACATCGTCACCGGGCTCGTGGCCCCGGATTACGGATGGATTATGCTGGACGGTCAGGACATCACGGCCACGCCGATGTATCGCCGGGCGCGCATGGGGATCGGCTATCTGCCGCAGGAAGCCTCCATCTTCCGCGGCATGAATGTGGAGGAGAATATCCTGGCGGTGCTCGAGGTGGTGGAGCCGGATGCCGACAAGCGCCGCGCCGAGCTGGACGAGCTTCTGGAGGAGTTCTCCATCGGCCATCTGCGCACCGTCTCGGCCATGGCGCTCTCGGGCGGCGAGCGGCGGCGCGTGGAGATTGCCCGGGCGCTGGCCGGGCGGCCGCATTTCATGCTGCTCGACGAGCCCTTCGCCGGCATCGACCCCATTGCCATCAACGATATCCGCGAGCTGACGGTGCACCTGAAAGACCGCGGCATCGGCGTGCTGATCACCGACCATAATGTCCGCGAGACGCTGGATATCATCGACCGCGCCTACATCATCTATGACGGCCAGGTGCTGATGGAGGGGCGGCCCGAGGAAATCGTCGGCAACGAGGATGTGCGCCGCGTCTATCTCGGCGAGCGGTTCAGCCTTTAAGGGGACGTCCGAAGATGGCCCTGTCACCCCGATTGGAGCTTCGCACCAGCCAGACGCTGGTGATGACGCCGCAACTGCAGCAGGCGATCAAGCTCCTGCAGATGTCCAATCTGGATCTCAGCCAGTTCGTCGAGCAGGAAGTGGAACGCAATCCGCTTCTGGACGTGGAGAGCGGCGACGCGGACGGGGTGGGTGGCGACGACTGGGGCGGCGAGGACGGCGAGCCGCGCGTCGGGGCCGATACGGTCAGCCAGACGGTGGACCAGTCCCTCAACAATGATTTCGAGGCGTCCACCGGCGACAATGCGCCGCTGGATGCCGATTTCGAGAATGTGTTCGACAAGGACGTGGCCCAGTCCGGCCCCGGGGACGGGCCGTCGCTCGGCGGCAGCTACGGCTCGGGCAACGGTGCTGCCGCCGGCGCCGGCAACGTGCTGGAACAGACCCTCAGCGAGACCCGGAGCCTGCGGGATCATCTGGAGGAGCAGCTCGTGGCGGCGACGCCCACGGCGCAGCACCGGATGATCGCCCTCTACATCATCGATTTCATCAACGAGGCGGGCTATCTCACCGAACCCGTGGAGAGCATCTGCGAGCGGCTGGGGGCCGACCGCGGCATCGTCGAGGAGGCGCTGGCCCTCGTGCAGTCCTGCGATCCCGTGGGCGTCGGCGCGCGGGACGTGGCGGAATGCCTGGCCCTGCAGTTGAAGGAGAAGGACCGCTTCGACCCGGCCATGGCGGCGCTGGTCGACAATCTGGAGCTCCTCGCCCGTCAGGATTTCTCCAGTCTCATGCGGGTGTGCAATGTGGACCGCGAGGATCTGATGGAGATGCTGGCCGAAATCCGCGCGCTCAACCCCAAGCCGGGGTCGACCTTCGGCGGCGAGGCCGTGCAGACCCTGGTGCCGGACGTCTTCGTACGCCCGGCGAGCGACGGGGGCTGGGCCATCGAGATCAACAGCGACACCGTGCCGCGCGTGCTCGTCAACTCGCGCTATTACGCGACGGTGCGCAAGACCGCCAACGGCAAGGACGAGAAGAACTATCTCTCGGACTGCCTGCAGTCGGCCAACTGGCTGGTGAAGGCGCTGGACCAGCGGGCCCGCACCATCCTCAAGGTGTCGGCCGAGATCGTGCGGCTGCAGGACGCCTTCCTGCGCCACGGCATCAGCCACCTGAAGCCGCTCAACCTGCGCATGGTGGCGGAGGCCATCGGCATGCATGAGAGCACGGTCAGCCGCGTCACGGCCAACAAGTACATGGCGACGCCGCGCGGCGTCTTCGAGCTCAGATATTTCTTCAGCTCGGCCGTGGGCACGGGCGAAGACGGCGACGGCCATTCCGCCGAGGCGGTGCGCCATCGCATCAAGCGGCTCATCGATGATGAGTCGCCCAACAAGATCCTCTCCGACGACAAGCTGGTGGAGCTCCTCCAGCAGGAGGGGATAGACGTGGCGCGCCGCACGGTGGCGAAGTATCGGGAAGCCATGAACATTCCGTCGTCGGTCCAGCGGCGCCGCCTGAAAAGGGTGCTTGCATTGTGATGGAGGCGTGTATCCCGAGGCCGTGCTATGCTGTGAAGGCGAGTTGATTCACGGTTGACAAGGGACGGAGCGCGGACCTAAGGTCGCGCCCGCCCGAATGCGAGGGGACCCGGGGTCGGACTCCGGGCGCCCGCTCAGATGAAACGAGGCTGAACATCATGCGGATTAACGTAACTGGCAAACAGCTCGACGTCGGCGATGCCCTGCGCAGCCACGTCGAGGAAAAGCTGTCGGCTGTTGTCGAGAAGTATTTCGATCGTTTTATCGACGCCCAGGTCACCATTGCCATGGACGGGCCGATGTTCCGGGCGGACCTGAGCGTCCATGTGGGCACGGGAATCAACCTCCAGAGCCATGAGGAAGGCGGCGATGCCTATGCGGCCTTCGAACTGGCCCTGGACAAGATGGACAAGCGCTTGCGGCGGTACAAACGCCGGGTACGGAATCATCACGACATCGCCAAGGCGGAGATGGTGGACATGGCGGCCCAGTCCTATGTCCTGGCCGCCGAAGAGGAACACGAGACCGAACCGGACAGCCTGCAGCCCGTCATCGTGGCGGAGACCAGCATGTCGATCCCCACGGTGACCGTCGGCGAGGCGGTCATGCGCATGGACCTGGGCGAACTGCCGGTCCTCATGTTCCAGAACCGGGCGACCGGGGCGCTCAATGTCGTGTACCGCCGGAGTGACGGCAATGTGGGCTGGATCGAGCCTGAAATCGCGGCCACGGCCGCCGTTGCCGCCTCCTGAGCGCAGTCAAGGATAGTCATAATGAAGATTTCTGACCTGGTCAGGCCAGATGCGGTAATCCCGAATTTGCGCGTCGCCACCAAGAAGCAGGCTCTGCAGGAGCTTGCCAACAAGGCGGCCCCCATCGTGGGCGTGGATGCGCGGGATATTTTCGATACGCTTCTGGAGCGCGAGCGTCTGGGGACCACCGGGGTGGGGCAGGGCATTGCCATTCCCCACGGCAAGCTGGCCAACATCGATGGTCTTTACGGTGTGTTTGCCCGCCTGGAGACGCCCATCGACTTCGATTCCATCGATGACCAGCCCGTGGACCTGGTGTTCCTCCTCCTGGCACCCGAGGACGCGGGGGCGGACCATCTGAAGGCCCTGGCCAAAGTGTCCCGCCTGCTGCGCGATCAGACCATGTGCGAGAAGCTGCGCGGCTCCGACGGCAAGGACGCCATCTACGCGCTGCTCACCGAAGCCTCGGCCCGCGACGCCGCCTGAGGGGGTAGCCCTCAGGATTTATTGTTTGGCCCCTCAAGCGCCGGGCGGGATGCGTCCGCGCCCCTTGGCTTAGGGCTCCGCCCTCTCTTTTGCTTTGCCCTCAGGCGCCGGGCGGGGCGCGTCCGCGCCCCTTGGCTTCCGCGCAAAAGTGCGCGCGGCGCGGTCGCGCCTACTCAGGGCTTCGCCCTTCGGGTCCTTGGCCCTGGCCGTAAGGCTGGGGCGCTCGCCAGCATCTTCTTCGCGTCATGCTGAACTTGCTTCAGCATCCATGCCTGAGCATGTCCGTCTGGAACAGTGGCGCCGACAGGCCGCATGGACCCTCGCCTGCGCGAGGGTGACGGGGGAAAGAGGCTGGCGCCGTCTCCCCCATCGTCATTCCCGCGCAGGCGGGAATCCATACTCCCCCATCCGTCTGTCGGAAACGCTCAGGACTGGATGCTGAATCGAGTTCAGCATGACACCGGAGTAGCGGCAAGGGCGCGGAGCGAAGCGACTATGCGCCGACCGGCGCGCGCGCACGTTTGCGCGAAAGCCAAGAGGCACGGAGGTGCCCCGCCCGGCGCTTGAGGGACCAAACAAAAAAGGGGGCCTTAGGCCCCCTGGGAGACTCCTCAGTGAACGCTGAGGAGTTCCACATTGTAGTTGCCGGCGGCGATCGCCGCGGCTTCCCGCGTGGGAGTGAGGGCGACCGGGCGGCCGTCGGCCAGGTGAATGGCGAAAGCCTTGGAGCCGTCCTGCTCGATCTCCTTCACGTAGACGAACTCGTTGGCGCCCAACAGCGCGAAATCTTCAGGCGACAACGAGCGTGGCAAATTGAACTCGGTCATACGCTACTCTCCTTTACCAGCTATATGGTAACGCGCTGGCGTCAACTCAAGGTTTTAGGGCGCAATTTCTCCGAGATCCCGATTTACCTGCCTGTTTGTCTTGACTTTATGGGAAGACGCCTTACTCGGCCCTGTCAGCCGCGGAGACGGATACCTCTTTAGGCTCATAAGGAGGCTCGTCCGGCGTGTCCGCCATCATGTCCGCAGACGGTGCCGTGCCGTCGGGGCCTTCGGCCGTGGCGGGTGCTGCGGCCTCTTCCGGCGTCGGCTGGTCGATGGAGACCCAGACCTCGCCGCTGTCGGCCTTCATGGCCGGGGCGTCGCTCTCAGGCGCGGCCTCGGCCGTTTCGGCGGCGGCCGTCTGCGGGACGAGCGCACCATCCTCCTGCGGCGTATCGGCGGTGGGCACCCGGCCCTCGGCGGGAAGCGGCGGGCGCACCCAGCAGTCGCCGCCCTCAGCGCTGATGGCGTCACAGATGGTTTTGGCGGCGGAATAGGTTTTCAGGGGGCCGGCATTCAGGCGGTAGAAGAAGCCCCTGGGGTCGCTGTCGCGGTCGCCGAAATCCACTTCCGAGCGGCGCGGCTCCAGGTTGCCGATGAGGTCCTTGTACTTCTCCTTCAGCATTTCCCAGCCGGGGTTGAGCTCATAGGCGTGGCGGTATGCGGCGATCTGCACCGCGTAGCCGATATTGTCGTCCAGAGGCGGGATATCCATGGTCTCTTCCACCGGGGCCGGCTCGGGCTCTGGCGCCGGTTCGGGAACCACGGCAACCGCCGGCTTGGCCAGCAGGCGGCGCACCGTGGCCTGGGCCTCCACCGGCTCCAGGAACACCCGGTTGGCCGGCTTGTCCAGGTCGAGCTTCTCTTCTCCGAGAGCGGACATCGCGGCCGCCGCCCGCTGCTCCACCGGCAGGGCGGCCAGGGTGCGATAGCTGGCGATCTGGCGGTCCACGTCGATGAGATCGAGGTCGATGGCGGCCATCTGGCGGGCGTCTTCCGTCTGGCCGGCCACGCCGTAGGCCATGGCCAGGCTCTGGCGGTTTGCCGCCCTGGCATCATCGTCCTGCACCACTTCTTCCAGGACCGGCAGGCCCAGGTCCGCCTGGTTGTCGAGGGTCAGGGCCAGGCCGTAATTGTTCTTCAGGGCTATGTCATCCGGCGCGCGGCGCAGGCCCTGCTCGAAGACGCTGAGGGCTTCATCCGTGCGGCCCAGGGAGGCCAGCGCCACGCCCTTGCCATTGAGCGCGGTCAGGGAGCCGGGGTCGCGGGCCAGGGCGCTGTTGAAGGCCTCCAGCGCCGTCGTCGGATGGTTCATCGCCATCCAGGCGCGGCCTACGCCTTCCATGGGGGCGGCGCTGCGGGAAAAGTCATCCGCTGCGTCCTCGAACACCTTCAGCGCTTCGGCGCTGCGGCCGGTTTTCAGGAGGGCGTTGCCAAGACCCATGGCGGCGGCTTCGCTGTCGCCGTCGAGCTGCTGCGCGCGGCGATAGAGGGGCAGGGCGGCGGCATACTTGCCTTCGCCCGCCAACTGGTCCGCCAGGTCCAGCACGGACCGGGACACGCTGGGCACCCTGGCCTGCTCGAGGCTCTCCTGGGTCTGCGACACGCCGGCCGGCGCCGCGCAGGCGCCCAGTGCCAGAACGGCGGCGCCGGCCATGAGCCTGCGCGCCATGCGGAAAGCCGCGTCGGACGGCGTCTGGGGTGTTTCGGTCCTAGCCATATGCGGTCACTGTCCCAATGTTCCAAGATAGCGGTTCACGACCCCCTGACGGCTGGCCAGGGGCAGCAGCGTCAGGGTGACGCTGACGATCCCGTCGGCATCTTCCAGTTCCACGACACCGCTCGCCGGCTTCACAGAATGGCAATTCACCATTGCCATATGGTTAATCTGCTCCATCAGGACCGGCAGGTTTTCACCATCCGCCAGCATGTCCTGGATGCGGCCGGGCAGGCGCCCCACGGGCCGGATGGCGAAGCGGCCGGCGCCGTCCGGCCGGTCCAGGAGAAGCGCTTCCGCCCATATCCGCCCCAGCCCGGCTTTCAGCACATCCTCGTCGGCCCGGCCCGTGCCGGCATCGAAGCTCTGGTGCCAGGCCCGTTCCAGCGGGTCCGCGCCGACCGGCGGCGCCACGTAGGAGCGGCGGACCTGGATGGTGAGCAGCGACGACTCCGGGGCGAATTCGTCGTCCGGAAGGCCGGAAGGGGAGCTGTCCGCAAAGCGTGTCCGGTTCATGGAGTCCGCCCGATCAGGTAGGGGTGCCGGATTGACTGGACTTGCAACACATGGAGGAAGGCTTGAGGCATTCGCAGAAGCTCATGCCCTGGGAAGCGCTGTCGATATAGCAGTCCAGCGCCGCCAGCAGGATGTCCTGGCTGCTCCGCTTGGTCTGCGCCGCCAGCACGCGCAGGCGCGTGTGACGCTCCTGGTCCACCCGCAGGGTCAGGGCCACGCGGTCACGGGTGGAGGAAGCGGCCGGCTCATGGCCGGATGCCGCGTGATGGGCGGGAGCGGTGGTCTCCCGGTGCGGTGCCTCAGGGGCGGGCGGCCCGTGCGTGGCGGGCCGGGATGCGGCGTCGGCGGCGGGGTGCAGCTCCGGCGTGCGTTTGAGGGCGCTGAAGATGCTCTGGCTGCTCCAGGAGCCTTGCTGCCCGGCGTCTCGAGGCGGGGCGGACGGCTGTTCCGTCGCCTCCATCTTGCCCGAGGGGCTCTTGGGCGGCGTGACGGGGGAAGACGACCAGCCCGTGGGTTGTGGCCGCCTCCCCTCCGCCCGCTCATCCATCCCGGCGCCGGGGGTGACGACAGTCTGTGGGGGTAGACTGAAAACATCCGCCGCCGGGAATGGCTGAGCACTTCCCTTGCGAGCCAGCAAGGAACTTGTCAGTCGAGCTTCGTTCTTCATGCCCATGTCACTCAATCCTACTCGCTATGCTAGGCGCTCTGCCGCTTGCCGAAGGTGTGGCGCGGGACCGCGGGGGCCCAGCGCTGCGCACCGGGCTGGAACACGGTCCGGCGGTAGTTGCTCTCGATCCGGTCCTGCAGGTAGGTCCAGAGGGTCTCGATCTCCTCGACCGATTTGCCTGCGCGCTGGATTTCCATGACGGTCCGCCCGTCGATCATCGACGAGGCGAAATCCGTGCGGTGGTGAACGGTCACCGGCGCCACGGTGCCGTGCTGCGACAGGGCGATGGCGGCGTCGGAGGTGATGCGCGCCCGGGGCGTCGCCGCGTTGAGGGCGAAGATCAGGGGCTTGTGGGAGCGCTCGATCAGCTCCACCGTGGCGCCGAGCGCGCGCAGGTCGTGCGGGCTCGGGCGGGTGGGGATGACCACCAGGTCGGATACCGCCACCACGGCCTGGATGGCCATGGTGATGGCCGGCGGCGTATCGATGATGGCGAGCTTGAATCCCTGGTTGCGCAACTGGTCGAGATCGGTCAACAGGCGCTGCACGCTGGTATGGGCAAAGGCCGGTGCGGGCGCCTCGCGGGCATTCCACCATTCGGCGAGGCTGCCCTGGGGGTCGGTATCCACCAGGACAACGGGACCGGCGCCGGACAGCTCGGCCTGCACGCCCATGTGTGCCGACAGCGTCGTCTTGCCAGATCCGCCTTTTTGCGATGCGAATGCCACTACGTGCATTGTCCCGTCCTTCTTACCGTGAAAATTACTGGCCGCCTGAACTGCGGATGGACATTCCCCCACCTCACACGGCCCCATGATAAGAAAGCGGTTTTTAAGATACCGTAAATGATAAGGGCCATTTTATTTAAACTTTTAGAGGCTTTACTTGGTGGGCTCTGTAAATGAACGGCCCGGCGAAGCAGAATTGCGATGGCGCTGGACGGGAACGGGACAATCTGGAAGATTGTGGGCGCACCTGATGTCCTGGCTGGCCATGATCGTGATGGGTTTCCTCCGTTATCCGCTCCGCTGCGTCTTCCCGGCGCTTGCCGTGGCGGTATGCCTGCTGCCGCCGGAGGCCGTGCGGGCCGACGTCGAGGCGGGCGTGCGCGCCTTCGAGCGGGGGGATTACAAGGCGGCCATCGACGAATGGCGGGTGGACGCCGCGCAAGGCAATGCCAACGCTCTCTTCAACCTTGGGCAGGCGTACCGGCTGGGCAAGGGCGTCCCGCGGGATATCGACCAGGCGCAGACCTATTATCAGCGGGCGTCGCAGGCCGGGCATCCGGCCGCCATGGGCAACCTGGCGACGCTCTATTATTTCTCCAAGTCGCCGCCCCGCGTGGAGGATGCCGTCTACTGGTGGAAGATGGGGGCTGCTGCCGGCGATCCGCGGTCGCAGTACATATTGGGGGCCATGACCTTCAACGGCGATCCGGTGGAGAAAGACCTGCCCCGGGCCTATGCCTGGACATGGCTGGCTGCCCAGGCGGGGCTGGAGGAAGCGAAGACCGCGCTGGCCACCATGCGACCCTATGTGCCCGAGGCGCAGCGCAAGGCGGTGGAGGCCACGGCGCGCGACCTGATGACGCAGACCGGCCGGGCCTATTGGCAGACCCAGCTCCCCGCTCCGGCCGACCCGCCGGCGCAGGACACGGCGGCGGAGGATGCGGAGGCCCCACCCCTGCCGTCGCCCGCACCGCCACCCCCGGCCCAGGCGACGTCCGAGGCGGCTGCCGGCCCGGCATTCCGGGTCAACCTCGCCAGCCTGGCCAGCCGCGCGGAGGCGGAAGCGGAGCGCCGCGCTCTCCTGGCGCAGCATGGCGGGATGCTTGCCGACCTGCCGCTGAGGATTGCGCAGACCGAGCGCGACAAGCGCACCTATTACCGTTTGCAGGCCGGGCGCTTCCAGACGGCGGCCGAAGCCAAGGCCGCCTGCGACCGTCTGCAGACCGGCGGGCTGGACTGTTTCATCCTGCATACCGACGATTGAGACGCAGCCCGCCTCGCCGGCGTCACTTGCGGGGGCGCACCAGGGGCGACGGAGGCTTGGCGGACTTGGCCTTGTGCTGCTCCACCCAGGTGGCGAACTGGTCCGCCGGCAGGGGCTTGCTGTAGAGATAGCCCTGCACGCCGTCGCAGCCGATATCGCCCAGGATATCCAGTTGCTCCAGGGTCTCCACGCCTTCGGCCACCACATAGTTGCCGAGCGTATGCCCCACCTGGGCGATGGCTTCCACAATGGAGCGGCTTTCCGGCTCGCTGTTCAGCTCGCGGACGAAACTGCCGTCGATCTTGAGCTTCTGCATGGGGAAGCGCCGGAGATAGGACATGGCGGAATAACCGGTGCCGAAATCGTCGATGGCCAGGCGCACGCCGAGATCCCCCAGATCGGTGAGAATGGTCTCCACATGGTCGGCGTTGGGCAGGAGCACGCTTTCCGTCAGCTCCAGTTCCAGGTTCTGGGCCGGCAGGCCGCTCTCCACCAGACTGCGGTACACCAGGTCCACCAGGTCGCCCGTGTGGAAATGCACGGCGGAAATGTTGACCGAGACCACGAGATCGGTCCAGCCCCGGCCGATCCAGGTCCGTGCTTCCCGGCAGGCGGCGGGCAGCAGCCATTCGGTGATCTCCACGATCTGCTGGCTGGTTTCGGCAACGGGAATGAACTTGCCCGGCGGCACCCAGCCGAGCTCGGGATGCAGCCAGCGCAGGAGCGTCTCCGCGCCCACCACCTCGCCGCTCGCGAGGTCGATCTGCGGCTGGAAATAGAGCATGAATTCCTTCTGGACGAGGGCGCGCCACATCTCCGTGCGCAGGCTGTTGCGTTCCTCGTCCTCGCCGCCCATCGAGTCGCTGTAGAGGCAGAGCCTGCCCTTGTCGCCCGTCTTGGCCGCCTTCTGGGCCAGCGCCACCTTGTCCATGAGCTGGCTGGCGTCCCGGCCCTGGTCGGGATATATGGCGACGCCGGCGCTGACGGTGAGCGCCACGGAATGTCCGCCGACGGTCATGCGCGCCTGGGATTCCTGCACGATGTCGGCGCAGTGCGACATGATATCCTCTTTCGAGAGGTTGCCGCAGAAGGCGATGGCGAATTCATCGCCGAGGCGGCCGATGAGGGTGTTCTCCGGCGCGCAGTTCCGGATGCGGCCGGCCACCGTCTGGAGCACCTGGTCGCCCACGTCGGCTCCCAGCGCGCTGTTGATCGAGCGGAAGCTGTCGATATCCAGGAGCTGTATGGCGACGCGGTGGTCGTCGGCCGTGGCGGCGTGCAGGAGCATTTCCAGATCGCGGCGGAAGGCCGTCCGGTTCAGCAGGCCCGTCAGTTCGCAGTGCCGGCTGACATGCTTGAGCTCCTCGTCCATGGCCTCGTGGATATCGGTGACGTCGTCGCTGCTGATCAACAGGTCGCCGTTGGAGAGAACCGTGGCGCGCACCTTGAACCGGCGTCCGTCGGTCCTGGCCAGGGTCCAGGAGCCGCCGCCCCGGTCATAGTGCTCCTGCAGATTGCCGACGATGGACTCCGTCAGATCCTCGACGGAGTCCGTGGCACCGTAATATCCGCACTGGACGCCATTGTGGACGAGGTCCCGCATGGGCACGCCGACGCGCACCATGTCGGGCGGCAGGATATCGTTCTTCAAGAGCTCCTGATTCCAGAACTTGAGGCGCAGCGCGCTGTCGTAAACGCTCACGCCATATTCCAGGCAGTCCAGGACCTCCTGCAGGTAGGCAGCGGAATCCGCGGCTGTCCGGCGCTGCGCTTCCGAGCTGGCCAGCAGGGCCTCGTTGCTGAGCCGCAGCCGGGTCATGTTGAAGATCAGCCTCTGGAGGTAGAGGGCCATGAAGGACTGGACCCCGCTCATGACGGCGCAGAAGATGCCGAGCAGCGCGTGGTGGCTGTCGCCCCGGGTCAGCAGGAAGACGGTGAAGCTGACGGAGAAGAGGCCTGTGCTGACGATGCCCGCGCGGGCCTGCGCGGCATGGCCGATCAGCACCCCCACGGCAACGGGCAATGTGGCCATGACCAGCAGGTCATGGGACGGCGCGGACGAGGACCCCGGCATCCAGGGCAAGGCGGCCCACAGCAGGCCCAGGCCGGCCTGCTGCCACGTGCACCACAGCATCCAGCGCCGATACAAGGCATCGCTGGGCGTCCGGCGAAAGCGCGCGTCCATGCCCAGGCGCAGCGCCAGGACGCCGACCAGCGCCGCGAACCACAGGAACGCCGGCAGGAGAGGCGCATGGATGTGATAGGCGCCGCCCACCAGGAGGGCGCCGGTTGCGAGCGCGTTGATGGCGGTGACATGGGAAAGCCGCAGGGTGGACAGGGCGGCCTGCCGTTGCACCTCGAGCGGTGCCACATGTCCCTCGTTCGGGGGCCTCTCGGTCCCCTGCCTGAAAAATCCCGTCAAATCCTTACTCCACTCACGACAGATACATGGCCGAAACCGCCATTCGGGGATCGGGGGACAATTCCCGACGCATACAGGCTGAAAGAAACATGTTAAGAAGCGGTTAGATTGCCATAACAGTCAAGCGCAGTGACCACGCTCGTTCTCGTCAATTCCTCGAAAAGGGACATCGCCCGGCCCTGGCTCGACGCGCTGGAAGCGGAGATCGGCCCCTGCGATGTCCATTTTCCCGATTCGCCCGACCGGCTGAAAGGGCTTATCGGCCATCATGAGGAGGCGGTGGAGCGCATCGTCATCGGCGGCGGCGACGGCTCCATGCGCCGCGCGGCGGGGGCGCTGATCAAGGCCGGCCTGCCCATCGGCATCCTGCCCCTGGGCACGGCCAACGACCTCGCCCATTCCCTCGCCGTTCCGATCTCGCCGGCGGGGGCGGCCGGGGTCATCGCCCGGGGAGCCACCCGGACCATAGATGTGGGCCTGGTGAACGGCCATCATTTCTTCAACGCGGCGCAGATCGGCCTGGGAGCCACGGTCAGGAAGACCCTGTCGCCCTGGCTCAAGACGGCGCTCGGCCCGCTCTCCTACGCGGTGGGCGCCTGGGACGCCGTGCGGCGGATGCGCCCCTTTACCGTGGACGTGGAAGTGGGGAGTGAGCGCCGGCAGTTCCGCTCCATCCATGTGACGGTGGGCAATGGCGAGCGGTTCGGCGGCGGCACGCCCGTGGCGCCCGAGGCATCGCTGGAGGACGGGCTGCTGGACCTGCTGACCGTGGACCCGCTGCCGCGCTGGCGGCTGGCCATTCTCGCAGCCGCGGTGCGCACCGGCCGGCACCGCATGGTGGAGAGTCTCCATCTCCTCAAAGGGGCTGAGATGCGCATCTCCACCGGGCGCAGCATGCGCATCACCGCCGACGGCGACCGCATTTCGCGCACCCCTGCCGATTTCTCCGTTTTGCCGAAAGCGGTTACCATATATACCGGAGAACGAGGGTGAGACATGATGTTACGTGAACCATGGGAAGTCGCGGCCGAGGACGTGCTGGTGAAGGCCATTGAGCAGGCGGATCTCTTCGCGGATGCGGCCGAGTACCTGGGGGCTCACGATCATCCGCGGACGGCGGCGCTGTGCGCCTCGATGGCTACCCGCCGGCGTGAGCTGGCCACCGGCCTGGAAGCGGCGCTCAGGGAAAGGGGCGTCTATCCCAAGGTGGTGGACCCGGAGCGCGAAGCCCTGGACCGGCTGTTCGGCACCGTGAAATCGGCGCTCTCCCCGGACCAGGCGGACAGTCTGCTGCACAGCCGCCGGCAGGCGGACCAGGCGCTCAGGGGCGCGCTGGCCGAAGCCCGGGCGGCGCAGGACATGCCGGAGCCGCTGGTCCGCATTTTCGACCAGTTCGCCGCCAGCCTGGACGAAGACGACCGCCGCATCGACGCGTTCATCGCCAGCCGGAAGGCCGATTGATCCCCATGCCGGACGTCAAAGCCAAAAATCTTTCCTTCAGCCGCCTGCTGCGCGACACGGTGCAGCTTTTCTTCCTGCACTGGCGGCGGCATCTGGTGCTGTCCCTGTTGTGCGCCGTTCCGCTGGGCATCCTGATGGCGCTGCATTATTTCGACCCGCTGACCGATTTCTTCCGCTCCAGCCTCGAACAGCCGGACGTGCGGCGCATGCCCGACGGCACGCCCTCCATGACCGTCTCGGCGGCGGCCAGCGGTGCGCTCCTGCCCATGCGCTTCCTGTCCCTGGCGGCGCTGACGGTGATGATCATCAGCGCCTTTGCCGCCTCATGGTGGTCCGGCATCTTCGAGCTGCGGCAGTTGCCCGAAGGACGCGGCCGCCGCTATTTCGAGGATTTCACCGCCGTCCTGGCCCGCCTGGTGCTGGTCGGCGCCATCATGCTGGCGGTGGCCTTCGGCATCGGCCTGATCAACACCGCGCTGGTCCAGATCCTGACCCCCGTTCTCCGGCCGCTGGGTGCCGCCCAGTTCGTCCGGTTCCTCATCTCGGCGGCGTTGCAGGTCATATTGCTCGGTGTCGGCCTGCGGCTGGTGCTGGCGGTCCCGCCGGTGCTCTGGGGCGAGCATATCCCCTTTGCCCGGGCGTGGGGGGCGAGCGCGGGAACCACGCTCAATCTCGGGGCGGCGGCGCTTCTGCTGGCCGTGCCG
>Ga0164243_10003390_pt1 | contig 25536 bp, 24 predicted proteins | sample OricompcompostOP_FD_108781 | JGI IMG/M metagenome (GOLD analysis project Ga0164243, IMG submission 108781) | Organic Plus compost microbial communities from Emeryville, California, USA - Original compost - Organic plus compost (OP) | ecosystem: Engineered > Solid waste > Mixed feedstock >...
CGGCACTCCTCGCTCGGCTACCTACCCCCAGTCGAGTACGCTCGGCAGTGCAACCATCAAATGGAAACCGACGACTCACAGAGCGTCCGGACCGAATGAAGGGGGCGGCCCAGGCTCTCTCGACCGGTTCGATGCGAGCGTAGTCGAGCTGCTCGACCTCGAGTGGTGTGAGGTCGTCGATAGAGCCGTGGGTGCGTTCGGTGTTGAACCAGAGCACCCAGGACGCGGTCGCCGCCTCGACTTGCTCGACGTCGCGCCAGGGGCCTTCGTGGTGGATGAGTTCGGACTTGTAGAGCCCGATCTGCGACTCCGCGAGGGAGTTGTCATACGCGTCCCCGACGGACCCGACCGATGCGTCGATGCCCTCGTCGATGAGCCGGTCGGTGAAGGCGATCGACGTGTAGACCGACCCGGCGTCGGTGTGATGCGTGAGGCCGGCGAATCCGGCGACACCTTCGCGGCGGCGGGTCCAGAGCGCCATGTCGAGGCAGTCGAGCACGAGCGGGGTGGTCATCGAGGTGGCGGCGCGCCAGCCGATGATGCGGCGGGAGTGCGCGTCGAACACGAACGCGACGTACACCCACCCGGACCACGTCCACACGTAGGTGAAGTCAGCCACCCAGAGCTGGTTCGTGCGGAACCGGGCGAAGTGCCGGTCGACGAGGTCAGCCGGCCTGGTCTCCCGCAGCTCCGTATCGACCGGGCGTTTGCGTTTCCCGCGGACGACACCGGCGATCCCCAGCTCCCGCATCAGTCGTTCGACCGTGCAGCGGGCGATGTCGTGCCCGTCGCGTCGTAACCGGAGCCAGAGCTTGCGGGCGCCGAGGATCTTTCGCTGCTTCTGCCATGTGGTGAGGATGATCGGCTTCCACCGCTCATCCGATACCTCCCGCGGAGACGGACCACGGCCGCGGGCGTCGTAGTAGGTCGATGGGGCGATCTTCACGCCGTGCTGGGTCAGCACGGCGCAGATCGACTCGACACCCCACCGGAGACCGCCATCGGCGCGGTCCCTGTTCTCCTCGATGAACGTGACTATCGCTTCTGTGGCCGGTCGAGTTCGGCCGCGAAGAAAGCCGAGGCAGCCTTCAATATCTCGTTGGCACGACGCAACTCGGCGTTCTCTCGCTTGAGCCGCTTGATCTCCTCCGCAGCCTCGGTCGTCACGCCGGGGCGTTCGCCGGCGTCGACCTGGTTGCGGCGGATCCAGGTCCGGATCGTCTCCGGCGACCCGATCCCGAGCATCTTCGCGACCGCGGTCATCGCGGCGTACTCACTCGAGTAGTCGGGCCGCACCTCGGCGACCATGCGGACCGCGCGCTCACGAAGCTCGCGGGGGTACTTGCTGGGACGTCCCATGAGACAGATCCTTCCAAGGAATCATGTCTCCGGACGCGCCGGGGCGAGTCAGGACTCCACCAACGTGCTGTAGTGCAGCGCGGAACCGTTCGCCGGTTCCGATGAACCAGGCGATCCGCTCATCCCAGTTCTCTGTCTCCGCGACATCGGCCAGCTCGCCGTAGCTGGCAACCCGAGTGGCTTTGTATCCCTCCATCGGCTCCCAGGCGAGCGGCCCGCCGAACGCGTTCTCTATGTCGAGGCGATGCTCTTCGAGCGCCCGGTAGCGGGCGAGATTGAGTTCGGGATCGGATGCCACGAACTCAAGTTGGACGCCGAGCCCTCTGGAGTTGAACGTGAAGATCCAGTTGACACCCGACACGCCCGCCGACATGCCGAGCCAGGAACTCTTGGTGGTGGTCGCGCGCGTCCAGCTCGGGTGCTTCGTCCGCACCGCTGCTGTGAAACGCGTCCAAAAATCCATGTAGAGCTGAGTTCGCTCGGTCATGTTGGCCTGCTGCGCGGCGGCCTTGACCTGCTTGCCCCAGTCGTTGGGCTGCGCGACGAGTTTGAACGCCGGCGCCGGAGCGGAGTCCCCGATGCGCACGACCTCGATCTCCACCCCGAAGAATCTCGTGTCCTCGTTGGTTCGCTCGTTGAGCCAGTCGAGTGCCGCTCGATGCTCAGGTCGGAAGCCGGTGGCGATCCAGACGATCGTGGTGGGATCCGTTCCCGCCGCATAAGTCAGAATCTGGCCGAGGTGGGTATGGTCGGACTCCTCCAGCTGGTTCTCGACGATCACCACCCGCCCGGTTGCCTCGTCGCTGCCGATGAGGTCGAGGGAGAAGCCGCCGACAGGATGCTCCGCAGCTTCGAGGACAAGATCCATGCCGAGCAGGTCCGAAAGCACGTCAGCGTTTCGCAGCAGCCACGGCGTGAAGTCCAGCGCCTCGTGCTTCCACACGTCGCGTGGCCGCACCACTGAAAGCCGTCCAAGAAGAGGATCGGTCGTCACAGGTGAAACCTATCCTTGGTTGGCAGCTTGTCCGCGTACCGCGGCGCCATGGCTTCCATCTGCTCCATGACGAGCTTGATGGCCTCAGGCTGCTTGTCGGGCGGGTACTTGTACTTGACCAGCAGGCGCTTGATCGACGACCGCAGCTTGGCGCGCACGTCGTCGCGCACGGTCCAGTCGGTGCGCACGTCGCGCCGCATGACGGCGACGAGTTCGCGGGCGATCTGGGCGAGAACGTCCTCACCCTGCAGGTCGAGGGCGGACTCGTTCGTCGCGACAGCGTCGTAGAACGCGAGCTCGTCGTTCGAGAGCGGCGGGCTGAAGTGCTCACCGCGGGAGGCTTCGGCGGCGACGTCCTCCGCCATCTCGACGAGTTCCGCGATCACCTCGGCCGCCGTCAACTGCTGGTTGGTGTACCGGTTCATGATCTCGGCGATGCGCTCCGAGAACGCACGCTGCCGCACGAGGTTGCCACGGGTCGCTCGGGTGCCGGCATCCGTCAGAGAATTGCGCAGCGCCTCGATCGCGAGGTGCGGGTTCGGGGCCGCCTGCGCCTTCGCGAGGAACTCCGGTCCGAGATCATCCAGCGCGAGCCGGGGCAGCCCGGCTGCTTCGTAGATGTCGAGGACGCCGCCGGGCGCGATCGACTCGGCGACCAGGTCCGCCAGGAGGCGCGAGATCTCGTCGGGGATCGGCTCGTCGCGCGACTGCCGCTCGGCGGAGTCGAACTTGGCCATCCACACGCGCACCTCCTCGTAGAACGCGATCTCGTCGTGGAGTTCGGCGAGCCCGGCGCGGCCGGAGGCGAGCGCCCACGCGCGGGCGAGCCTCGCGGTCGCGGAGCGGAACCGGGCGGAGAGCCGATCGGGGCCGAGCTCCTCGGCGTTGAGTGGGTTCGTGGCGTCGCGCAGATAGTTGGTGACGGTGGTCGCCGCGGTGCGCCAGGCACGCGATCCGCCCTCCTTCACCAGCGAACGCCAGTCGCACCCGGCGAGCATCTCGCGGATCTGGACGACGAGCTCGGTGGCGACGTCGACGGCCTCGTCGATATCGCGGCCGATGGGCTTGTTCTCCTGGTCGGTGACGGTGTACTCCGAGAGCGCCTTCGCCAGGTTGTCGGCGAGCGGGGCGTAGGCGACGAGCAGTCCGTCCTTCTTGCCGCGGAAGGTGCGGTTCACCCGCGCGAGGGTCTGCATCAGCAGCGCGCCCTTGAGCGGCCGGTCGAGGTAGAGGGTGTGCAGCGTGGGCGCGTCGAAGCCGGTGAGCATCATGTCCTTGACGATCACCAGTTCGAGCTCGTCGTCGGGGTCCTTCAGACGCGCCTTGATCGCCTTGTTTCCCGAGTCGCGGCGCACGTGGTCGCTGACCGGCGGCTGGTCGGACGCCGACCCGGAGTAGACGACCTTGATGCGTCCGGCGTCGAGCGCGTCGGAGTGCCAGTCCGGCCGCAGCGCGACGATCGCCGAGTACAGGCGCGCGCAGATCTCGCGCGTGCCGCCGACGATGAGCGCCTTGCCGGGCGACTCGATGAACGGCTTCATCCGCTCGCGCCGTTCCTCCCAGTGCTGCACGAGGTCGGCCGCGAGGGTCTCGATGCGCTCCGGCGCCCCATACACCGCGTTCACGACGGCAACGGATGCCTCCAGCCGCGCCCTCTCGGTGTCGTCGAGCCCGATCGTGTACTCATCCGCGGCGCGGTTGATGTCCTCCTCCGACGCGCCTTCCGCGAACGACACCTTGATGAGCCGCGGCTCGAAGTACACCGGGACGGTCGCGCCGTCCCGGACGGCTCGAGTCAAGTCGTACTGGTCGATGTCAGGGCCGAACACGGCGCGCGTGTCGCGCTCAGCGAAGGAGATGGGGGTGCCAGTGAAGGCGATGAACGTCGCGTTTGGGAGAGCATCGCGTATGTGTCGCGCATACCCGTCTAGGTCGTCGTAGTGGCTGCGGTGCGCCTCGTCGACGACCACGATCACGTTGCGCCGATCGGTGAGGAGCGGATGCTGAGTGCCCGCGTGCTTCTCAGCATCCGTCAGTCCGAACTTCTGCAGCGTCGTGAAGTAAATGCCGCCGGTGACGCGGTTGCTGAGCTCGTCGCGCAGCTGTGCGCGCTCCCGCACCTGAACGGGCTTCTCCGCCAGCAGCAGGCTCTGGTCGAAGGTCTGGAACAGCTGCCCGTCGAGCTCGGTGCGGTCGGTGACGACGATGACCGTCGGGTTCTTGAGCTTCGGATGCCGCGACACGAGGTTCGCGTACAACTCCATCTCCATCGACTTGCCCGACCCCTGCGTGTGCCACACCACGCCGGCCTTGCCGTTGGTCTCAACCGCCTGCACCGTCGACCCGACCGCCTTGGTCACCGCAAAGTACTGGTGGGGCTTGGCGATGCGCTTGGTGAGCCCGTCGGAGTTCTCGTCGAACGCAGTGAAGCTGCGCACCAGCTGCAGGAACCTCTCCTGGTTGTACAGCCCGTTGAGCGCGTCGTCGATCGGCTCGACCGACACACCATCCTCCACCCGCGGCTGAGTCAAAGGGGCACCGTCGTCGTCGACGTTCCACGGGGCAAAGTGGTTCAGCGGCGTGAACGGCGTGCCGTACTTGGCTTCGAGGCCGTCGCTGGCGAGCGTGAAGACGCAGAACCGGAACGCCATCGGGAACTCGCGCAGGTACGTCTGCAGCTGCGCGTGCGCGGGTGCGATCCCGGAGAACGCCGAACCCGCCCGCTTCAGCTCGACGATGCTCATCGGCATGCCGTTGACGTACAGCACGATGTCGAAGCGGCGGCGCAGATCACCCTGCCGGATCGTCACCTGGTTGACCGCGAGCCAGTCGTTCTCCAGCGGATCCGAGCCGAGCAGACGCAGCCGCGGATTCTGCTCGACACCATCGGCGTCGAGATAGGTCAGCGGATACCCGCCGACCAGGTACTGGTGGATCCGATGGTTCTCGGTGATCGCATCCTGCGACGTCGGCGACGCGATCTCAGCGACCGCCTGCTGAAGATAGTGCCCCGGCACACCGGGGTTCAGCCCCCGGAGCGCCTCGAGAAGGCGCGGACGGATAAGCAGGTCATCCCACGTCTCCCGCACGCCCGAGCCAGGAGCGATCTGCTCACCCGAGAGCGGCTTCCACCCCAGCGGCTCCGCGAGCGTGTCGAGTGCGTCGTGCTCCCAGTCGGCTTCTGACAGTGCGGTCACGTCAATCCTCCGCACCCTCGTACATCGCAAGGACCGGCCCCGATGAACCCTCACTCGCGACAGAGGCAGAGTCAGGTATGACGCCATTCTTCCCACCTGGGGCGAACTGGGATCCGGGAGCACGTTCGTTCGCGATGCCGTATGGGATATGCACGCTTGCAACGTGTTTCGTTGCAGACTCCAGATGGCCCCGCTGGTCATCGAAGTAGATGTCCGGGCGCATAACCTGCAAGATCACTCCCTTATCGATCCCGCCGAGGAAGAATGCGTCGTTCACAGTAACGCCCCACTCGTCGAGCGTGTTCACCGCACGTTCATGTGCAGGCGCGTTTCTTGCCGTGACGATCGACACTCGAAGTCGCGGACTGTATTCCGGATGCTCCTTCTTGTGTTCTCGCTCTACCTCCTGAATCATGTTCAGGTCGCGAAGGAACTCGGCGAGCGGCCCACGCTCGAGCGGCACCGTCCGCTTTTCGACCTCGTTCTGGTGAAATGCCGGCAACCCACCGCCACCCTGGAATACACGCTCTGACTCATCGCTCGCGATAACCCCATCGAAGTCGAGCGCAACTCGGACAGTATCATCGCCGTGCGAAGCAGCAGCCGATTCGAGCACCAGACCGGCAGGGAATCCCGCGGCCATCGCACCCCGCACGCTCTGTTCCTGGCCAGACAAGAAGAGCGACATCGAGAGCGCGCCGATGTACGCGTACGGAGCTTCGCCCTGGGTGAAGATCGCGCGGCTGATCGGCAACTCATGCGACTCGATTGACCGCATAACCCGAAGGCCGGTGGACGGATCATTCCGCGAAAGCACAATCACCTCCACAAGAGGATCACCCGAACGCAGATCGTTAAGCGCGAGCAACTTGCGCACAAACCCGAACGCTGCCCCAGGATCCAACGTGTCGTCGATGTGGTCCGCCTGGTACTTGCGGTAGGCGTCCTCACCGTGCGCCCTGAAATAGGCATCGGAATCTGAGAGATCGAACAGCGCGCTGGACGCGATTCCGATCACGAGCCGCTGGCCCAACTCGTAAGCCATTACGTACCCACCTCCGACGCGATACGCGCGGCGTCGCGAATGCGGAGCTTGCCCGACATCAGTTGAGGAAGTAGCACGTCGCGAGTCGCAGCCAGTGTGCGATTCTCTCCCAACGTGGCTGAAATTGAGTGTTCGATCGAAGCCAATTCTTCCTCGACGCGCTCCGCGACGGAGCTCTCGACGACCCGCAGTTGAATCCCGTGCAGCTGATCGCGGTTGATCGATCCGAATACAGTGCCCTCGGCCTCATAGGGTTCCCAGACATCACGCTCCGCCTTCAACTGGTGGAGCAAGGTGGCCTGCTTACCTCTTAGCGACCTCACGGCCGCGATGCCACGACCGATGCAGACACGCTCCTGCGCAACGTTGACCTCCCCCACAGGAGCGCGGACAGAGACGAGCAAGTCCCCTGCGGCCGCCTCGCGAACCGGTGCAGTCGTATAGACACGACGAGCAGGCGACCGGAGCCCGAAGTCTCGGACACCTTGGTAGAACGGCAACCCGTCACCAGACTCGTTGAGTGCTTCCCCCTTAGGAGACGAACCCATCGTGATCTGGGCAAGTGCGCTTAGACGCACCCGCTCCGTACTCAGTGAATGTAGGAGAAGAGTCGAGGCGTACTCGTCGGCGGCGACGCTGAGGGCGGTGTTGGCAGCGATCTTGTCGTCGAGGGCGCCCAGCACCTCGGCGATCGCCTGCTGTTCAGCGAGAGTCGGCAACGTGATAGGGATACTTCGAAGTGAGGAAAGCGGCTGTCCGATCCCGGGCGTTCCAACCGTAGATGCGCGGCTCAGCAGCTCGTCTCGGCCTTTGTCGCGGAAGTAGAGAAGCACGAACCTCGGGTCAGCTAGCTCCGGATTGACCGTCAGTTTCATCATGCTCGACGAAAGCAGCCATTCCTGATCATCGACCAATGCAACGCGACCGATTGCGCCGCGATGAGGAAAGACGAGGTCTCCGGGCCTGACCACGCTCGCGGGAAACTCGGCAGCAGTCTCGCGGGCAACGTAGACGACATCCTCAGTCGACAGACCCCATCGTTCGCCAATGTTCTGCCCCCGCACGACCGGTACACCACTGTCTGTGTATCGGTCCGCTCGCAGCGCTGACCCGAACGGGCCAATCGCGATCGCGCGTGGCGTAGGGGCGGCAATATCAGCGATGGTCACTACCCTCGTCACGAGACTCGCCCAAGCTGCTCACGCACGGCGTCGGCGAGTCTCGCCGATTCGGCGAACTGCTTCTCCAGTTCGGCGCGGAGGCGGGCGAGTTTCTCCTCGATGGGTTCGCCGTCGTCTTCGGCTTCGGATGCGCCGACATAGCGTCCGGGGGTGAGGGCGTAGTCGGCGGCCTTGATGTCGGCGAGGCTCGCCGAGTAGCAGAAGCCGGGAACGTCGGCGTATTCGTCGAGCGCAGCATCCGATTCGATTCCTCGCCAGGTGTGGAAGGTGCCGGCGATCTTGGCGATGTCGTCGTCGCTGAGAGCGCGCTCGGCGCGGTCGACCATGTGGCCGAGGTTGCGGGCGTCGATGAACAGCACCTGGCCGGCGCGGGCGCCCTTGTCTTTCGCGAAGAACCACACGCACACCGGGATGCCGGTGGAGCGGAACAGCTGGGTGGGCAGCGCGACCATGCATGAGACGAGGTCGGCCTCGACGATCTCGGCGCGGATCTGCCCCTCGCCGCCGGAGTTCGACGACATCGATCCGTTCGCCATGACGACACCGGCCTGCCCGCCGGGGGCGAGCTTAGAGAGGATGTGCTGGATCCACGCGTAGTTCGCGTTGTTCGCCGGCGGCACGCCGAAGCGCCAGCGCGGGTCGGATTCGTTGCGCGCCCAGTCCTTGATGTTGAACGGCGGGTTCGCCATCACGAAGTCGGCCTGCAGGTCGGGGTGCAGGTCGCGGGCGAAGGTGTCGCCCCAGCGCGGCCCGAGGTTGCCGGAGAGCCCGTGGATGGCGAGGTTCATCTTCGCCATCCGCCAGGTGCGCTCGTTGAGCTCCTGCCCGTAGACGGAGATGTCGCTGCCCTCGCCGTGGTGGGCGTCGATGAACTTCTCGGCCTGCACGAACATGCCGCCGGATCCACAGCAGGGGTCGTACACACGGCCGCGGGTGGGCTGCAGCATCTCCACGAGCACCCGCACCACACCGGCGGGCGTGTAGAACTCTCCGCCGCGCTTGCCTTCGGCGGCGGCGAACTTCTCGAGGAAGTACTCGTACACCTCGCCGAGCAGGTCGCGGGCGCGGCGCCCGTCCGACCCGCCCCGCCCCTGCGCGGCGAACCGGGCCGAGTTGAACAGGTCGACGAGCTCGCCGAGCCGCCGCTGGTCGACGTTGTCCCGGTTGTAGATACGGGGCAGAGTGCCCGACAGCTGCGGGTTGGCCTGCATGACAGCATCCATCGCCTCATCGATCAGCAAGCCGATCGGCTTGTCGATCCCGTCGACGGTCGCGCCCTTGGCGTTCTCGGCGAGGAAGCTCCAGCGCGCGTTCACCGGGACCCAGAACACCCCGCGGCCGGTGTACTCGTCGACGTCGTCGATGAGTTCCGCGATCTGGTCCTCGTCGTACCCGTCTGCGGCGAGCTCGGCGCGGATCCCTGCGCGGCGTTCGTCGAAGGCGTCGGACACGTACTTGAGGAAGACGAGTCCGAGGATCACGTCCTTGTACTGTGAGGCGTCCATGGAACCGCGAAGCTTGTCCGCGGCCTTCCAGAGCGTGTCTTTGAGCTCCTTCATGGTCGACGGCGCCTGCGCGGCGGCTTTCGGGGTGCGGGGCATGTGCTTCCTTACTGCGGGGCGGGTGCCGCGGTCGCGGCGTCGTTCGGGTCGGTGAGGGTGACGGCGCCGGCGGCCACGGCGGCTGTCAGCGTATCGGCGTACTGGTCGAGCGCTGCGATGCGGCGCTCGAGTTCGGTGCGCGCCGCATCGAGTTCGGCGAGCGCGTGGTGCAGGGGTGCGATGGCGGCCGGTGCGATGCGCCGCAGCATCCACCGCCTCCAGGCACCGGGTCCCCCGGGCTGACTCGCGATATCCGCGGCGACCACCTCGGGCATCAGCCCGCCGGGGTCTGCGGCCGTTATGCGGAGCACTCGCGCGGGGAAGGCGACGGCCTTGGAGCCATCGGGATCGACCCACGCGGCGGGGCTCGGCCCGGTGCGGAAGATCACATCCCCGGGCCGGGTGAGCTGCGCCGTCGGATGCTGCTGCGCGAAGGTCAGCGGGTCGACTCGACGCGTGCCGATGTCCGGTAGGTGTTCGAAATCGCGAGCGGTGACGACGGTGAAACCGGTGTCTCCGAGGATGCTCTCGGAGAGACGGGTGCCGGGGATGAGCCGGGCGTGGCCGGCGTCGATGAGCTCGCGGAGTGTCGCCAGCTCGACGGTGGGGCCGGGTTCGCTGCGCACCTCGATGCTGTGCGGGAGGTCGATCGCGGCAGTCTGGGCGGCAGCATCCAGTCGCGTGGCGAGCGCAGCCGCGGTAGAGGGCGTCGTCTTGCGTGGTGTGCGCGCGGGCAGCAGTGCGCCGGATCGGGCAAGGAGTGATGCAGTGCGGGTGAGGCGCGCAAACCGGAAGGTTCGCGCGCGGACGTCGGCGGCGGTTCCCATGCCGGCCAGTACATCGCTGACGAGGTCGCCGCGCACAGCGGGGGTGAGGGCACTGTCAATGAGGTCGGCGATGGCGGTGACGCGTTCGTCGAGAGGCACCTGTCCTGCGGGTGGGCCGAGGACCCAGAGCGCGAGCGGTTCACGGATCGCTGCGGTGATGAGTCCGCGTGGCAGGCGGATGGCGGCGCGGAGGCGACCGGATCGGAGGACGTCGTCGCGGATGCGGCGCGCGGCGGTGGGCAGCACGTCGATGAGCGCCCTCGCGGGCCCGAGCACGACGGCGGCGTCGGCGTGGCCGAGTGCGAGCGCGACGTCTTCGGCGTCCGCGACCATTCGATCGACATTGTCACCGGTCACGACGGGCACGCGTGCGACACGTACGGCGGTCGTGGTGCCACTGTCGTCGTCGGCCCAAAGATCTTCTACCTGGAATCGGCGGCGGAGCGCGCGCTCGAGAGGCGTCGATGCGGTGGCCAGGGCGATCTCCTCGTCGAGCTGACGGGCGATCGTCACGGCGGCTTCCTCGTCGATCCCGCGGTCGATGACCACCCGCTCGATGCGATCGGTACGGGCGAGCGCAGCGACGATCTCGACGGTGAGTTCCCAGGCGTCCGACGTGAGCGGCCCGGCGGAGCCGTCGGCGGCTTTCGTTGCGGCGTGGCGGGCGTGGGTGACCTGGAGGGCACCGGCGGGCGAGTAGGCGGCGTCGATCAGCGCATCGACGAAGTCCGTCCACCGCGCACCGCGGTCGATGTACCGGGTGATTTCACGGAGCAGGAATCCATCGGCGGGGTCGGTGTCGCTCGCGGCTTCCCGGAGCTCGTCGCGAGTCACGCCGGCCAGCCCGCCGAGATGGGTTGACATCACGACGAGCGCGTCGAGCTCAGCGATGTGGTGCGGATCCGTCCAGTCGAAATCCGCGGGAGCCGCTGATGCGGCCGCGTCGGCGATCACCGTCGGGTTGTTACCGTGCCCAGTTCGCACGAGCCAGTCGGCTACTGCGCCGGCGTCGAAGACGGGCTTTCCGCCGCGGCGACCGATCGGCGCGGGAAACGCGTCGTCTCCCGTCGCGAACCGGGTCCGCCACATCGACGCAACGGGACGCTGCACACGCGCGAGCTCCGCGATGCCCGACAACGTCAGCTGCAACGCCGCGGGGCGTTCAGCTACAGGTGTCGGCGAGATCGCGGTCATGACGACGACGGTAGCGCGCGATTCGGGCTTGTGCACGCTTGCGCTGATAAGGGGTGTTATCCGTAGATCGAGCCAAGCAACTGATTGCAAGCCCTAACGTCATCGGCGGCGGGAAGGACCCCGCCGGAGCGGACGGGTCCGACTGGGGATCGGCCCGTCCGCTCACCTCGGACGAAAGGACCGACCATGCGTCGCACAATCACACTCACCCTGGCCATGGCAACGACGGCGCTGCTGGCCGGCTGCGCAACGGGGCCGGCGGCACCCGACTCGGACCACCTGCCGGATACCGCACCAGTGGCTACGGCCACTGCGACCCCAACCCCGACCCCGACGGATGACCTCGACCAGACGGCCACCTATGGGGAGCGGATCATCAACGACCGCGGCAACCTCGTCAAGAATGTCGGTCAGCTCGCAGGCGTCACCCTGACCGGGGACACGGAGATCACGGCTGCACAGTTCGCCGTCACCGACATCGTCGTCGACATCGCCTGCACTGCGGAGTTCGCCGATCCCGCGAAGAACGGCCACTTCATCGGCATCCATCTCAACGTCGAGACCACGCCCGAGCTCGCGCAGGACGAGATCGGCACCCTGTCGTTCTCGGAGTGGGGATGGCAGGCGTTCGATGCGACCGGCAAGCGAGTGAACGACCCGGTCGGCAACGCCCTGTGGTGCTTGGACTCCCGCGACCAGCTGCCCGCAGACATCGGACCCGGCCAGAGCGTCTCGGGATGGATCGTCCTGGACCTTCCCACCGATCACGGCGCCGTCGTGCTGACGATGGGCAGCACGACCGGCTGGGAGTGGGCGTACTAACACCACACCCCCGAAAACTCAACGATCACCACCACTAGAAGGAGACCTACACGTGTCCACCCCGACCCCGCCGAACACGGCGCCCATCCCACCGGCACCCGCCACATCCCAGCCTGACTCCGGTCAGCGCTCGTTCCTTCTCACCTGGCTGTTCGCGCTCTTTCTCGGACTGCTCGGCGTCGACCGGTTCTACCTGGGGAAGGTCGGCACCGGCATCCTCAAGCTCATCACGCTCGGCGGGCTGGGAGTCTGGATGCTCGTCGACCTCATCATCGTCCTGACCGGCGCCGCCCGCGACAAGCAGGGGCGCCCGCTCGAAGGCTACGACCGGCTGCGCGTCGTGGCATGGATCGCCACCGGAGCGCTCATCGTGCTGAGCATCGTTCTCGGCGCTGTCAACGGCAGCGGCACCACCGAACGCGCCACCGACCAGGGGCGCCCGCAGGCGACGGTCGAAGAGGTCGAACCGACCGTGCCGGTAGACGAGGGTGGGGCCGAGGAACCGGCGGAGCCGGAAGAGCCGGAGGCGACTGCGGCGACATGGGCCAACGAGACGTGGGGTGCGTTCGAAGCCGCCACCCACACCGGCACCGGTGACAGCCTGATCACGCTGCCCGAAGGCGCCACCGGCGGCATCGTCACCGCGACCCACAACGGATCCAGCAACTTCGCGCTCAGCGTTCTCGACGCCTCGAACTCGCCGACCGGAGACCTGCTGGTCAACACCATCGGCGCCTACACCGGAACCACCGCCTGGGGCATCAACGCCTTCGCCGACGGCATCCGCCTCCAGGTCACCGCAGACGGCGAATGGAGCATCACCATCGCCCCGATGGGAGCCGCACCCGCCCTCGTCGGCAGCGGGACTGGCGACGCAGTGTTCCTCTACGACGGCGGCGCGGCGGCACTCGCGGCAACCCACGACGGCGCGCGGAACTTCGTCATCCTGGAAGAGACCGCCGAGCTGTTCAGCATGGGCCTGCTCGTCAACGAGATCGGCGCCTACTCGGGAACCGTGCCGCTGTCCCCCGGCCCGTCCGTCATCACCGTGAACGCCGACGGGAACTGGACCCTCACCGTCCAGTGACCCGTCACCGGTGGGGTCGCCCGGCTTCGGCTCGACCCCACCGGCTCATCTCGCTCCCCCGCTCGCCGCGCCTCGCCCCGCATCCCTTCCCGCTAGATCCGTTCGAAGGAGTGATGTTCATGCCTCTGCACCGATCACACACCTGCGGCAAGGTGCGCTTCCGCGACCACCGCGAAGCCGTCACCGCGCTCCACCATGCCGACACGCAGCGCAGGCGAGCCCAACAGGAGATGCTCCCCACGCGCCGCCGAGAAGTCCGAGCGTACGAATGCGACGCGTGCCACGGCTTTCACCTCACAAGCGTCGCGGCATGATGAGCCCGCGCGTACGGACGATCCGTCCGGCCCACCAATAGCACGGCCCATGCGCAGTCGACCCGCTGCGAGTTCGCGGCCAAGCGGATCACGAGGTGTGCGCAGCTGTTGGACCTGCGCCGCGCTCCTTGCCGCTCCTCCTGCGGCATCGTCGGTGGCGTGGCGTCGCGATCCTCTTTACGCCGACGCGGACTGGGAGTGGAGATGCAGATCTTAGAAAGTAGGTCGATGATCGACCTGCCGGACGAGTGGGTGGCAGTCTGCGGCGAGTGGCACGCAAATGTCGGATGGCTGCGCACCGCGGCCGCCGCGATCTCCAGGATGATGCCGGAGATCACCACGATCCTTCAACTCGGTGACTGGTGGACGGACGCCGAGTACCCAGACCCGATCTTCACGGACGCTGGCATCAGCCGCGTGCTCGTCACCCTCGGCAACCACGAACCGTGGGACGCGATCCGCCCTCTACTCGAGGCGCAGCCAGGTGAGGCTGTCCGGGTCTCCGAGGTGTCCTGGCTCCTCCCCAGGCCGTTCCGGTTCCGAGTCGGCGGGCGTGAGGTTCTCTCACTCGGCGGCGCAACCTCAGTGGGCCGCGCCTGGCGCACCGAGGGACGGGACTGGTGGCCGGCCGAGACGATCACCGACACGCAGGTCGAGGCGGCGATCGCCGGCGGCCAGGCCGATGTGCTCCTTTCCCATGAGTCGCCGGAAGGGACCCCGGTCCGGGAGGTGACGCAGGTGCTGCGCGAGAATCCAGGCGGCTTCCCGGATGCTGCACTGCGGGACTCCGCAGAGTCGCGGCGCCGCGTTACGCAGGTGTGGGACGCGGTGCACCCAAAGTTGCTTCTGCACGGTCACATGCACGTCGCCGGCGCCGGCCAGACTCGGGATGGTCGAGCGGTGATCAGTCTCGGGCGCGACACTCACCGCGGGAACGTGGTCTTCCTGCATTTGCCGACGCTGGTCACAATAACCCCGACGCTGAAACTGCTCCGCGACGCGGCAAGGCGACAGTCATGATCGCCGCCGCCCGATACTCGCCGATCGTCGCGCTCGACGTTGACGGCGTCCTGCGAATCCCCGAGCCGCGCCCGCTCGAGGGCACCGAGGCGGTCGCGGTCGAGATCACCATGCACCGCGATCAGTTCCCGAAGACGTTCCACCGGTCCCCGCAGTGGGACGAGGACAGGACCTTCACCGCGACGCACTTCTTCTCCGCGACCGGCGTCCAGTGGGTGCGGTCGTTGGTAGACCGGGGCGTTGATGTGCGGTGGTGCTCGACCTGGGGTATCCACGCGAATGCGTACATCGCCGGCCCGCTGGGCCTGCCAGACCTTCCGGCCATCTGGGATGCGCCGCGATGGAACGAGAACGCGGTGGACTGGAAGGTGCGCATCATCGCCGAAGCGAGCCGCGGGCGACCAGTGCTCTGGGTCGACGACCAGGCGTGGGAGGAAGCACTCCGGTACACCCACACCCCGCGCGCGCTGGCCGGCGTCCGCCACATCGACCCGGCGGTCGGGATCACCGCCGACGACGTGAGCGGGATGAACACCTGGCTCACCCTCGTCGGCAGCCCAGAAGGACACGATGAGCTGCGCCGCCAGTGGCGGCGGCAACGCGACCGGCAACGCCGGCGCGGGGTCCCGCCATTCCCGCCCGAGTGGGCAGCCCTCATCCGGTGACGGAGCCTGCGTCAGTGAAGGGAAGCCGGCTATGACAGAGCGTGCTAATGATCAGCGCGAGCCGGACGCGCGTGACTACGCCGCGGAGGCACGTCGCATCGGAGACGCCGCCCGTGACGCGCGGATGTGTCTCGACGATCTCGACGACGTCCCCTGGCCGCAGATGGACGCGTTCTACTACCAGCAGGCCGCGTGGGCGATGGATGTCGTGCTCCGAGAACTGCTGGACGCCATCGACGCCGTGGCCACCGTGGAACGGAACGTGACGCTGGATCGTCCACTCACGGAATCGGAGAAGGAGTTCATCGCCGCCAGCGGCCTGGACCCGGACGTGCATGGCGAGGGAGACCTGGAGCAGGCTGCGGACTGGCTGGTGTGGTCAGCGATCACCACAAACCTGCAGCGGGAGGGACTGGACCGATTGACGCAGATGACCGCGCTGGATGTCATCCCCGGTCTCCGTGACGTCGTCGCCGCGTTCCCCGCCGACCTAACCGACCTCGACAGGTTCACCATCCTCCGCTCCCCCGCGGAAGAGCTTGGCGGCATTACCCCGATCCACTGGCTGCTGCTCGGTGGAGACCTGCGCACCGTCGTCACCGTCGTGGCGAACCTCGAATACGGGCCATAGGGGCGTCCGAGATGCGCTCACCCGCCTCCCGTCCCGGAGCCGCCTCAACCTAACGGGGCCAGACCACCGAGGCGATTGATCACTCGCGTCAACGGTCGAGGAATACCCGGCAGTTCCCCGCGAGTCGCCGAGCACACCGCCCGCGTTTCGGGCCCCAGCCGGCGAACCGTCCGGAGTTCCCGGATGGTTGATCCTTCCTCGGACTCGGATTGCTGCTGCTCAGCTGCGTCGAGGCCGACTCAACCGGCGTCGGCAGGCCGCGCGGTCACAGCGTTCGCCCACACCCAGCAACGGAACTCCTTGCCGCCGACTGTGAACGTGATCCCGCACGCGATGTCGTTCCACGTGACCACCACCGCGTCGACGAGCATCGGGTGGGGTCCGAAGCGGACCCACACCCGGCATCGCTTGGGGCGCGGGTCGCGCGTCACGGGCAGCTCGTCTCGCCGGATCTCCTGGTCGGTCAATGACTGCAGGGGGAACTCCCCGGCGATGCGTTCCAGGATCCGCTGATCCATCAACTGGTCGAAGTGCTGCGCGCAGCGCCGACTGGATCCCATCTCCCCTCCGTCGCTCACGCCAACTCTATCCAAAGTCGAAGCTTTGTTCTATTCTTGGGTGGCATGAGGGCGGCACTGATCGAACACGACGCAACTCTATGGATGCGGGACGACATCCCTGACCGTATGGTCTACAACGGTCGCCGGTGGCGGGTCACCGACACCCCGACGCGCCTACGCCACTCCATCTGGACGATCATCGAGGAAGGCTCGGGGGTCTACGGATGGCGGTTTAAGGCGACTGATCCCTCCGGTGACTCGCGCGTATTCGACGTCTTCAAGTCGGAGAGCGGCTGGCGAGTGCAGCACGTCTACCAATAGACCGCCCCGGGGACCTCGAGCGCTTTGCCGCGAGGCCCCGACCCGCCCCCTTGGCTCATCTGCGGAGCCGTCGGAGCGCGTATTCAAGTGCGCGCACCTGCCATGGGCGGAGACGGCCTTCGGCGAGAGCGGCACGTTGCCGGGCGACCCAGTTCGCCAAGCTGCGTTCGGGCGCATCGGGGGCGCGGCGGCGCGGGTCGCGCTCGTGTTCGGCGATGAACTGCCTCAGGTCGTCGGCGCGCTGTTCCCAGGCGCCATCGCGGGTGCTCATTTCCCATCCCGGTAGCTGAGCGAGCAGTTCCGCCTGTTCGGGGCTGAGCCCTTCGGCGCGCTTCTGGTCGGCCCGCTTCTGGTCAGCGACCCAGGAGATGTCGGCGGGTTCGACGCCTGCATCGCTGCGGCGGGGCATGCGGCCGAGCTGGTTGGCGAGCTCGGCAATGCGCCGATACCGCGTATCCCAGGAAGCGGGGACGTGCTGGAGGGGCGGGTGTTCAGTATTTTCTTCCACCCCTGTGACATGCGCGGTGGACCCCGCTCGCGTGCACCTTGTTGCCGCGAGCGTGCGCAGATATTGGAAGACGGGCGGCGCGACACGTCCCTACGGTGACCCGTATGCGTCTCACGACATGGCACAATCCGCCGATCGTCCGGCACGCCGGCGACCCTCGGCGCGCCGCGCCGATTGGCTCGGTTGGGAGCTCAGCGCGTGCGACGCGAGCGACGCCTGAGGTAGTCCGTCCGGAGACGATCGACCTCGCTGATCGCCAGTTCGCGGTCGGCCGCGTCAGTGCTGTGGATGAGATCTGCCGCGATGACTGCCTTCGGCATCCACACCCCGTCGTACGCGACGGGGAGGTTCTGCACGAACAGCACGTGCTTTCCGGCGGGGTCGGGCGTCCATTCGACCCGGTGGACGTGATCTTCGATCTTGTCCTCGGCGATGTAGCCCATCACAACGTTGAGGACGCTCGAGCGGGCCGGCGTCAGTCGGTGGACCGCGGACACACCGGTCCGAGTCAGACCCTCGCGGACCTGCGACGCGATTCTGTCACTGGAGAACCGGTGAGTCTGCGTTCGAGTCGCGACAGCGCGGACGATCTCCTCGGCGGACGCGGTGGCGATAAGGCCATGGACACGGCTGCGGGTGCTCCTCGGCAGCCACGAGGCCGTGCGCCCTGACAGCTCCCAGAGAACTCCCCACGCCGTCGCCGGGTTCAACTGCCGCCCCCGCCCGTGCCTGTAGTGCATCCGGTACCGCTCTACCGCCTCTGCGGTGGTGATCCACACTCCCGACGGCAGCCGGCGCGCAGCGATCGCGCCGGACCTCATCAGCACACCTGCTTGGCGGCGACTGATCTGCAGAATCTCCGCCACTTCAGGGGCTGAAAGCACAGGTGTTCCAGAAAACATCTCGTTCGAGATTCTATCCAGGGCGCTGATGTCGCAAGACAGCTGGATTCACCTGGGGTTTATTTTGCGTGCACATCCGATGGTCAATACCGCCCATGAGTAAGTCATGATCGAGAACACAACTCCCGCAAACGGGACTGCCACCTGGCGAATCGGGGATGCCACCTACGTGGCGCCCTTGGATGCGCGACTGCTCGCCGAGGACATCTACACCGCCGACCCCGTCCGTGTCGGCAATGCGTACCCGCGGCAACGGAACCTCCACGGCTGGTACTGGATGGCATCGACGGGCACGCACGTATGGCACGAGTCGCTGCTGGAGCGGAACTCCCTCATGCGTCTGGACTACAGCGGCGACATCGTTGCCATTGCCGCGCAGCCGATGATGCTCACCGTCGGCGACGGCGCTATCCACTTCCCGGACTTCCTCGCACTCGATGCCGACGGCATCCAGACGGTGTACGACGTCAAGCCGCTCGCGCGTATCAACGCGAAGGCACGCGCGCAGTTCGAGTGGACTCGCGATGTCTGCGCGGAGGTCGGCTGGAGCTACCGGGTCCTCACCGAGCTCTCGGTGCAGGAGCGGGTGAACCTGACCTGGCTGGCCCAGTTCCGGCAGACCCCGAATCATCCGGGTCCGGACGCGGAGGACGAGGTGCTCCGCGCACTGGAGCCGGGCTGGACCGTTGCGGACGCCGTCGCTCACATGCCTGCCGCCAGCACCCCGCGTGCCCGCAGCAACGTGTTCCACCTGCTGTGGAGCCGGGCGCTGGACTGCGACCTCAGCCAGCGCTTGTCCGATGCCACACCCGTCCACCGCGGAGTCCGCGCTCATCAAAAGGAGACGACCGATGCCCACGCGTGAAGCCCCCGTCGCGTTCGCCATCGGCGTCGACGTCTACGAGTTCGACAAGGCAACCCCGCACCGCATCACGCTGGTGCACAGGGTCACTCAGGAACGCCGCACCTTCACTCCCGCTGAGCTGGCGCAGGTCCTCACTTCCGAGACCGACGCCACCACCAGCCCGCGAGTGTTCGACACGCTGCCCAAGCACGTCATCGAGGCGGCCACGCTCCTCGCTGGCGACATCGAGGAGGTGCTGACCGGGGTTGGCCGCAACAATCGCCGTCGACCGGAGTACGACATCGTGAGCACGTCGCAGGAGCAGCGCGTCGCCCGGAAGCTGAACGAGATGGCCGAGGACGGTCGCGGAATGGCACGCTCCAGCTTCTTCCGCAAGCTTGACGCGTACAGAAAGCACGGGCTCGTCGGCCTGGTGGACGGGCGGGCGCTGCGTGAGTTCCCCCTGCTCATCGACAAGAAGGCGCTGGCCGTGTTCATCACGGTCATCAGCAGCCAGCTCAACGAATCGACCGGCACTCTCAGCCGCATCATCAAGGAATCCATCGAACTGACGCAGGCGCAGTATCCGGACGCGAAGATTCCCTCGCGCGCCTCGTATTACACGCTTGCGAAGGTCTATGGCGTCGGCAAGCACGCCACGGGAAGCGCGAAGACCCGCCGGTCGTTGGGCAACCGTCCCGACCGTACGTTCGGGATGACGGTGCCGACCTTCCCGGGCGAGGTGGTTGAGATTGACACCAACACCATGGACGTCGAGGTGCGCACCCCCAAGGGCGACCGTAAACGCCCGCGGCTGAGTCTCATGATTGACGTCTACACCCGTTCCATCCTCGCGTTCACCATTCGCCTGGAGGCGACCAAGAGCGTCGACCATACGCTGCTGCTCGCGCAGGCGGCAACGCCCCGCGCCACCCGCCCGTCCCGGCAGTGGCTGCGCGACGAGCTCCAGCAGCGAAACCGGAAGCTCAGGCTGCTGCCGGCGGAGGAGTACGACACTCACTCGCAGGCGATGCCGTTCATCTTCCCCCGCAGCGTCACCACCGACCGCGGAAGCGACTACATGGGGGCGAGCTTCCACGCGGCCGTGGGGAAGCTGCAGGGTTCCATCGTCCTGGCCCCGCCACACACCCCGACGGGCAAGCCGCACGTCGAGCGCATGTTCAGCACCATCAACTCGCTCTTCACACAGCACCTGCCGGGCTACATCGGCCGAAGCCCCGAACACCGGGGCAAGCAGGTCGAGCTGGACAAGCTGCTGACCGTTGAGGAATTGCGCGAGCTGTTCGAGGACTGGGTCATCCAGGTCTGGCAGAACCGCCCCCACGCCGGTCTCCGTGACCCGCTGCACCCGAGCCGGCACATGACCCCGAACACGATGGCGGAGCGGGCATCGCTCACCGCCGCGCAGTTCCGCGTCCCACTCACCCGAGAGGACTACATCCTCATGCTGGACTCCCCGTTGCGGACCATCGGGTCGACCGGCGTCCGCTACGCCGGCCGCGACTACGACTCGGAAGAGCTGCACCCGCTCCGGCACCAGAAGTCCGACATTCCCCGTCACGGCGGGAAGTGGGAAGTGAAGGTCGACCCGTACAACCCCGCCTGCGTGTGGGTCGTCGGCCCCCAGGGGCGCCTCATCGAGTGCCACGAGCGCGGAGCAGAAGCCCGCATTTACGAGCCCGACTTCCCTGCCATCGAAGACGACTACCGCGCCCTCACGGCCCGCGCCGACGCCGAACTCACCGGAACCCCGTTCCCCGAACCAGCCGCCCCGCCGCTGCCCGAGCACGTCGCGAACGAACCGGACGACGACGAAGGCGACGACTACATCCCCAACTTCTAGAAGGACCTTCCCATGACCGAACTCACCCTCACGTTCACCGCCCACCCGTCCGAAGCGACCGCGCTCAACCGCCGCGAATCACTGCTGCATTACCTCACCCACCCCATCCCCATGCCCGCAACACCCTCGGAAGTCGACGCCCTGTCCCGTGCGCGGAGCGAGTACGACCGCGACCGGATGGACTACCTCTCCGGCGGCATCGTCCTGGCCACCGACAGCGCCATGAAGGGCAAGCTGATGCTCGCCCGCGCGTTCCAAGAGAACCGCGCCCGCAACTCCGGTCACGCCGGCGTCATCCTCTCCGGCAACTCCAGCCTCGGAAAGACCACCCTCGCCAAGGCCCTCATGCGGTGGGTACTCACCCAATACGGAAACCAGGTGTCCGACTGGGCGAAGCTCGAACACGTCCCCGTCATGTACATCGAGGTCCCCCCGGGGAGCAACGCGAAGGCGCTGCTGAAGGAGATGGCCGCGTTCTTCGGCCTCACCGTCCTCACCCGAGACTCAATGACCGACCTGCGCACCAAGGTCGTCGCCGCCATCCGCCGCGCCCGCACCCAGCTCATCGTCGTCGACGAACTCCACAACCTCGCCGGACGCGGCGCCGGACTCGGCGAAGCGGTCGACCTGCTCAAAGGCCTCCACAACGACGTCGCCGCCACGTTCCTGTACTGCGGCATCGACGTCACCGAGTCCTCCCTGATGGGCGGGCCGCGCGGCCAGCAGCTCGCCAGCCGGTTCGCCGTCCTCGAACTCCGCCGGTACATGTGGAGCAACGCCGAGCACCGCAAGCAATGGAAGGCGCTCATCAACTCCTTCGAGCGCAACCTGCTGCTGGCCGACCACCCGGAGAAGTCGCTGGTCAAAGAAGCCGAGTACCTCTACCAGCGCACCGGCGGCTCCATCGGCTCCCTCGGCCGACTGCTCACCGGCGCCGCCATCGACCTCATCCAAACCGGCGCGACGGTGGAGCGCCTGGACCGTGCCGTGCTGGATGGCTACACGCTCGACCTGACCGCCGAGAACTTCTACCGTGGCGTCCTCACCCGCAAGTCCAAGACAGCCAAGACCGCGACCGAGCTGGTGATGGCATGAACACGGAAGACCTCACCCGCACCTTCCCGTTCAGCGTCCGCCCCGGACACCGCGAAACCCTCGACTCCTACACCCGCCGCATCCTCGCCGCCAACGGCGAATCCGACGCCCTCCCCGCAGCCCTGGTCACCCTCGCGAAGGAAACCGACCCGGACACGACCTGGTTGTCCATCCTCGAGACCAAGACCGGACGCACCCTCACCTGCCTCGCCACGCCGGTCATCGACACCACCCACGGCGAGTCAGCCGGATGCCGCGCCTGCGCGGCGCTGCTGACAGACCGGTTCGGGTGCGTGCAGTGCCACCACGGCGCCCACGTGGAGCAGCACCCGCACCTGGACGACTTCATCTGCGAACGCCACCGCCGCTGGATTGGACCTGGCACCACCCCCACCGCCCAGCCCACCGTCTCCGCACGACAGGTTGCCGCGCACCGCCAGCTCCGCGCCCTGCGACGTGACGGCCGCGCTGACATGGAACTGCTGCTCGACCTGCTCGCCGCGCTATCCACCGACCTGGGTGCCGGTGACCACGACGTGTTCTCCCACGCGGTCGCCATCCTCCGCTGGCTGACCAGCCGCGACACTCTCCACCGACTGTTCGACCCCGCCATGCCGTACCCGACCACGTTCGCCTGGATGACCGAAGCCTTGGGCAACCTCGTCGCCCGCCACGCCGCCAGGACCGCCCGCGCCGTCTGGCTGCACCTGTGGCCGGCGCACCTGGCCCTGCAGACCGCGTACCGCGGATACACCGGCTACCACTCCGGCCACCCGCACGAGTTCACCCTCCCTGCCGACGTCACCGACTGGTACCCGCGCCCCACCGCCTTTCAATCGCACAACGCCTACCTTGCCTGCACCGGCGACACCAACATGTCCGCCCTCGCCCAGCGTGCCCGGGAAGAGAACCCCGATGCGCCGTCGGTCACCGCCCCGCACCTCAGCCAGGTTCGCTGCCCGAACGGGCACTACTACACCGATGTTGCCACCGGTACCGGCCCCCGCACTCCCTGCCCGCGCTGTACCGGGTTCCACGTCCGTCGTGGCGTGAACGACATCGCCACCGTCGCCCCGCACCTTGCCGCGCAGCTCCACCCGACCCTCAACGGCGAACTCACCGCCGCAGACATCACCGCCCGCAGCAGCAAGTCCGTGTGGTGGCAGTGCGAGAAGAAGGGGAACCACCCCTATCCGGCGGCACCGTTCAACCGCACCCTCAACGACGCCGGCTGCAGCGTGTGCCTGAACCGCATCGTCCTCAAAGGCGTCAACGACTTCGCCACCACCCACCCCCGCCTCGCCCGCGAACTGCACCCCAGCAGCGCCCGCCGCCAGCCCGCCACCACGTTCAACGCCGCCGACACCAAGCCGCGGGTCTGGCTGTGCGCCGCCGGACACGACTTCAAGGCCTCCGCCCGCGACCGCGCGAACGGTACCCACACCTGCAAGGAATGCAAGAAACGCCGCACCCGCGGCTCCGGCCGCAGCCTCACCGACACCCACCCGGACCTCGCCGCCACCTGGCTTCCGGAGCTCAACGCAGGACGCGAACCTGCCGACTACACCAAGGGCTCTCGACTCGAAGTGGTCTGGTGGTGCGAAGACGGCGGCCACCCGTTCACAATGCGCATCGAAGCCCGCACCCGCGGATGCGGCTGCCCATACTGCGCCGGCCGACTGCTGCTGCCCGGGTTCAACGACTTCGCCAGCACCCATCCCGACCTCGCCGTCGACTGGCATCCCTACCTGAACTGGCGGAACCCGAGCGAGGTCATGGCCGGGTCAACCGAACAGTTCGTGTGGCGGTGCAAGAACGGGCACGAAATGACCCGCACCATTCCGAACCGGCGCGCGTCACACGGCTGCACCGCCTGCAGCCCAGAAGACCGAGCCGGGCACGCACGCCGTGGCACCCAGGACATTCAGCACAGCGTGACCCGCCGCCGCACCCGCAAACCAGTCAGCCATCGAAAGGACAGTCACCATGAACGCACGCAATGAACCGCCCCGCAGAGGCGAACACCCGCACGGGGACGGTACTCCGTCCCCGGCGCTCCTGCGCGCAGCGGCCGCCACCCAACGGGCATGGGAACAGCTCGCCGCGGGGTGGGGCCTCCTCACCGAAGAAGACGTCCAAACGGTACTGCGCGCCGCAGGTCCCGGTACGACCGCCGAGGTGAATCCGTGGGACGCCGCCGACGCTCTCATGAGAGTGCGTCTCGACGGCGCTTGGCGCTACCCGGGCTTCCAATTCGACCCGGCCACCGGATCACCCCGCCCGTGGGTGTCGCCCCTGCTCAAGCTCGCGTCCCAGCGAAGCCGATCCCCCGAAGGCGTCATCCTCTGGTTCCTCAGGCCGACGACCTACCTCGGCTCGGCGAAACAGCGCCCCATCGATCATCTGGACGACCCAGGACTCCTCCTCGACATCGCGCACAAGACGTGGGACGGCGAAGGGTGACTCCTCAACGCCAGCACCTCTCGATAGCGCCTAAGCCCCAAACCAGCGCCTGCCGTACCGCGCCGCGATGTCCCGCGACAAGTAAACCGCACGACCCGGCGTGCAGCCCTACCGACTGTCACTTGGCGCGCCGCAGTCTCACGGCGCGCACCGCGGTCAAAGCCCACCACGACAGGGCCACCCCAACGACCGCGACCACACCGGCCACGGCCAAGCCTGTCCACGTGCTCTGCGCGCTCCCGTACATGTAGGACCACAATGCCAAACTCGTGGCCACGGTCGTCAAGACGAGCGCCGCAACCTCGACGATCGTGACGATGCGGACCCCGTCGTGCTGCGGGATCGTGACCGACCGCCACAACAGCGAACCCCAGGCGATCAGTGTGCTCACGACTGCAACGATCATCGACCAATGCGTCAGCGCTTCAGGAAGCATGCAGTCACGCTATCCGTCCCGCTCCAACGGCGGGGGGTCTGCCGCCCGTTCGGACGGGACGGGGCGACGATCTACCTGTGGGAGAACGAGTCCGCGGCGGACGCCCGCCGGCCGCTCGAAATCGGGCATGCCGAAACGATCGAGGAGTCGGTGATGTTCATCGCCGGTGCGGCGGTCATCATGTCGGAGGACCCGGACACGAAGGTGCTGCTGCGGTCGCATTTCAGCGAGTACTGACGATTCGGCCTCGGCCGCTCTCGACGGCTTTCCCAGCCTCCACAAGTCCCGGGACCGCCACCCGCGACACGGTAGCCAAGGCGCGTGATGGTTGGATCAGCGTCCCGTTGGCTAGTTTGAGGGGGTGCCCATGTCGCGCGTCAGACTTTGTGGCAGGACCATTGATTGAGTCCTGAGCGGAGAGTTCGACATGGGAAGACCACCTGTGATCCCGGTGGAGAAGAAGACGAGGATCGTGCTGAGCATCCTCGCCGGCGAGATGACGATCGCCGAGGCGGCCAGGCGCGAGAAGGTCAGCGAGCAGTCGATCGGCCGGTGGAAGGCGGACTTCCTCGAGGCCGGGAAGACGAGTCTCGCGGCGGGCAAGAA
>Ga0164243_10003391_pt1 | contig 25536 bp, 22 predicted proteins | sample OricompcompostOP_FD_108781 | JGI IMG/M metagenome (GOLD analysis project Ga0164243, IMG submission 108781) | Organic Plus compost microbial communities from Emeryville, California, USA - Original compost - Organic plus compost (OP) | ecosystem: Engineered > Solid waste > Mixed feedstock >...
GACGCCATCGTGCTGCCCGACGACGCGATCGGCATCATGATCGGTGACGTCGGCGGCCACGACCTGTACGCTGCCGCCGCCATGGCCCAGACCCACAGCATGCTCCGGGCGCTGCTGTACGACCGCCGTACCCCGCCCAGCGAGATCCTCGGCCAGCTCGACCGCACCCTGCACGCCACCGCGGATGTCCCGGTCACCACGGCGTGCCTGGCCCGCATCGAGCCCGACACCGCCGGGTGGGTCCTGCGCTGGAGCACGGCCGGGCACTTCCCGCCTCTGTTGATCACACCTGATCTGGACACGGAGTACCTGCACGCCGAGCCAGGCCTGCCGCTCGGGGTGAGCACGGGAGAGCACCGCCCCGATCACACACGTTCCCTGCCCGCGGGCTCGATCCTCCTCTTCTTCACCGACGGCCTCATCGAAGATCCCGCCCACTCCATCGACGTGGGCCTCACCGCGCTCGCCGGCCTCGCCGCCACCCACGCCTCCCGGCCACTGCCCGAACTCGTTCAGGTCCTGGCCGATCACCATCCGAGTGACGGGCAGGACGACATGGCCATCCTCGCCCTGCGCATTCCGGTCAGCACGCACTCCCCGCAACCACCGGTGTGAGACGGGTCGGCGCCCGACTCCTCGCCGGTGCCGGGCGAGGATGCCCCTCCCCCGGCGCCGGGACCTCTCACTCCCCGTCGCGCAGGCGCTCCGCCAGTCCCTTCAGGGACTCGGCCTCCTCGCTGTGGCCGAGGGACGTCAGCCGGGACGCCGCCGCCTCGACCCGGGCGAGGGCAGGGGCGGGGCGTTCCAGGTAGACGCCCTCGACGATGCCGGCCAGGCGGACGCATTCCGCCCACTCGTCGGCTATGCCGGGGTCCTCGGCCGGTTCACCGAGCAGCCCGAGGGCCTTCTCCAGTGCGGCCAGCGACTCGTCGTAGGCGCCGGCGTACGCGTTGATCCGTCCGTGCTCGTAGGCCAGGGCGCTGTCCAGGGAGCGGCCGTGCGCCTTGAAGCCCGCGGCGCGGGCCGCGTCGGCGATCCGGGCGGCGTCGTCGAGGAGGGCGCGGGCGTCGGACAGGCCGTCGGGGCCCTGCTGCTGGGCCTGGAGCCGGGCCAGTTCCCGCAGGGCGTTGCTGACCTGCTCGTAGCGGGGGTCGCGGGCGTGGGCGGCGAGCGCCTGCTCCATGGCGTCCCGGGCCTTGGTGAACTCACCGGCTTCGCCGAGCAGGATGGCCGTCTCCGCCGCGATCATGGCGTGGCTGCCCGGGTCGTCGTCCCAGTCGGCCGACTCGGCCGCCAGGGCGACCAGTTCCGCGGTGGCGGCCTTCAGGTCGTCGCCGGCACGCAGGGCGCGGGCGCGGGTCAGGCGCAGTTGGGCGACGAGGCGGTCGTCCAGTTCGCCGTCGACGACGTCCGGCTCCAGGAGCAGGGAGTCGAGCAGCGCGATGCAGTCCTCGATCCGGCCCAGGTCGAGGCTGAGCTGGGCGGCGTTGCTGTAGGTGCAGAACGCGTCGAAGCGGGTGCCTGTCCGCAGTTCCAGTTCCGCCGACCTCGTCAGGTGGCGCAGCGCCTCGTCGTGGCGGCCCAGGGCCATGCTCGCCTGGGCCAGTTCGCTGTGCAGGGTCGCGGCGTCGACCGCTTCGGCGGGCCACTGGGCGGCCAGCCGTACCGCCTCGGTGAGGCTCTTGTGGGCGGCTTCCGCGTCTCCGGCGCCGAGCTGGATCTTGCCGCGCAGGGACAGGGCGCGGGGCAGGTGCCAGGCGGGGCCGTCCTTGTGCAGCAGTTCGACCAGTCCGTCCGCCTCGGTGAGCGCGGTCGGCAGGTCGCCGGCCATGGCGTGTGTGGTGGCGCGCAGCAGCCGGGCGGCGGCGATCTGCCCGGTGAGGTCGTGCCGGGTGGCGAAGTCGTGCAGCAGTTCCGTCTCGGCGAGGATCGGGGGTACGCGGTCCTTGTCCCCGGAGGCCTGGAGCAGCAGGCCGCGTGCGCTCACGCGCAGGCGCAGCATCCGCGCCTCCAGGTACGGGGCGAGGTCGGACGTCTGCTCGTGCAGACACAGGAGTTCCTCGTGTGCCTTGGTGAGGACCTCGACCTGGGCCGTGGCGGTCTGGGCCTTCGGAGCGGCGGGCTCAGGACCCGCGGTCTGGGCGCCGGCCGCCTCCTCGGAATCGGGTTCGTTGGCCTCGGGGCTCTCAGGCTTCGCGTCCTCGGTCTCCGCGCTCGGCGGCGCCACCTGTGTCCGTGCCAGGATCGCTCTCGCGCGGGCGATCGCCGCGTGGCCCGTCAGTTCCGCGTCCTCGTACAGGCCCACGGCCTCCTCGTACAGGGCGGCGGCCTCGGCGTGCGCGTCCTTGCGTTCCGCCAGCGTCGCCTCCTCCTCCAGGAGGTCCGCTCGCAGCCGCACCAGCGGGCCGACTTCCGGGTCGTCCGGGTGGGCGTAGTCCGGGTCGGTCGTGAGGACGCGCAGGCGGGCCCAGCAGGCGTGCGCGTCCGGGTGGCCCTGCTCGTCCAGACCGCGCGCCCGCTTGATCAGGTCGGCGGGCGTCTCGGGAAGCGCCTCGGCCGGGGCTGGAGCGGCCGTGGCCGGGACGACGTCGTCGAGGGTGCGCGGGCGCAGGGTCAGCTCAAGCGACTCCAGCAGCGGCGCCCTGTCGAGACGGGTTGTGCGGCGGTCGGTGTGGGTCGTGGTGCCGTTGCGGGCGTCGAAGCGGGCGGCCAGGTCGTCGGCGCGCCGCCGCACCTCGGCGCGCAGCGACGCCACCGTCCAGCTCCGGCCCGGGAACCCGGCGGCGGGCAGCTCGCCGTGGCCCAGCGCCTCGACCCGGGCGAGGAGCACCTCCACGCCGGTGAGCAGGTCCAGCTGGGCCAGCGGCGAGTCCACCTCGGTGAACAGGGTGCGGTTCTCCGCCAGCAGTTCCAGGCCGCGCGCCTCGTTGCCCGTCAGCGCGCAGAACTCCAGGTGACGGCCGACCTCCCCGGCCATCGAGGGGTTGCGGCGGCAGCCCCGGTACCCGGCCAGGTGCAGCCGGCGGGCCTCGTCGGTGCGGCCGGCGCGCAGCATCGGCAGCAGCGCGTACGACACGGAGCGGGCCGGCTCCTCCTGGCAGGACTCCTCGCCGGCCAGCACCGGCTCCCAGGCGCGCAGCGCCCGCTCGTCGTCGCCGGCCGCCAGGTGGTACAGGGCACGCTCGCAGGTCTCGCACGCCTCGCAGTCGCTGAGCATGCCGCGGGTGCGGCCCGCCCACAGCTCGTAGGCGAGGGCGGTGTCCTCACCGACGTGTGCGGCGAGCTGGTACGCCTGCCCGTAGTACGGCTGGAGGTCGAGCCCGGCCTTCTCGTAGCGGTCGCGCATCTCCGAGTGCCACTGGCGCAGGCTCGCCAGCGGTATCTCGGGCAGGCTGCGCAGGGCGTTGGCGTCGAACACGTCGGGCTGCTCGTCGAAGAGGTTCAGCAGCCGGGCGAAGACGACCGGGGATTTACGCGGCTCGGAGCCGTAGGTGTACGCCTCCTGGAGTTCCAGCAGGGCGTGGATCAGTGGCACCGGCTCGTCGAACAGCTCGGCCGTCTCGGCGAGTTCCTCGGCGGTGACGGTACGGGTGCGGCCGTAGGGGCGCCGGTCGTTCTCGCGCAGCGCCTCGTACAGCTCGTCGGTGGTCTGGGGTGTCGTGGTCGGCATCGTCAGCTGTCCTTGCGCAGGGCGTGGGCGAGAAGGTCGAGGAAGGAGCGGTTGATCAGGCTGGACTCGGCGGGGCGGAGCGGGCGCCGGGACAGCAGCGCGGCCTGCCCGTACAGGGCCTCCGCGCTGGTGCGGGCCAGTTCGGGCTCGTCGATCGTGGTGGCGGTGCGCACCAGCGGGTTGAGCTGGTTCAGGATCAACTGGGCGCGGGGAGCCTCCTGTTGCAGGGCGCCGAGGATGTCGCCCCACAGGCCGCCCTCCTGCTCACGGGCGAGCCTCGAGCGGGTGCGCTCGTGCCGGGCCTCGCGGCTGTCGACGAGCAGGGCGGGTGCGGACGCAGGCTGGAAGGTGCGCAGCGCGACGTCGCAGTCGAACACCGCGAGGGCGTCCCGGGCGAGCGCGAGGTAGGCGGCGGCGGCCAGTTCCGTCTCCCGGTCGACCGGGTCGAGGTGCGCGGTCAGCGTCGCCGGGTCGAGGTCGGCGACGCTCACCTCGGGCCTGATCTCCGGCAGCCGGTGCACCAGTTCACGGTCGTAGGTGTAACCGCCGTTGACCACGCCGAGCCCGGCGGCCGACGCGATCGCCGCGACCTGCCGGAACTCCTCCACGCTGGACGTCACCAGCACGGTGCGGTGGGTGCGGGCGAACTCGTCCAGGGTGCAGTGGCCGTCGGTCGTCTCGAACGGCAGCCACGGCAGCAGCATCCGCAGAATCTCGTCGTCGTGCACGGCGAGCGACTTCACCGACAGGTGGTGTGCCTGGAGGAAGCGGTGCAGCAGGTCCGGGTCGCTGGCGGCGACGCGGGCGATCCACGCGCGCAGCTTCTCGGCGAGCGCGTCACGGACGGCGGCGAGGGTGTCGTCCTCGTACAGGGCTTCGCGGGACGCCGTCGGGCGCAGGCTCTCGGCGTCGACGACGCAGCGGACGAAGAACGCCCAGTCGGGCAGGATCTCCTGCGCCTGCTCCGACAGCAGCATGCCCTTGACGTGTACCCGGTGGCCGTGACGGCGCCCGGCCGGCACCGGCTCCGGCAGCACGCAGGCGATGCCCTTCAGGCCGACGGCGGGCAGGTCCAGCTCGATGGTGTCCAGCGGGGCGAAGCCGAACACCTCCTCGCCGTAGGCGGCCAGCGCGCGGGAGCGGGCGCCCGGCGTCGGGTACGTCCGCGCCCAGGGCGCCGCCTCGGGGTTGACGGGGACGGCGGGGCCCTTGCCGTCGTCGAAGGTCACCGGGTGGCGCAGCAGCGAGCCGAAGTGCCCGGCCAGGGACCGTACCTGCGCGGGCGCCGTCCACTCGCCGGCGTCGGCACGCGGGGTCAGCGTGACGGTGGTGCCGGGCCGGGGGCGGGCAGAGGCGGGCAGCGTACGCACGCTGTAGCTGCCGTCGCCGCGTCCCCGCCACTCCACGGCGGGCGCGTCGGGCGTACGGGCGGACCGGCTGACCACGTGGATCTCGTCCGCGACCAGGAAACAGGACAGCAGGCCGATGCCGAACTGGCCGATGAAGTCGCCGCGTTGCTCGGCGATGCCGTCGGCCCGCTTGCTGCTGCGGCCGATCGTGGCCAGGAAGGTGTGCACGTCGGCCTCGGTGAGACCGACGCCGTCGTCCTCGATACGGACCACGGCCGCGTCGGCGTACAACCGGATGCCGAAGGCGTCGGCCGGGGCGGCGGGTTCGAGGGCGTGCCGGGCGGTGAGCGCGTCCACCGCGTTCTGCATCAGTTCACGCAGGTAGACGCGGGGGCTGGAGTAGAGGTGGTGGGAGAGCAGGTCGACGAGGCCGCGCAGGTCGACTTGGAAGGTGCGGTCGGCGGCGTTTTCGGGCTGGGGCTGGGGCTTGGGCATGGGCGGTCCGGGGTGTGAAGGCGTGCGACGGGGTGAGGGAAGAGGGCGCCGGGGTGAGGGAAGAGGGCGTCGGGGTGAGGGAAGAGGGCGTCGGGGCTGGAAGGCTCTGGCCGGGGCTTGGATGGCCTTGCTGGGGTCAGAAGGCCTTGCGCATGCGCGCGTACGTCTTCTGTGGCTCGGACATGTACGCCCACGGCCACTCGGTGAACGCACCCTCCAGCTCACGGAAGACGTTGGAGGCCGTGCTGCTTCCGGCCAGGGACAGGGCCATGGCAAAGATGTTGTAGTCGCCCTGCCAGCCCAGGCGGCGCTCGTAGGAGTGGTGCAGGATGCTGCGCTCCGCCGCCTCCCTCAACTCGGTGCGGATGCGGGGCTGCTGAAGGCAGGCGCTGTCGTCGGACTCCACCCACTCCTCGACGTACGCCATCGCGACCACGCAGCCGAGGCGGTGCCCGTCGGGTGCCTTCGCGAACGCCGCGCGGGCGAACTCAAGGGCCTCGCCCTGCTCACCGCCCCAGCGGGGCTGGAGCTGGGACAGCCATTCGAGGTGCACCTCCAGATCGAGCGGATCGCGGCGCAGGGCGGCGTCACGCCGGGTCTCCGCGACCGTGGAGCCGAGGGACATGCCGCGCGCGGAGGTGAGCAGTTGGCGCCACGGCGTGACCCAGTCGGGACGCAGCTCGGCGGCCTCGAACAGGTGCTGTTCGGCGATGTCGAGCCGTTCATGGAAGAGCTGCCACTGCTCCCGGGTCACGTCCACGGCACGCGCGCTGGTACGGGCGTCCCAGCCCCAGTTGACGTGGCGCGCCCCGGAGATCAGCAGGGCCAGGGGCCGGTGCTCCTTGTCCTCCTCGACGGCCCGGCCGATCCAGTCCTGCACCCCGTCCAGGACGGCCAGCCGGCCGAGGACCTGGTGGTCATGGCCCAGGTCGAAAGGAGCCAGGGCGGTCTTCACCGCGTCCCAGTCACCTGCGCCCGCCGCCTCCTCGGCCGCCAGCACCCGTGTGTCCCCGAGGGCGCGCAGGGCGTACGTCCCGTTCTTCTTGCGCGGCGTCGCAAGAGCGTATGGGTCCGCCCCCGGTCCGTCCCCGCCCCTGCCGAACAACTTGCCGAACATATCGCGCCCTCCCCTGGCCCGAGTGATCATCCGGCGCATCATAGGGCGCGCCACCGACATCGGTTCCACAGGGTTTTCACATCGGGGTCATGTGAACGCCCCAGGTCGTACGGGGTTTTCCGGTACGTCCCGCTGCGGGAGGGGGATCAGGTGCGTGGTTTTGTCGGCAGTGGGTGCGCGAGGAGCCGATAGGGCCGACTGCGCGAGGCGAGGGCAAGCAGCGAGCGATGCCCGTGCCCGCCCTCCTGCGCACGCTTCCCGCAGCGCACGGCTGGCCTTGTCCGTCAGACCCGCGGGGGATGCGGCTGGCGCGGTGGGTGGCTGGTGCCCAGCAGGTGGGCCGCCTGGTACTGCGCCTGCTCCGCGGCCGCCCGGGCGTCTGCCACGACGTCTCCGCGCTCGCGCACCAAGTCCTCGTAGATCGGTGGGGGGTCTCCCTCGTTCCAACTGCTTGTCAAAGTGCTGGCCTTTCCATCTCAGGGGCTTCCCGCAGTAGTGACTCCGGCGCGACGTTCGGCTTTCGCGAGAGCCCGCAGAAGTGCCGCGTTCACGCCGGACAGGTCGGATACCTCGGATCAGGCTCGGTTGATCCGCGCGGCGATGCCGTGGCCGATCAGCAGATAAATGACTGCGGGAAGTCCGCAATTGAGGATGACGCGTAGCCTCTCTGTGTCCATGGTGAAAATGTCCTGTGCCCATCCGGACAGCCAGTCCGCCGCTCCGTGCACGAATTCGACGAAGGGGTTCGCCTGGTTGGCGTCGAGCAGGTAGAGCACGATCCACAAGCCCAGCAGGCCGGCCGCGATGTCGGCGATCGTGCAGATCGTGAGGGCAGTTCTCCGTGCGGTGGACTGGTTGCGGGTGCCGGGGTCGGGCGGCGGTGGGTGGCCGTAGGTCTGGTATCCGGAAGCCGGGTCGGCGTTGTTCATGGGGAATCCGCTCTGACGGGTTCGTTTCCTCCCTCTACAGCGCCCGGTATTCGCCGCCGCGTTACACCCAGCTCCTGGAACACCACAATGTCGGGGCCTATTCGGTCACGTACGAAAAAGGTGCCACTGCGCCGTACATTCCGGGCAACGGGTGACGTTGTTGAAGCGGCCGACGGCGTGTCGGCGGCGCCGTTCATGAGGCGTACCAAGGCGATGCACGTTCCCCGAAGGCGTCTTGACTGCCCCGTGCCGCTCTTCATTCGATCCTCACCGCATACACGGACAAGCCTGCAGACGGTACGGAGGGCAGCCCCGTGCAGGACAGCTGCGTAGACGCATGTGCCCGTACGCCGTGACGCATCGTCGACCCGCCGATGGCGCCCGTCGCGTATCCGGCGGGCCGGCGTCTCGACCGTGCCGAGATCAGGACGAACGAAGTCGAGTCATCCGCTCTTGATCACGCCTAGGACATCAAGAAACTGATGCACGCGGCGGCCGTACAGGACAGCGAGGATCACAATGCCGCAGCCGCCTATGACGTAGGCATCGGCGTCACCAGGCAGTGGCAGGAGGGCAACGCCGACGGCACAAGCCGCCACGAGTACGGCGGCCGCTGCCAGGCGGACGGGCTCGAGATCCCGGGCCGGCGTCAAATCGCCGGAGAGGTGCTGCTCATCGAGGAGTGCACCGATGCGACCGTCAGCAACGCGCTCAGCGACTGTCGCGAGCAGGGAAGCCAACGGCGCGAGCGCAGCGACCCCGTCGCTGTCGATGCGTGCCTCCGCACGGCGTAGGGCCGCTACGACGAGACCTGCGTGGGTCTTGAGCAGCTGCCTGCGATGGGACCGCACGGGCAGGCGACCGCTCGTGCGGTGCAGGCGCATGACCTCGTCCTCGACTCGGGAAAGTGCGCGAGCCAGCCGCCGCAGTTCCTTTGGTTGCTTGTGCCACCGCGCTCTCCTGACGCGAGCGCACACGGAAATCGCATTGGCGGTCGCGCTGATGCAACGAAACCGGGTCGCCAAACGGGTCGACTTGGACAGGGACCAACCGCGCCCTGCCGAGGTGGCGAAGGCCAGCACAAGGGGGACGACCCACAACAGCAGGAAGATCGCCATTCCCACACACGGCACCAAGATCGAGGTACCCAGCGTCTCCGAGACGCTGTCGAAGTGTCCGCTCCGTAGGGCCACCCAACCGTCGACAGGCTCCTGAGCGAACGGCGCCAACGGGGACCAGAGTTCGCCTTTCACCCACGTCGTAGAGATGGCGTCGACCCAGAGCACGGCGACGAACGCGGTAAAGATCTCGATCGTCACAAGTACCGGGGGAGCCGCATGATGCCTCGCCCGGATCGCGACGCGCAGTCGCCGTGAGCCCGGCGAAAGCCCCAGCTCGACGAGATCGCCGGTCAATCTGGCTATGGCCTCGTCCCCGGCCTTCCGTCTACGTGCTCGCAGCTTCCCCCTCATACCACCCACTATCTCGCGGCGGAGCCATGGAGCCATGGCGTCGAGCAAGTAGAACCCATTGTCCTGTCATCACTCGGAATTATGCTGCCCGCTCGCGGGGCGGACCCATCGTCGGTCGAGTCTGGAGTCTGCGATCTTCGACGAGTCCGACAGCGACAGCAGCATTGAGCACTGTGACCCGCCGGAGATGCTCCTGGAGTCGCCCAGCCACGGGCTCACGCACATGAGCACGATCAGCTCCATGGGAAACCTGACTGTGTTCGAGATGATGGGATACGAGCCCTTCGACTTGTATCTGACCGTCTACTGCGCCGAGTACCTGTTCAGCGACGTCGGCGGCACCTGGGCGGTCGATGAGACGGCCGAATCGCCGACCCTCGGACGCTTCCTCATCGTTGAATACGACGGCGAGGCCACAGTGGACGTGTACGCCGCGGTGACCGCGTTCCTGGCCGAGCCGGAGGGCCGTGACCTCCGCTCGCTTCTGGAATCCCTGAAACAGGCCATGGGTGCACCGGTGGGCGTCCACGACACCTCGTACCCGTGATGCCTACGCGGCACCTTCCAACGCTCGGAGCGCCCTGCCGCGTCGTGCGCCGAGCGGACTGAGTTCGAAGGCCAGGCGGCCGAGGGCCACCAGAGCTCCCTGTCCGAACACCAGGATCAGCCATACTCCGTCACGCCCGTACCAATCCGGCGTCCAAGGACGGGTGATCGCCGCAGTCGCCAGGAGATGCGTCAGAGCGATCAGCGTCCCGGCGCGTCGCCGCCGGGGGAAGGTCAACGGCAGAGTGGCCCAGAACGTGGAGGCCAGGACCAGCCACGGGGCGACGAAGGGCAGAGCGGACACGAAGGACCTCGGTATCGGTAGGGACAGACTGGAACCCTCGCGCACACGGGCCCGCTGTCTCCAGCGCGAAGAGGTCTCGTGGAGATGACAAAGCGGTACGTGCGCGCCGAGGGTCGCGACCGCTCCGACATCAGCCCGGTACACGGGAGCGGCAAGCGACCCGGGGGCAGCGGATGCGCCGGTGAGATCGGCTGGCGCTTCCCCCCGAGTCGCGTCCGCTGGGCCTGGTCACGAAGAGGCGGCACGGTTCCGATGCAGCGCATGTCCCCGGGGGTCGTAAGCCTGCCGGCGTGGTGCCTCAAGCATTGATCCGGCCTCCCAGTGGCCCCGTCCGCGCGTCGAACACCGCGTCACGATGTCAAGAAAGGTAGCTCTCCACCTGCGAGGCCGGACGGGCCTGCGTCTCCGAGGGATCCTGCCCGGCCTCGACCCGGGCCCGGCGCTGGCGCAACAGGTCCCAGCACTGGTCGAGTTCGGTCTCCAGCGCGGCCAGTCGCTCGTGCTCCGTGGACCGGTCGATGGTGTGCTCGGCCAGGCGGTCGCGCAGTTCCTTCTCCTGGCTGATCATGTCCTTGATGCGGCCGAGGATCCGCCTCTCGGCGTCGGCTTCGGGGTTCGTCATGACTTCCTCCTGATCGGCTCGGTGGGTGTCGGCAGTCAGTCGGTCCAGGCGTTGAAGAGCATGTTCAGGCCCTCGGCCATCGTGGGGTGAGCGATGATCGAGTCCCTGAGGAGGGTGTACGGGGCGCCCGTCAGCATGGCCGTCTGGACGACCGTCAGGACCTCGGAGGCGTCCGGGCCGATCAGGGCTGCCCCAAGGATGCGTTCGTCGGCCCGGTCCACGACGGCTTTCCAGACGCCCCGCGTGTCCCGGAGCGTGCGGGCACGCGGAATGGCCGCGACCGGCATCCGGGCGATCCGCACGTCGTACCCGGCGGCCCGGGCCTCGGTCTCCGTCATGCCGACCCGGGCCAGCTCGGGTGTGGTGAAGAGGTTCCACGGCACCAGCCGCTCGGACGTACGCCTGTCCCCGCCGGCGATGTTCGCCTTGACGATCCGGTAGTCGTCCAGGGAGACGTGCGTGAACTGCGGACTGCCCGCCACGTCGCCGACCGCCCAGGTGCGCGGGGCCGTGGTCGCCAACCGGTCGTCGACCTCCACGAAGCCACGCGCGTCCGTCCGCACCCCGGCGGTGTCCAGGTCGAGATCCCTTGTCACCGGTTCCCGGCCGACGGCCACCAGCAGGTCCGTGCCGGTGACCTCACCTCGATCACCGAGGTCCACCGTGACACCTGCTGGGCCGCGTGAGACTCCGATGGGCTTGACGCCCGTACGCAGATCCACGCCCGCCTCGACGAGGAACCCGGTCAGTGCCTCCGAGACGTCGGGGTCCTCCCGGGGCAGCACACGATCACCGCGGTGCAGCACCGTGACCCGGCTGCCGAACGCGGCGAACATGTGGGCGAACTCCAGCCCGACATAGCCACCGCCGATGACGACCAGGTGCTCGGGAAGCCGATCCAGGTGCAGAAGCGTCTCGCTCGTGAGGGGCTCTGCCTCGGCGAGACCGGGGAGGTCGGGCATCGCGGGTGTCGTACCGGTGTTGATCACCACGTCCTTGCCGCGCAGGACCCGGCTGCCTCCGTCGTTCAGCTCGACCCTCACGGTGCGCTCACCCGTGAAACGGGCGGTCCCCAGGATGAAGTCCATGCCGCTGTCGATGAACTGGCGGTGGTTGAGGTCCACCATCCCGTCCACCACGCCCTCCTTGTGCGCGCGGAGGAGAGCGAGGTCGGCCACGGCCTTGCCGGTGCGGACGCCCACCTGTTCCGCACGGCTCAGGCTGTCGAGGAGTCTGGCGCTGGTGACCAGGCTCTTGGTCGGAATGCACGCCACGTTGATGCACGTGCCGCCGATCATGCCCCGCTCCACCATGGCCACTCGTCCGCCTGCGCGGGCGATGTCCATGGCGAGGGTCTTGCCGCCCTTGCCACCCCCCACGACAAGGAGATCGACCTCTTCCACGCCGGTGCCCGCCTGCGTCATTGGCCCGCTCCTTCGCCGCGAATGCCGTCCCCCCATCCTCATCCGCGTGTCCGCCGGTCGCATCCGACATCGGCATCACCGGCCGGACGGGCCCGGTGTCGTCACCTGCCGTGGCGGCTCCGTACGGACTGTGCTCGCCGGCGCACGCATCCTCGTCCCGGCCGTCGCCGCAGCCTCGGCCACCCCCGGCAGGGGCGAGGCCCGCTCATGAAGCGCCCTGTCTGACCGCTCGCCTACGGGTGCGTGTCCGTGATCGCGATGACCTCGTCGAGGCGGTCCCTGGCGGCCACCAGTTCGTCGATCTTCGCCTGGATACGTTCGCGCTCGACGCGCAGCATGGCTCGCTGATCGGCGTCGGTGTGCCCGGCTTCCCAGCACGGAAGCAGTTCGCTGATCCTTCGGCTGGTCAGGCCGGCGGCGTACATCTGCTGGAAGAACCGGACCATGGCGATGGCGTCCTGCCGGTACAGGCGCTGGCCGGACGGGCTGCGCTCCGGGGTCAGCAGTCCCTGCTGCTCGTAGTAGCGCACGGCGCGCACCGAGACACCGGCGCTCCGTGCCACCTCACCGATGCGGATCAAACGCTCGGTCGCGTCCGTCGTGGCAGGCACAGTGACTCCTCTCACCCCGACCTCGACGATCCGTACTTGCCTCTGACGTCAACGTCAGGTTTTAGCGTACTGGACATGGACATCAAGAACTCCGTCGCCCTTGTCACCGGAGCGAACCGTGGCCTGGGCCGCGCTTTCGCCCAGCGTCTGCTGGAGCGGGGCGCTCACAAGGTCTACGCGACAGCCCGCCGCCCCGAGACCGTGGACCTGCCCGGCGTCGAGGTGCTGCCCCTCGACATCACCGATCCCGCGTCCGTCAGGGTCGCCGCCGAAGCCGCCCCGGACGTGTCGCTCCTCATCAACAACGCCGGCATCAGTACGGGGACGGACCTGGTCACCGGTTCGCCGGACACCCTGCGCCAGGAGCTGGAGACCAACATGTTCGGTCACCTGGAGATGATCCGGCACTTCGCCCCGACGCTGGCCGGGAACGGCGGGGGCGCCGTCGTCAACGTCCTCTCCGCCATGTCATGGTTCGGGGGCAAGGGTGCCAACGCCTACCACCTGACCAAGGCCGCCGCGTGGGCCATGACCAACGGTGTCCGGCTGGAGCTCGCCGACCAGGGCACGCTCGTCACCGCCGTACATCTGGGTCTGGCCGACACCGACATGGCCGCCGGGTGGCCCGTGGCCAAGATCGCTCCGGCCGACCTGGCCGACGCCACCCTCGACGGTGTCGAAGCCGGGTCCGCGGAGGTCCTCGCCGATCAGTGGAGCCGGGATGTGAAGGCGCGTCTGCCTCTGGCGCCGGAGGAGTTCAACGCGGCCATGGACCGCGCTCTGGCGGCACTGGTGCGGGGCTGACCGTCACACCCCGTGGTACCCCTCCGCGGGTTCCGTACGGGCAGACGCCGGTGTCGGGCTCAGGTTTCGCTGCCGTCAGGTTCCCGTTCGTCCGCCGGCCGGCGCTCTCTCCCGCCCGGGTGGCGGTGCCGCCAGATCAGGAAGACAGCGCTGGACACCACCGCCCAGCCCGTCAGCACCAGGAACGGGAAGGCGTGCTGGTGTCCGGCGAAGTACACCGCCGTGTGCTGGGCGTTGACCGAGGCGCCGGGCGGCAGCCAGCGTCCGACAGCGCCCAGCACCGACGGCAGCAGCGGCCAGGAGACCGCGCCGCCCGACGACGGGTTGCCCAGCACGACCATCACGCCCCAGGTCGGGATCATCGCCCACCGGCCCATCAGCGTGTTGAACATGGTGAAGGTCATGCCGCTGGTGAACATGGTCAGCGCCAGGATCAGCCATGACTCCGCGAACGGCAGCGCGAGCGCCCCGAGCAGCCAGTCCACGGCCGCCGCGATGGCGAAGCCGCCCAGCAGTGCGTAGGCGACGGTGAAGGCGATCCGTTCCGCGGGAGTGAGCTTCGGAGCATGGACGCTGAGCTGGATCGCGCCGACGAAGCCGATGATCACCGCGGCGAGTGAGATGTAGAAGATCGCGAGGCCCCGGGGGTCCCCCTTCTGGAGCGGATTGACGTCCCGGACGGTCACCGACACCCCGGTCTCCCGCCCCACCGCGGGCGCCGCCTGCCTCAGGAGCTCCGCCACCGAGGCACCCGAGGCCGACGTCACGTCCAGCACGACGTGCCGCCCGCCGTCACGCAGCTCGAAGACCGCGAAGACACGCTGGTCCTCCACGGCCTCCAGCGCCGCCTTCCGCGAGTCGTAGGCGTGCGTGGTCACCGAGGAGTTGAGCGCCTTGCCCAGCCCCGCCAGATACTCCTCCCCCCGCTCGGCCTCGAACGACCCGATGACGGCCGTCGGAAGCCGGTGCGGGGTGGGATTCGCCATCGCGTAGGTGTACGACCAGGCGAACAGACCGGCCGCCACGGACACGATGAACACCAGCACGATCGCCGGCCACTGCGGGCTCCCGCGAAGACGGGCCCAGTGGCCCTCGGCCCCTTCCGGATCCTCCTGCACGCCGCCCGTCCCTCATCCCTCACACTTACGTCGCCGACTCGCACTCACGCGGACCGGGGTGCCGGAAGTCGTCAGCTCCCCGCGGCCGGACAAGCAGGCCGGCCGGAGCCGTCATCACGGCTGCCTCAGCCGTGTCGCTCCGTCCCGTCCGGCCACCAGCTCCGCGCAGCGCCTTGAAGCCCGGCTCCATCCTCACGCCTCCCCCACGGCGATCCGGCCACCAACACCCGCCGTGACCGGGTGAAAGCCACTATGGGCGGCCTCGCGTGCCGTCTCGAGGGCTCGGACACAGCGGGCCGGGGCGGTGCGCTCCTCGTGTCGTTTCCGTCCAAGACGTCACCGCTGCCGCCGCCTAGCCTGACGTCAGAAGCGCTGCCCGTGGTGAGGAGACGCAGATGCGCAAGCTGGTCTACACCGGATTCATGTCGCTCGACGGCGTGCTGGACTCGCCCGGTGGGCCCGAGGAAGGGCACCGCAGCGGGGGCTGGGTCGTGAAGGACCTGGAGTTCGTCCCGGAAGCCTGGTCGCTGAAGGGCGAGGAGCTTGCCGACACGACGGCGCTGATGTTCGGCCGTCGCAGCTACGAGGCGTTCGCACCGATCTGGCCCGCCTCAGAGGACCACGCCTCCTACAAGGAGCTGCCCAAGTACGTGGTGTCGAGCACCCTGCCGGACGACGCACTCGTCGACGGGTGGGGGCCCCTGACGATCCTGCGGACGACAGAGGATGTCGCCAGGCTCAAGGAGGGCGAGGGCGGCTCCATCTACATCCACGGCAGCGCCGAACTGGCGCGGCGCCTGTCGGAGGCCGGCCTGATCGACCAGTACAACCTGCTGGTCTTCCCCGTCCTCCTCGGCGCAGGCAAGAGCCTGTTCGACCGCTCCGACCGTGACAAGCGGATGCTGTCGCTGCGGGAGTCGGAGAGCTACTCCAACGGCATCCTGAAGCTGGTCTACGACGTCCGGCGCTGAGTCAGGTCGAGTGCGATCGCTCCGCCCACGCCGTCGCGCAGTTGTCCGGCGGTGCGACCGACGTACGTGCGCAGGGCGCGGGCGAGGTGCGGCTCGTCGAAGTAGTCGAGCTTGGCGACGACGTCGGCGGCCGTGTCACCGGCCGCCAGCAGCTCCGCCGCCGTACGGGATCGTTCGATCTGCCGTACCGCACCCCGGGTCAGCCCCGTGGCTGCCCGGAAGCGGCGTTCGACGGTACGGCCGGACACGTCCGGTTCGTGGCCGCGCAGCACGTCGGCGACGAGCGGGTCGCGTAGCACGATCCCGGCCTTGACCAGTCGGTCGACCAGGGCCTCGGCGTCGTCGGCGGCGGGTGTCTCCCAGCGGGCGCCGTCCAGCCGGAATGTCCGGCGGGTCGTGTCGGGGAGTTCCGCGCCTCCGTCGACCAGTCGCGGTGTGGGCAGGGCCCGCAGCGAGGTACCGACTGCGAAGTCGATGCCGGTGAACGCCGCGCCTTCCGGGACGGGGGCCGTGCTCGTCCGGGTCTCCGGGCCGGTGACCGCCGCGTAGTGCCGGCCGTCCTGCTCCCAGAACACCAGGCCCCAGCGCACACCGGCGACGGACGTCATCGTCGTGACCTGCTCGCTGGTGCAGGTCCACACACTGTCGACCCACGGCGAGTCCGACCGCCGTATCCCGAAACGCAGCTCCACGCTCGCAGAATACGACTGGCCGGCCTCGGGCCGCCCCGGTTCGTGCTGCCCCCGCCGTTCGAGCTGTCACCGGCTCCGGTGTATCCGTCCTGGCATCAGCGCTACGACACCGATCCCGCCCCACATCCGGGCACGCGGTCAAGGGCCGGCGGGCCCGTGTGTCAGACGAACGCGCTCTCCCCGGTGATCGCCTTGCCGACGATCAGGGTGTTCATCTCCCTGGTGCCCTCGAAGGAGTAGATCGCCTCCGCGTCGGCGAAGAAGCGTGCGACGTCGTAGTCGAGGACGATGCCGTTGCCTCCGAAGATCTCCCGTGCCCAGGCCACGACCTCCCGCATCCGGGCGGTGACGTGGGCCTTCGCCAGTGAGGAGTGCTCGTCGCGGAACACGCCGGAGTCCTGGAGCCGCGCCAGTTGCAGGAGCATGCCCCAGCTCGACGTGATGTTGCCCAGGCTCTTCACCAGGAGGTCCTGGACGAGCTGGAAGCCCGCGACCGGCCGGCCGAACTGCTGGCGTTCGGTGGCGTAGCGCAACGCCAGTTCGTAGGCGCCGATCATCACGCCGAGCGCCTGCCAGGCGACGCCGCTGCGCGTGGCGCGCAGGATCTCGGCCACGTCGCGGAAGGACGAAATGTTCTGCAGACGGTCGGCCTCCGGTACGCGGACGTCCTCCAGGGTGATGTCCGCGTTCTCGACCATGCGGAGTGAGGTCTTGTTCTCGATCCTCTCCGCCGTGAACCCCGGGGTGTCCTTGCCGACGACGAAGCCCTTGACCTGGTCGTCGTCGACGTCACGAGCCCAGACCACCACGAGGTCGGCGAAGGTCGCGTTGCCTATCCAGCGCTTGGCGCCGTCCAGCACCCATGTGTCGCCGTCGCGCCGGGCCGTGGTGCGCATGCCGGCCGCGATGTCCGACCCGTCGAGCGGCTCGGTGAGCGCGAAGGCGCCGATCGTGTCCATCCTGGCCATACCGGGCAGCCAGCGGTCACGCTGGGCCTGGTCGCCCCCGGCCTGGACGGAGTACATCGCGAGCCCGTTGTGGACTCCGAAGAAGGTGGCGACCGAGGCGTCGACCCGGCTCATCTCCATCGCCATCATCCCGGTCAGCAGGTGGCCGGCGGCCGGGCCGTGGTCGCCGTAGCCCTCGTACGACAGTCCCACCAGCCCGCTGTCCCGGAATCTGCCGATCAGTTCCTTGGGGAAGACGCCCTCGGCCCAGTGCTCGGCGACCAGCGGCGCCACCTGGTCCCGCATGAACTCCCGGGTTCTGAGCAGTGTTTTGCGTTCCTCCGGCGACAGGGCGGCTTCGAAGTCGTAGAAGTCGGCGGCGTTCTGAAGATCCGTACGCGTAGTCATGGGATGCCGTCTTCCACGCTTCTGTCACGTGATGCGTCCGCCCCACGTGTTCGTGCGGGGTCACCGAGGGGGGCGGGGGCGCCGAGTGCCGGAGCCGTGGGCGTCCCAGTCGGCGCGTCCGCCGGGGCCCATCACCCCGACGTCGACGCCGAGCTCCTCGGATGCCGGTCGCCGCAGCTCGCGGCGGGCCACGCGGGTGACCACGGCGGGGAACAGCGGGCGCAGGGGCTGGCACCAGCGCAGCCAGGGTGGGGCGTAGATGTGCGGGGCGCGGCGGCGCACTCCGGTGGTGAGCCAGGCGGCGACCTGGTCGGGGCTGTGCACGCGGCGGGCGAACCACGGCTGGTGGTCCCGCAGCGCCCGGAGGACCGGGTGATCGTCCAGACCGCTGATCATGTCGGTGCCGGTCCAGTGCACGTAGGCGATGCCGACCGCGACACCGTCCGGCTCGACCTCGCCGCGCAGGGCCCGTGCGAAGGACTCCGCGCCTGCCTTGGAGGCGCAGTAGGCGCTCATCATGGGTGCTGAGCCGAAGGCGGCGGTCGAGGCGATCTGAAGGAAGTAGCCGTGCCGGCGCGTCAGTTGGGGCAGAAAGGCGCGGGCGGTGTTGGCCGCGCCGATGAGGTTGACGTCGATGACGCGCCGCCACAGGTCGGGGTCCATCTGACGGAACGGGCCGCCCGCCGCGACGCCGGCGTTGGCGACGACCACGGACGCGTCTCCCAGCTCCCGCGCGACCTGCTCCGCCGCCTGGTCGAGTGCGTCCTGGTCAGTGACGTCCGCCTCGACACACAGGGTCGGGCCGGGCAGCGCCGATGCCGCCTGGTGGAGGGACCGCGCCTCGCGTCCCAGCAGGGCGACGGGCATGCCGGCGCCGGACAGCCGCTGTGCGAGGGCCTGGCCGATTCCGCGGGCGGCCCCGGTGACGACCGCGACCCGTCCTCGTGGAGGAGAGTCGTGGACGGCGTCCTTGTGCATACGGGTCTCGCTCTCCGGTGCTGCGGCATACGGCGTATCGGCGTGTTCTGCTTGTGCCCTCCCTGATCTCGCGGCTGCTCCAAACCGTGCGCAGGGCCCTCTCACTCCTTCGGCCCCGCCCAGCCGCGCCGGTCTCCGTCGGCCGACGGTCCGTGCGGGCCGGGACAGGCACCACGGACCCGTACGGTCAACGGGTGTTACCTTGCCCCGACGACCCCAACTCCTCCCGCGAGGACAGCCTGATGAGTCGAGCACTGGTGAACGGCGCCACGCTCCACTACGACGACATCGGCCCGTCGACGGGGCTGCCGGTCCTCCTGATCCACGGGCACCCTTTCAACCGCACCCTGTGGACTCCGCAGAGCAAGCAGCTGGCCGCGGCCGGCTACCGCGTCATCACCCCGGACCTGCGGGGGTACGGCGACAGCGAGGTCACTCCGGGACAGGTGTTCCTGTCCGACTTCGCGGACGATCTCGTCGGCCTGCTGGACTCGCTCGGCATCGAGCGGGCGGTGGTCGGCGGTGTCTCGATGGGCGGGCAGATCGCCATGGAGGTACACCGCCGGTACGCCGGCCGCGTACGGGCCCTCGTCCTGTCGGACACCTCGGCGCCTGCGGAGACCGCCGACGGCAAGGCGTTCCGCAACCGAGTGTCCGACCGGTTGCTCGCCGAGGGCATGGCGGGTTACGCGGACGAGGTCATCGACAAGATGCTGGCCGCGTACAACGTCACCGCCCTGCCCGACGTCGCCGACCATGTCCTCGGCATGATGCGTGCCACCGACCCCCGGGGCGCCGCGGCCGCTCTGCGCGGCCGGGTCGAGCGCCCGGACTACGCGGAGACCCTGGCCGGCGTGCGGTGCCCGGTGCTGATCGTGGTCGGGGCCGACGACGTCTACACGCCGGTGTCCGACGCCGAAGCCATCGCCCGCCTCGTCCCGCACGCCACGCTGTGCGTCATCGAGGGAGCCGGACACCTTCCGGGCGCCGAGCAGCCGGAACGCTTCAATGAGGCTCTGCTGGATTTCTTGCGGACACGGGTCGCCGACCGGGAGGGATGAGGGCACGGCTGGACCGGCTGGCGGGGCACAGGCGCTGAGCGGGTTCGGCCGGTCAGGCAGCCCACTCGTTCGGTGGGATGTCGTGCATGACGCGCGTGAGGTCTCGACGGCCTGCTTCTCGGCCTCTGCCGCCGCTCACGCGTCGCAGGGCCCTGCCGCCACCGCCGTCGAGGGCCGCTTGGTGGCGTCGTATGGCCCCCAGGTGGTCGGCCGTCGCGCGCGAACGGATGTCTGGGGCGCCGGTCACGGCGCGCGGGCGGCTATGTTCGGTGGAGGGAGCTGTCCAGGGGCATCGCCGAGGCGGTGCCGGGCGCTTCCTTCCACAGCGGTGGTGCGAGAAGGGAATGCTTGCCTCGATGAACCACCAGAAGGTGCGCGACCAGATGAGCGACGCCGTCGTCCGTGTCCAGGCCGGTACGCCGTTCAAGGAGATCGCACACCTGCTCCAGGAGTACGACATCACCGCCGTTCCCGTCGTCGACGACGAGAACCGTCCGCTGGGGGTGGTGTCGGAGGCCGATCTGCTCCAGAAGATGTGGGGTGAGCTGCGGGAGGGCGAGGACGAGACCGACGTCGCCGCGGCATCCGCCAAGGCCCGCGCCACCGACGCGGCGGGGCTGATGACGTCGCCGGCGCTGTGTGCGCGGGAGGACTGGAGCGTGGTCGACGCGGCCCGGATGATGGCGCGGCACCGCGTCAAACGGCTCCTGGTCGTCGACGCCGACGGCCACCTGATCGGCGTGGTGAGCCGCAGCGACCTGCTGCGGGTGTACCTGCGGTCGGATCAGGCCATCCGCAGGGAGATCGTCGAGGAGGTCCTCGTCAAGGCCCTCGGCGAGTCCCCGTCCGAAGTGCAGGTGGACGTCACGCACGGGCACGTCGTGCTGAGTGGGCGCCTGTCGTCCCGGACGGCCGTCCCGGTGCTGGAGGACATGTGCCGGGCGGTGGACGGGGTCGTGGCCGTGGAGTACAGGCCGCTGCGCGCAGCCGATCCGGATGGTCCGTAGGGTCCGCGACCCCGAAGACAGCGGCGCCCGTCTTGAGCTGATTCGCATCGTTTGGCGCATAGTCTGGGACGGTGATCGTCAAGGGATCTCTCGACCTGCGCCGGACGGCGCGCCACGCATGGCTGGACCTGCTGCTGGGCGCGGTCAGCGCCGCTGCCGCGTACCTGCTGGTCGTCGTGGCGGAGGTCCGGTGGTTCGCGTTGCCCTCCCTGCTCGCCACGATCCTCGGCACGGCTCTGGCCATCCTCCTCGCCTTCCGCGCGAACACGGCCTACCAGCGCTGGTGGGAGGCGAGCACCATCTGGGCACAGATCACCGGTCTCTCACGCACCCTGATCCGCGTCGCCCGGTCCGTCGCCGATGCGAAGGTCGCCCAGGACACCGTCTCGGCTGAGGCCGTCGACGCCTGGCAAAGAGATCTGGTCATGCGGCAGGCGGCATGGGCCCACTGCCTCGCCCGGAGGCTGCGCCGCCAGGACGCGAGGGAGGAGATCTCCCGGCTGCTTCCCGCGGACGAGGCGGAACTGGTCCTGGCCGCCGACAACGCGCCGGCCGTCCTGGCCCGGCTCCAGAGCAACGCCATCTTCCGCGGCTACAGGGCCGGGATCCTCACGGGGCTGGACAACTTCCAGATGGAGACCGCGCTGGCCGGGCTGTCCGTGCAGCAGGCTCTGGCCGAGCGCATGAGCACCACGCCGATCCCCCGGCCCCACGACTATCTCAGCCGTCAGTTCGTCCACTGTTACGTGCTGGTCTTCCCGTTCGCGCTCATCAGTGTGATGACGGCCTATCAGTGGCTGGTGATTCCCTGCACGCTGCTGGCCGCCCTGTTCTTCCGGCTGGTCGAGCGGGTCGGTGCCGCGAACGAGCGACCGTTCGCCAACAGTCCGCAGGACGTCCCCATCACCGCCCTGGCCGTCAGCCTCGAGCGTGACCTGCTCGAACTCATCGACGTCCCGGACCGCCCGGCGCCGCCCGTTCCCGTCGACGGCTACCTGTGGTGACCGTGGCACGGCGTCGCCGGTCGCCTGTCAGGGTGTGGCCGCGGACGTCGCCCGGTGGGTGAGCGTGGCGGGGAGCGTCGTCGTCTCCGGGACGTCGTCGCGTTCGGCGAGCTTGGCCATCAGGAGGTCCACCGCGCGGGTGCCGATCTCGGCTGACGGTATCGACACGGACGAAATCGGCAGTGGAGCCTGTTCGGCGGTCTCGTCGGGGCAGATCGCGACGACCGACAGGTCGTCGGGGACCCGTAGGCCCATGGTCTGGAACGCCGCGATCAGGGGCTGGGTGACCGGCTCGTTGTGGATGACCACACCGGACAGTTGCGGCTGCTCGTGCAGCAGTCGCTCGGCCATGGCCTGCGCGGCCGCCGGGGTCTCCGGGCAGGGGTGGACGGAGGAGCGCAGGCCCAGGCGGTCGGCGGCGGCCGTGAATCCGGTGGCGACGCGGCGGGCGAAGCCGGTGCCGCGGACGTAGACCTCCGGGGGCGAGCCGACCAGGGCGACGGTGCGGTGGCCGAGCGAGGCGAGGTGTTCCACGCACGCTTCGCCGGCGCCCGCGAAGTCCAGGTCGACGCAGGTCAGTCCGGCCGGGTCGGAGGGGAAGCCGATCAGGACGGACGGCTGCTCCAGGCCGCGCAGGAGCGGTAGTCGGCGGTCGTCCATCTCGACGTCCATGATGATGAACGCGTCCGCCATACGGCTGCGGGCGACCCGGTTGATGCCCTCCTCCCCCTCGTTGTGGGTGAGGAGGAGGACGTCGTGGTCGTGCTCCCGGGCGGCGGTGGCCACGGAGGTGGCGAACTGCATCACCACGGGCATGTGCATGCCTTTGCGGAGGGGCAGGACCAGGCCGATCACCTGTGACCGGCTGCTGGCCAGGGAACGGGCTCCGGCGTGCGCCCGGTAGCCCAGTTCCCGGATGCTGTCCTCGATGCGCCGGCGTGTCTCCTCGGAGATCGGCCGCTTGCCGCTGAGGGCGTAACTGACGGTGCTGGGCGACACGTTGGCGTGCCGCGCCACGTCAGTGATCTTGACCATGCGTGTACCTTCTCGAGTCCCGTTGTGCCCCATCATCCTCGGGCATCGGGGAGGGTCAGGGCGAGAGTGGCCGTACCGGCCGCGGCACGGGCCGAGGGGCCGCCGGCCACCTCGACGCCCCAGGGCAACGTGGCGTCGGAGGTCTCGGCCCGCAGCGTGGAGCCCTCGCGTACGACCGTGATCTCGGCCGCCGTCGTGCCGTCCTCACCGGGGATGCGCACGGTGGTGCGGGAGCCGTCGGCCGGCTCGAAGACCCGGACGGTCACGTCGTCCGCCCACGTGTAGTCGGGACGGTCGTCGACCGGGCCGACCGGGATCGCGGAGCCGGGGCGGGCCAGCAGCGGGAGGCTGAGGTAGCCGTGGGTCTCGCGCACCCAGCGCGGGCCGGTGACCTGCTCGCCGGTCGTGAAGTGGGTCCAGGTGCCCTCGGGCACGTAGTACGACACCTCGCCGTCCTCCGAGAACACCGGCGCGACCAGCAGGTCCCCGCCCAGCATGTACTGGCGTTCCAGCGGGGCGCAGGCCGGGTCGTCCGGGAACTCCAGCAGCATGGCCCGCATCATGGGGACGCCTTCGGTGTGTGCCTGGTGGGCGGCGCCGTAGAGGTAGGGCATGAGGCTGAGCTTGAGCTTGGTGAAGTGGCGCAGGACGTCCACGGCCTCCTCGTCGAACAGCCACGGCACGCGGTAGGAGGAGGAGCCGTGCAGGCGGCTGTGGGAGGAGAGCATGCCGAAGGCGGTCCAGCGCTTGAAGAGGCCGGCGTCGGGCAGGCCCTCGAAACCGCCGATGTCGTGGCTCCAGTAGCCGAAGCCGGACAGGCCGAGGGAGAGGCCGCCGCGCAGGGACTCGGCCATCGACTCGTAGGTGGACTCGCAGTCGCCTCCCCAGTGCACGGGGAACTGCTGGCCGCCGGCCGTGGCGGAGCGGGCGAAGAGCACCGCCTCTCCCTCGCCGCGGTGCTCGCGCAGCAGGTCGAAGACGGTCTGGTTGAAGAGCTGGGTGTAGTAGTTGTGCATCCGCTCCGGGTCGGAGCCGTCGAACCAGGTGACGTCGGTGGGGACGCGCTCGCCGAAGTCGGTCTTGAAGCAGTCGACGCCCATGTCGAGGAGGGCTTCGAGCTTGGACGCGTACCAGGCGCGGGCGTCGGGGTTGGTGAAGTCGACCAGGGCCATGCCGGGCTGCCACAGGTCCCACTGCCAGACTCCCCCGTCGGGGCGTCTGAGGAGGTAGCCGGCGGCCTTGCCCTCGGCGAACAGCGGGGAGCGCTGGGCGATGTACGGGTTGATCCAGACGCAGATGTGCAGGTCCCGTTCCTTGAGGCGGCGCAGCATTCCCTCGGGGTCGGGGAAGACGCGGGGGTCCCACTCGAAGTCGCACCAGTTGAACTCGCGCATCCAGAAGCAGTCGAAGTGGAAGGCGGACAGCGGGAGATCGCGTTCGGCCATGCCCTCGACGAAGCCGGTGACGGTCTCCTCGTCGTAGGAGGTGGTGAAGGACGTGGTCAGCCACAGTCCGAACGACCAGGCGGGCGGGAGCGCCGGACGGCCGGTCAGGGCCGTGTACTTGCGCAGGATCTCCTTCGGCGTGGGGCCGTGGATGACGTAGTACTGCAACTGCTGTCGCTCGGCGCTGAACTGGACGCGCGAGACCTGCTCGGAGGCGACCTCGAAGGAGACCTTGCCGGGGTCGTCGACGAAGACGCCGTAGCCGGCGTCGGTCAGGTAGAACGGGACGTTCTTGTAGGAGTGTTCACTGCTGGTGCCGCCGTCGGCGTTCCAGATGTCGACGCTCTGGCCGTTCTTGACGAGCGGGCCGAAGCGCTCGCCGAGGCCGTAGACGGATGTGCCGACACCGAGCCGGAGTTGCTCGCGGATGTAGTGCTCGCCCTCTGCGGTCTCCATGAGCGCCATGGCCTTGGTGTCGCTGCTGGTCAGGGTGCGTCCGTCGGCCTGGAACTCCATGCGCCAGCCGCCGTCGAGGCGGAAGCGGACGCTGAGGTCGCCGGAGGTGAGGACGGCTTGCTTGTCGTCGACGGCGACGACGGGGTCGTGCGGCTCGTGGTGCAGTGCGAAGTGGGGGCCGGTCTCGACCCCGCCATCGAAGTGCGTGATGCGCACGCCGATGACTCCGGGCATCGGCGCGGTGCAGTCGACCGTGATGAGCGGGCCTTTGAGCAGGTCGCCGCGGTGCCGGATGTGCTGGGTGGGTGCGTGGACCCGGAGGGTGCCGGGGCCGGGGACGGCATCGAGGACCTCGGCCGGATACGCCGCCGTGATGCCTTCGCGCAGCAGCCAGTACCCGTTGGTGAACTTCATCGTCGATGCCTTTCCCGGTGGGCGGCCACCGGCGTTCTCGGTATGTACGGAGGGGATGGGGGTCACTTCACCGCGCCGACGGCGATGCCCCGGGTCAGGGTCCGCTGGAAGAGCAGGAAGAAGACGATCGCGGGCAGTGCGCCGAGCAGGCCGGCGGCGTTGGTCATCGTCGCGTCCATCAGGCGCTGGCCCTGGAGGACGCCGAGCGCCACCGAGACGGTCTGGTTGTCGTTGGACGGCAGCATGACCAGGGGCAGCAGGAACTCGTTCCAGGTCCAGATGAAGAAGAACACCAGCAGGACGCCGATGGTGGGCCGGCTGACCGGGACCACCATGCGCCACAGGATCTGCCAACTGTTGGCGCCGTCGATCCTGGCGGCCTCGATGATCTCCCTGGGGAAGGCCCCGAGCACGGAGGACAGCAGGTACGTGCCGAAGGCCGCCTGAACGACGCTGAAGACGATGACCAGGCTCAGCCTCGTGTCGTACAGGCCCGCTTCCTTGGACAGGTAGTACAGCGGGTAGACGAGCGCTTCCTGCGGCAGCACGTTGGCCAGGACGAAGAAGGCGAGGAAGTACGCCTTGCCCTTGATGCGGCCGATGCCGATCGCGTAGGCGTTGAGGACGGAGAGGACGACGCCGAGGACGGCGACCGAA
>Ga0164243_10003392_pt1 | contig 25534 bp, 21 predicted proteins | sample OricompcompostOP_FD_108781 | JGI IMG/M metagenome (GOLD analysis project Ga0164243, IMG submission 108781) | Organic Plus compost microbial communities from Emeryville, California, USA - Original compost - Organic plus compost (OP) | ecosystem: Engineered > Solid waste > Mixed feedstock >...
CGGGCGATCAAGGAGGCCGGTTCGATGAACCCGGTCGTGCTGCTGGACGAGGTCGACAAGCTCGGCGCCGACTTCCGCGGCGACCCCGCGGCGGCGCTGCTGGAGGTGCTGGACCCGGCGCAGAACCACACGTTCCGCGACCACTACCTGGAGGTCGAACTCGACCTGTCCGACGTGGTGTTCCTGGCCACCGCCAACTCGGCGGAGACCATCCCGGAGGCGCTGCTGGACCGGATGGAGGTGGTGACCCTCGACGGCTACACCGAGGACGAGAAGGTCACCATCGCCCGCGACCACCTGCTGCCGCGGCAGCTGGAGCGCACCGGGCTGAGCCCGGAGGAGGCCGGCATCGACGAGGCGGCGCTGCGCCGGCTGGCCGGCGAGTACACCAGGGAGGCCGGCGTACGGAACCTGGAGCGCGCCGTGTCCCGGGTGCTGCGCAAGGCGGCGGCCCAGCACGAACTCGGCGAGCGGAGCCTTCCGTTCAGCATCGGTGCGGACGATCTGCGGGCACTGATCGGCCGGCCGCACCACACGCCCGAGTCCGCCCAGGACCCGGCGGAGCGGCGTACGGCGGTGCCGGGCGTCGCCACCGGGCTCGCGGTCACGGGCGCGGGCGGTGACGTGCTGTACGTCGAAGCGTCGCTGGCCGATCCCGAGACGGGCGCGTCCGGGCTGACGCTGACCGGCCAACTCGGCGACGTGATGCGGGAGTCGGGGCACATCGCGCTGTCCTACCTGCGTTCGCGCGGCGCCGAACTGGAGCTGCCGGTGGCCGACTTGAAGGACCGCGGCGTCCATCTGCACGTCCCCGCCGGTGCCGTGCCCAAGGACGGTCCCAGCGCGGGCATCACGATGACCACCGCGCTGGCCTCGCTGCTGAGCGGGCGCCAGGTGCGCCCGGATGTGGCGATGACCGGCGAGGTGTCGCTGACCGGCCGGGTGCTGCCGATCGGCGGCGTGAAGCAGAAGCTGCTGGCGGCGCACCGCGCGGGCATCACCACGGTGGTCATCCCGAAGCGGAACGAGCCGGATCTGGACGATGTGCCGCAGGAGGTCCTGGACGGCCTGGAGGTGCACGCCGTCTCCGACGTCCGGCAGGTGCTGGAGCACGCGCTGACTCCGGCGTCGTCGGCGGGCGGGTCCGGTCGGCCCGGGCGGTCCGGCGGGCCCGGTGAGCCCGGCGGTTCCGGCGCCGACCACGAGGAGCTGCCCGCGGCGGCGTGAGGCGCCTGCGGCGTGAACTCGGGCGCCCCCGGCCCCGGTTGACCCGGAGGCCGGGGGCGCCCGCTGCTCGTCCGCTCAGCGGCCCGGGCCCGCTCAGCCGTTGGCCAGTGCCTTCAGCCGGGCCGTCGAGCCGTTGAAGATGTTGTGGTCGCCGACCGTGGGCCCCTTGGCGGTGTACTGCCAGAAGGTGTAGAAGCCCCAGCCTCTCGGCAGCCGGCCCGGCGAGGAGGCGAACCGCGCGATCCACAGCGGGTTCGTCTTGCCGAAACTCCCGCTGTTGCCGGTGCACTTGGACCACCAGCCGGTCGTCGTGTAGATCACCGGATCGCGGCCGGTGCGCGCCTTGTACGTCCGGTTGAAGTCCCGGATCCAGGCGACCATCGACCGGGCGCTCTTGCCGTAGCAGGTGGCGCCGTACGGGTTGTACTCGATGTCGAGCACGCCGGGCAGCGTCTTGCCGTCCTTGCTCCAGCCGCCGCCGTGCTTGAGGAAGTGCCGCGCCTGGGTGGCCCCGCTGGAGGTGTTGGGGGTCGCGAAGTGGTAGGCGCCGCGGATCAGTCCGGACCGGTAGGAGCCGTTGTACTGCTGCGTGAAGTGCTCGTTGGTGTACCTGGTGCCTTCCGTCGCCTTGACGTACGCCCACCGCACGCCGCTTCTCTTCAGCCGCGGCCAGTTGACGCTGCCCTGGTGGCTGCTGACGTCCACGCCGTGGACGGTGGCCGCGAGTCGCTTCGGCACGGCCCCGCGCCGGGACTCCCGCTCGTGCATCCGCACGCCCACGCCCAACGACGCTTCACCGGGCCTGAGTTGCCGCTGTTCGCCGCCGGCGGCCCGCCCTGAGCCCGTGCCGGGGTGGTCGCCGTCTGCCGTGCCGGCCCTCGCGGCGGCCGCGTCTGCCGTCCCCGAGGCGGCGAGGACGAGAGAGACCGCCGCGATGAACATCCCGGTCGCCGGGAGCACTCGACCTGTGCGGCCGGCCGTACGGGATCCGTGATCGGGCATTGCTGCCTCCGAAACCGTCGGTGGGGAAGGGGGATACCGAGGGCATACCCCGTGAGCCATGTCACTGTGCCGGTACGCGCGTAGTCGGGGCCCTGGGCGCCGTCGGGAGCCGCTGCGGGGGTCCGGGCGGACCCGGCCGGCCGCCGCTGCGAAATACTGTGCAGTCCGCGCCGATCGCGGTCGCGGGCCGGAACGTCCGGCAGGCATGAGCGGCAACCTGGTGGAGAGGGTGCACACGGTGGAGAAGCCCAACGGCGGCTACGGACCCGAATTCCTGGATTTGGAGCGCGAGTTGGCCGTCTTCCTGCGCCGTGCCCGCGCCTCCTCCGGCGAGCTGGCCCGCGAGGTGCACCCCGATCTGGAGTCCGCGGCGTACGGACTGCTCGTACGCCTGGAGGACGGCGGCCCGCAGCGCGCCACCGACCTCGCCTGCTACTTCGGGGTCGGCAAGGCCACGATCAGCCGCCAGGTGCGCGCCCTGGACGCCCTCGGGCTGATCGCCCGCGCCCCGGATCCCGCCGACGGCCGCGCCTCGCTGCTGCAGTTGACGGCCGAGGGGAGGGAGCGCTTCACCCGGGTACGGGACGCCCGGCGCGCCTCCTACGCGCGCAAGCTCGCGGCCTGGGGCCGCGCCGGGATCGCCGCACTGGCGCGTCTGCTGCACCGGTTGAACGGACTCGCCGAGGCCGACCCGGACCCCGCCACGGGTGGCTGCTCCGGCTCCGGCACGGGCGCGGAGTCCGGCACGGAAGCCGGCGTGGACTCCGGGGCGCGCGGGGGCGGGGAGCGGTAGCGGCGGCGGCGCGAGACGGCCGACCGCGCGGCGTACGTCCACAGCTGCCTCCTCGTTCGCGCACCTGACGTACGGGGGTCGTACGGCGTGCGTGACCAGAACGCTACGAACCCGCCCGAACCTCCGCATCCGCGCACAGCGCCGCGGTTGCGGCCCGCCGCCTCGTCTGCTGCGCGCCGGCGCGGCACGGAAAGCACGGAAAAGCCGCCGGTGCGCGGTGGGTTCGGCGTGTGGGAGGGCGCCGCCGGGGCCGTACGGAAGGCGGAGCGGCGGCGCGGTACGGGCACCGGCCCGTGCCACAATCCCCCGCCCGGCCGTGCTCCCTCCCGCTCACAGCGGCACGTTCACGGCGGGGGCGTGCAGCGGGAGGCGGGTGGTGGGACGTTCACAGCGGCCCGGTCACAGCGGGACGTACAGCACCGCCGCGTCGTCGTGCGTCTTGCCGCGCGGGTGTGCCGTGCCGTCCGGGTCGGCGCGCTCGGCCGCCCGCACCTGCTCGATCAGCGCCTCGGCGCCCTCGTCCCGTACGAGCGTCAGCAACTCCCGCCAGCCGCCGAGCCGGAACGTCTCCGTCCAGCGCGCGGCACCGTCGCTCAGCGCCAGCAGCGCCCGCACGTCCGTACGCGGGACGGTCGCGGTGACGGCGCGGCCGGCGACCGCGGGGTCGCCCGCCGCCGTGTAGAAGCCGCCGCCGTCGGGGGCGTTGCGCAGCGCCTCGACGGCCTGTGCGTACGCGGCGCCGGCCGCGGCCCGCTCGGGCGTGTGCCGGGGCAGTGCGCGCGCCCGGGCACGCAACTCCGCGACGTGCGGGGGCAGTTGGTCGAGGCGCGGGTCGAGTACCGGCGTGACGGAGCCGTCCGTACGCTCCAGCAGCAGCACCGAGTCGGACAACACCAGGCATTCGACGCCCAGTCGGCCCCAGCGGGCGGCGACGACCGTCGACTGGGGCGTACGGCTATGAGAAAGGTCACAGGTGCTGCGGTGGGCGTCGGCGGTGCGCGCGAGCGCCGCCGACAGACAGTCCGTCAGCGCCGACTCGGCCCGTGCGCCCGCGAGTTCGAGCAGTGCGCCGCCGAGCCGCGCCGTGAACCAGGGGACGCCGTGCCCGCATCCGACGTCCTCCTCCGGCGGCGTCACGCCGTCCAGCAGCACCAGGGCGCCGTCGTTGCCGAGTGCGGGCAGCGCCGCCGAGACATGGTCCTCGTTGGGCCGTCGGGGGTCGCCGGGTGCGGTGGCCATGTCGATGCGCATGCCCGGCAGTCTGCCGTAAGGCCAGGTGAGCGCGGTGAACTCCCGTGCGGCGCACGGGGGATGGCCGTACGCGGCGGGAGCACGGGCGGCGCCGCCGGGGTCCGGACGGGGCCGGGCGGAGACCGGCGAGAACGCGTTCGCCGGGGCGCGGACCAGCCGGATATTTTGTCAGGGCGGCTGAACTTTTCCAAACGGGCCCCGGCGGGGCGGGTGTTGGGGCGCACGGCGGAGTTGTTCATGGCTGCCGGGTGTTGTTCACTCCTTCAGGTGGACTGACAGGGGATCAACCTCCACCCTCCATTCGCGATGGAAGGGTCGGATGCCGTATACCGGACAATCACGGTCTCCTGCGACCACGTTGGACTGTGCCACCCGGCGATCGGGCAAGGCCGGACGAGATTGCGAGCACAGGTGCGGAAGAAGCAGCTGCGGACCCCGGCCGTATCAGCCGACACAGCCGACGCCCCAGCCGGCACAGCCAACCCGGCCGGCACAGCCGACTCCCGCGAGGCGGGCACCTCCGAGGGCACGGCGGCGCCCGCCACCGCCTCCGAACCCGGCGGCCCGGCCGGCTCAGCTGACGCCGCGTCCGGTGACCTCGGTTCCGGTGACGCCGACTCCGCTGACGCCGGTTCCGTCGACGGCGCCGACTCGGCCGCAGGCGAGGGCAGTTCGGACTCCCCGACCCCCTCCGGGCGCCGCGCCCGCGTACGCAACCGGCTGCTGGTGTCGGTGGTGGTGCCCACGCTGACCGTGCTCGGCGCCGGCACCCCGGGAGTGCTGGCCGCGGCCCGCGACGTCAGCGGCTCCCAGCACCTCGTGCGGCTCGCCCACCTCGGCGAGAAGTCCGTCGCCCTCTCGCACGACCTCGCCGACGAGCGGGACACGATGGTCGGCTACGTCGCGGGCGGGCGCGTCGGCGGCCACGGCGCGGGCCTCAGCGAGTCCCAACGCGCCCGCGTCGACCGGCAGTCGGGCGACGTCGCCGCGGACGACAGCACGCCGGCCGCGCTGCGGAAGCGGCTGTACGCGCTGCCGAAGATCCGGCAGCAGGCGCTCTCCGGGCACGGCTCGGCCGGCGACACCTACGCCGCGTACACCACGATCCTCACCGAGCTGCACCGCGTCTCCGGGGCCGTCTCCCGCGACCTGCCCGGGCGGGTGCGCGAGGGCACCGACGACGCGCTGCCGCGCCTGGGCACGGCGGTGGACCAGGCGTCGGCCGAGCGCGGCCTGCTGCGCGCGGCGCTCGCCGGTACCGGACCGGAGCACGACCTGACCCGCGCGGCCCAACTGGCGCGCCAGCGCGAGCGCGCGGCCCTCGCCGACTTCCACGAGACCGCGGACGGCGACGCAGACGACGTCTACGAGCAGACCGTGACAGGCACCGAAGTCGCCGTCGCCGAGCGGGACTTGGCGCGGCTCACCGACGCCCCGTACCTGGATCCGGCGGACCGCGCGCTGGACGCCGGCAGTGTCGCGGGCGAACTGAGCGCGCGCATCGACCGGATGCGCAGCGTGCAGGCGTCGCTGGCGGCCCAACAGGCCGATCGGCTGGAGAAGTTGCGCGGTCACGACGTCACCGAGCTGGAGTGGACCGCGGCGCTGGTGCTCGGGCTGCTGCTGCTGGCGGCGGGGGTCGCGGTGCAGACGGCGCGTTCGATGGCGCGGCCGCTGTCCGTGCTCACCCGCGGTTCGCAGCGGCTGGCCGCGGACCCGGCCGGCGAGGGGGCGGTGGCGTACCACGGCCGGAACGACGAGTTCGCCGAGGTCGTACGCTCGCTCAACCGGCTGCGGGACACCGCGGTTGCGCTGAAGGCGCAGGCCGGCGCCGAAGGCCGCAGCGAGCCGGAGTCGGACGCCGCGGACGGCGGCGCGGCGGACGCGGAGCAGCCGGAGAGCAGGGCCGCCGAGAGCAAGAGGACCGCCGAGAGCAAGGCCGCGCACGACGCGCTCGTCGCCGAGCGGGACCGGCTGCACTCCGAGTACGAGACGCTGAAGGAGCAGCTCGCCGTCGTCAGCGCGCACAGCGGAGTGGAGGCGGAGGAGGCCGCCCGGCACGGCGCCTTCGTCAACCACCTGGCGCTGCGCACTCTCGGCCTCGTCGAGCGTCAACTCGGCGTCATCGAGGGCCTGGAGAACCAGGAGACCGACCCGGACCGGCTCGGCACCTTCTTCACGCTCGACCACCTCGCGACCCGCATGCGGCGGCACAGCGAGAACCTGCTGCTGCTCGTCGGCGCCGAGAACGCCGGCACGCGCCGCACCTCCCCGGTGCCGCTGGTGGACGTGCTGCGCGCCGCCGTCAGTGAGATAGACCGCTACGAGCGCGTGGAGCTGGGCGAACTGCCGCCGCACGTGGACATCGTGGGCCCGGCCGCGGACGACATGAGCCATCTGATCGCCGAACTGCTCGACAACGCCGCCGCGTTCTCCCCGGCGCACAGCCATGTCGGCCTCGCCGGCTGGGTGTTGGAGAACGGCGACGTACGGCTGTCGGTGCGCGACTCGGGCGTCGGCATCCCCGCCGACCGGCTGGACGCGCTCAACTCCCGCCTGCGCACGCCGGAACCGCGTCCGGGCACCGAGCCGGACGCGCCCGCGCCCGCGGTGCCGCGCCCGGAGCGCGGCACCGGCAGCGCGGACGGTACGCAACCGGACGCGGAGCCGTCGGAGCGCGAGGAGTCGGCCGGCCTGGGCCTGTACGTGGTCGCCCGGCTCGCGGCCCGGCACGGGCTGCGCGTGGAGCTGCGTACGCAGGAGAGGGGCGGCGTCGCCGCGGTCGTGACGGTGCCGGCCGCGCTCGCCTCGCCCCGCCCGGGCCCAGAGACCGCGCCGTACGCGGTGTACCGGCGCACGCCCGCGGCCCCCGGCGCCCAGGAGGCCCGGCCGGCAACGGACTTGGGCACGGAGCCGGCAGCGGAGCCGGGGGGTGAGCCGGACGCGGACGGCCCGTACGCCGAGCCGGAGACCGGCCACGGGCCGCTCGCCGTCTCCGCCGACACCGACCCGCTGATCGCGGCCGCCGAGCGCGCCCTCCACGAGGCCCGCACGGACGGCCCGGACGCGGCGCCCGCGGACGGAGCCGACGCAGCCGGTACGGACGGGACCGACCCGGCGCGTACGCACGGAACTCCCGGGCGGATCCCGGACGTTCCGCAGCCGCGCGCCTCGGCCGAGAACCTTCCGCCGGAGGAGAGCCCCCTGCCGGGGGAGAGCCTTCCGGCGGGCGAAGAGCACGCGCGGGCCGAGGAGACCGTCGAGCCGGGCCCGCACGGCTCGCCCGCACCGCCGTCCGCGGCCGGTCCGTTCCCGGAGGGCGGAGCCGGACACGACGGCGCCGGCGGGGACGAGGAGCCCCGCACCGGCGGAACGACCGGCAAGGGACTGCCGAAGCGCGTCCCGCGCCGGGTGCCCGCCAGGCCCGCACGGCCCGGCGGAGCGGCGTCCCAGGGGGAGCGGGACGCGACCGGCGAGCGTCGCCGACGCGGCGTGGACGCCGAGGAGTTGCGGCGGCAGTTGGGCGGCTTCCAGCGGGGCGCGCAGGACGGGCGCCGCGCCGCGGAGGCCGAGGCCGTCGCCGAGGAGGACGGGACAGCGCAGCCGGACGCCGGCCGTGACGCGGGCGTGAACGGCCGGCCGGATGCGCGGTCCGACGGTGGCACCACCGAGGAGGCACGCACGTGAACGCGCCCACCACGCGCACGGCCGGCGCAGGCACCGGCGCGGCCGGTACCACGGGGACGCGCGTCGGCACACCCGCCGGCGCCGGCAGGAGCAGGACGAAGACCACGGACGGAACGAACGCGAGCAGGAGCGGCGCCACAGCGGACGACCTCCGCTGGCTGCTGAACGGCCTCATCGACGAGGTGCCCGGCATCCGGTCCGTGGTCGTGGTCTCCTCCGACGGACTGCTGCTGCTGTCCTCCGACCCGGGGGAGGCGCAGGCCCCCGAGGAGGGCAGCGACCCGGCGGCGCTGGCGGACGCCCGCGAGGGGCCCGACTCCGCGGCCGCGCCCGCCGGTTGGGCGGAGTCCGCCCGCGCATCTGCGGACGGTGGTGACGGTACGGCCGCTGCGGACGGCGCGGACGCTGCGGCCTCCGGCGGCCCGCGCGGTTCGAGCGCCGACCTCGCCACCGTGGTCTCCGGCGTCGGCTCGCTGACGCTGGGCGCGGCCGAGCTGATGGACGGCGGTGCCGTACGCCAGACCATGGTCGCCATGAACGAGGGCGCGCTGTTCGTCATGTCGATCAGCGACGGCTCGCTGCTGGGCGTGCACACCGACCGGGGCTGCGACATGAACGTCGTCGCCTACCACATGGCGCTGTTCGTCGGCCGCGCCGGACACGTGCTCACGCCGGAACTGCGCAACGAACTGCGCACCGGGCCGCGTTCGCCGGCGGAGGCCGCCGAGACGGGGGGCGACGTGACCGGGTACGGCATGGACGACGTGACTGCGTAGGGCCGACCGGCGGCGGCCCCCGTGCCTGGTCTGCCGACCGGCTCGGGGGCCGTCACCTCGTCCGGGCGGCCCCGGACGGACAGCGGGCGGGGAAGGGGACCCGCCCGCGGCTCGCGGCGCCGCGACTGCGGCGCTCCGCCGGGCTCCGCGCCCGGTGGCCGCTGCGCACCGGCGGTGCGCTCTCAACCGGCCCGCCGGCGCGGCCGGTTCGGCGGCCGGTTCGGCGCGGGCCGCTCAGCTCGGCAGCTTCGGCGCCCGGTAGTGGGCCTGCGGTTTCGCACCGCCGTCCGGCCGGACGGCGCCCCGCACGGGCTGGTTGGCCATCGGCGCGATCCGCACCTTCTCGCCGGGCCGGGGCGCGTGCACGATCTTCCCGTTCCCCGCGTACATCCCGACGTGGGTGGCGCTGCGGTAGTAGACGATCAGGTCGCCGGGGCGCAGCCGGTGCAGCGACACGTGCCGCAGCCGCCGCCACTGCTCCTGGCTCGTACGCGGGATGGACCGCCCTGCGTGCTTCCACGCGGAGAAGGTCAGCCCGGAGCAGTCGTAGCTCCGCGGCCCCGTCCCTCCGGCCGCGTACGGTTTGCCGACCTGGCCGAGCGCGTAGCGCAGCGCCTTCCCGCCCGCCGCGGAGGGCGCACGGGCGGAGCGCTTGGCGTCGTCGAAGCGGACCGAGGACGCCAACTGCTGCTGCGCGCCGTTCTGTTGGGCCGTCTCCAGCCGGTGCAGCCGGTCCAGCTGGCCCGCCGAGAGCCCGGCCAGCTTCCCCTCGACGGCGTGCAGCCGGGACCGTACGGTGTCGCGGCGCTGCTTCTTCTCCGCCGCCAGCCGCTGCTCGCGAGTCTGTGCGCGGTGGGCCTGCGCGGCGAGCCGGCGCTGCCGGTGCTCGCCCTGGACCAACTGCGAGACGGCCCACGCCTGCTGTCCCGCGCGGCGTTCGACGAAGTGCGCGGTGTCGAAGGCGCCGTGCGGGTCGCGGGTGAGCAACAGCTGTACGACGGGGGGCAGTTCGGCCATGCCCTGCTGGTACTGGCGGCGGGCCAGCAGCCCGATCTCCCGGCGCCCGGCGGCGATCGAGGAGCGCAGCGAGGTCAGCGCCGCGTCGGCTTTCCTGGTGCGTGCGCGCTGCCGGTCCAGCTTCTCCGAGGCGCCGTTGTACGCCTCCGTGGCACTCTCCGACTTCGAGTACAGCTTCTGCAGGTCGCGCAGCAGCGCGCTCACGGAACCGCCGGCCGGATCGGCGAGCGCGGCCGGCGGGGTCAGGGTGAGTACGGCGGCCGCAGTCGCCGCCGCGGCGGTCGCCCCGGCGAGCAGCGGGCGCCTCACCAGGAGCGGCCGCCTGCGCAACGGGCGGCCCGCGGGCGGCTGTTCGCCGAGTCCGGCGGGTCGCCCTCCGGCGGGTTCCACGCCCCGCGGACCGGCGTCCTGTGCACGGCCGGCGTGCGGTGCATCCTGCGGTGAACCGTGTGGTGAGCCGTGCGGAGAGCCCGGCGTATCGAGCGGATGTGTCACCGGCTCCCTCACCTCCCTCTCTCTCGGTCGCGAGCGATCCTGGCACGGCCGGTCGTATGGTCTGCGGACGAGCCGGGGGTATCCGCCCCGTTCGCTCACTCGAAGGGTGCGCTCCGGTCCGCCGGGCGGCCGTGCCGGACTCCCATCGCAGGCCGCTCCCGGCCGAGTTCGGACCCGCGGCCCCGCCCGAGGGGACTTCGGGGAACGGCGTAGGCGGGCTCAGCGGCCGAAGAGCCGGCGGCCCGAGAGCGCGCGGGCCTCGCGGGCGACGGCGGCGATCTCCAGCGCGTACACCTCGGGCAGCCAGTCGGTCGCCGGGCGCTGTGCCCAGCCCGCGGGGTCGAGGGCACGTGCGACGGCCTCCGGGGACGGCCGGGAATCGGGCACCGGGTGCAGACAGCCGAGCAGCACCGGACGCAGCGCCTCCGGCACCCCGGACGGTTCCGGCGGTCCGGGTGCGGCGGCCAACCGGGCGGCGGGGGAGGGGAGTTGGGCGGTGGCGGCGAAGACGAGCACGGCGCCGAGCGCGAACACGTCCGCTGCGCGGGCCGCGGCCTGCTCGCCGGGACCGCCGCCGGCGCCGTCCGCGTCCGCACCGCGCGCGGCCGCGCCCGGACCGAGCGCATAGTCGACGACGCGGGGTGCGCCGGAGTCCAGCAGTACGTTCTCCGGACGCAGGTCGCCGTGTGCGGCACCGGCGGAGTGCAGGGCGGACAGCGCGTGGGCGAGAGCGCCGCCGAGCGCGCGTACCCCGGATTCGGGCAGTGGCCCGTGCCGTGCGACGAGCGGTCCGAGCGCCGGCCCGGGTACGAACTCGGCGGCGAGCCACGGCCGTTCGCTGTCCAGCTCGCAGCCGAGGGCGCCGGCGACGCGCTCCTCGCGCACCCGCGCCGCCACCGCCAGCTGATCCTGCCGCAGCCGGGCGCGCGTCTGGCGGTCGCGCAGCAGCTCCGGGCGGAGCGCGCGTACGGCGGCGAGCTGTTTGCGCGCGCCCCGACGCGGTGCGCCACGGCCGAGGTAGACCGGCCCGTTGCGGCCGCGGCCGAGCAGCCCGAGCAGCCGGTACGGTCCCAGCTGCCGGGAATCGGAGTCGCCGAGGGGCACCGCCGCGGGCCCCAGCGGAGGCGGCCCGCCGTCGTCCCGGCCGCCCCTCATGTCCCGCCTCCGGTACGGGCGTTGGCGACGAGACCTTCTCCGGCGCAGCGTTCCCCGGCACGGTCGTCCCCGGCACAGTCGTCCCCGGCACGGTCGGTGCGGCCGTCCCGGTTGCGTCCGCGTGCGGGCGTCACGCGTGCCCGGGCCACCGCGAACGGCCGCCCACCGGCCGCGCTCACGGCAGCGCGGGCTCTCCCGGCGCCGGCTCCTCCGCCTCGCATCCGCACGACAACCTCCCTCGCTCGACCGCCGGCCGGCCCCGCCGCGGTCGGCCGCGACGGTCCGGGCCGGCGCGCTCTCACGCCGCGCCCCCGCCCCGCGCTCACGCTGCCCGCCCGGCGTGCTCGGCGGCCCGGGGTGCGCCCGCAGCCGTGCCCGGCTCGTACTCGGTGTGCTGTGCCGCCCGTACCGGTCCGTGTCGACGGCCCGGGCACCGCGGAGCCGCCTCCCTGCGTCCGGGGCGGTACGGGCTTCCCGCTCGCGGAACCCGCGCGCCCGCGGTACGCCGGCCCGCGGTCCGGCCGGTCATCCGGCGAGCGGTCCGGCCGGCGATCCGACTCTCGACAGGGCGGCGAACCGGCGCGTACGGCCCCGGCGGCCGGACGGCGAACGCTCCTCGGCGTGCGATGGCAACGCGTCGGCCCCTGCGCTGTCGCCGGAAGCGCCCGGCTCGTGGCCGGGCGTTCCCGCAAGGACTGTAGGCGCAGGACCGTCCGGGTGCCAGCTTCCGGCGGAACCGTCCGACTTCCGCGTACGGCCCCGCTGTTGCCTCCGCGTACGGCCCCGCTCGCACGCCGCCCCGAACCCGCGCGAGGCCGGCCCTCCCCAGATGTGCCTAGGGCCCTGTCGTTTGGATCTCGGCGGGCTCGCGTGCCCTGGTACGCGCACCTTCCCCCTGCCTTCTGCGGGAGGTGCCCCCGGCGTTGCCGCCGTCGCGCGCAGCGCCTCCCCCGAGGCTTTCGCCTGGGAGGTGCCCCCGGCTCCCTGATCCACCCTGATCGAAACGAGGGGCCCTAGCCCTCCGGCGTACCGCCGCTCCGCTCCCGGGCGTCCTTGCGTCGCCCCGGGCCGCGCCAGGGCAGCCGGGCGCGGGCGCGCAGCCCCGGCCGGCCCTCCGGCTCGTACACGTACCGCCAGCCGCGCGGCAGCCCCAACTTCGGGCTGACGGCGGCCGGTTGGAGCCGGTAGACGTACACCGCGGGCGGCGCACCGCCGGCTGCCGGCACCGGGATCTCGTAGTGCCGCGGCGGTCTGCCGTTCGCGCCGAGCAGCACGGGCAGCACCCGCCCGTCCATCGGCCCGCCGACGAAGAGGGTGTCCTCGCTGCGCATACAGGCGTGGCCGCTCAGTCGTCCGCCGGCGCGCAGGGCTGGGCGAGGCAGCGCGCGCCCGGGCCCTGTTCGCCGAGTTGGTCGTAGGGGTTGGCCAGCACGCAGCGGTTCAGGGAGAGGCAGCCGCAGCCGATGCAGTCGGTCAGGTGGTCGCGCAGCTGCGTCATCAGCTTGATCCGCTGGTTCAGGTCCTCGCGCCAGCACTCCGAGACCCGGGCCCAGTCCTCGCGCGTGGGGGTGCGGTTGTCGGGCAGCATGCTCAGCGCTCCGCGGATCTTCGCCAGCGGCATGCCCAGCCGCTGCGAGGCCCGGATGAAGGCGACGCGGCGCAGGGTGTCGCGGGAGTAGCGGCGCTGGTTGCCGGAGGTGCGGCGGCTGTGGATGAGGCCCTCGCGCTCGTAGAAGCGGAGCGTGGAGGTCGCGACGCCGGCCCGGTCGGCCAGCTCGCCGACGGTGGCCTCCTTGGCGTTCCAGGAGAGGTGCGCGGACATGGCCGCCAGCCTACGCGACCTTCAAGCATCCTTTAAGATCCGGGACTCCGCCGAGGCTCAACTCGGGCCCCCGGTACGGGACTTCGCGAACCCTCCCCGCGTACGCCCGGATCCGGCGGCCGCGCTCAGGACTCCCCGCCGAGCAGCCGGGCCGCGGCGTCGGCCACCGGCAGCGCCCGCCGCGCCAGATCGCCCACCGGGCCGTCCGGTTGCTCCAGCCGCAGCGCGTGCTCCACGGTCCGCGCCGTGTGCTCGTCCCGCGCCGCGGTCGTCGTCAGCTGGGCCACGAACACGTCCACGAGCCAGTCCCGCAGCTCGCCCAGCGGCGGCTGCTTGCCCTCGTCCAGCCAGATCAGCGAAGCGGCCTCGACCGCGGTGATCCAGGTGCGCACCGTCAACCGCAGCCGCGCACCGGCCCGTTCGGCGTGCCGCCCGTCCTCCTGCGCACCGTCCGGCGCGACATCCGCGGCACCCGTGAGATCGAGGTGCAGCAGGATCTGCTCGGCCGCGACCCGGCGCACCTCGTCCACGATCGCGTCCGTACGCGACGTGCTCACCACGCTGCCGCCGCGCAGCAGCGCCGTGAAGCCGGCGTCGTGCTCGTCGACGAACGCCAGATAGCGGTCCAGGGCGCGGCGGAGCCGCAGCGTGAGCGGCCCGGTCCGCGGCTCGTGGAAGCACTGCTCCAGCTCGTCCGCGGCGCTGCGCAGCGCCGCCTCGTACAACTGCTGCTTGCCGCCCGGGAAGTAGCGGTAGACGAGCGGCCGGGAGACGCCCGCCTCGGCGGCCACGCCGTCGAGCGAGACGTCCTCGGGACGGTGCTGGGCGAAGAGGCCGAGCGCGGCGGCGATCAGCTGGGTGCGCCGCTGGTCCACGGACAGCCGGCGATACGCGGGTGCGGTGCCGCTGCTGGTCATCCTCCGACCCTATCGGGCGCCCGCACGCCGCCGCGTGCCGGCCGCGGCCGCCGCGCTGTGGGCCCGCGGCGCGCCAACCGCCGCCGTACGTACGCTACTTGGCCAGCAGCCCGGAGCTGACCCACAGCTTCCGGCCGACCCCGCGCAGCACTCCGATCTCGTCGAGGAAGTCCGTGAGCCGCCGGGCGCCGTTCTGCATCACCTCGCGCCGGTGCGGGCTGGCCTTCACCTGCGCCATCGCCTGCCGCTTGTCCAGGCCGACGTTCGTGTAGACCTCGGGGTTGATGAACGAGATCGAGAAGACGCGGGCGGCCTCGCCCGAGCTGAGCCGGGTGAACTCCGCCTCCCAGCGCGGGCAGTTGACCATCTGGCGGCGCAGTTCCTCGCGTGCGTAGCGCACGTGCCGGGCCTCTTCGACCACGTGTATGCGGGTGACGCCGCGTATCAGCGGCTGTATCCGCTCGTCCGGGAACGTCAGCCGCTGCATCCAGTCCAGGATCTCCTCGCCCAGCAGCGTCGCCGTGAACGAACCGGGCGTCGTGGAGACCGTCTTGAGCAGCCGCGCGAGGTTGTGGTGCAGCCGCGAGACCGGGTACGCCGGGACGCCGCCCTTGTTGATCATGCGGGCGAACATCTTGGAGTGCCGGCACTCGTCCTCTATCTCCGTCAGCGCGTACCGCACGTGCCCGCTGGTCGGCGACTTGTCGTAGATGTGCCGGACGAGCAGCTGGATGAGTATGACCTCGAACCAGATGCCGAGCGAGGCCAGCGAGACCGCCTCGTGCCGGGACAGGTCGATGCGCTGCTCCTCGGACATCCGGTGCCACAGCGGGGTGTCGTAGAGCGAGACCAACTCGGGCGGCCAGAACCACTTTCCGTCCTCGAACGGCGCGTCCCAGTCCAGCTCTTCGTCGGGGTCGAAGGAGTGCTTCTTGGAGGACACGAGGAGCCGCTCGGCCACCTGCTCGCGGTCCTTGAGCCGGCCCAGGGCGTCCCGGAGCAGTTCGCCGTCGGGCGCGGTGATGTCGGGGCTGGTCGTCATCGGTCAGGCACCTCTTCGTCCGGGTTACCGGCGGTCACATCTGCTGCCCTTATGAGACTGTGCGTCAGCAAGCGCGTCAATCCCCCGTGCACGACTCGTCGTTGACGATTTCCGGCGCCGCCGAGCGAGAACCGTACGCGAGCCGGGCGGCCGCCGTACCGCGCTCGGCCGGGCCCGCGGCCGAGGAGGAGCAGCACTCATTGACCGGTCGGTAACCACCGTGTGACGCTGCCGGACATCACCGGCGACGGGGGAGGCAGGAGGCGTCCATGTCCACGCACGACCTCTACGTCACAGACCCCGGCTCCCCGCAGTGGCAGGTCCCCGCCTCCGGGGCGGCCCGCTTCACCTGGGAGTACGCCGACGGCCGCGACCGGCTGCTCGCCCTCTACCAGAAGGGCAAGGACAAGCAGTGGGACGGGCAGAAGCGCATCGACTGGGAGCTGGAGGTCGACCCGCACGACCCGCTCGGCACCCCGGACGAGGCGATGGCGCTGTACGGCACCCGCCACTGGGACCGGATGAGCGAGGCCGAGCGCGGACAGCTCCGACACCACTACGCCGCCTGGCAGTTCAGCCAGTTCCTGCACGGCGAACAGGGCGCCATGGTGTGCGCCGCCCGCATCGTCGAATCCGCCCCCGACCTCGACGCGAAGTTCTACTCCGCGACCCAGACCATGGACGAGGCCCGGCACGCGGAGATCTACGGGCGGTTCCTGCACGAGAAGCTGGAGCTGACCTACCCCGTCAACGACAACCTCCAGTCGCTGCTCGGCGACACCCTCCGCGACTCGCGCTGGGACATGCCGTACCTCGGCATGCAGGTGCTCATCGAAGGACTGGCGCTCGCCGCCTTCGGCATGATCCGGGACACCACCGACAAGCCGCTGCCGCAGCAGATCCTCGCCTACGTCATGCAGGACGAGGCCCGGCACGTCGCCTTCGGGCGGATGGCGCTGCGCGACTACTACCGGCAGCTGTCGGACGCGGAGCTGCGCGAGCGCGAGGAGTTCGTGATCGAGGGCTGCTACCTGATGCGCGACCGCCTCAAGGGCAACGAGGTGCTGGAGAACTTCGGCCTGTCCCGCGCCGAGGCCGAGGAGTGCAGCGAACAGTCCGACAACGTACGGCTGTTCAGGAAGCTCCTCTTCAGCCGGATCGTGCCGTGCGTACGCGACATCGGGCTGTGGGGCGAGCGGCTCCAGCGCGCCTACCTCGACCTGGGCGTCTTCGAACTCGGCGACCAGAACCTGGATCTGCTCATGGAGCGCGACGAGGAGGTCGCCGAGCAGCTGGACGCCGAGCGGTTTGCCGCGGAGGAGGCCGAGCGCACGGCCGAGGTCGCGGACACGATCGCCGAGGGCGCCCGCGCGGAGGAGACCGAACCGGCCGCCGGCTCCTGACCTTCCCGACTCGGCACGGATCCGGCGCCGACCGGCACCGACCCAGCGCCCCCCGCAGCATCACCGCCCCGAACTCCGCCCCCGCGGCGGAGACCGGCCCCGGCCCGCCATGACGCGGCCGGGGCCTACTCGTGTGGCGTGTGCCCCATCTGCGACGTAGTTTGAAGGGGATCGTGAGGAACGATCGGTTCGCACCTTTTGGGGCGATTCGCACTGTGTGCTTCGGCAAGCAGGCACAGCTGCGGGAGAGCGGTCGACGCGGACCGCACGCGTCTATCGCTTGTGTCTCTCTCCCGCGGTGGTCGCGTTGATCGCCAACCGCGTACCCGGGAGGCAGCAGGTCATGTCCGCTGTACGGTTCCGTGCCAAGCACGCGCGTCATCCCCACGACGACGCACCCGACACCACGCCGCACTTCGAGCGCATCAGCGCCATGCCCGACGGCAGCGAGAAGGAGCAGCTGCGCCAGGAGGTCGTACGAGCCTGGATGCCGATGGCCGACCGGCTCGCGCAGCGCTTCCGCAACCGCGGCGAGAACCTGGAGGACCTCCAGCAGGTGGCCGCCCTCGGCCTGGTCAAGGCGGTGGCCCGGTACGACCCGTCGCGCGGCTGCGCCTTCGAGAGCTTCGCCGTGCCGACCATCGTCGGCGAGATCAAGCGGCACTTCCGCGACTACATGTGGGATCTCCATGTGCCGCGCCGCGTCCAGGAGTTGCGCAACCGCGTACGGGCGAGCAGCCGCGAGCTGGGGCTCAACCTCGACGACCGCTCGCCGACCGTCGCGCAGATCGCCGAGCACAGCGGGCTCAGCGAAGAGGACGTCGTCGTCGGCATGGAGGCGCTGGAGAGCTACAGCGCGCTGTCGCTGGACGCCGAACTGTCCAAGGACGAGGACGGCTACTCGCTGCTCGACACCCTCGGCGCCACCGAGCCCGGCTTCGACCGCGTCACGTACCGGGAGGCGGTGAAGCCGCAGCTGCGCAACCTGCCCGAGCGCGAGCGCTACATCCTGTATCTGCGCTTCTTCTGCGACATGACGCAGAGCAGCATCGCCGAGCAGTTGGGCATCTCCCAGATGCACGTCTCGCGGCTCATCAGCCGCACCTGCGAACGGCTCCAGCGCGAGGTCGAGGCCGAGCAGACCCGTGCGCGCGAGGTCACCGAAGGGGACAGCCGTACGCCGATGACCGTGTGACGGCCGGGGAAGGACGGCGCGGCGAGCCGGACGGACGGCCGCCGCGGCTGGCTTGGGACCCCTGTGGAATCGATTTCAAAAGGGTATCCCGGCGACTGCCGGACGCCTCCCGCGACCCTCCAGCATGCTCGCGGATGGAGACGCCGACAAGACCATTGACGGCGCGGATTCCGCTTCCTAAGCTCTCCTGAAATCGATTTCCAATAGTCTCTGGGAGGGCGCTGAGCATGGAGAACGGTCACAGCGGGGTGGCCGGGAGTGCCGCCCACGACGGCGACGGTGGCGCGGGCGGCGCGGACGCCCGCGGGGACTCCGGCGGCGGCCGCGACGACGGGCCGCTCCTCCTGCAGGCGCGCGGCGTCACCAAGCGCTTCCCGGGCGTCACCGCGCTCCAGGACATGCGGCTGGATCTTCGCTACGGCGAAGTGCTCGCGCTGGTCGGCGAGAACGGCGCCGGCAAGTCCACCCTCATGAAGCTGCTGTCCGGGATCCACACCCCGGACGAGGGCGAGTTCTTCCTGGGCGGCGAACCGCTGCGGATCACCGGCCCGCGGCATGCGCAGCAGCTCGGCATCAGCATCATCCACCAGGAGTTCAACCTGATGCCCGACCTGACGGTCGCCCAGAACATCTTCATCGGCCGGGAGCCGCGCGGCCGCTTCCTGCTGTGCGAGCGCGAACTCAACACCCGGGCGCGGGAGTTGCTGGACCGGCTGGGCATGGCTCTGGAGCCGGAGCGCCTCGTCGGCTCGCTCACCGTGGCGCAGCAGCAGATGGTCGAGATCGCGAAGGCCCTGTCGTACGACGCCAAAATCCTGATCATGGACGAGCCGACCGCGGCGCTGAACGACGCCGAGGTCGAGGTGCTGCACGCGCTCATCCGCCGGTTCGTCTCGCCGGAGACCGGCGTCATCTACATCTCGCACCGCATGGACGAGTTGAAGGCCGTCTCGGACCGCATCACCGTGATCCGCGACGGGCGGTACGTGGACTCGCTGCCGACCGCGTCCACCACCATGCAGCAGGTCATCTCCCGCATGGTCGGCCGCGAACTGGCCGCGGGCGCCGGCCCCGAGGACGTACGCGGCGACCGCGAGACGCATCTGACGGTGTCCGGGCTGTCCACGAAGTCGCTGCTGAAGGACGTGCACCTGGAGCTGAAGAAGGGGGAGATCCTGGGGCTGGCCGGGCTGATGGGCGCGGGGCGTACCGAGCTGGCACGCGCGCTCGTCGGCGCGGACCCGGTCGAGTCGGGCACGATCGCGATCGACGGCGAGCCCGTCACCATCCGGAACCCGGCGGACGCCGCCCGGCACCGCATCGGCTATCTCTCCGAGGACCGGAAGAACCTGGGGCTGCTGCTCGACCGCGATGTGAAGTCCAACATCGCGCTCAGTTCGATGCGGGCGCTGTTCCAGTCCATGGGCTTCGTACGGGACGGGGCGATGCGGGAGAAGTCCCGGGAGCTGGTCGAGTCGCTGCGGATCAAGACGCCGTCGGTCGAGCAGACCGTCCGCAACCTCTCCGGCGGGAACCAGCAGAAGGTCGTCATCGCCAAGTGGCTGGCGATGGACTGCGACGTCCTCATCTTCGACGAGCCGACGCGCGGCATCGACGTACAGGCGAAGGAGGAGATCTACCGCCTGCTCAACGACCTGGCGCAGCAGGGCAAATCCATCATCATGATCTCCTCGGAGCTGCCCGAGGTGCTGCGGATGTCGCACCGCGTCGTGGTGATGAGCGAGGGCCGCGTCACCGGCGAACTCACCGCGGACGAGGCGACGCAGGAGGCCGTCATGGAGTACGCGACGCTGCGGCCCGCGAACGCCGGCTGACTTCCGCCGGCGCGCGCACCGCCCCCACCCGAGACCCAAGTCCCCCTCGACGAAGGCAGGAACGAGATGACAGCCCCGACCGCCGCTCCACCGCAGTCCGAGCAGAACGGCGCCGCCGCTGCCGGCTCGCGCAGCAGTCTGATGAGCCGCTTCCAGCAACTCCTCGCGTTCGCAAGCCTCATCGCCATCTTCGTCTTCTTCTCGATAGCCAGCCCCAACTTCCTGAACTACAACAACGTCACGTCGATGCTGTTCTCGACGGTCGTGATCGGGACGCTGGCGCTCGGCGTCACGTTCGTCATCGTCACCGGCGGCATCGACCTGTCCGTCGGTACGGGCATGACGCTGTGCGCCGTCGTATCGGGCGTGCTGATCGTGCAGTTGGGGCTGCCGGTGCCCCTCGGGGTGCTCGGCACGCTGGTGTTCGGCGGCATCATCGGGCTAGTCAACGGGCTGAACGTCACGTTCCTCAAACTGCCGCCGTTCATCGCGACGTTGGCGATGATGCTCATCGCCCAGGGGCTCGCGCTGGTCATCTCGGGCACCAAGCCGATCTACTTCCCCGAGTCCTCCGGCTACGTGGACATCTCCACCGGCAGCATCATCCCGGGCGCCAACTTCCCCAACGCCGTGCTCATCCTCGCGGTCGCGGCCGTCGTCGCGGGCGTCGTCCTCAACAAGACGCTGCTGGGCCGCTACACGTACTCGATCGGCAGCAACGAGGAGGCGACGGCGCTCTCCGGCATCGACGTACGCAAGTGGAAGATCGTCATCTATGTGATCTCTGGGCTGTTCATCGGCCTCGCCGGCATCATGATCTCCGCCCGGCTCGGCTCCGCGCAGCCCGGCATCGGCCAGGGCTACGAACTCCAGGCCATCGCCGCGGTGGTGATCGGCGGCACCTCGCTGACCGGCGGCAAGGGCTCCATCGTCGGCACGGTCATCGGCGCCCTGATCATCTCCGTACTGAACAACGGGCTCCAGATCACGTCCGTACCGCAGCAGTGGCAGAACGTCATCCTCGGCGCCGTGATCATCTTCGCCGTCTACGCGGACCAGGCGCGCAAGCGCGCGGCCTGAGCAGGGAGTTGAGGAGCGCATGCGAGTGCGAGGGATGCGAGTGAGGCGGATCGCCGGCGCGGCGCTGGCGGCCGGCATGGCCGTCACGCTGTCCGCGTGCAGTACGGGCGGGCAGACGGGCGCGGGCGGCGGCAAGCCGTACGTCGCGATCGTGTCCAAGGGCTTCCAGCAGCAGTTCTGGCAGGCCGTGAAGAAGGGCGCCGAACAGGAGGCGAAGAAGCAGGGCGCCGAGATCAGCTTCGAGGGTCCGGCCGTCGAGACCGACGTCGAGACCCAGGTGAACCAACTGGCCACGAGCGTCGGCAAGAAGCCCGACGCGATCGGGCTCGCGGCCGTCGACTCGCGCGCCGTCGCCCCCTACCTGGAGCAGGCCAAGCGCCGGCACACGCCCGTCATCGCCTTCGACTCCGGCGTGGACAGCCCGATTCCGCGCACCACCGCGGCCACCGACAACAAGGCCGCCGCGGCGCTGGCCGCGAAGCACATGGCCAAGGCCGTGCACGGCAGGGGCAAGGTGGCGATGGTGGTGCACAGCCAGACCGCCGCGTCCGGCGTGGACCGCCGCGACGGGTTCGCGGACTGGATGAAGAAGCACGCGCCGGGCGTGAAGCTGCTGCCCGTGCAGTACGGCGACGGCGACCAGACCAAGTCCGCCGACATCACGAAGTCCATCATCACCGCCAACCCCGATGTGAAGGGCATCTACGGCTCCAACGAGGGCTCGGCGCTGGGCGTCATCCAGGGCGTGAAGGAGACCGGCCGGCACGACATCAAGACCGTCGGCTTCGACTCCGGCCAGGGCCAGATCAACGCCATCAGGAACGGTCAGATGGCGGGCGCGATCACCCAGGACCCGATCGCCATCGGACGCCAGGTCGTACGGCAGGCGCTGAACGCCAAGAAGGGCAGGAAGCTGCCGAAGGTCGTCAACACCGGCTACTACTGGTACGACCGGCACAACCTCGACGACCCGAAGATCCGGTCCGTGCTGTACCACTGAGTGCCGCCGGCTGCCAGAGGCGCCGAACACGCAAGCCGCCCCGTCCCCGCGGAAGTCGGGGGCGGGGCGCGGTGGTTCCGGCCCCGCCCCGGCGGACGCACCCTGAATGGAGAAGGGACATTCCGGGAAATCCGGATGGCCGGAGGACGGAGGAGGTCCCGTGGTACGGACAGCACTGACGCTGCCGCCGGCGCGGTACGAGTACGGCGCCGACGAGTTCGTCTTCGTCGAGATCGACCGGGCGATGAGCCTGGAGGCGAACTTCAAGGCCATGACGATCACCGAGGCCCTGCGCGCGCGGGCGCCCGAGGGCGTCCTCGACATCTGCCCGTCCAACGCCTCGTACCTGATCCGCGTCAACCCCGACCGCGTGCACCCCGGCGAACTGGTCGAAGAACTGCGGGCCTTGGAGGAGGACGCGACCGAGCTGACCTCCGAGCAGGAGCTGACCACCCGGCTCGTCGACGTCCCCGTCCTCTACGACGACCCCTGGACCCGCGAGACGCTGCTGCGGTTCCGGGACCGGCGCCAGCACCCGGAGGGGACGGACCTGGAGTACACGGCGCGGGTCAACGGCTTCTCCGGCCCGGCGCAGCTCATCGAGGCGCTGTCGGGTGCGCCGTACATCGTGACCATGATCGGCTTCCTGCCGGGGCTGCCGTTCTCGTACCAGATGGTGCCGCGCAGCAGGCAGGTCGAAGTGCCCAAGTATCTGCGGCGGCGCGAGGACACCCCGGAGCGGGCCTTCGGGTACGGCGGCGTGTTCGCGGTGGTCTACCCGGTGCGCGCGACGGGCGGCTACCAGCTGCTCGGGCGGGCGCCGGCGCCGGTCTTCGACAGCACCGGCAGCCTTCCGGACTTCCGCGCCGGCATCGCCTTCCCGCGGCCCGGCGACATCCTCCGCTACCGCGCGATCGACCGCAGCGAGTACGACCGGGTACGGGCCGAGGTGGAGCGCGGCACGTTCCGGTACCGGATCCGGGACTACGTCTTCCGGCCCGCCGACTTCCTCGCGGACCCGGACGGCGTCACCGGCGAGCTGCTGGAGGTGCTGTACCGGTGAGCGACCACGGCGGCGACCGCTACGGCGGCTGCCACTACTACGGCGAGCACCACGGCGGGCAGCACGGCGCCGAACACCACGGCGGCGACTACCACGGGCACGGCCGCGTCGACGGGCTCGACGGGCCCGAGGGCTTCGACGGACGGGGCGACCGGGACGGCGGCCGCGGTGCCCTCGTCGTGCACTCCGCAGGGCTGCACACGAGCGTGCAGGACGCCGGCCGGGACGGCTACTACGCGATCGGGATGCCGCCCTCGGGCGCGCTCGACCAGTTCTCCTACCGGGCGGCCAACCTGCTCGTGGGCAACCCGGAGACGGCCGCGGTCCTGGAGGCGACGTACGTCGGGCCGTCGCTGGAGTTCACCGACGAGCGGCTGGTCGCGGTCACCGGTGCGGACGTGCAGGCCAGCCGGAACGGCGAGCCGGTGCCCAGCTGGCAGACCGTCGCGGTGCGCGCCGGCGACGTGCTCTCCTTCGGGATGATCAGTGCGGGAGCCCGGCTGTACATCGCCGTCACCGGCGGTGTGGACGTACCGCCGTACCTGGGCTCGCGCTCGACGTGCACGCTCGTCGGGCTCGGCGGCCACGAGGGGCGCAAGCTGGCCGACGGCGACCGGCTGCCGCTGGGCACGGAAGTGGTCGCGGGCGGGCCGCCGCCCGAAGGGACCGCCGTGGCCGAGGAGTTGCGCCCCGAGTTCCCCGCGGTGATGCCGCTGCGGACGGTGGTGGGCCTGTGCTCGTACCGGTTGAGCGAGGCCGGCATGCGTGCCTGGCTGGAGACGGTCTGGCAGGTCACGAAGGACGCGGATCGGGTCGGTTACCGGTTGCGCGGCGGCGCGCTGGAGTTCGCCGAGCGCGCCCAGCCGTTCGGCGCGGGCGGCGAACCGGCCAACGTCGTCGACCTCGGCTACCCCGTCGGCTCGGTGCACGTACCGGGCGGCGACGAGCCGGTGGTGCTGCTCAACGACGCGGTGACGGGCGGCGGTTACGCCACCGTCGGCACGCTCGTCTCCGCCGACCGGGACCGCATCGGCCAGACGAAGACCGGCGACCGGGTCTCCTTCGAACCGGTCGACCTCGACCAGGCGCTGGCCGCACGGCGTGACCGGCGGGTCCGGCTGTACCGGGTGCGGGACGCGGTGCTGGGCTGAGCGCCGGAGACGGAGGGACCGACGCATGGCACTGATCAGGGCCACCATGCCGGGGGTCTTCTACCGCGGGCCGGGGCCCGGGGCCGAGCCGTACGTGGAGGAGGGCGCCCGGATCGAACCCGGCCAGACCATCGCCCTGATCGAGGTGATGAAGACCTTCAGCGAGGTCAAGGCGGACACCGCCGGCACCGTCACCACTTTCCTGCTGCACACCGGCGACGAGGTGACCATGGGCCAGGGCATCGCCGAAGTGGACGGCGCGTGAATCCGCTGGCAGCGGATCGCGCAGGAGAGTCCGCGTACGGACGGCCGCGTACGGAGCCGTGTACGGGAGGCGCCCCCGCGCGGGCCGGCCGCCGGCTGCGGCGCACGGACCGTGGCGCGGGGGCGCCCGGACACCGGCCGCGGCCGGCGCCCGACTCCCTTACGACCAGATGCTCTTGACCCACTCCGGGTGGTCCACGAACGGGTTCCGGTTGTGCTGGAACTTGTCGAAGATGACCTGGTTCCGGTTCTTCTCGAAGTCGTCCGGCGGGTCCTGCTCGTTCCACTTCTTCAGCACCGAGAGCCGGCCCATGTTCGGCGCGCTGCCGTTGTCGACCTTGTCGTTCGGCTCCAGGTCGGGGAAGGAGTCGTCGCCCTCGTACCGCACCGCCATGTAGAGGATCATGCGCGCGACGTCGCCCTTGACGGCGTCCCGTGGCTCGAAGGAGTCGTCGTCCGTGCGGTTCCCGGGCGCGCCCTCGACCTCGTCGCCGCCGTTGTCGAAGTCCTTGTTGCCGCGGGTGCTGTTGACCTTCATGTCCGCCGGCCGCAGGTGGTGCACGTCCGTGCCGGGGCCTTCCTTGGTGCCGAAGTCGCCGTGCGACTTGGCCCACACGTGCTCCCGGTTCCACTCCCGGCTGTCCGCGGAGACGGACTTCCCGGTGTACAGCTCGATGACGTTCTTGTCGTTCTTCGGGTCCTTGTCGGTCTCTTTGAGAGCGTCGAGGACCTGGTCGTACGAGAGCTTCTTGGCGTCGCGGCTGATGATCGTGTGCAGCGCCTTCTTGAGTTCCTTGCCGGTCTTGCCCTTGGCGTCGTCGTAGTAGCCGTCGTACGCGGCCTTCTTCGCGTGGGCGGGCCGGGGCGGCGTCGCCTGAGCGGTGCTCGCCGCGGTGGTGACGGCGCCCGCCACCAGGCCGAATCCGGCCAGTACGGCCAGCGATCTGCGGACGTTGCGGCGGGCTATGGAACGGGTGACGTTCACGGTGTTCGTCCTCTCCCCGAAGAGGTGGCGCCGTACGCCGATGTGGGGGTGCGTACGGAACCGGCCGATGGGTGATCGGCCGCAGGCAGCGTCCCATCGGTCGAACACCGATGCGTGTGCGATGTGCGGTGATACTGCGAAGAAGATGTGAACACCGTGCTGCCGTGGTTCGGCCAACGGCCTTGCGGCTACGGGGAGTTGGGTCGAGGACGGCCCCGGCGAAGGTCCGCTGGGCGGTCAAGTGCCCGGCGCAGGACGGGACATGGACGGGCGTGGGCAGGCGGCGGACGGTGGCGGTGGAAGCTGCGAAGGCGGCCTCGGGCCGGCCGGCCCGAGGAGCGCGGTCACGGGAACTCCGCGCCCCCGCCGGGGAG
>Ga0164243_10003393_pt1 | contig 25531 bp, 23 predicted proteins | sample OricompcompostOP_FD_108781 | JGI IMG/M metagenome (GOLD analysis project Ga0164243, IMG submission 108781) | Organic Plus compost microbial communities from Emeryville, California, USA - Original compost - Organic plus compost (OP) | ecosystem: Engineered > Solid waste > Mixed feedstock >...
CCGTCGTGGGGCTCACCCGTCGGCGTCGGCCGTGAACAGCGACAGGTCCGCCGAGGCCGCGGCGAGCGCGGCGGCGTCGTCGAGCGCGGCGAACTCCTCGGCCGCCGCGCCGCCGACCACGCCGACCACGATGGCGTCGCCGGTGACCGGGGCGAGGTTGAACCAGGTGCGGATGCGCGCCTCGCCGCCGACGGCGTGCCAGATCGTGGCGTCGGTGTCGACGATCGGCTCCTCGAACCGCAGCCACACCATCTCGATCGCCCCCATGCCCAGCTCGGCGATCGCCCCGCGCTGACCGAAGGGCAGCGTCGGGGCGAACTCGATGCCTCCGCCCTGCAGCACCCCCAGGGGCACCGTGATCAGCACCCGGTCGAAGGAGAGCGATTCGCCGGAGGCGATGCCGAGGCTCACTCCCGCCTCGTCGTATGCGACGCGGGAGACCGGAGACGACAGGCTGGTCTTCACCCCGTCGAGCATGGCGGCGATCACCGGACGCTGATCGCCCAGCACGGCCGTGCGTTCCTCGGGTGGGAGAGGGGGCGCGAACCACGACGACGCGTCATCGGGGTCGATGCCGGAGGATGCCGTCAGATACGACAGCAACGCAGCGAGGGCAGGATCCTGCGGATCCACCCCGGCATCCGTCAGCGCCTTTTCGAGCGGGATGTCGGAGGGACGGGCCTGCGCCGCCGCGATGGCGTCGCGCACCGTCTGCACGGCGGGGGCGCCGACGTCGCCGTCGGGCGATCTCCACCACGGGGCGGACAGCACGCCCGTGCGGATGTCGAGGGCGTTGACTCTCTCGGTCAACGCGGCCGTCTGCTCTCCGAGCAGCCACGCGCCCAGCTGCGCGGGCACGGGCCACGAGCTCTCGTCGACGACGGCGTGCACGCGCCCGCCGATGCGGTCTCTCGCCTCGAAGACGGTGAGGTCGAGCCCCGTGCCGGTGAGGCGCTCGGCCGCGGCGGCGCCGGCGAGCCCCGCCCCGACGATGGCGACGCGCTCTCCGTACTCGGCGGCGGCCATGAGCTCCTCGGCGGCACGGACGCCGGAGCGCAGTGCGCCGCCCGCCGTGCCGGGGCCCTCCGCGTCGGTCGCCTCGCCCGCGAAGAACAGCCGATCGACGACGGGTGCGGCGAGAGCATCCCGCAGACTGCCGGGCACACCCGCCGGGGTGATGCTCATCGCACCGAGCGAGAAGGGGTCGGTGCTCCACGCGCTGCGCACGAACGCCGTCGGCACCGGCCCGTCGAACGTGGGCCGCGGCGACGGCGACGGGTCACCCGACGGCGTGGGCGTGGGCGCCGGCTCCGGGGTGCAGGAGGCGAGAAGCACCCCCAGAACACCGGCTCCGGCGCCGACCAGCAGAGTGCGCCGCGTCATCCTCATCGTGTCGCAACGATACCGCGCGCGGACGGACGATGCCGCCGACGGGCGCGTCACGGGTCAGCGGCGGATGCTCCGCGTCACGGTGAACTTCGGTGTGCGATGCAGCTGCTCGGTCGGTCCGACGAGGCGGCTCAGCTCGGCGCGGTACGCCAGCGAGGAGTTGTACACGGTGAGCAGCTCGCCGCCAGGACGCAGCACACGCGCCGCGGCCTCGAACAGCCGGGTCGCCGCGCCCGTGTGCACGCTGCTGCCGAGGTGGAACGGCGGGTTGAGCAGCACGACGTCGACACCGGCGTCGGCGATCCGGGAACCGGCGTCGTCGTGCGTCACCTCGATGCGGTCGTCGAGCCCGTTCGCCGTCACGGTGGCGCGTGCCGAGGCGACCGCGGCCGCCGAGCGGTCGGTCGCGATCACACGTGCGGCGGGGTGCTTGCGGGCATACGACACCGCGAGCACGCCGGTGCCGCAGCCGAGGTCGACCACGGTCTCGTTCACAACTCCGGAGACCTGGGTCGCGGCGTCGCCGTTCCGCCCGCTTTCCGCGGGATCCGGCGCGCTTCTCCAGAGTTGCGAACGGGACCCGGACCGTGGCCCGGACCGGGACCCTGAGCCCTCAAGCACGTCGAGCAGCACCCTGGTGCCGATGTCGAGCTTCGCCCCCGCGAACACGCCGCCGTGCGCGACCAGCGTGAGGTCGCCGTGACGAGCAGTGACCGGGAACGGGCGCACGGCGGGAACGGGCAGCGCACCGTCGGCCACGATCAGCCGTGACTTGCGCTCCGCCCGCTGCGCCCGCACCGATCCGAACGAGCGCGCGAGCACGTCGTTCTGAGCCAGGGTCATGTGCTTGACCCTGCCTCCCGCGACGAGCACGACCTCGGGGTGGGCCCAGCGCGCCACCGCGTCGGCGATCTCACCCAGTTCGGCGAGCGACGTGGGCAGTTGCAGCAGCACCAGGCGCGCATCCGCGAGCAGCCCGGGGTCGAGCTCGTGCTCGATGAAGCCGCCGAGCCCGAGCTCGGCGGCGTTGCGAGCCAGCGCGCGGCGACCCGTCGCCAGGTCCTGATGCACGCGGATGCCGTCGAGTGCGGCATCCGTCAACGGGAGCGTGATCGCGCCGTACCGATCGCCGATCACGGCGATCTGCCGACCGGGCACCCCGGACTCGAGCCCCCTCGCCACCAGCAGCTCGTCGGTGGCGTCGTGTGCCTGCAGCTCGGCAGCCTCGACGTCGGGCCATCGGCGCAGTCGGTGATACGGGAACTCGGGCACCCGCCAACGATACGCGGCCCCGTCGTCGACCCGGCACGGTCACCGTGGTCGTGCCTGCCGTCCGCTTGACCTCATTCGGAGGGCACGGGCGTGGCATGAGGCCAGCGATGCGGTAATGTCACGACATTCGCGCCGGCTCCGGCGCGAATGCGACGTCGTGCGCAACTGGGGAAGCTGCGCAGGCGAGACGACTGGGGAAACAGGGGAACTGGGGAAGCATCATGGGGGATGCGGTGGCGCGCGTGCGCGCGGCGCGAAGCACGAACGAGACGACAGCGCGGGAAGGGACGACTCGGCGGAGGATGGGACGACACCTCCTGGGAGGCGTCGTCGCGATGGCCCTCGCTGTGTCGGGACTGGCCTCGGCCTCCTTCGCCTCCGCCGCCGAGACGGCGGACACGAAAGCGCCGCTGCTGCAGCGGACCGACGAGGTGATCACCGCCGATCCGCTGCCCACCGTGCAGATCGACTCCGGCTACGTGTGGGCGCAGACCGTGCTCGGGAGCACGGTGTACTCGGCCGGCTCCTTCTCGAATGCACGAGCCGCGCTCGCCGCTCCCGGCACGCAGCTGACCCCACGCAGCAACATTCTCGCCTTCGACATCGAGACGGGCGGGCTGCTCCCGTTCGCGCCGACCGTCAACGGCGTCATCAAGGCGGTCGCGGCCTCTCCCGACGGAGCCCGCCTCTACATCGGCGGGTCGTTCACCTCCGTGAACGGTCAGTCTCGATGGGGGTTCGCGGCCCTCGACGCGGCATCCGGCGAGCTCGTGCCCGGGTTCTCGCCCGCCATCGGAGGATCCGGCGTCTACGCGATCACCGCAACCGCCGACACCGTGTACGTGGGAGGCCTGTTCACCCAGGCGAACGGGGTCGCTCGCAAGAACCTCGCCGCTTTCGCCGCGTCCGACGGCGCGCTCCGACCGTGGGAGTCGCGAACCGATCACCAGGTCGACGCGCTCGTGATCGAACCAGGCACCGGACGCGTGATCGCGGGCGGTCGCTTCTCGACGGTCGACGGAGTCATCCAGCGCGGCCTGGTCGCACTCGATCCGGCGACGGGTGCTCGAGACACGGGGTGGCTCGCTCCGAAGACCGTCGGGAACGGTTCGGCCAGCGGCGACGGCGGCATCTTCGCGCTGGCCGTCGACGATGGGGCCGTCTACGGGACCGGGTGGCGTTGGCGGTCGGGATTGGACGAGGGCAACCTCGAAGGCGCCTTCGCCGCGGAGGCCGGGAGCGGGGCCATCCGATGGATCGCGGACTGCCACGGCGACAACTACGGCGTGTACTCGACCGGACAGACCGTTTACACGACCAGTCACATGCACAGCTGCGAGACGGTGAACCTCCAGCCGCAGGGAGCGGGTTTCCGCTACCTCGCGGCATTCACAGCGACCGCAGAGGGCATCCTCGGCACGCCGTCGCAGACGGGAAGCGCATACAAGGACTGGACCGGTTCACCCTCTCCTTCGGCCTACGCGGTCTACCCCGATTTCTCGGTCGGCACGGCCACCGGCATGGGCCAGGCGGGGTTGAGCATCACCGGTGCTGGCGACTACATCGTGGTGGGCGGCGAGTTCACGAGCGTCAATAACAAGCAGTTCCAGGGGATCGTGCGTTTCTCGACCGCGCCGGCCGGCGGAGCGAAGCAGGGCCCGCGACTCGGAGCCGACGCCTGGGCAGCCCCGACTCCGGTCACCGCGACGGGGCCGGGGCGGGTGCGAATCCGGATTCCGGCGAACTGGGACCGCGACGACCGTGACCTCACCTATGTGCTGGTGCGCGACGGAATCGACACCGACGTATCGACGACGGTGAGCTCCACCTGGTGGAAACAGGGCGAGGTCGTGCTGGACGACTCCGGACTCGTCGGCGGATCGACGCATCAGTACGCGGTGCGCGCCGTCGACGCCGACGGCAACTCGGTGCTGAGCCGGACCGTCACGGCCACGGCGACCGCGGGTACGTCCTACCCATACGCCGATCAGGTGATGCGCGACAGGCCCGCCATCTACTACCCCCTTGGCTCGGAGACGAAGGACTGGGCAGGCGACAACATCCCCGTCTTCGGCTCTGCGAACTCCGCAGTGACCGACTCCGCAGTGGGGCCGGGCAGCACCGGCGCGACGAGCCTCAACGGCACGGCCAACGGCTGGGTCGCCAACAATGGGTCCATGGCTGCTCCCATGAGCTTTTCGGCCGAGCTGTGGTTCAAGACGAGTACGACGACAGGCGGGCGATTGCTGGGCTTCGGCGCCTCGAAGACGACCAGCACCGGTTCGAACGACCGTCACGTGTACATGACGAACGACGGACGGCTGGTCTTCGGCGTATACAAGGATGCTCCGCGAACGGTGGCCACCACCACGAGCTACAACGACGGCGAGTGGCACCACGTGGTGGCATCCTTCGGTTCCATGGGTATTGCGCTGTACGTCGATGGAGAGCTCACAGGGAGCGATCCCGCCATCACGTCGGCTGTCGCCTACACGGGCTTCTGGCGGCTCGGAGGCTACACGATCGGAGCGGCGTGGCCGAACAAGCCGACGACCGACTTCATCGCAGCAACCGTGGACGAGTTCGCGGTCTATTCGGCTCCGCTGAGCGCTGAACGGATCAAGGCTCACTTCACGGCAGGGTCCCGCCGAGTGGCACCGACGCCCGCCTTCAGCTCGGCAGTGTCCGAACTGACAGCGACGATGGATGCATCGGGGTCGACCGCAGGACCCGGTGCAGGCATCGTGTCCTATTCCTGGGACTTCGGAGACGGCAGCGCGCCGTCGACGGGTGCATCGCTATCGCACACGTATGCCGCCGCCGGCACCTACGCCGTGACGCTGACGGTCACGGATGACCAGGGTCTGTCCGCCACGAGCACACAGGAGATCACGATCCCCGGCATTCCGACCACGATCGCCGACGACGATTTCTCTCGCGACGTCGTCTCGGGGTGGGGAACCGCCGAGACGGGTGGCCAGTGGACAGTCACGGCGGGAGCGGCGAGCGCGGCATCCGTGTCTGGCGGGCAGGGGCGCCTGAACCTCTCCGCGTCGGCGACCAGGAACGTGCTTGTCGATGCGGGCGCGCCGACCGATCTGGCGATGTCCGTCGACTTCTCGGTGGACCAGGCACCGTCGACAGGCACGACCTACGTGGGTCTGGTCGCACGCTCGTCCAGTTCCGGCCAGTACCTCGTGCGTTCGTGGCTCAAGCCGGATGGCACAGTCTGGCTCGTGCTACAACGCGATTCAACCGTGCTCTCGACGACCAAGGTCACGGGCCTTACTCGCGATGCGGGTGACACATACACCCTCAAGGCCGAGATCGCCGGCGCCGGTACCACGACCATCACGGCGAAGGTCTGGCCCGCCGGGGACGCAGAGCCGGAGGAATGGCAGGCCTCCATCGTGGATGCCAGTGGGCTTCCGGGTGGGGCAGTAGGCGTGCATGCGAGCAGAGGCAGCACCTCAACCACGGCCGCGGCGATCGCGTTCGACGGGTTCCACGCTATTCGGATCGGCTAAGACTCGTCCGTCCGACATCGCTCTGTGGCCGGAATGCCCCGCGCATTCTGGCCACAGAGCGATTTCTTTCTCCCGCATGCTGCTTGACGGCGCTCCGGTTCTATGGTTGGTTGGTCGAGTAATTAACCATATGACCGGCGGAGGACTCGTGATCGAAGAAGGCAAACCCCTCTTCCTGCAGATCGCGGAGCACATCGAGGACTCGATCCTCGACGGCTCCCTCGCAGAGGAGACCCAGGCGCCTTCCACGAACGAGCTCGCCGCCTTCTACCGGATCAACCCCGCCACCGCAGCGAAGGGAGTCGCCATGCTCACCGACAAGGGCGTGCTGTACAAGCGCCGCGGTATCGGCATGTTCGTCGCCGCCGGCGCGAAGGACCTGCTGCTGGGCGAGCGTCGTTCGGCGTTCGCCGACCGCTACATCGACCCGCTCCTCGCCGAGGCCCGCACGCTCGGGCTCGACGCCTCCGACATCGCGGCGCTGCTCGTCGAGCGTGCCGCCCGCACCGAAGGGAACCCCGCATGACCGCCGTCATCGAGGTGCAGAACCTCAGCAAGCGATACAAGGACAAGAAGGCCCTCGACGATGTGTCGCTGTCGCTCGAGCCGGGCGCGATCTACGGCCTGCTCGGTCGCAACGGCGCGGGCAAGACGACGCTCATGTCGATCCTCACCGCGCAGAACTTCGAGACCTCGGGCACCGTGCGCGTGTTCGGCGAGAGCCCGTACGAGAACGCACGGGTGCTGAGCCGCATCTGCTTCGTGCGCGAGAGCCAGAAGTACCCCGACGACGCGACCCCGCGCCACGCGTTCGCGGCGGCTCGCCTGTTCTTCCCGCACTGGGACCAGGTGTTCGCCGACCGCCTGATCGCCGAGTTCCAGGTGCCGCTGAAGCAGCGCATCAAGAAGCTCTCGCGCGGGCAGCTCTCGGCCGTCGGCGTGATCATCGGCCTCGCCTCGCGCGCCGAGATCACGTTCTTCGACGAGCCATACCTCGGCCTCGACGCGGTCGCGCGGCAGATCTTCTACGATCGACTGCTCGAGGACTACGTCGAGCATCCGCGCACCGTGATCCTCTCGTCGCACCTCATCGACGAGGTCTCCAACCTCATCGAGAAGGTCATCGTGATCGACAACGGTCGCATCATCCTCGACGAAGACACGGATGCCGTGCGCGACCGCGCCGTGACCGTGGTCGGCGACGCCGCCACGGTCGACGACTGGGCCGCCGGCCGTGAGGTGCTCCACCGCGAGACGCTCGGCCGCGTGGCGTCGGTCACCGTGCTGGGCAGCCTCTCGGCCGCGGAACGGACCGAGCTGACGGCATCCGGCCTCGATCTCGCGCCGGTGTCGCTGCAACAGCTCGTCGTGCGACTGACCCAGAGAGCAGACAACCCCCTGAAGGAGGAGGTGCACTGATGCGCCGCATTCTCAACGTCATCCGGCTGCAGATGATCAACCGGCAGACCTTCATCTGGACGCCGCTGATCGTCCTCGCCGGCGCCACTGTGCTGTCGATCCTGGTCTACGCGATGATCCCGGTCGACACCCCGAAGTACGGCGGCGCGGGCCAGGCCCCGCTGTGGTACTTCTTCGCGATCGGCATCGGCGCCATGAGCTACACGTTCCCGTTCTCGCAGGCGATGAGCATCACGCGGCGCGAGTTCTTCCTCGGCACCATGCTGACCGCGGTGCTGGCCAGCGCCTTCATGGGCGTGCTGTTCCTCATCGGCGGGGGCATCGAGCTGGCGACCGGCGGCTACGGCGTCAACGGCTACGTGTTCTACCTCGACTGGCTGTGGGAAGCCGGACCGCTCGGGGCGTTCGTGGTGTACTTCACGCTCGCCCTGCTGCTCTTCGTCGCGGGGTTCACGGGAACGACGATCTTCAAGAGCTGGGGCCTCACGGTGCTCACGATCGTGTGGGTCGCGCTGGCTCTCGTGATCGTCGGACTCGGCGCCCTGGTCACCAAGCTCGAGCTGTGGGGGGATGTCTGGACGACCGTGGTCTCGCTCGGAGCGCTCGGTCTCGCCCTGTGGGGACTCGTGGTGGTCGCCGCGCTGATGGGCGTCTCGTTCCTCGCCTTCCGCCGAACCGTTCCCTAGCCGCTCTCTTGCGGCCGCCCATGTATCACGGGGCTCTTGCCGCACTCCTCATCAGTGTGATCACAATGGGACTCATGATCGACGGCGCACCCGGCGACGCCGATCTCGGAGCCGAAGACGGGGCCGCGCGGTGGGTGCGCGCTGCCGGGCTCTTCGACGCTTGGAGAGACGGCGACAGCCGCGCGATGGACGACCTCGTACGGCTGATGACGCCTGTGCTGTGGCACGTCGTGCGGGCGTACGGTCTGGAGCGGATGCTCGCCGAAGACGTCGTGCAGACGACCTGGCTGCGCCTCGTCCGCTCGCACGAGTCGATCGCCGACTCACGGGCGGTGTCGGCATGGCTGACCACGACCGCCCGCCGCGAGGCGTGGAGGGTCGGCAGGGGGAAGGCACGGGTCGAACCGACGGATGCCGCCGACCTCGACGCCATGCTGCCGACGCAGACCTCGGCCGAGGACACGGCCGCATCGAGCGAGGAGAACCGGCGGCTGTGGGCCGCGGTGCGCGCCCTCGACGAGCGCTGCCGGCGACTGCTGCGGGTGATCGCCTTCGACGACCGGCCCGACTACGCCACGCTGGCCTCCGACCTGGCGATGCCCGTCGGCAGCATCGGTCCGACGCGCCAGCGCTGCCTCGCGAAGCTGCGCACACTGCTGGACTCGCCGCGGCCACAGGGGGCGACATGAGCGAGCACGACGACGCCGAGCTCGTCGCACGACTGCGTGCGCTGTGGAGCGAGGTCGATCCGGCACCCGCGTCGCTGATCGACCGCATGATCGCGGCGGTCGCCGCCGAGGGCCTCTCGTCGGAGTACGCCCTGCTCACGCTCGTGGAGCAACCGCTGGGCGCCGTGCGCGCCGAGACGGATGCTCTCACCCTGCAGTTCAGCGACGGCACGACGAGCATCCTGCTGCACGTGACGACGACGGCGAACGGGCGGCGCCGCGTCGACGGCTGGATCGATACGGCCGCAGCCGAGGTCGTTCTCGTGCAGGGCGACCGGGAGCGCACGACACGGCCGGCCGAGACGGGTCGCTTCGCGTTCGACGACGTGCCTCCCGGCATGGCGACCGTGCGGCTGACGACGCGCGTCGGCGACGAGGAACGCACTCTGTCGACCCCGCGGTTCGAGCTGTGACCGCCCGAGCCCGATGCCGGGCCGAGACAGGGAGAGGATGACGCATGGATCAGCCCCGGGGATGGACCTGGCAGGATCGCGCAGAAGGATCGATCCGCCGCGGCACCGCGCTGGACCCTGCCGTCGAGCCGGTCGACGGCATCCGGGCGTTCCCGACCGCGTACCTGCCTGAGCGCCTGCTCATCACGCAGGACGACGACAACGACGCGTACGACCGCGAGCTGCGCACCCTGCACGAGGCCGCGGGGTCGTTCGGCTGGCGGCTGCAACTCGACGAGCCGGACCGGCGCAGCCTGGCGGCCGACGTTCCCTGGTTCGTGCGTGCCCGGCTGACCTCCCCGGACGAACCAGTCCGGGGTGAGTCGCCCGTGCCGCCCGACGCGTGGCGGGTGCTGCAGCGTGCGCGCCGCATCTCGCGCACGACGATGCCGCGAACGAGCCTCGAGCACGTGCTGTCGATCGATCCGGTGGGCCTGAACCCGTTCACGCGCACGAACCCGTTCACCCGCACCAACCCCTTCACCCGCACGAACCCCGTGCGCGGCGCGGGGGCGGGCGGAAGCGACGACTATCTCGCGCCCGGCCGCGGCGCGCGTCAACCGGTGAGCTGGCTGGGCCCCACTCCCGCGCGGGGCCCCGCGCCCCGCAAGGGACGGCGGCCCGTGGTGGCGGTGCTCGACACCGGCTGCGGTGTGCACGACTGGCTGCCGGACGACATCGTCACCAGACGTATCGAGCTCGACGGCGTGCCGATCGGCCTCACCGACGACGCCGACCCCGAGCGCTATCCCGATCTGTACGGGCAGCTCGACGGCGAGATCGACGCCGTCGCGGGGCACGGCACGTTCATCGCGGGGCTGATCCGCCAGGCCGCACCGGATGCCGACATCGTCGCGATCCGTGTGGCCGGCGCGCTCGGCGTGGTCGATGAGAGCACGTTCCTCACGGCGCTCTCGCAGGTGGTCGAACTGCTGCGGCGACACCGCGAGAACCCGAAGACCGGTCACCCGATCGACGTGCTGAACCTGTCGCTCGGCTACTACCACGAGACTCCGGCCGACGGGCTCTTCAGTCTGACCCTGCACGCGCTGCTCGCGAAGGCGCGGGCACTGGGGTGCGTCGTGGTGTGCTCGGCGGGCAACGACGCGATCGACCGGCCCACGTTCCCCGCGTCGCTGTGGGCCTGGCCGGGCGCCGACAACGGCATCCCGCACGACGACGACGCGCCGCTGGTCTCGGTCGGTGCGCTCAATCCCTCAGCGCGCTCGGTCGCACTGTTCTCGAATGTGGGGCCGTGGGTCATGACCTTCGCGCCGGGAGCCGCGGTCGTGAGCACCTCGCCGGCGTTCGTGGGCGGCGAGCAGGCGACGACCCGCGCGGACATCGACGGGCTGCGGCGGGAGACGATCGACCCCGACGACTACCGCGGCGGGTTCGCGATCTGGAGCGGCACCTCGTTCGCGGCGCCCTACGTGGCGGGGAGGGTCGCGGCACAGCTGGGCACGGTGCCGGTGGAGGGCGCTCGGACGGATGCCGCGGCCGCCGCCGTCGCGACGGTGCTGGAGTCGCTGCCCGCGCCGCGGGGCGAGTAGCCGGGCCTCCGGCATCCGCGGCCCGGGCCCGCGCACGGCTCATACGGCCCTTCCGCCACCCTCTGCCGACCGGCATCCTGGGATGATGCCCTTGTCCGCCGCTGAGCTGCACCGTCGCGGGGTGGCGGCCGCCAACGCCCGACGGTTCGCCGCGGCCCGCCGCGCGCTGACGGCGGCATCCGCCCGCACCGACGACGCCGATCTGAGGGCGCGCATCGACGGCACCAGCGCGTATGTGCTCGCGCAGACCGGGCGGCCCGCCGACGCCGAGCGTCTGTCGCGCGAGGCGCTCGGGCGCACGGGTCTGACCGAGGGCACGATCGCGGTGCTCAGCGGCCAGCTCGGCACCCTGCTGCTCCACGCCGGACGCCTCGACGAAGCCGAGGTCGCGCTCACCCGTGCGGTAGAGGGTACCGCCGAACAGAGGACGGAGCTCGCCAACCTGTTGATGAACAGGGCGGTGGTGCGCATGCAGCAGCACCGGCTCGAGGCGTGCACCGCCGACCTCGAGCAAGCGGCCGCGATCTACGCCGCGCAGCACGACGAGGAGCCCCTCGCCGAGGCGCGCCACAACCTCGGCTACGCGGCACTGCTCGGGGGCGACCTCGTCGGCGCGCTCCGGCTCATGATGCAGTCGCGTGCGGTGCTGGCCGCGACGAGCGACCTCGCTGCGGCCATCGCCGACCTCGACCGCGCCGAGGTGCTGCGCGACGCCGGGCTCACCACCGAGGCCGAGCTGCTGCTGAGCGAGGTGGCGCAGCGATTCGGGGCGCATCGCATGCGCCAGGCCCGCGCCGAGGCCGAGTTCCACCTGGCCCGCTCCCTCCTGCGGCACGACCCCGGTGCCGCCGAACGCACGGCACGCACCGCCGCGCGCCGCTTCGCCGCGCTCGGAACCCCCACCTGGGCCGCGCGGGCGGACGCGCTCGCCCTCGAGGCACGGGTGCGCGCACACCCGCGCAGCGCCGCGCCCGCCGAGCAGTTCGCCCGTATCGCGGCCGCCCTCGACCGCGCCGGGTTCCGCACCGAGGCCGTCTCCGTGCGCATGACGGCGCACCTCACCGGCGCGGGGCGCATGCCGCGGCTCGCCGCAGACGCCCCCACCCCGCTACGGCTGCGCGCGCAGGAGGTGCGCGCGCTGCGGGCCGCAGCGGCCGGGCGTGACCGCGATGCACGCCGGCACGCCGCGGAGGGACTCGATCTGCTCACGTCCTGGCAGCGCTCGTTCGGAGCCCTCGACCTGCAGGCGTCGGTCGCGATGCACGGCAGCGACCTCATGCTCACGGGGCTCGCAGCGGCCGCGCGCTCGCACGACCCGGAGGTGCTGTTCGACTGGTCGGAACGGGCACGGCACCTCAGTCAGCAGGCCGCCCCCGTACGTCCGCCGCGCGACCTGGCCTTGGCGGCCGACCTCGCGGAGCTGCGGATGCTGCGCGCCGAGCTCGCCGGGTCGGACTGGACGGCCGACGCCCGTGTGCGCCGCGTGCGCGATCGGGTGCGGGAACGGCAGTGGTCGACGACGGGTGCCGGCGAGGGCAGGGAGCGGCTGAGACTCGGCGCCGTGCGGGAGCGCCTCGACCACGACACCGGCGTGCTCTCCTACGTGTACACGGGCGATGCCCTGCTGTGCGTCGTGGTGACAGCATCCGGAGCCCGCATCGTGCCTCTGCGGTGGGAGCGCGTGGATGCGGCGCTCGACGGGCTGCGCGCCGATCTCGACGTCGCAGCCCTCACCCGCGGCGGGCCGATGGCCCCGGCGGTGGGTCGTTCGCTCGACGAGCGTCTCACGCGCCTGGGAGAGGCGCTCGTCGAGCCCGCGCTCGCGGCGGCCGGCGGGGCGCGACGCCTGGCCGTGACGGTTCCCGGCGTGCTGGCGGGCGTGCCGTGGGCGATGATCCCGCACCTGGGTGGCATCCCGTTCACGCTCGCGACGTCGGTGTCACGCTGGCTCGGTGACCGCGGGGACCGCCCTTCGCCGAGCGCCCGTGAGCACACCATGGTCGCCTTCGCGGCAGGGCCGAGGGTCGCCCGCGGCGAGGAGGAGATCACGCGAGCCGCCGCGGCGTGGCCTCGCAGCACGGGCCTCGCGGGTGACGGGGCGACGGTCGAGGCCGTCATCGGTCTCGCGTCGCGCGCCGACGTGCTGCACATCGCCGCCCACGGTCGGCACAGCACGGGCAACCCGCTGTTCTCGGGGTTCGAGCTCGCCGACGGCACGCTGTTCGGCTACGACGTCGACCTCATCCCCCGGGTTCCCGATGTGGTGCTGCTGTCGGCGTGCGAGCTCGGACGCTCGTCGGTGCGCTGGGGCGAGGAGGCGCTCGGCATGACCCGCGTATGGCTGCATGCCGGCAGCCGCTGCGTGATCGCGACGCCCGTGATCGTGCCGGACGATGTGGCGTGCGAGTTGCTCGCCGCCGTGCACGAGGGGCTGGCGCGTGGCGTGTCGCCGGCGGATGCCCTGGCAGAGGCGGCGTCGGCGACGGGGCATCGCGCCCCTCTGCAGTGCCACGGCGACGGTCTCTGACGAATTTCTCCAATCGATGTATCAGGATGCCGGGGCGTCGCTCTTCATCTACGGAAGGTGAGATGCGAAGGGGGCTCCGAGAAGGGCGGAGCACGCGGGAGGCGCAGTCGAACGGGGAACCCTCGCACTGGGGAGCGCAGGGATACGACGATCACCATCCGGGGCGCCGCGGCAGGCGGCCGCGGCGCCCCACCCCTTCGGGTGCCGGACGCGTCACTCCGACAGGGAGCCCGACGCGGTCATGAGTTGCTCGCGACTCCAGCGCACGCCGAGAGCGGCGGTGAGCGCGAGCTGTGCGACGCCGGTCGTCTCGGGCACACGCCGGTCGGCGTAGCGCACGGGGACGTCTGCCGTCCCCGTCGCGACGTATCCCGTCTCCGCGCGCACCGCCTCGAGGAACCGCTCGCCGAGAGCCACGACGGGGCCGCCCAGCACCACCTCGGCGGGGTCGAGCAGCGCCGCGACGAGCTTGATCGCCCGGGCGAGGGCACGCGCGGCCTCCGCGAAGCGGACCTCGTCGGCTCGGGCGGCGAGAGCGCGGATCGCGTCGACGTCGAGCGCATCGTCGACGTCGTCGCCGAGCATCGCCGTCATCGACGACGCCGACTCCAGGCATCCGTACCGCCCGCACCGGCACAGCCGCGCCTCGTCGCCGAAGACCACCTGCACGTGACCGATCTCGCCCGCCCGATCGCGGGGGCCCGGGGCGAGCCGGCCGTCGAGCGTCACCGCCGCGCCGATGCCGACACCGATGTGGATGAACAGCCGATGCCCCGACGACTCCTCCTCCACCGCCGCCTCGGCGATGGCTTCGGCGTCGACGTCGTTGACCAGCAGCACCGGCACCCCGAGCGCCCGTTCGAGCCGCTCCGCGAGCGGCACGTTGCGCCAGCCCAGCTGGACGCTCTCCAGCACGAGCCGCCCGTCGGTGGCGCCCGGCAGCTGCACGCCCGCGATGAGCAGCCGGTCGCCGTACTCGGCGGCGACACGCGCGACGGCGTCGTCGAGCATCCGGTCTCTGTCGTCGGGCCCGTAGACGATGCGTCCGCCCTCGATCTCGCTGCCGTCGAGAGCCAACAGCGAGAGACGCGCGTCGGTGGGCCGGATCACCATGGCGAGGATGACGTGGTGTCCCGCGTCGATGCTGAGGGTCGTCGCGCGCTTGCCTCCCGTGCTCGCCGCCTGCGCCCCCTCGACCACGAGCCTGTCGTCGATGAGCTCGGCCACGAGCGACGACGCGGTGGCCGCGGTCAGCCCTGTCGCCCGTGCGATGCCCGCGCGGGTCTGCGTGCCGGAGTCGCGGAACACCAGCTGAAGGGCCCGGCGCACATTGGCACGACGCACGGATGCCTGCGTGTCGAGGGCGTCGTCGCTGTTCAGCATGGCCGGGTTCCGTTCTGAGCTCGTCGTCGAGATCTCTTGACAGATGAGCGCGTGGCTCCGTACGCTCGACATAGTTTAGTCAATAAACTAAGTGACGCCCTGGGCGGGCGGGTGCTGCACACACTTGTCGCCCGCCCGGGGAGTTTCTCCTCAGCGGCTCTCGGCCGCCTCGGTGTGATGACGGATCACCTCCGCCACGACGAAGTTGAACCACTTCTCGGCGAACTCCGGATCCAGGTGCGCCTCCTCCGCCAGGGCCCGCAGGCGCGCCACCTGCTGCTCCTCGCGGCTCGGATCCGATGCCGGCATGGAGTGTTCCGCCTTGAGTCGACCCACCTGCTGCGTGGCGCGGAAACGCTCGGCGAGCATGAAGATCAGCGCCGCGTCGATGTTGTCGATGCTGGCGCGCAGTCGGAGCAGTTCGGCCTTCGGGTCCACGGCATCGGTCATGCTCATACTCTACGGTTCGGGGCCGCGGGCTATCGTGAGCACATGAGCGAAGAAGAGCGCCCCGCCGAGAGCGCCGCATCCGCCCCCTCGCCCGCCTCGGAGGCCCCCGCCGGGGCCGAGGCACCCGACGTCTCCGAGGCATCCGTCGTCTCCGAGCAGACGGCGTCTGCGCCGGCGAGCCGCGTGGTGATCGAGCCGATGACCCCGAGCCGCTCGTTCTGGACGCGCATCGACCGGCCGTTCGTGTTCGGCTTCCTCGTGACTCTCGGCGGTCTGGCCGCCTTCGTGCTCGGACTCGCGGTGACGAGCCTGTCGACCGTGCTCATCTACATCGCCCTCGCCCTCTTCGCTGCTCTCGGGCTCGACCCCGCGGTGCGCTTCCTCGAACGCCGCGGCCTCTCGCGGGCGATCGCAGTCGTCGTCGTCATCCTCGGGCTCATCGTCGTCGTCGCGCTGATCCTCTGGATGGTGCTGCCGATCGTCATCGAACAGGTCGCCAGCTTCGTGCGCACGGTGCCAGGGATGATCCAGGACTTCACCCGCACCGACGTCTACGCCACGCTCGAGCGGCAGTTCGGCGACCAGTTCGAGGGTCTCGTCGCCGACGTGCAGAAGTTCCTCACCGACCCGGGCAACATCGCGACGCTCGGCGGGGGCGCCCTCAAGATCGGCGCCGGCATCGCCACCGGCATCTCGGGGGCGATCGTCGTGCTCGTGCTGACGCTGTACTTCGTCGCGACGCTGCCCGGCATCAAGACCGGTCTGCTGCGCCTCGTCCCCGCACGAGACCGCGCCCGCGCCGGCGACATCACCGAGCAGATCACCGACTCCGTCGGCGGATACGTGATGGGAATGGTCGTGCTGGCGTTCTTCAACGCCCTGCTCGCCTTCCTCCTCTATCTGTTCCTCGGCCTGCCCTTCCCGCCGCTCATGGCCACCGTGGCATTCTGCATCACCCTGATCCCGCTCGTCGGCTCGGTGCTGTTCTGGATCATCGGCTCAGGCCTCGCCCTGTTCACGAACCCCCTCGCGGCGCTGATCTTCGCGATCGTGTACCTCGTCTACATGCAGGTCGAGGCGTACGTCATCACGCCGCGCGTCATGAACCGCGCGATCGCGATCCCCGGCTCCCTCGTCGTCATCGGCGCGCTGGCCGGCGGCACGCTGCTCGGCCTGCTCGGCGCGCTCGTGGCCGTGCCCGTCGCGGCGTCGATCCTCATCATCGTCAAGCAGGTGTGGGTGCCGAGGCAGGACGCCCGCGTCTAGCCCCGCATCCGCATCCGCATCCGCATCCGCATCCGCCTAGCCCCGCATCCGAATTCCGGACGATTTCACGTTTTTCGGACGATCGCGCACGTATCGTCCGAGGAACGGACAATCCTCCGAAAATCGGATCGGGCATCCTCCGAGATCGGAACGGATGCCGCAAGCTCACGAGGATCCGCCCCGCACGCAGAGGTGCCCGACCCCCGAAGGGACCGGGCACCTCTCACACCGGGCGATCGGGTCAGATGAGACCCTGCTCCTCCAGCCACGCCTTGGCGATGTCGGCCGAGGCCTTCTGGTCGACCGTGCTCTGGACGTTGAGGGCGACGAGCTCCTCTGCGGTGAGCTTGGCGCTGATCGCGTTGAGCACGTCCGCCACGTCGTCGGCGATGTCGCTCGACACGATCGGCACGACGTTCGACGCGAGGATCATGTTCTCGGGGTCTTCGAGGGCCACGATCTCCTCGGTCTGGAACGCCGGGTCGGCCGTGTAGATGTCGGCCACCTGGATCTCGCCGGCCAGGAGAGACTCGAGCGTCGTGGGGCCCGTGGCCGAGAAGCCCAGGTCGACGCCGTAGATCTCCTTGGCCTTGGCCGGGCCGTACGGACGCTGCTCGAACTCGGGCGCGGCGCCGACGGTGACCGGAGTGGTGACCTTCGCCAGGTCGCCGATCGTCGTCAGACCGTTCTCCTCGGCGAAGCTCTTCAGCACCGTGTAGGTGTCCTGATCGGACGCCTCGGCGTAGTCGAGCGCCGTGAGCTCCTCGGGGAGCACCTCCTGCAGTGCGCTGTACACGTCGTCGGGGCTCGTGACGTCGGTGCTGCCGTCGGACAGGTACTCCAGCAGGCTTCCGGTGTACTCCGGGAACACGTCGATCGCTCCCGACTCGACCTCGGGCATGTACGCGTCGCGCTGACCGATGTTGAGCTTCTTCTCCACCGTGAAGCCGGCGTTCTCGAGCGCCTGGGCGTAGATCTCGGCGATGATCTCGTTGGAGTAGTACGCCTGCGAGCCGACGACGATCGTGTCGCCGCCGGAGCCCGACGTGGATTCCGACGGCGTGTCGAGCGGGTTGCTCGAACTGCACGCCGAGAGGGCGAGAGCGGCGGCGGCGACCAGGCCGACCGCGAAGGCGGGGCGCGTGCCTCGTGCTGTGAACATGACTTTCCTCTTCTCTGGGACTGCGGGGATTTCGAGGGCTGTGAGGGATCAGGCGGATGCCGTCACGGACGCGGCCGCACGGCGACGGACGCGGCGACCGGGACGGCCGGGCGTGCGGAGCCCGGCGGGAACGGCGGCGTGCTGGGCGGTGGCAAGGAGCAGATCGACGAGGAGGGCGAGCAGGGCGACGAGGATCGCGCCGCCGAGCACCTGGTCGAAGCGTCGCAGGGGGATGCCCTGGATGATGGGCCAGCCGAGTCCGCCGAGGTTGACGTAGGCGGCGATGGTCACGGTGGCGATCACCTGCAGCAGGGCGGAACGGATGCCGCCGACGAGGAGGGGCAGGCCCAGGGGCAGCTCCACCTTGACGAACACCTGCCACTCGGTCATGCCCATCGCCCTGGCCGCGTCGAGCACCCGGCGGTCGATGGCCTCGAGGCCCGTGTAGGCGCCGGCCAGCAGCGACGGGATGGCGAGCAGCACGAACGTGGTGACGGCGGCTTCGGGCACCCGCAGCACCCCGAGCAGCAGCACGAGCAGCACCATGAGCCCGAAAGCGGGGATGGCACGGGCGGCCCCGGAAACGGCGACCGCGATCTCGCGCCCCTTTCCGGTGTGACCGATGAGCCAGCCCACGGGCAGGGCGATCGCGGCGGCGATGAGCACGGAGATCGCCGTGAGGGCGAGGTGCTGGCCGAGCAGCACAGGGAGGGCGTACCGGCCCTGCCACTGCTCCGGCGCGAACATCCACGCGATGGCCTCGGCGAACAGATTCATGCGGCGGCTCCCGTCGTGAGAGCGGGGCGCGTCGCGGCCCCGGCGCCTGCGGCGTGCGCTCGGGTCCACGGCATGAGCGCGCGGCCGAGCAGGAGCAGCACGAGGTCGATGAACAGGGCGATCACCACGACGGCGACGACGCCCGCGAAGACCTCGACGATGATGCGCCGTTCGAGCCCGTTGGTGAACAGGTAGCCGAGATTGGTGACCCCGATCAGGATGCCGACGGTGGCGAGCGAGATGGTGCTCACCGCGGTGACGCGCAGCCCCGCGAGGATCACGGGACCGGCGAGCGGGAACTCGACCGCCCAGAACCGGCGGAACGCCCCGTATCCCACCGCCGTCGCCGCCTGACGCACATCGTCGTCGACCGAGTCCAGGCCGTCGGCCACCGCGCGCACGAGGATGGCGATCGCGTAGATCGTCAGCGCGATGATGAGGTTCGTCGGGTTCGTCGCCAGATAGCCGAACGCCGCGGGCAGCAGGATCAGCAGCGCGAGCGACGGGATCGTGTAGAGCAGGCCTGTGAGCACGATGATCGGACCGCGCACCAGCCGGTAGCGCCACGCGACCCACCCCAGCGGCAGCGAGAGCACGAAGCCGAGCACGATCGGGATGACGCTCTGCCGCAGATGCTCGAGCGTGAGGCTCGCGATGAGCCCGAGGTTGTCGACGACCCAGTTCATGGGGCCTCCGTCGTTCCTCCTGGAGACGGCGACCCCGGCGCGTCGGCGCCGTGAGCGGCGACGGCCGTTCCGGCATCCGACCCGACGATCGCACCCTGCGTACGCCCCTCGGAGTCCACCACGACGAGGCCGCGCGGGGTCTGCTTGAGGCTCAGCGCGCGCCGGCCGCGGTCGGCGCCGATGAACGCCGACACGAAGTCGTCCGCCGGGTTCTCGATGATCTCGCTGGGGCTGCCGACCTGCACGATGCGCGCGCCCTTGTCGAGGATGACGACCTGGTCGCCCAGCAGGAACGCCTCGTCGATGTCGTGGGTGACGAACACGACGGTCTTGTCGAGCTGTCGCTGCAGGCGCAGGGTCTCCTGCTGCAGATCGGCGCGCACGATCGGGTCGACGGCGCCGAAGGGCTCGTCCATGAGCAGGATGTTCGGGTCGGCCGCGAGGCCGCGGGCGACACCGACGCGCTGCTGCTGCCCGCCCGACAGCTGGCTGGGGTACCGGTCGGCGAGCGCGCGGTCGAGGCCGACGGTGTCGAGCAGCTCGCGGGCCCGTTCGTGCGCGGCCCTGCGCGATACCCCGTTGAGCCGCAGGACCGTGGCGACGTTGTCGATCACACTGAAGTGCGGCATGAGCCCCGAGTTCTGCATCACATAGCCGATGCGGCGTCGCAGCGCGACCGGGTCACCGCCCAGCACGCTCTCACCGTCGATCTCGACGTCACCGCTGGTGGGCTCGACCATGCGGTTGATCATGCGAAGAAGCGTCGTCTTGCCGCAGCCCGACGAGCCCACGAACACGGTGGTCTTGCGCGACGGCAGCACGAGGCTGAAGTCGTTCACGGCGAGGGTGCCGCCGGGGAAACGCTTGGTGACGTTGCGGAACTCGATCATGTGCTGCTCCCGCGGCCCGTCAGGGCGACACCTCGACGCCCGGCGCGAAGGCGACATAGCCCGAGAAGTCCTTGCCGACACGGTCGAACGCGCTCGGATAGGGATGCGGGTACGACCAGGCGAGGTCGGCGTGCAGCTCACCGTCGACCTCGACCGACCAGTACTGGCACACGCCCTTCCACGGACAGGTGTACGGAGTCGGACTCTCGACGAGCACCCCGGGCGCGACGGATGCCGGCGGGAAGTACCAGTTGCCCTCGATGCGGATGAGATCGCTCTCGTCGGCTTCGGCGATGACGGTTCCTGCGAGTACGGCCTTCATGGTCCTGCCTCCTCGGATTCGGGTTCGAGCGTATAAGAGGTGTCCGACATCGGGGACGGGAACGCGGGCGCGCCCGTCAATGTGCGAAACATTCCGGTTGCTGTTCGGAGCGCTGCACCGATCGGATGCCGGACCCGCACGCGCCCGTCAGGCCGAGTCCCGACCGTAGCCCTCGAGGAGCCGCAGCCAGATCTCGCTCACGGTGGGATAGGAGGGCACCGCGTGCCACAGCCGCGAGATCGGCACCTCGCCGACGATGGCGATCGTGGCGGCCTGCACGAGCTCGGCCACCTCGGGACCCACGAAGGTCGCGCCGACGACGACGTCGCGCGCGGTGTCGACGACCAGGCGCGCCTGACCCTCGAAACCGTCCTCGTAGAGGCTCGCACCGGCGACCCAGCCGAGGTCGTAGTCGACGACGCGCACCGACAGGCCGGCATCCGTCGCCGCCTTCTCGGTGAGCCCGACCGATCCCACCTCGGGGATCGAGAAGGTCACCTGCGGAACCGCCGCGTGGTCTGCCGTGGCCGCGTGGCGGCCCCAGGCGCCGTCGTCGACGCCGTCGCCCTTCGCCCGCGCGGCGATCACGTCGCCCGCCGCACGAGCCTGGTACTTGCCCTGGTGCGTCAGCAGCACGCGCCCGTTGACGTCTCCCACGGCGTACAGCCAGTCGACGCCGGGCACGCGCAGGGTGTCGTCGACCTCGATCCACCGGCCGGGCTCGAGGCCGACGGTCTCCAGCCCGATGTCGTGGCTGCGCGGCGACCGCCCGGTGGCGGCCAGCACCTCGGCGGCGGTCACGGTCGACCCGTCGTCGAGGGTGATCGTCACGCCGTCGTCGCCGCGGCGCACCGACCTCGTCCCGGTCGACGTCCGCACGTCGACGCCCAGCTCGCGCAGGCCGGCGGCGACGCGTTCCCCCGCGAAGGGCTCCATGCCGCCGAGCAGGCCGCTGCGGGCGATCAGGGTCACCGACGAGCCGAGGGCCGCGTAGGCCGTGGCCATCTCGACGGCGACCACGCCGCCGCCGATCACGGCGAGCGACTCCGGCAGCTCCTTGGCGCTCGTCGCCTCCCGGCTCGTCCACGGCGACGCCTCACGCAGGCCGTCGATCGGCGGGATGACGGCATCCGACCCGGTGCTGACGGCGACCGCGTGCCGAGCCCTCAGCACGCGCGTGCCGCCCTCGACATCCGTCACGGTGACCTCCCGCTCACCGGTGAGGCGTCCGTGTCCGCGGGCCAGGTCGATGCCGGCCGACTCCAGCCAACGCACCTGTCCGTCGTCGGACCAGTTGCTCGTGAACGAGTCGCGCCGGGCGAAGACCGCGCTCACGTCGAGGCGCCCGGTCACCGCCTGCGAGGCACCCGCCACGTGCTGGGCGGCCCGCAGCGCCTGGGCCGAGCGGAGCAGCGCCTTCGACGGCATGCACGCCCAGTACGAGCACTCGCCGCCGACGAGCTCGCTCTCGACGATGATCGCGGTCAGTCCGCCCTGCACGGCGCGGTCGGCGACGTTCTCGCCGACCGGACCTCCGCCCAGCACGATGAGGTCGTATTCGTCGGTCATCTCGGCTCCCGTCGTCGCCATCAGTCTTGCTGATCCTCAACGCCGAGTCACGGGCGGGTTGTTCCCGCGGTCGGTCCGGGCGTGTCAGCGGGAGCGCCGGAATCCGGTTCACGACTCCGGAGCGAGAGCCGAGTCCCGGCGAGAGCCCGGACGGGTCTGAACGCGGAGACCCGCGCTCAGCGCACGGGCAGGAAGTGCGTGGGTGTCGGCACGGGCGCCTCGTGACGGATGCCGAGGGGCGCGCCGGTGCGCTCGTCGAGGTCGAGCAGCGCGATCGTGTCGGAGCGCTGACCCGCCACGAGGAGCTTGCCCTCGTGCACGAGGTGATGCCGCGGCCAGTCGACGCCCGAGTCCGCCAGCGCCACCGTCTCGAGGCTTTCGCCCGAGCCGCGCACGCGCAGTGCGGCGATCGTGTTGCTGCCGCGCAGCGCGGTGTAGAGGAACTGGCCATCGCGGGTGCGGGCGAGCTCGGCGGGGAAGTCGGTGCCGACCTCCGCCACGGGACTCGCCATGGTCGACGACGCGATCGCCCACGTGCCGTCGGGGCCCGCGGCGAGCGTGAAGACCTCACAGGAGTACTCGGTGACCACGTGCAGATGCCCGCTGGGGTGCACGACCATGTGCCGCGGCCCCGTGCCCTTCGGCAGCACGACCTCGTGGTCCAGCACGAGCCTGCCTCCGGTCGGTCGCCAGATGCGCACGAGGTCGAAGCCGAGGTCGGTGGTGGCGATGCGCCCGTCCGACAGGAAGGCCGCGGCGTGCGCGTGCGAGACGCGGTCGCCGCCGGCCTCGGCGTATGGGTCGGTCGCGGCGACGCCCACGCCGGCGGAGCGGGTGTCCGCCCCGGGGGCACGACCGTCCGCCCCGGGGGCCGACACGCCAGACCGGGGGACGGATTCCGACACGCGTCCGACATCTGGCGTGTCGGCCCCCGGGGTGGGGGCGCCCCCGGACTCCCCGAGCAGTGCCGCGCGCAGTGCCGCGGCGGCATCCGCCTTCGCCGGCACGAGAGCGCCCCGCTCATCGAGGTCGATACGCACGACCCTGCCGTCGCCGTAGCAGCTGGCGATCAGGTACGACCCGCTGCGCGCGACCGCGAGGTGGCAGACGTACAGGCCGGCCTCGACGGGATCGCCGAGCGGCGTGAGGGCCGTCGCACCCGTGCGCGCGAACGCCTGCACGGCGGCATCCCCCTCGAGGGCTGCGTAGACCACGTCGAGGGTGGGATGCTGCGCGAGCCACGACGGCGACGGCGTCTCGGTCACGGCACCCCGGTACGACAGCGCGGTCGGCGCACCCTCGTCGCCCGCGAGCAGCCCGATACCCTCGGCCGACCCCTCCATCGCAGGGCCGTAGCCGCCCAGCCAGAAGCCCGTCATGCGCCGCGCTCAGTCGAGGAGGTCGTGCCGCACGATCACCTGGTCGCGCTCGGGGCCGGTGCCGATCACCGAGATGCGCGTGTTGCTCATCCGCTCGAGCGCGAGCACGTAGTCCTGGGCGTTCTGCGGCAGCTCGTCGAAGGTGCGCGCGGTGGAGATGTCCTCGGTCCACCCGGGGAAGTACTCGAGGATCGGCGTGGCGTGGTGGAAGTCGGTCTGGTTGACCGGCACCTCGTCGAAGCGCACCCCCTCGACGTCGTAGGCCACGCACACGGGGATCCGCTCGAGTCCGGTGAGGATGTCGAGCTTGGTCAGCACGAGATCGGTGATGCCGTTGATGCGGGTGGCGTAGCGGGTGATGGGCGCGTCGTACCAGCCCACACGGCGCGGACGGCCGGTGGTCGTGCCGAACTCGAAGCCCTGCTTGCGCAGCCATTCGCCCTGCTCGTCGAAGAGCTCGGTCGGGAAGGGCCCCGAGCCGACGCGCGTGGTGTACGCCTTGACGATGCCGACGATGCGGTCGAGGGCCCCGGGGCCGACGCCGGAGCCGGATGCCGCGCCCGCAGCGGTCGCGGTCGACGAGGTGACGAACGGATAGGTGCCGTGGTCGATGTCGAGCATGGTGGCCTGGCCGCCCTCGAACACGACGACCTCGCCGCGCCCGAGGGCTTCGGCGATGAGGTGCCCGGTGTCGGCGACCATCGGACGCAGCCGGTCGGCGTACGACAACAGTTCGTCGACGATCTCGTCGCAGGTGACGGCGCGGCGGTTGAAGACCTTCACCAGCAGGTGGTTCTTCTGGTCGAGGGCGCCCTCGACCTTCTGGCGGAGGATGTTCTCGTCGAAGAGGTCCTGCACGCGGATGCCGACGCGGTTGATCTTGTCGGCGTACGCGGGACCGATGCCGCGGCCGGTGGTGCCGATGTTGCGCTTGCCGAGGAAGCGCTCGGTGACCTTGTCGAGCGTGCGGTGGTACTGAGTGATGATGTGCGCGTTGGCGCTGACCTTGAGGCGCGACACGTCGATACCGCGGGCGCCGAGGGCCTCGAGCTCGCTGAAGAGCACCTCGAGGTCGATCACGACGCCGTTGCCGATCACGGGGGTGACGCCGGGCGAGAGGATGCCGGAGGGCAGCAGGTGCAGCGCGTACTTCTCGTCGCCGACGACGACGGTGTGACCGGCGTTGTTGCCGCCGTTGAACTTGACGACCCAGTCGGTGCGCTCGCCGAGCAGGTCTGTGGCCTTGCCCTTGCCCTCATCGCCCCACTGGACGCCGACGATCACGATTCCTGGCATGGGAGACCCCCTTGCTGTCGCCGGGTTTGCACCGGCCGATGAGCTGGCCCTTGTCGGGCTCCCCCATCCTATCGAAGGGGGTCTGACGCCCTTCCGCCGGCGGGGTCAGCGGTCGCCGAGCACACCCTTCGAGACGCCCAGCTCGTCGAGCCGCGCCTGCGCCTGCGAGCGCTTGAGCTCCAGCGACTCGCCGATCTCGGCCGCGAGCCGAGGACGGGTGCGGATCAGCTCGTCGACGACCGAGAGCAGCAGCACCACGACGGTGAGGATCTCTCCCGCGAGCGACACGAGGCCGCCGGCACGATCAACAGTGCGGAGTATCGCGCCGCGAGCGACGTGTTCTACGCCAGACACGTGTGCCGGGTCGTGCCGCATCCGCCCGAGGTCGCCGCCACCTTCGCCTGGGTCGACGCCGACCCCACCGTCTACCATGCGATGAACGGGCCGACCGAGTTCCACGTGGTCGGATCCCTTCGCGAATGGACCGTCGAAGACCGGCTGTCGCGCATCGATGTGCCGACCCTCGTGCTCAACGGCCGTTTCGACGAGGCCACGGACGACACCGTCGCGGCGTTCCTCGACCTCATCCCCGACGTGCGCCACCACCGCTTCGAGCAGTCGAGCCACATGCCCCACTGGGAGGAACGCGAGGAGTACATGCGGGTCGTCGCGCGCTTCCTCGACGCGATCGACGGCTGACGGGAGTTGCCGGATCGGTCAGAGGGCGAGATCGACGCCGACGCCGTGCTGCTCGCGGAAGGACCGCTCCGCGGCATCGGCGTCTCCGGCGATCATCGC
>Ga0164243_10003394_pt1 | contig 25526 bp, 24 predicted proteins | sample OricompcompostOP_FD_108781 | JGI IMG/M metagenome (GOLD analysis project Ga0164243, IMG submission 108781) | Organic Plus compost microbial communities from Emeryville, California, USA - Original compost - Organic plus compost (OP) | ecosystem: Engineered > Solid waste > Mixed feedstock >...
CGGAGGAGGACTCGGTGCTGCTCGAGTTCTACGACGGCCCCCACTACCCGACGCAGCCCGACTGGTACACCGACCCCGAGGACGCACGCTGATGCCCAAGCAGGAACTGGTCTCCGACAAGCTCGCCGTTCCCAACGGCCACTTCGCGCAGGCGACGGTCGCCGAGGCCGCGGGCCGCCTCGTCTTCATCTCGGGGATGACGGCGCGCAACGCCGAGGGCGGCGTCACCGGCGTCGGCGACGTGAGCGCGCAGACGCACCAGGTCTGCCAGAACCTGCAGGCCGCGGTCGAGAGCGCCGGCGGCACGCTGGAGGACATCGTGCGCGTCGACGTCTACGTCCGCAACATGGAGGACTTCGACGCGATCCACGCCGTCCGCCGCCAGTACTTCACGGGCGTCGCGCCGGCCTCGACGATGGTCGAGGTGTCGAAGTTCGTCAACAAGGACTACCTCATCGAGATCAACGCGATCGCGGTGGTGTCGTGAGGCTCGCACGCGCGCGCGTGAACGGTGCGCCGGTCTCCGGGCTGGTCGAGGGCGACCGCTTCCGCCCGCTGACCGGGGGCGCGACCGTCGACGACGTCGTCCGCGGCGCGCCGGCGGAGGCCGGCGAGGCGTCGCTGCCGCTGGCCGAGGTGCGCCTGCTGGCGCCGCTGACGCGCTTCAATCGCGACGTGCTCTGCACCGGCTGGAACTACTGGGACCACTTCGCCGAGTCGGCCGGCAAGCGCGAGGGGCAGGACCCGCCCGAGAGACCGCGGCACCCGACCTTCTTCACGAAGGGGCCCGACACCGTGATCGGGCCGCTCGACGACGTCGCCTTCGACGCGCAGCTGTCGCAGAAGTGGGACTACGAGGCGGAGGTCGCGCTCGTGATCGGGCGCGACGGCCGCTCGATCGCGCCCGAGCGGGCGTGGGAGCACGTCTTCGGCTTCTGCGTCGCCAACGACGTCTCCCAGCGCGACCTGCAGCGCGCCCACGGCGGGCAGTGGCTGAAGGGCAAGTCGATCGACGCGACGATGCCGCTGGGCCCGTGGATCACGACCGTCGACGAGGTCCCCGACCCCTACGACCTGCGGATCACCTGCGAGCTCAACGGCGAGATGATGCAGAATGCGTCCACGGCGCAGGTAGCCTTCAGGTTCGAGGATCTGATCGCCGAGTTGAGCCGGGGCATGACGCTGCGGGCCGGGGACGTGATCCTGACCGGCACGCCGAGCGGGATCGGAAACGCTCGCGAGCCGCAGGTCTTCCTGAACGATGGGGACATGGTGGTGACGAAGGTGAGCGGCCTTGGGGAACTTCGCAACAACGTGGTGGCGGTGACGCTGACATGAGCAAGGACGAGCAGGGCGGCGGCAACGGCGGCGGCGCCGGGCTGATCAGCACGCCGATCGTCTCCAGACCGGCGCGGCAGACCGCCGGCGACCAGGCCGAGGAGGCCGTCTTCGAGGCGATCATGGACGGCAAGATCCCGCCCGGCTCGCCGCTGCGCCTGCAGGAGCTGGCCGAGCAGCTCGGCATGTCGATCATGCCGGTGCGCGAGGCGCTGCGACGGCTGGAGGGGCTCGGCCTCGTCGAGATCGTCGCGCACAAGGGCGCCTGGGTGCGGCCGCTGACGCTCGAGGACCTGCACGACACCTACTTCACGCGCCTCAACCTCGAGTGCCTGGCGATGCGCACCGCCGCCGGCAGCTTCACCGCGGAGGAGGGCGCTGCCGCGCGCGCCGCGCTGGAGGAGCACGTCGCCGCGCGCGGCCGCGGCGACCAGGTCGGCGCCCGCAACGCGCACGAGCGCTTCCACTTCACGATGTACCGCGCCTGCCGCTCGGACTGGCTCGTGCGCTCGATCGGCCCCGCCTGGCGCAACAGCGAGCGCTATCGCGTCGAGTCGATGCGGCATCCCGACCACGTCGCCCGCCGCGCCGAGGAGCACGTGCAGATGCTGGAGGCGCTCGAGCGCGGCGACGCCGAGGGCGCGGTCGCGCTGCTCGCCTCGCACCTGCTGTCGTCGGTCGAGCTGGTCGCCGCCGGCCTGCAGGGCGATCCCGAGGCGACGCCGGTCCAGCTGCCGTCGCTCGACGAGCTGCTGCCGCGCGCGCTGCGCGCCTAGCCAGACATCGCAGGACGAGCGCGGCGCTCTATCGGGCGCCGCGCCGCTTCGCCGTGCGCGCGTCGCCGCGGCGCCGCCGAGCGAGATCTCGCCGGGTCTGTTGACTTTTGATCAAAGATATGGCAGCTTGCCCGGGGAGGAGGAGCACAGGTCCGACCCCCATGAAGGAGCGCGGAAGTGCAGTGCAACGTGGTGCATCCGGGAGCAGCGAGATGAGGTCAGGCGAGCGCGTCGCGCAGCCGCTCGTGCGGCTGCGCGGGATCGACAAGTCGTTCCCCGGCGTGCGCGCGCTCGACGGCGTCGACCTGACGATCGCGCCCGGCGAGGTGCATGCCCTGACGGGCGAGAACGGCTCCGGCAAGTCGACGCTCGCGAAGGTCCTCGCCGGCATCGTCCAGCCTGACGCCGGCACGATCGAGATCGACGGCGAGCGCTGCTCGATCGCCAACCCGGCGGCCGCGCTCGCGCGCGGGATCGTGCTGATCAGCCAGGAGCTGACACTGGCGCCGACGCTCAGCGTCGCCGAGAACGTCTACCTCGGCCGCCTCCCGCGCACCCGCCTCGGCCTCGTCGACTGGGGCGCCGTCCACCGTCACGCGCGCCAGGTGCTCGACCGTCTCGACGTCCACGTCGACACGCGCCGCGCCGTCGGCGAGCTGAGCGTCGAGCTGCAGCAGGAGGTCGAGATCGCCCGCGCGATGTCCTCGCCGGCGCGGCTGCTGATCCTCGACGAGGCGACCAGCTCGCTGTCGGAGGCGGCGACCGCCCGCCTGCTCGAGCTCGTCAAGCAGCGCCGCGACGAGGGCGTCGCGGTGCTGACGATCTCCCACCGCATGCCGGAGCTGTACGAGGTCGCCTCGATCGCGACCGTGCTGCGCGACGGCAGACTGGTCGACAGCGTCCCGCTGCCGCGCACGCCCGAGCAGCAGCTCGTGCGGCTGATGGTCGGCCGCGAGCTCGGCGACTACTACGGCAAGCGCAGGATCGCGCGCGGCGAGGTCGTGCTCGAGGTCGACGGCCTCGCCTCGCACGACGGCCGCCTCAAGCCGACCTCGCTGACGCTGCACCGCGGCGAGATCCTCGGCATCGCCGGCCTCGTCGGCTCCGGCAAGGGCGAGCTGGCGCAGGCGCTCGGCGGCGCGATCCCCTCGCGCGGCCGCGTCCGCGTCGCCGGCCGCGAGGTCTCGGTGCGCGACCCGCGCGCCGCGCTGGCCGGCGGGATCGGCTTCGTCCCCGACGACCGCAAGCGGGCGGCGCTGCTGCCGACGCGCAGCGTCGCGGAGAACTTCTCGATCGCGTGGGGCGACCTCTCGCGCGCCGGCCTCGTCGACGTGCGCGCCGAGCGCAGACGGGTGCGCGAGGCGATCGGGCGCTACGGCGTCGTGACCGCCTCCTCGCAGCAGCTGATCACGACGCTCTCGGGCGGCAACCAGCAGAAGGTCGTGCTCGGGCGCGTCTTCGCCTGCAACCCCGACGTGCTCGTGCTCGGCGAGCCGACGCGCGGCATCGACGTCGGCGCCAAGGCCGAGGTCTATCGCCTGATGCAGGAGGCGACCGCCGCCGGAGCCGGCGCGATCGTCGTCTCCTCCGAGCTGCCGGAGCTGCTCGGGATCGCCGATCGCATCCTCGTCTTCTTCGGCGGCGAGGTGCGCGCCGAGTTCGACGCCGACGGGTTGGACGAGGAGGCGATCGCGCACGTCGCGGTCTCCGGTTCGCCCCTGGAGCAGCAGGCAGCATGACCGTCAGGAACGGAGAGAGGTCCATGAGCATCGACCAGCCCACCACCGACGCGCGACCGCTTCCGGCCGCCGCCGCCGAGCGTCCTCGCGCCGCCGGCCCGGAGTGGCTGCGCCGCATCTCGCCCGGTCGCTACAGCGGCGTGCTCGCCGCGCTGCTGGTCGTCTGCGTCTACCTGGCGATCACCGAGCCGGCGTTCGGCACCTGGGACAACCTGATGAACGTCGTCAAGTCCAACAGCGTCATGTTCGTGCTGGCGCTCGGCGCGACCTTCGTGATCATCTCGGCCGGCATCGACCTCTCGGTCGCCTCCGCGATGGCCGCCAGCGGCATGATCCTCGGCCTGACGCTGAGAGCCGGCTGGGCGACCGTGCCGGCGATCGCGGTGACGCTGCTGTTCGGCCTCGGCCTCGGCCTGATCATGGGCTCGACGATCGCGTGGCTGAAGATCTCGTTCCTCGTCGTCACGCTCGGCGGCCTGTCGATCTTCCAGAGCTTCGCGCTGGTCGTCAACGACGGCGCGACGATCTCGGTCTTCGGCCTGCCGGGCTTCGGCCCGATCAGATCGTTCGTCAACGACGAGATCGCCGGGATCCCGCTGCTGCTGCTGTTCGACGTCGCGCTGCTGCTGCTGGCCGGCGGCGTGCTGCGCTACACGCGCTTCGGCCGCGCGCTGTTCGCCGTCGGCTCCAACGCCGAGGCGGCGCGCCTCAACGGCATCAACGTCAGCGCCGTGCTGATGACCGTCTACGGGATCGCGGGGCTGACCGCCGGCGTCGCCGCGATCGTCTCCGTCGGCCGCCTCACCGGCGCCTCGCCGGAGTCGGACCCGACGCTGCTGCTGACCGTCATCACCGCCGTGCTGATCGGCGGCACGGCGTACACCGGCGGCGAGGGCGGCGTCTTCGGCACGCTGATCGGCGTCCTCTTCCTCGGCGTCGTGCAGAACGGGCTGACGCTGTCGGGCGTCAACACCTTCTGGCAGGGGATGGTCTCCGGCCTGATCCTGATCGGCGCCGTCGGCCTCGAGGTGCTGCGCAGACGCGGCCGGCTGCCGAGCCTGCGGCGCGGCGGCCCGCCGCCCGAGAACCCGCCGGCGGCGCCGGCTCCGGCCGCGGGGCCGATCGCGTGAGCGGCGAGCTCGCCCAGGGGGCGCCAGAGGCTCCTTCTCGCGGCGCCGCCGAGCACGAGCGCGCGGCCTACGTCCCGCGCGGCGGCTACGGGCTCCACATCGGCGGCGAGGAGGTCGCCGCGGGCGGCGCCTTCGAGGCGGTCGACCCGTCCGTCGGCACGCCGTGGGCCGAGATCCCGCAGTCGAGCACGGCCGACGTCGAGCGCGCCGTCGCCGCCGCCCGCGGCGCCTTCGCGAGCTGGCGCCGCAGCAGCCCCGCGACGCGGCAGGAGCTGCTGTGGCGGCTGGCCGACGCGGTCGAGGCCGAGCCCGAGCGCTGGGCGCGGCTGCTGGCGACCGAGAACGGCCGCCCGATCCGCGAGGCGACCGTCGCCGACGTGCCGACCTGCGCCGCGATCCTGCGCTTCTTCTCGGGCGTGCTGCGCGACCTGCGCGGCGACCAGATCCCGGTCGAGGCGCCCGACAGCCTCGTCTATACGGTGCGCGAGCCGCTCGGCGTGATCGCCGCGCTGATCCCGTGGAACTCGCCGCTGATCACGCTCGCCAACAAGCTCGGCCCGGCGCTGGCGGCCGGCAACACCGTCGTGCTGAAGCCGTCGGAGTTCGCGAGCGCGTCGGTGCTCGAGTTCGCCCGCCTGGCGCAGGGGATCCTGCCGCCCGGCGTCGTCAACGTCGTCACCGGCTTCGGCCCGGAGGTCGGCGCCGCGCTGGTCGCCCATCCCGACGTGCAGAAGGTCACCTTCACGGGCGGCACGCCGACCGCGCGCAAGATCATGTCGGCGGCCGGCGAGGCGCTGACCCCGGCGATCATGGAGCTGGGCGGCAAGGGCGCGATGATCGTCTGCGCCGACGCCGACCTCGATGCCGCCGTCGCCGACGCGCTGACCGGCATCTACATGGCCAACGGCGAGGTCTGCGTCGCCGCCTCGCGGCTGCTCGTCCACCGCGACGTGCACGACGCCTTCGCGGAGCGCTTCGCCGCGCTCGCGCGCACGATCCGGATCGGCGACGCGCTCGACCCGGCGACCCAGTTCGGCCCGCTCGTGACCGCGCAGCAGCGAGACCGCGTCGCGGCCGCGATCGCGCGCGCCCGCGAGGAGGGCGCCGAGCTCGTCGTCGGCGGCGGCGCGCCGCGGCTGGAGGCGCCGCTCGACGGCGGCTTCTTCCTGCAGCCGACGCTGCTGGCCGACGCGGCCGGCTCCACGAGCGCCTCGCGCGAGGAGTTCTTCGGGCCGGTGACAGTGTTGGAGCGCTTCGACGACGACGCCGACGCGCTCGCGCGCGCGAACGCGACCCGCTACGGGCTGGCGGCCGGCGTCTGGACCCGCGACCTCGCCCGCGCCCACCGCATGGCGCGCGAGCTGGAGGCCGGCATCGTCTGGGTCAACAAGTGGTTCGACCTGCCCGTCGGCGCGCCGATGGGCGGGGTGAAGGAGAGCGGCTTCGGGCGCGAGCTGAGCGCCGAGACGCTGCACGAGTACAGCGCGCCGAAGGTCGTCAACGTCGACCTGAGCACCGCGCGACCGCGGCTGTGGGGAGAAGGATGAGCACCATCACGATGAGCACCGGACCGCTGAGCGACGCGCGCCTGGCCGCGCTCGACGCCGCCTGCGACACGCTGCTGCCGGCGATCGAGACGCGCGAGCCGGGCCCCGCCGGCGAGCTGCTGCGGCGCGGCGCGCGCGAGCGCGGGATCCCCGCCCACGTGGCCGCCGCGATCCCGGCGCTGCCGGCCGCCCCGCGGGCGGCGCTGCTGGCGCTGCTCGACGAGCTGGCGGCCGAGGGCTTCGCCTCCCAGCCGCTGGAGCGGCGCACGGCGCGGCTGCTCGAGCTGGGCGATCGCCTGCCCGACGGCCGCTTCGCCGTCAAGCAGCTGAAGACGATGACGTTCGGGCTGCTGTTCGGCCTGCTCGGCGAGGACGGGCGCAACGAGGTCTGGGACGCGATCGGCTTCGCCGGCCCGATCACGGCGCCGCCGACGCCCGAGCAGGCGCCAAAGACGCTGCCGATCACGCAGGTCGGCGGCGGGGAGGCGACACTGACCGCCGACGTCGTGGTCGTCGGCTCCGGCGCCGGCGGCTCGGTGATCGCCGCGCGGCTCGCGCAGGCCGGCAGATCGGTGCTCGTGCTGGAGCGCGGCGCCTACCGCAACGAGGCCGACTTCCGCCAGCTCGAGTCGATCGCCGGGGAGATGTACCTCGGCGGCGGGATGGTCTGGTCCGAGCACGGCGAGCTGGGGCTGCTGGCCGGCTCGACGCTCGGCGGCGGCACGGTCATCAACTCGATGGTCTGCCTCAGAACGCCGCGGGAGATCCGCGCCGACTGGGCCGCCTTCGGCCTCGACGGGCTCGACGGGCCCGACTACGACCGCTGGCAGCAGACCGTCTGGGAGGCGCTCGAGGTCAACACCGAGGCGACGCGGCACAACGCCAGCTCGCAGCGGATGATCGCCGGACTGAGCGCGCTCGGCCACGGCCACGAGCCGCTGCCGCGCAACGTCACGCTCGACGACGACCCGAGATTCTGCGGCTACTGCAACAGCGGCTGCCAGCAGGGCTGCAAGCGCTCGACGCAGAAGAACTACCTCCAGGCGGCGGCCGACGCCGGCGCCCGCTTCGTCGTCGGCTGCCGCGTCGAGCGCGTGCTCGTCGACGACGGCCGCGCGGCCGGCGTCGAGGCCGTCGTCCACGGCGACGAGGGCGTCACGCGCCTCACGGTGCACGCGCCGACGGTCGTGATCGCCGCCGGCGGGATCGAGTCGCCGGCGGTGCTGCTGCGCTCGGGGATCGGCGGCCCCGCCGTCGGCCGCCACCTGCGCGTCCACCCGGCGTGGATGGTCGGCGGCGTCTACGACGAGCCGGTCAGAGGCTGGGAGGGCCAGATCCAGTCGGCCGTCTCGTTCGACTTCACGCACGTCGAGGCGGGCGTCGGCTTCCTCTGCGAGACGCTCGGCCTCAGCCCCGGCTTCTGGGCCGGCCAGTCGCCGTTCGAGGACGGCGCCTCCCATCGCGAGCAGGTGCTCAAGCTCGGTCACGTCGCCGCCTGGCACGGCGTCTCGCACGACCACGGCAGCGGTCGCGTCGTGCTCGACGCCGACGGCGAGGCACTCGTGCAGTGGTCGCTGGCGGACGAGGTCGACCACGCCGTCGCGGTGCGCGCCCACATCGAGCTCGCGCGGATCCACCGCGCCGCCGGCGCCAGGGAGGTCTTCACCTTCGCCTGGAGACCGCTGCGCTGGCGCGAGGGGGAGAGCGTCGAGGCGTTCGAGGCGCGGGTGCGCGCGACGCCGGCCGACCAGTTCACCGCCTACTCGGCCCACCAGATGGGCTCCTGCCGGCTCGGAGCCGACCCGCAGGCGGCCGTCGCAGACGGCGACGGGCAGCTGCACGACGTGCGCGGCGTCTGGATCGGGGACGCCGCCGCGCTGCCGACGGCGCCCGGCGTCAACCCGATGATCACGATCATGGCGCTCGCCGAGCGGACCGCGGCGAAAATGGTGGGCGGCTTCGCCCAGGGGGCTCGCCGCCTCAGCAAGAACTCGCCAGAGGCTCCTTCTCGCGGGGAGGTGGCAGGATGAGCGCCGCCCACGCCCCGTACGCGCCGCAGCGGCCGTACGGCCTCTTCATCGGCGGCGAGGAGCTGGCCGGCGACGGCGAGTTCGCCGCGCTCAACCCGTCCACCGGCGAGCAGTGGGCGACCGTCGCGGAGGCGTCGGCCGCGCAGGCCGACGCCGCCGTGCGGGCCGCGGCAGCCGCCTTCAGCGGCTGGCGCCGCTCGTCGCTGGAGGAGCGGCAGCGGGTGCTGCTCGCGCTCGCCGACGCGATCGAGGCGGCGCCCGACTGGCCGGCGCTGCTGTCGACCGAGAACGGCCGCCCGATCCGCGAGGCGCTCGCCGCCGACGTGCCCTTCTCGGCCGCGGTGCTGCGCTACTACGCCGGCCTCGTGCGCGGCCTCCACGGGGAGACGATCCCGACCGGCGACCCGCTCACGCGCGTGCACACGGTGCGCGAGCCGCTCGGCGTGATCGCCGCGCTGATCCCCTGGAACTCGCCGCTGATCTCGGCCGCGCTCAAGCTCGGCCCGGCGCTGGCGACCGGCAACACGGTCGTGCTCAAGCCGTCGGAGTTCGCCGCCCCCAGCGTCGTCGAGCTGGCCCGCCGCACCGCGGAGCTGCTGCCGCCCGGCGTCGTCAACGTGCTGACCGGCAGCGGTCCGGGAGCGGGCGCGGCGCTCGTCGCCCACCCGGGGATCGCGAAGATCTCCTTCACCGGCGGCGTGCCGACGGCGAGAGCGATCGTGCGCGCGACGGCCGAGACGCTGACGCCGACGATCCTCGAGCTGGGCGGCAAGAGCGCCTTCGTGATCTGCCCCGACGCCGACCTCGACGCCGCCGCGCACGACGCGCTGAGCGGGATCCTGAGCCAGAACGGCGAGGTCTGCTTCGCCGCCTCGCGGCTGTTCGTCCACGCCGACGTGCGCGACGAGTTCCTCGAGCGGATGCGCGCGGCGATCGCCGGCGTGCGGATCGGCGACGCGCTCGACCCGGCGACGCAGGTCGGCCCGCTCGTCTCCGCGCCCCATCGCGAGCGCGTGCTCGGCTACGTCGAGCGGGCTCGCGCGGAGGGCGGCCGCGTGCTCGCCGGCGGGCGGCGGCGCGAGCTCGACGGCGCGCTCGCCGGCGGCTACTACGTCGAGCCGGCGCTCGTCGACGACCCCGACGGGGCGACGACCGCGGCGCGCGAGGAGATCTTCGGACCGGTCGTCGTGGCGCAGACGTGGCGCGAGGAGCGCGATGTGATCGCGCGCGCGAACGACAGCGAGTTCGGGCTCGCCGCCGGCGTCTGGACGCGCGACCTCGGTCGCGCGCACCGGCTGGCGGACGAGCTGGAGGCCGGGACGGTGTGGGTCAACACCTGGTTCCAGGTCGGTCCCGGCCAGCCGTTGGGTGGCATCAAACACAGCGGGCACGGCCGGGAGCTGTGCGCAGAGACGCTGTTGGAGTACAGCGCGCCGAAGGCCGTGAGCATGCGGCTGGGCGGCGCGCGCCCGGACCTGTGGGGGGCGCAGCGGTAGCACGCAGGCGCAGGTCAGTACGGAGGAGAGGCTGCGCGTCCGCGCGCGGTTCCGTCTACAGGAAAGAGGAAGCACGCAGATGATTCGCCTCACGGCAGCAGGCGCCGCGCTCGTCGCGGCGGTCGCGCTCGCGGCATGCGGCAGCAGCGACGACGGCGGCAGCAGCACGAGCGGCTCGACCAGCGGCGGCTCGGGCGGCGGGGGCGGCGGCAAGACCGTCGCGTACATCTCGCCGGTCGGCGCGCAGATCGGCCAGCAGCAGGTCAACTTCGGCCTCGACGGCGCGGCGAGAGTGGAGGGCTGGAAGGTCAGAGTCCTCGACGCCAACCTCTCGCCCGACCGGCAGGTCTCGCACGTCGACACGCTGATCAACGAGAGAGTCGGCGCCTTCGCGAGCTGGACGCTCGACCCCGGCGCGACGGCGGGCGCCTACACCCGCGCGCAGGAGGCGGGGATCCCCGTCATCGGCGTCAATTCAGAGGGCGAGGGCGTCACCTCGACCGTCTGGTGGGAGGTCAACACCTGCGCGCCCGACGGGCCGTGGGCGAGAACGGCGCAGTACATCGCCGCGGCCCGCCCGGGCGGCAAGGTGATCGTGATGGGCGGCCCGCCGGCGCCGTCGATCATGGCCAACGTCAGATGCTTCCGCGACGCCGCCGAGAAGGAGGGGCTGGAGATCGTCGACCAGGCCGACAACGTCAGAGACGCCGCCGCCCCGGCCGCGCAGCTGGCCGAGGACCTGCTGACCAAGCACGGCGACGTCGACGCCTTCTGGGACTACAACGACCAGACCGCGCTCGGCGTCTCCTCGGCGATCCTCAACGCCGGCAAGAGAGTCTCGGACGGCAGATCCGAGGGCATCATGGTGTTCGGCTCCAACGGCGACCCGGACGCGATCCAGGCCGTCAGAGAGGGCCGCCTGACGGGCTCGTGGGACACCGACTCGGTCGCGACCGGCTGGGCGGTCGCGCAGGCGATGAGAACGGCGATGGCCGACCCCGGCAGAAGACAGCCGAACCTGACGGTCAGATCGATACTGTGGACGGCCGAGAACATCGGCGACTACGTCGATCCCGAGCAGCGCGACTACTCGTTCGACAACATCCCGCTCGTCGAGGGCGGCAGCTGATCGTGACGCAGCCCCAGGCATCGGAGCGGACGGTGGACGGCCTGCGTCCCTCGCCGCTCCGCGGCCTGCCGGTCGTCGAGCAGACGCTGCCGCGTCTGCTCGACCGCCAGGCGGCCGCATACGGCTCCAAGCCGCTGCTGCGCTTCGGCGCGCTGGAGCGCAGCTTCGCCGAGGTGCGCGACGCGGCCGCGGTCGCCGCCGGCACGCTCGCCGCGGCCGGCATCGGCCGCGGCGAGCGGGTCGCGCTGATGTGCGAGAACCGCATCGAGCTGCTCGACTTCGTGCTCGGCTGCGCCTGGCTCGGCGCCGTCGCGGTGCCGCTCAACACCGCCCTGCGCGGCGCCCAGCTCGAGCACCAGCTGGTCAACTCCGGCGCGCGCGTGCTGGCGCTCGACAGCGCGCTGGTCGAGGTGCTCGACGTGATCGAGCGGCCGGCGACGCTGGAGGCGGTCTGGGCGCTCGACGGAGTCCCCGACGGCGCGATGCCGGGCGGTTATCTCGTGCTCGGCCCGCCGGCCCCGGCCGCGCCGGTCGCCGCCTGCGACGCCGGGCCGGGGGAGACGGCGGCGATCCTCTACACCTCCGGCACGACCGGGCCCGCCAAGGGCGTCCAGTGCCCGCAGGCGCAGTTCTACTGGTGGGGCGTGCTGATGGGCGAGCAGCTCGAGCTGACCGAGGAGGACGTCCTCTACACCAACCTGCCGCTCTTCCACACCAACGCGCTCAACGCCTTCGTGCAGGCGCTCGTCGCCGGCGCGACCTACCACCTCGGCCCGCGCTTCTCCGCCTCGCGCTTCTGGCAGCGGGTCGCCGACGCGCAGGCGACCGTCACCTACCTGCTCGGCGCGATGGTCAACATCCTCGCCTCGCGCGCGCCCGGCCCCGAGGACCGCGCCCACGGCGTGCGCGTCGCGCTCGCCCCGGGCACGCCGGCCGGCCTCTTCGACCCCTTCCGCGAGCGCTTCGGCGTGCAGCTGATCGAGGCCTACGGGTCGACCGAGACGAACGCGCCGATCGGCGTCGCGCCCGGCGAGCAGCGGGCCGGCTGGATGGGCCGCGTCCGCAGCGGCTTCCACGCCCGCGTCGTCGACGAGCACGACGAGGAGGTGCCCGACGGCGTCGCCGGCGAGCTGGTGCTGCGCCACGACCCGCCCTACGCCTTCGCGACCGGCTACTTCGGGATGGAGGGCAAGACGGTCGAGGCGTGGCGCAACCTCTGGTTCCACACCGGCGACCGCGTGCTGCGCGACGAGGACGGCTGGTTCCGCTTCATGGACCGGCTCAAGGACGCGATCCGCCGCCGCGGCGAGAACATCTCCGCCTTCGAGGTCGAGCAGGTGCTGCTGCAGCACGCGAGCGTCAGCGCCGCCGCCGTCTTCCCGGTCGCCTCCGAGCTGGCCGAGGACGAGGTCGCCTGCGCGATCGTGCTGGCGGAGGGCGCCGAGGCCGACCCGGTCGCGCTGATCCGCCACTGCGAGCCGCGGCTGGCCTACTTCGCGATCCCGCGCTACGTCCGCTTCGTCGCCGAGCTGCCGCTGACGACCAACGGCAAGGTCCGCAAGGCGGTGCTGCGCGAGCGCGGCGTCGCGGAGGGCGACTGGGACCGCGAGGCGGCCGGCGTGAGGCTGCGCCGGCTGGGCGGCGCATGAGCGCCGCGCCGGTCGGCTGGCAGCGGATGCGCGACGGCGTGCGCCTGCGCGTCAGCGAGCGCCGCGGCGGGGTCGGCGGCGACCCGGCCGCGCCGCCGGTCGTGCTCGTGCACGGCTGGAAGGGATCGCACCGGCTGTGGGACCGCACCGTCGTCGAGCTCGAGGCGCGCGGGATCCGCACGCTCGCCTTCGACCTGCGCGGGATGGGCGACTCCGACAAGCCCGACGGCGCCTACGACTTCGACGTCGTCGCCGACGACCTCGGCGAGCTGCTGGCGACCCGCGCGCTCGACGGCGCGACCGTCGTCGGCTGGTCGATGGGCTGCACCGTCGTGCTGCGCCACATGGAGCGGGACGGCGCGCGCGTCGGCCGTGTCGTGCTGCTCAACGGGCCGCTGCGGCTGACGCGCGCGCCCGACTTCCCGCACGCGATGAGCGACGAGCAGCTCGACGGCTACCTCGCCGAGCTGACCGCCGGCTGGCCGGCCTCCGAGCGCGCCTTCCAGGCCGAGTCGGTGCTGCCGGGCAGCGACCCGGCGGTCGTCGACTGGCTGTACGGGATCGCGCTGCAGACGCCGCTGCCGATCGCGCTCTCGGCCGTCCGCGAGCAGGCGAAGCTCGACATGCGCGACGCCGTCCGCGCGCTGCGTGTCCCGGTGCTCGCCGCCTACGCCAACGGCGACCCCTACTACCCGACCTCGCTCGGCGACTGGATCGCCGGCGCCGCGCCGCTGGGGCGGTCGCTCGTCTTCGAGCGCAGCGCCCACGGCACCCCGTTCGAGGAGGCGCCGGCCTTCGCCGCGGCGGTCGCGGAGCTGGGGGCGCGATGAGCGCCGCGCTGCCCTCGGCGACCGCCTGGCTCGCCGCCCTGCACGCGCGCGAGCTGTCGGCGCGCGAGCTGACGGAGGCGACGCTGGCGCGGATCGACGCCGCCGACGCGCGCGTCCACGCCGTCGTCGCGCGCGACGACGCGGCGGCGCTCGCCGCCGCCGACGCCGCCGACGCGGAGCGGGAGCGGCTGATCCGCGAGCGCGAGCCGCTGCCGCCGCTGCTGGGGCTGCCGCTGACGATCAAGGACGCGCTCGACGTCGCCGGCCTGCCGACCCGCGCCGGCACGCTCGCGCGCGCCGACGCCCCCGCCGCCGCGCGCGACGCGACGACGGTCGCGCGGCTGCGCGCCGCCGGCGCGATCCCGCTGCTGAAGACGAACGTGCCGGAGCTGTGCAGCTCGTTCGAGACCGACAACCTCGTCCACGGGCTGACGCGCAACCCGCTCGACCGCGCGCGCACGCCGGGCGGCTCCAGCGGCGGCGAGGCGGCGCTGCTCGGCGCCGACGCCTCGATCGCCGGCCTCGGCACCGACGGCGGCGGCTCGATCCGCGTGCCGTCGCACTTCTGCGGCACCGTCGGCCTGCGCCCGACGACCGGCCGCACCGCCGAGACCGGCGTCTGGCCGCCGACGCGCGCCGCCGGCACGCTCGACTTCACCTGCGTCGGGCCGATGGCGCGCCACGTCGAGGACCTCGCGCTGCTGCTGGGCGTGATCGCGGGCGCCGACGGGATCGACCCCTACGCCGTCGACGTGCCGCTGCGCGACTGGCGCGCCGTCGACCCGGGGCGGCTGCGCGTCGCCTTCTACGACGACCATCCGGCGGTCCCGGCGACGACGCCCGGCACGCGCGCCGCCGTCCGCGCCGCCGCCGCGGCCTTCGCGCGCGCCGGCTGCGAGGTCGAGGAGATCGCGCCGCCGGTCGCCGCCGGCGGCCGCAGCGCGACCGAGCTGTTCTTCGCCGCCGCGGGCGCCGACGGCGGCGCCGGCATGCGCGCCGCCGTCGCGGGCGCCGGGCGGCACCACTGGCAGTTCCAGGCGCTGCTCGACGGCGCCGCGGAGGGCGCCGGCGCGAGCGCCGCGGAGTACCTCGCGACGGTGCGCGAGATCCACGCCTTCCGCGCGCAGGTGCGCGCGACGGCCGCCGCCCACGACGTCGTGATCAGCCCGGTCGCGGCCGGGCCGGCGCCGCCGCACGGCCGCCCGCCGGCCGGCATCGCGCAGGAGGAGTACCTCGCCTACGCGGCCTTCGAGTACGTCCACGTCAACGCCGTCGCCGGGCTGCCGGCCGCCGCCGTCCCGGTCGCGACCGAGGCGGGGCTGCCGCTCGCGGTGCAGGTCGCCGCGCCGGCCTTCCGCGAGGAGCTGGCGCTGGCCGCGGCGGCGCTGCTGGAGCAGGAGCTCGGCGGCTTCGCGATCAACCGCGCGCTGGCCGCAGGCGCCGAGCAGGAGGTCGGGACGTGAGCCCGCTGCGCAACGGCCCGCACGACCTCGGCGGCGTCGCCGGCTTCGGCCCGATCGACCCGACGCCTGACGCGGCCCCCTACCCCGAGGGCTGGGAGGGGCGCTGCATCGGCGCGATCATCGCGACGATGGCGCGCGGCCTCTACAACGTCGACCAGTTCCGCGCGCGGATCGAGGAGCTGCCGCCGGCCGCGCAGTTCTCGATGGGCTACTACCGCCGCTGGCTGCACACGCTCGAGCGCAACCTGACGCTCGCCGGCGTGCTCGACGAGGCCGCGATCGACGCCCGCGCCCAGCAGCTCGCGGCGCCGGGCGAAGCGGGCGCGGCGGCGTCGCCCCCTCCCGAGGCCGAGCCGGCGCTGGCCGAGCTGCTCGAGACGGTCGAGACGCTGCTGTGCGACGGCGGGCCGCTGCTGAGAGCGGCGCCGGCGCCGCCGCGCTTCGCCGTCGGCGCGCGCGTGCGCACGCGCCGGATCGCGATCGAGCGGCGCGGCGAGCAGCACACGCGCCTGCCCGGCTACGCGCAGGAGCGCGCCGGCGTGGTCGCGATCGTCCACCCGCCGATGCTCCTGCCCGACGCGAACGTCGGCGGCGAGGAGCGGGTCGAGCACCTCTACGCCGTCCGCTTCGCCGCCGACGAGCTGTGGCCCGACGGCGCGCCGGGGGCGACCGTCTGCGCCGATCTGTTCGAGAGCTACCTCGTGCCCGAGGAGGGATGACGATGGCCGGTGCCGCCGACGACATGGCGCTGCGGATGCGCGCGATCGAGTCGCTGCTGATCGAACGCGGGCTGATCTCGGAGGCGGCCGTCGACCGGATCGCCTCCGCCTACGAGCACGACATCGGACCGCTGCGCGGCGCGCGCGTCGTCGCGCGCGCGTGGAGCGACCCGCAGTTCAAGCGGCGGCTGCTCGCCGACGGCGCCGCCGCGATGGCCGAGCTGGGCGTCGGCGGCTTCGTCGCCGAGCACGTCGTCGTGGTCGAGAACACGCCGACGCTGCACAACATGGTCACGTGCACGCTCTGCTCCTGCTACCCGTGGGGCGTGCTCGGCCTGCCGCCCGCCTGGTACAAGAGCCCGGAGTACCGCTCGCGCTCGGTCCGCGAGCCGCGTGCGGTGCTGGCCGAGTTCGGCGTCGAGCTGCCGCCCGAGGTCGAGGTGCGCGTGTGGGACTCCAGCGCCGAGGTCCGCTACCTCGTGCTGCCGATGCGCCCGGCCGGCAGCGAGGGGATGAGCGAGGAGCAGCTCGCCGGCCTCGTCACGCGCGACGCGATGATCGGCACCGGCCTGCCGGCCGCGCCCGCGCCCGCACCGGCCTCCGACCGGGCCGGCGCATGAGCGGCCTCTCCGACGCGATCCGCGACGAGCCGTCGCTGCCGCGCAGCAACGGCGAGCTGGTCTTCGACGCGCCGTGGCAGTCGCGCGCCTTCAGCGTCGCCGTCACGCTCGCCGACAGCGGCCTCTGCGCGTGGGAGGACTTCCGCGCGCGGCTGATCGAGGAGATCGGCGCGTGGGAGCGCGACCACGGGCCGGAGGCGGAGGGGTGGGACTACTACGCCTGCTGGCTGGCCGCGCTCGAGCGGCTGCTGACCGAGCGCGGCCTCGTGTCGGCGCAGGAGCTGACGGCCGCCGAGTGCCGCATCGCGCACGAGCAGGCCCACGAGCACGATCACGACCACCGGCACGGGCACGCCCACCCGCACTGAGGCCGGCCGCGCTCAGCCGGCCAGCCGGCGCAGCAGCGCCTGCAGCTCGGCGACGGCGGCCTCGGTGTCGGCCGGCCGGCCGAAGATCAGCTGCTGCAGCGTGAGGCCGTCGAGCGCGGCGAAGACGAGCCGGACCAGCGCCGGCGAGGGCTCCTCGACGCCGATCGCCGTCAGCGCTCTGGCGGTGACCGCGTAGTACTCCTCGTAGAGGGCGCGGATCTCGGGCTCCAGCTCGGCGCGGCGGCGCGCCTCCAGCGCCAGCTCGAACTGGAAGACCTGCGCGTCGGGCGCCTCGGCCGCCAGCCTCGCGAGGTGGTCGGCGAACTCCTCGACGCGGTCGCTGACCGGCTCCAGCGCCGATCCCTCGATCGCCTCGCGGCGGGCCTTCATCGCCGTCTCGTGGATCAGCCGGTCGCGCGATCTGAAGTGGTAGGAGACGAGCCCGTGGGTCGTGCCGGCCTCCTGCGCGACCGAGCGGTAGGTGAGCCCGCGGAAGCCGTCGCGCGCGACGACGCGGGCGGCGGCGTCGAGCAGCGCGTCGCGCCCTTCGGCGTACGGCGGGCGCGCGGCTCTACTCGCGGTCGGATCGGCGTCGGGCGCGGCGGCCATCGCGCCAGAGTACCCGGCGCTCGCGCAGGCGCGCGCGCAGCAGCGGCAGCGCCAGCATCAGCGCCGGCGCCGCGAAGGCGAGCTCCTCGACGGGCACCGGGCCGACGTGCGCGAGCGGGATCATCGCTCCAGCAGCTCGACGGCCGCGTGCGCGAACAGGCGCACGCCGAGCGGGAAGGCGTCCTCGTCGACGTCGAACTGCGGGTGGTGGTGGGCGTGCACGATGCCCCGCTTTTCGTTGCGTGCTCCGAGCAGGATGAACGTACCAGGCGCGCGGGCCTGCAGGGCGGAGAAGTCCTCGCCGGCCAGCACCAGCTCGCCCGCCCCGACCGCCTCGTCGCCGAACAGCTCGCGCGCCGTCCGCTCGACGATCGCGGTCGTGGCGGGATCGTTGACGACGGCGGCGTAGCCGCGCGTGTACTCGTAGTCGCAGCGGGCGCCGTGGGCGGCGCAGATCGCGGCGGCGATCTCGCCGATGCGCCGCTCGATCAGGTCCTGGACGGCCGGCGAGAAGATGTTCGCGCCGCCGATCAGCTCGGCCGTGTCCGGGATCACGCCGACCGAGTCGCCGGCGTGGAACTCGGTCACGCCGACGATCGCGATCTCCTGCGGGTCGACCTCGCGCGCGACGACGTGCTGCAGGTTGGTGACGATCTGCGCGCCGATCGCGACCGGGTCGACCGCCTCGTGCGGCACGCCGATGTGGCCGCCGCGCCCGCGCACGACGATCTTGAAGACGTCGCAGGCGGCCATCACGCGCCCGGGGCGGATCGCGACCGTGCCGACCTCGTTGAGCGCCCACAGGTGCAGGCCGATCACGCGGTCGACCCCGTCCATCGCGCCGGCGGCGACGAGCTGCGAGGCGCCGCCGGGCAGCGCCTCCTCGCCGTGCTCGAAGAGGAAGCGGACCTCGCCGGCGAGCTCGTCGGCGACGCCGGCCAGGACGGTCGCGGCGCCGAGCGCGATCGCGGTGTGGCCGTCGTGGCCGCAGGCGTGCATCACGCCCGGCCGCGTCGAGGCGAACGGCAGGCCGGTCGCCTCCGCGATCGGCAGCGCGTCGTGGTCGGAGCGGATCGCCAGCGTCGGGCCGGGGCGCCCGCCGCGCAGCACCGCCATCACGCTCGTCGGCGTCGGCGAGGAGATCTCGAAGCGGCCGATCGCCTCCAGCCGCGCGCGGATGAAGGCGGCCGTCTCGTGCTCCTCGTACGACAGCTCGGGATGGGCGTGGAGGTGGCGGCGCCAGGCGATCACGTCGGGCATCACCGCCGCCGCGGCGGCGTCGAGGCGCGCGGCGAGCGCGCTACGGGCGCTCATCCGTCGACCCGGGTCGTGCCCATCGCGGCGTATCTCGCCGGGCGGTTGGCGCGCATCCAGAAGGCGACCGCGAGCGCGGCGGCGATCACGATCAGGTGAAGCCAGGGGAGGTTGTTGATCACGTCGGAGGTGCTCCCGGTCAGCGAGGGGTAGTTGACGAGCGCCAGCACGGTCGCGGCGGTCAGGCCGGCGGTCGCGAGCGCCGGCGCGACGGTGACCGCCCAGCCGCGCTCGCCGCGGCGCCAGAAGAAGACGAGCACGGCGAGCGAGGTGATCGCCAGCAGCGCCATCAGGCCGACGGCGCCGAAGCCGGTCATCGCCGTCGAGAGGTTGGTGAGCGGGTCGAGGCCGGCGATCGCGAAGCCGGCGACGATCGCCGCCAGCACCGTCACCTGCACGAGGCCGGCGACGTACGGCGACTGGTGGCGCGGGTGGGTTCTCGCCAGCGGAGCCGGCAGGAAGCCGTCGCGCGCGAGCGCGTAGAAGTAGCGCGAGGCGGCGTTGTGGAAGGCGAGCACGGCGGCGAAGGAGCTGGTCACGATCAGGACGTTGAGGACGTCCGTCGAGGCCGAGCCGATGAACTGGTCGCTGAGCGCGAAGACGAACCCGCCCGGGTCCTCCGCCGCCGTCGCGGCCGCCTGGTCGACGCCGGCGCCGGCCAGCAGCGCCCACGTCGTCAGCACGTAGAAGACGCCGACGACCGCGACGGCGGCGTAGGTCGCGCGCGGGATCGTGCGGCGCGGCTCGGCCGCCTCCTCGGCGTAGATCGCCGTCCCCTCGAAGCCGAGGAACGACGAGAAGGCGTAGATGACCGCGACGCCGACGACGCCGCCGAAGACGTTGGAGGGGGCGAAGACCTCGAGCGAGAAGGCGCCGAGGCCGCGGTCGAAGAGGATCGCGACGTCGAGCACCAGCAGGACGGCGACCTCGCACAGCAGCGCGACGCCGAGCACGCGCGCGGTCAGCGTGATGCGGCGGAAGCCGAGCACGGCCGTCAGCGCGATCGCGACCGCCGCCCACACCTGCCAGCCGAGCGAGATCCCCAGCAGCCGGTCGGCGGTGTCGGCGGCGAAGAAGGCGAGCGCGCCGCAGGTCGCGGCCGAGAGCGCGGTGTAGCAGACCATCGCCGTGTAGGCGGCGACGAGGCCGACCGGCCGGCCGAGCCCGCGCGTGATGTAGGCGTAGAAGGCGCCGGCGTTGCGGACGTAGGGGATCGCGCGGGTGTAGCCGACCGAGAAGAGCGCGAGCGTCAGCGCCGCGATCAGGAACATCCCGGGCGTTCCCGGCCCGTTGCCGAGCGCGAAGGCGATCGGCACGATCGCGACGATGACCGCCATCGGCGCCGCCGCGGCGATCACCATGAAGACGATGTGCGGGGCGGTCAGCGAGCCGGGCGCGAGGCGGCCGTCGCCGTCGCTCTCCGGCGCAGCGGTGGAGATCACCGGTGACGGCTCGCGCAGCGAGCCGGATGGCGTGGTGCGGGTCATCGCTCTCTCTTCCCGAGGCAGTCTCTCCGGAGCTGCCGTAGATCATTGATCAGATGGGACGGATAGGGACGCTACGGCGCAAACTATCCACCTGTCAAGTTCCATTTGGCGGATGGCGCTTGGACAGGTGGACGACCGTCGCCGCGTCCGCGTGCTCGCCTCGCCGGCATCGTCCTGGCGGGCTTCGGCGACGAACTTGACAGATGGAAAGTTCGTTGCTCTTCTGAAACGCATGACCTGCTCCGACGCTCATCCCGCGCCGTCCGCGCCGGCCGCGACCCATCCGCTCGACCCGCTCCGCCCCGACGAGATCGAGCGCGCCGCGGCGATCGTCCGCGCCGAGCGCGCGCTGTCGGACGCGGTCCGCTTCGTCTCGATCTCGCCGCACGAGCCGGCCAAGGGCGCCGACGCCGCGAGCGCCCCGCGCGCCGCCGAGGTCGTGCTGCGCGACGCCGCGACGAAGCGGACGCTCGAGGCGCTCGTCGACCTCGACGCCGGCGCGGTGACCGCATGGCGCGAGCTCGAGGGCGTGCAGGCGCAGCTGACGACCGAGGAGTTCCTCGCCGTCGAGGCCGCGGTCCGCAGGGCGCCGCAGTTCCGCGCCGCGCTGGAGCGCCGCGGCGTCGCGGCCGACGCGGTCGTCGACGTCGACCCGGTCGCGGCCGGCTACCACGGTCTGCCCGAGGAAGGCGCCCCGGGCGAGCGCCGCCTCGCGCGGATCCTCGCCTTCGTGCGCCCGAGCGAGGGCGGCAACGCCTACGCCCGTCCGCTGCAGGGCGTCTTCGGCCTCGTCGACGTCGACACCGGCGAGCTCGTCCACTTCGAGGATCGCGACCCGGTCCCGCTGCCGGCCGAGGAGGGCGAGTACCGCGCCGACCGCGTCGGCCCGCTGCGCGACGACGTCAAGGAGATCCGCATCACGCAGCCCGACGGTCCCTCGTTCACCGTCGACGGCCACGAGGTGCGCTGGCAGAAGTGGCGGCTGCGCGTCGGCTTCACGCCGCGCGAGGGGCTCGTGCTCCACCACGTCGCCTACGAGGACGGCGGGCGCGTGCGCCCGGTGCTGCACCGCGCCTCCTACGCCGAGATGGTCGTGCCCTACGCCGACCCGGACCGCTTCTACATGTCGCCGCTCGACATCGGCGAGTTCAACGTCGGGACGATGACGAACGCGCTGACGCTCGGCTGCGACTGCCTCGGCGCGATCCGCTACTTCGACGGCCACTACGCCGCTCCGGACGGCAGCGCGGTCACGATCCCGAACGCGATCTGCCTGCACGAGGAGGACAACGGCGTGCTGTGGAAGCACACCGACTTCCGCACCGGGCAGGTCGAGGTGCGCCGCGGGCGGCGGCTCGTGATCTCCAGCTTCGTCACCGTCGGCAACTACGAGTACGGCTTCTTCTGGTACCTGCACCAGGACGGCGTGATCGGCTCGGAGGTGAAGGCGACGGGGATCGTCGCCACGCAGGCGCTGCACGACGGCGAGCGGCCCGAGTTCGGCGCGATGCTGGCGCCCAACCTCGCCGGCATCAACCACCAGCACGTCTTCTGCGCGCGGCTCGACATGGACGTCGACGGGCCGGGCAACAGCGTCGTCGAGGTCCACACCGAGGCGGTGCCGGAGGGGGAGGAGAACCCGCACGGCAACGCCTGGCGGACGGTCAAGCGGACGCTCGCGAGCGAGCTGGAGGCGCGCCGCCGGCTCGATCCGGAGAGCGCGCGCGGCTGGCTGGTGACCAACCCCTCCTCGCGCAACGCGGTCGGCGAGCCGGTCGCGTACAAGCTGATGCCCGGCGACAACACGGTCCCGTTCGCGGCGCCGGGGTCGGCGCTGCTCAAGCGCGCCGGCTTCGTCGAGCACCATCTGTGGGTCACCCGCTACGACGCCGCGCAGCGCTACCCCGCCGGCGAGTACCCCTACCAGCATCCCGGCGGCGAGGGGCTGCCCGCGTGGGTCCAGGCCGACCGCCCGCTCGAGGACGAGGACGTCGTGCTGTGGTACTCGATGAACCACCACCACGTGCCGCGGCCGGAGGACTGGCCGGTGATGCCGGTCGCGCGGATCGGCTTCGAGCTGAAGCCGTGGGGCTTCTTCGACCGCAACCCCGCGCTCGACGTGCCGCCCTCCAAGCCGGGCGGCGGGGGCAGCTGCCATGCCGCGTGAGCTGGCCCGCGAGGCGCTCGCCGCACCGCTCTCCAACCGCTGTGACATTTGATCAAAGCCATGGTAGGGTTCGGCGAGATGGTGGAACGAGAGAGAGTCACGACCGCCCCGGCACCGGTCATCGCGGGTGCCGGATCGGCCGCCTACGAACGCCATCCCGGCGTCGAGCGGCGCACTGAGACGTTCATCGCGGAGGCGGTCGTGGCGGCGCTCGCCGACGCCGGCATCCACAAGAACGAGGTCGACGGCCTCGGGATCGCCTCCTTCTCGCTGGCGCCCGACCACGCGATCGACCTGACCTGGAAGCTCGGCATGCGCGTGCGCTGGGTGATGGAGGACTCCAACGGCGGCGCGAGCGCGATCAACATGCTCCAGCACGCGATCCGCGCGATCGAGGCCGGCGACGCCGAGACGATCGTCCTGGCGGCCGGCGACCGGATGGAGAAGCGCGAGTTCCATCTGATGACCGACCGCTACAACCGCGTCGCGCGCGACTACCTCGCGCCGCTGCCGCTGAACGGCCCCAACGCCCTCTTCGCCTTCCTGACCGAGCGCTACGGCCGCCTCCACGGGCTCGAGCGCGAGGACTTCGGCTGCATCCCGCTGGCGCAGCGCGCGTGGGCGGGGAAGAACCCGCTCGCCGTCTACCGCAGACCGATGACGCTCGCGGAGTACATGGAGTCGGTTCCGATCGCGCCGCCGCTGACCCGCTTCGACTGCGTCCCGATCGTCTCCGGCGGCGACGCGATCGTGGTCACCACGCCGGAGCGGGCGGCGAGGCTGAAGGGGCCGCATGCCGGCGTCCGCGCGATCCGCGCGCTGCACAACCACGACCAGCAGGAGGGCGACGGCATCCACTCCGGCTTCGCGGAGTTCAGGGACGACCTGTGGGCCGCGGCCGGCGCCCGCCCCGAGGACCTCGACAGCGCGCACATCTACGACGACTATCCCGTGATGGTGCTGGTCCAGCTCGCCGACCTCGGGGTGATCCCCGACGACGACGTCAAGCGCTACCTGCACAAGACGATCCTCGAGGAGATGTGGCCCGTGAACACCTCCGGCGGCCAGCTCTCGGCCGGCCAGGCCGGCGCCTCCGGCGGCATGCACGGCCTCGCCGAGGCGGTCCGCCAGCTGCGCGGCCGCGCCGGCGAGCGGCAGGTCCCCGACGCCGAGCTGGCGCTCGCGACCGGCTACGGCATGGTCCTCTACACGCATGGCGCCTGCCACAACGCGGCCGTGCTCGAACGGCGCGGAGGCTGATCGATGAGCGCACCTTTCACGGTTCCCTGCTGCCGCGTCTGCGGCCACCTCGCCTACCCGCCGCGGATCCTCTGCCCGGAGTGCGGCGCCAACGACTGGACGCGCACGCTCGCCGACAGCGGCATCGTCACCGAGGTCACCGTCCGCCGCCCGGTCTTCAAGCGACGCCAGCTGCCGTGGGGCGACTGGCTCGACCAGGAGGCGGTGCGGCTGGCGGCGGTCCACGTCGACGTCGGCGAGCGCAGCGTGCGGATCGTCTCGCGCGTGCCCGAAGGGGTCGAGACCGGCGACCGCGTCACGCTCGTCGCCCAGGCCAGCACGGCGATCGCGCTGCCCGGCCAGGTCGTCGAAGCGGCGCCCGACGAGGCCGCGCCGGCCCGCTCGGCGGCCGCGGCGCCCGAGAGCGAGTAGCGCATGCTGCTGCCGGAGCTGGAGTACGCCCGCCCCGACACGCTGCAGGAGGCGGTCGAGGCGCTCGCCGGGACCCGCAACGCGCGCGTGCTGGCCGGCGGGCAGACGCTGCTCAACGCGCTGAAGCTGCGGATCGTCCACCCCGATCTGCTCGTCGACGTCTCGCGGCTGGAGGAGCTGCGCCAGATCGTCGAGGACGAGGACGGCACGCTGCGCCTCGGCGCCGCGCTGACCTACGACGAGCTGGCCGGTGACGCGCTGGTGCGCGCCCGCCATCCCGTCACCGCCGCGATGACCTCCCGGATCGTCGACCGGCAGGTGCGGGCGCGCGGGACGCTCGGCGGCAACGTCTGCCTCGGCGACCCGACCTCGAACTTCCCGCCGCTGCTGGTCGCGCTCGACGCGCGGCTGGTGCTGCGCGGGCCGGCTGGCAGCCGCGAGCTGCCCGCCGAGCGGTTCTACCTCGCGCCGTACCTGACGGCGCTGGAGCCCGGCGAGCTGCTGACCGAGGTGCTGCTGCCGCCGCTGGCGGCGGGCGAGGGCGTCGGCTACGAGTCGCTCCAGGTCGGCACCGACTCGTGGGCGCTCGCGCGCGCGAGCGCGCTCGTGCGGGTGCAGGAGGGCCGGATCGCGGCGGCGCGCGTCGTGCTCGGCTGCGGCCCGGTGCCGACGCGCCAGCCGGCGATGGAGGCGGCGCTGGTCGGCGGCCCGGCGACGCGCGAGGCGATCGCGGAGGCGGCGAGGCTCGCCGGCGAGGCGTTCGCGCCGCAGGCCGACGTCCACGCGACCGCCGAGTACCGCATCGCGATGGCGCGCGTGATGGCGCGCAGAGCGGTGATCGCAGCGACGAAGGAGGCTTGACGTGCCAGACAGCGCCCATCCGATCGAGGTCGTCGTCAACGGCGAGAGGCACGAGTCGGTGGTGCTCGGCCGCCAGCTGCTGGTCCACTACCTGCGCGAGACGCTCGGCCTCAAGGGCACGCACATCGGCTGCGACTCCGGCAACTGCGGCGCCTGCACGGTGATCGTCGACGGCAAGGCGGTCAAGAGCTGCATGCAGCTGGCCGCGCAGGCCGACGGCCGCGAGATCGAGACGGTCGAGTCGCTGTCGGAGCCGCTCGGGCCGCCGAACCGGCTGCAGGCGGCGTTCACCCGCCACCACGCGCTGCAGTGCGGCTACTGCACGCCGGGGATGCTGATGTCGGCGACGGCGCTGCTGAGAGAGCAGGAGGCGCCCGGCGAGGAGCAGATCCGGCGCGGGCTGAAGGGCAACATCTGCCGCTGCACCGGCTACGTCAACATCGTGCGCGCCGTCCAGGACGCGGCGGGAACGCTCGCGCAGGGCGCTCGGATCCCGGGCGAGAACTCGCCGAGGGAATCAAGCCCCCGGGGCGCGGATTCCCCGGCTCCTTCTCGCGCGGCAGGAGCTGAGAGATGAGCGCCA